>SL_8KL_010_SEDDRAFT_10002810_pt1 | contig 14579 bp, 18 predicted proteins | sample SodLakKL_010_SED_4_FD_11160 | JGI IMG/M metagenome (IMG submission 11160) | reverse complement strand
AACTTCTTTTAATTTCTCTATAATTTCCTCGAACTTCTCTAAATTCCTTTTTATATATTCTGATTCTACTGTGAAGCCCTCGTAAGATATTTTGTTTCTCTGTCTTCTTACTTGATCGAGGAAATGCTTTTCGCTTTCCCTGAGATCGTATTCAGACGCGGTCCACTGTATCAGTTTTTTGTGTGCTCCCTTACCCTCGCTTTTGCAGCCGTCTGCGGAGGAAATTCCCTCCATTAAGTAGTGAAGGGTGTCGTAGTAGTCCATAAGAACCTGCGAAGGGAACCTCTCTATTTCTGTACTTTTGATCCTTTCCTCCGTCCTTTTGGCCATTTTCAAAAGCGATCGGGCCTTTTCTTTATCAGGGGTCACCTCTCTCATCAAAACACCTCGAGGAAGCCACGGAGTACTATACCGTTGGCTATGTTGTTCTTAAGTTCTTCAGGATAATCTTTGAAGTCAGGATTTAAATGCAACTGTATTTTCCTATTCAATCCTTCTTCGTATTCGTCCAGCTCCACATTCCTTTCTTCTGCCTGTAGAAATAGATCTATGTCACTGTCTTCTGTGTCTTCGCCTCTTGATGCTGATCCAAAAAGAACGATGCAGTCAGGGGAAAAAGTCTCCTCAAGGTATTCGAGAAGGCCGGTATTTTCCATTCTGTATAGGAAATCAGTTTTCTTCAGTTTTTTGTACTTATCACTAAAAGTTTGCGCCTTGTATAAAGGGTAGGTTCTTTCACCCCTTTTAACCTCGGCCTCCTCTATTATTTTTTCATCTTTGAGACTTTCAAGGTGTTTCTTTACAGATGTCGTGGAAAGACCGGACTTCCTGCTGATCTCCCTTAGGTAGTGCTCCTTCCTGGGTTCGTTGAAAAATACTCTAGCTACTTTCCATCTGTTATATTTTTGTAACATGTGTTATATATTTATTACATCTGTTATATAAATATAACGGAACCAACGAGTCAGCTTCTTCCCAGCTTTAGTTATTCTTAGATTTGTTTAGGCACTACATGATCTTTTTATATTTTCCATATCCTAACAAACGGGTAACATGTTTGAAGACTATAATTCCTACGAGGAGAAGTTCTCTGAGTTGGTGGAGATGGAGCGGGAGGAGGAGATGGAGAGGCATCAGAAAGAGATAGAGAAACTCAGCGGTGAAGAGAGACAGGCAAAAGGAAGAGCACTTCTACATATGAAGGGAAAGGACGAAGGCAAAGGCCTCGGAGGAAACAAGATAGTGAAGTTCTCAAGGAACGAGGAGCTACCGGAACACGAAATAAACGTCGGCGACCTCGTCATGGTCTCGAAGAACGAACCTCTCAATCCGGACAATCCAACCGGAACGGTCGTGGAGAAGACGAGCTACTCCGTTTCCGTAGCTTTCCGTGAAGGTTGTCCTGAATTCGTCTTAGGAAAGGACCTCCGCGTCGACCTATACGTTAACGATATTACTTTCCAGAGGATGCTCGACGCCCTTGAACACTTCGAAGTCGTCACGGGAAAGAAGATGTATCTCCGTGGAATAATTCTCGGGAAGATAGGACCGAGGTTTAACGAGATCGATGGCTTCGAGGTGGAAAACGAGGAGCTGGATGAATCGCAGAGGAAGGCGGTGAAGAGGTCGCTGGAGGCAGAGGACCTGTTTCTTATACACGGACCGCCTGGAACAGGCAAGACCACAGCTCTTATAGAGGTAATAGAGCAGCACGTCAAGAGGGGCGAAAAGGTCCTCGCGACAGCTGATTCGAACGTAGCTGTTGACAATATGGTCGACTTTTTGAACGAGAGGGGCGTAGACGTTGTCAGAGTCGGGCACCCTGCACGTGTTACCGAAACGCTCAGAGAACATACGCTTGAACGAGAGGGGCGTAGACGTTGTCAGAGTCGGGCACCCTGCACGTGTTACCGAAACTCTCAGAGAGCACACGCTTGACTACATGGTTGAGAAGAAGGACAAGTACCAGAGGTCGCAGGAACTCTGGAAGAAGGTCGGTGAGATAGGAAACAGGCAGGACAAGGAGACCTTCCCTTCGGGCAAGTGGAGGCGTGGTATGGACAACAAGAAGATAAAGAAGCTAGCGAAGAAGGAGAAAGGGATGAGAGGGGTTCCTGCAAAAAAGATAAAGAGTATGGCCAAATGGATCGAGCTGCAGGAGGAGAAGAACAAGGTAGCTAAGAAGGCTGAGAGGCTTGAGCAGGAAGCGGTGGATGAGGTTATAGAGAGTGTGGATGTTGTATGCGCGACCAACTCCACGGCAGGAAGTGAGCTGATGGAGGACAAGGACTTCGACGTTGCGGTCGTAGACGAGGCGACGCAGGCCACGGAACCTTCATGTTTGATTCCGATAACACATACAAAGAAGGTAATTATGGCAGGAGACCACAAGCAGCTCCCGCCTACTATACTGAACCAGGAGGCAAAGGAACGCGGACTGGAAGAGACTTTGTTTGAAAGGATGTTAGAGGTCCACAGTTCTGATATAAAGGAAATGCTGGAGAAGCAGTACAGGATGAACACAGATATAATGGACTTCTCCAGTGAAGAGTTTTACGATGGACAACTGGAAGCAGCGGATGGAGTTGGGGGCCATAAACTACGTTTTTCACAGGAACCCTCCAGCGAGCTTATGGCGGAAGTCCTAAACCCTGAAGACGTAGTTGTTTTCCTTGATAGTAAAGGTAACTGGCCTGAGAGAAGTAGAGCTGGCTCCAATTCAAAGGAAAACGAAAAGGAAGCGGAAATGGTTGAAGAGATAGTCGAGGAATGTATGGATATAGGCTTCAACCCAGCGGACATAGGTGTAATTTCACCGTACGACGACCAGGTCGAACTGTTGAACAGTAAACTGGACATCAAGGACCTGGAAATAAAAACCGTGGACGGTTTCCAGGGAAGGGAGAAGGAAATTATAATCCTTTCATTTGTAAGATCAAACGAAGGTGGAAACATAGGCTTCTTGGAGGATCTCAGAAGGCTTAATGTTTCAATAACAAGGGCCAGGAAGAAACTTATCATGGTCGGCGATTCGACTACTTTAAAGAAAAATGAAACCTACGAGAGACTGATCAAGTATGTCGAGGACAGAGGAAAGGTCATAGACCTAAGTTAGCCCGACTTTACTTTTCATTTCCTCCAAAGTTTCCTTGTCTACGCCGCCGCTTCCTAGAACGAAGTCCCCTTTATCGTGGAAGTCGGATCCACCGGTTTTTATCAGTCCAAGTTCCTCAACGACTCCTTCCACTTTCCTTTCATCGAGATGTATTTCCTTGGTATTGTTCCCGTACGGGTAGTTTACCTCACAGCCGTCAAGCCCAATCTCGGCCAGGCTTCCTATAAAACTTCTTGGATTCTCTATCCTTTCGTTGCAGGGATGTGCCAGCGAGGTAAAGGCTCCTGAATCCTTCGCTTTCCTTATTACTTCCTCCGAATCCGGCTTTTCCAGAGGCACGTAGTAAGGACTGTCCCTCTTCGCGTACTTTTCGAAGGCCTGGTTCCTGTCCTCGGCGAAGCCCTTTTCGGCTATAGCTCTCGCGAAATGCGGTCTTCCTATAGGACCGTCTGCCTGCTTTTTCACGTCGTCCAGGGTCAACCTTCCCTCCTCTAAAGAATTGAACTTCTTGACCATCTCTTCCATCCTTTGTATCCTTCTTTCTCTCATCTTCTCCAGCAGTCCTTCAACTTCGTTGCTTCCTGGGTCCAGAAAGTAGCAGAGTATCTCGGCCCTTGTTCCGTTGTGCATCGTCTTAACTTCCACTCCGGTTATCAGTTCTATACCGCTTCTTATCTCAGTCCTTTGTCTCAGGTCCTGGTGAACTACATCGTGGTCCGTTACAGCTAAAGCCTCTATCTTCCTCTTCTTCGCTTCTCTGATTATCTCTTCTAAACTCAGTAGTCCGTCGGAAGCTGTAGTATGTACGTGTAGATCTGCATAGACCATACTATCCTCTGTTTCTGAATAAAATAAATAAAGAAGGGGTTGTGGTTTTGGCTGTTGATTATCAGGAAGACGTCTTGTCTCCTTCATATCGGAAAAGCGAGCTCGGCTTGTCCATGTGAGCTTCTTGTGACATCTTCTCGCCTATCCACAATGGCGGTGCCCTGAGCCAGAACGGTAGCTTGTAAATCTTCCTTATTTTGTTCCCTAGCTTTATTTCATGTTCGAGCTCTTCTCTCCATGCCTCTTCGTATTTCTCGACTGTCGTCGCGTCTTCGGGATCTATCTCTTCCGCGGCTATCTCCGCTGCAGTCATCCCGTATACCAGGCCTCCGCCGGAAAAAGGTTTAACCTGCCCGGCTGCGTCTCCGCAGAGAAATGTCCTGCCTTTGTATGTTTTCTCAGGCGGATTTACGGGTATCAACCCTGAATAGACATCAGTGATATTGAAGCCTTCCTTATCGGAGAACCTTTCCAGAGCTTCTCTCGAGTCTTTCCCAAGTTCAACTGCTAGCCCGTATTCGAAGCTCTCCTCCCTCGGAACCTTCCAGCCGAAGAAGTCCTTGGATGCATTCAGGAAAACCTCCACGTAGTCCTGTTCTATCGGTCCTACCTCTATCTGATTGGTAAATATTCCATGGAGGAACTTATCCGGTCCGTCCAACTCGGCGGCGGTCCTTACGTCAGACTGCGGTCCGTCACAACCGGCCAAAAGCCTTGATTCATAGATGTCTTCATCGGTCTCAACTTTCACCTTTCCCTTTTCTGCCTCATAGTCCAGGAACTTCTCCTTCTTGAATTCCACGCCTTTCTCCTTGGCACGTTGTAACAAAAAACTGTCAAACTCAACCCGGTCGATAACGTAGGATGTTTGGCGGTCCTTTCCAAAGGAGTAGCTTCCGAAGCGGTTGTGGACCTCGGCTCCGTATATCTCCTTTTCAACGAAGCTTTCGTCCTTCGGTATATAATTGAATAAATCCGTGGAGACATGGCCCGTCCCCTTGAGAGGCTTTCCTACTTCTCCTTTCTCCAGAAGGAGGACATCACTACCCTCGTTTTCTTCAATGAACTTACTGGCTAGGTGAGAGCCTATGGGACCGGCACCCACAACGACAAGGTCGTACATACAAATTTATTTCGTCTGTTGAAATTTAAGCTTATGAGGGTATCGACAATTGGTGAAATTTTAAATAGTTTTCCATAAAAAGATAAAGTGGAAGCTATGGACTCAGAGAAAACCAATTTTTCAGAAAAGGACGGAAAGGACATACTTAAGGACAGGCTAAAGAAAAAGATATCAGGCGAGGTAGTTCTCTCAGATGACCCTGGAAAGACAATAAAGAAGTGGAGAAACATCTTTGAGATCTCACAGAGGAAGCTCGCCGACAAGATAGATGTGATGCCTTCTGTTATCTCCGATTACGAGCTCGGAAGAAGACAAAGCCCAGGCATAAAGATGATAGAGAAGATAGTCAGCGGTCTTGTTGAAGTGGACGAAGGCAGAGGAGGAGAGGTAATAAGGAAGTTCTCCGAGTTCAGACCAGGGGACGTTGTTTCAGATACTGTAATAGATATACAGGAGTTTTCAAAGGGCGTAAAGATAGAGGACTTTGTAGAGGCTTGCAACGCAGAGGTCATCGCAAACAAGGACATGAAGAAGAAGGAGATATACGGCTACTCTATAATCGATTCCCTGAAGGCTATAGTTGAGCTTTCGCCGTCGGAGCTTGTCAGGCTTTACGGCCTCACAACCGAAAGAGCTCTCGTGTTCACGAAGGTAAGCACAGGAAGGAGCCCTATGGTCGCGATAAAGGTAACCAACCTGAAACCAGGTCTCGTTGTCCTTCATGGAAATTCGATCGAGGCAGACGAGCTCGCCTCGAGGGTTGCTGAAGCCGAGGAAGTTCCCCTTGCGATATCCCAGTCTCCTGAAATAGGAGACATGAGAGAAAACCTCACTGAAAGGTTTGTTTGAGGATAGGCATGAAGGAAAAAATGCTGTTTTTCTCGATTATTAGCATACTTTTAGGTCTCAACCTGTACTTCATATTTGCTACTTTGATTCATAGCTGGGTCGGTTTGATTTTCTTGATCGGAGGACTGATCCTTTCCGTACCTTTGTTTTTTTACGGCATAACGAAGGACAGGGGAAGGGAGTCACGTAAGAAGAGAGGCTGGGACCGTCCCTTCTGGAAGAAGATTAGAGGTAAGAAGTAAGCTTTCTAAAGTGAAGAGTAGTTGTCCAGGAAGTTTTCAAGCTTTATTCCCTCCTCCAGGCGAACGTTCTTACCTTCTCTATCAAGAAGCTCATCTACCGTTCCTACGTATATAGGCGTTCTGTAGAAACCGTAAACTATGAGCGGTGTAGCACCTATCTTCTCTGCCTCGTTTTTCACGTCCTTTATGTCCTCCTTACTCACGTAGAGGTGGTCCTTGTCCCTCTGGCCGGTCTTCTTCGCATCGATTATAAAGGAGACGCGCCCGTCCCTCATAACAATTAGATCGTAGGGTGCAGAAGCTGCCTTCCTTTCTGCTTCGTATCCGTTCTTACGGAACTTGTCCCTCACTCTTATCTCGAAGTTGTAACCTCTTTTGTAGTTATGCATCCCATTGAATACTGTTGGGTGGGTTTTTTATAGTTTAATCGCGTATTATGGAACAACGATAAGATGCCTCCATACCTCAGAATTGACGACTTCGGCGACATCAGCGTAAATATAAATGCTGAATCAGTGCCCAATCCACAGGAGGCCTACAACGAAGTAATAGATATTCTCAGGCACGAGTGCAACATCGGTGTAGGCGATATAACCGAGAAGCAGTATCAGCACGAAAGGGACGGTGACACGGAAAAGATATTTTCTGAGATACGTGCGTACGAACCAAAGGACAAGTACACCCACGTTTACGTCAAGATCAAGCTCTTCATAGAGATGACTCCTGCTAAGCACGAGGACTATGACTATGTAGGCGACATAGAGGTAAGCGGAACTGCGAGGGTCAGGACCCATTACCCACAGGACCACTGGCTTCAGGAGACTATGCTCTGGCACGCATTCAGGACGTTCTACGAGAAGATGATATACAGCGACATAAAGCAGGTCTTCATAGAGGACTGTAACGACTATATGAGGAACGTCAGGGACGGACTGAAGAGCTACTTCGATATGCTCCCGACGATTCAGTGAATGCTTATATAATTTCTCCACAAACTGAATACAGGCCCACCTAGATCAGTCCTGATGAAAGTTCCGCAAGGAAAATATGTCTCAGGATGTTATGGGTGGGCCAAATCCCTACTACAAGGTGTTGGCTATCAGGGAAAAGGTCAAGAAAGTTCTAGACAAGGAAAGTCTCCCGGTGATAGTTGAGGGCAAGCGCGACGTCGAGGTTATGGAAGAGCTGGGAGTAGAAGAAATAATACCGCTCAACGGCCGTCCTCTTTACAAGGTAGCAAAGGATGTTTCCGAAAACTTTGAGGAGGTGCTCGTTCTCACTGATTTCGATTCTGAAGGGATGAAGCTTGCGAAAAAGATCAACTCCTTTCTGGGGAAGTTTGATGTAGTGCCTAAAAACTCTCTCAGAGGAAAGATAAAGGAAATTTTAGTGAAGAAAGGTGTATCCCAGATAGAGGATATATGTTAAACCTGTAGGGATCTGTCCGTCTGCTTTATTACCTCAGGACCATTTTCCTTTACAACTACCAGGTCCTCTACTCTTACACCCACCTCATTGTAAAGCCCTGGCTCAACTGCAAGCACATTACCTTGTCTTAGTTCGTAGTCCACGCCTTTACCAACCCTTGGTCTTTCATGCACCTCTAGACCTATCCCGTGTCCGGTCGAATGTTTGAACTCTGCTTCGCTTGAGTCGTCCAACCTAGTACTGTAGCCCTTGTCCTCCAGAAGTTGGCATACAGCTTTGTCGACATCTGAGGCCTTCGTTCCTGGCTTTAAAACCTCGAGAGCTCTTCTTTGAGCCTCCAGAACGGCTTTGTGCATATCGTCTACCTTTTCAGGAACCTCTCCTTTGACGAAGGTCCGTGTCATATCACCGTGATACCTGCTGTTTTTGTTGAAAGGAAAAACGTCGACGATTATTGGCGTGTTTGGCTCCAGGACCTTTTCTTCAGTTCCTGTTTTGTGCGGCGTTGAACTTTCATTACCTGAGGAAACTATCAGCTCTTTACACGAGCAGTTGTTTTCCAGGAGACTGTGAAGTATTATCTTCTTCACCCTTCCCTGCGTGAGTACTTTGTCCTCGTAGAACAGTTTCCCTTCTCTGACTTCCGAGTCCTGGAGGACCTTTTTTGCAGCCAGTATAGCTTCAGATGCTGCGGACTGTACCTCCTTTATTTTTTCTATTTCCTCCTCGTCTTTCACAGCCCTTTGTTCCGTGAAAGGACCTTCCGTTACCTTCACGTCATTTTTTAGCTCCCTGTAAACTCCTACAGGAAAGTCTTTACCGACTTGTATTCTGTCCGAGGACGTGTGAACCTCGACGACCTTTTCAATTATCCTCACCTTTCTTTCCTCCTTTTCCAGTTCGTCCAACTCCTCCTTGAGTCCAATATCTTTGGCTGTGAGTACCTCGTCAACCTTGCTTTCCTCCCTTGCTCTGCCCTTCTCCATCTCACTTGTTACGAGGATGGTTTTCTCCGAAGTTACGATACAGAGGACGTTTTCGCTTATCAGAAAGTTTGTTGCGTAGTAGAGGTCGGCGTTGTCGTAGCTGTTTCCATGTAAGATCAGAGGCGCTTTTTCAGACATACAAACAAAGAGTCCTTCCCTGTAAATAAAGTTATCCGAACAATCGAAAACTTAAAAGTACTGAGGGATAAACTATACCTACTATGCCACAGGAACGTACAGAGTCCGAAGATCCTGAAACAGGAGTCGTAAGGAAGATAGTCGAGACTGTTGACTTCAAGACCGACAAGCTCGAGGAGATCCACGAGAAGTTGAACAGCCTTGACAACAGAATGGAGAGGATGGAGGGCAAGCTCGACAAGGTCATAACGGATGATACAAGCGAGTCTGACCTCAAGGACGTACACAAGAGGATACTCGACCTCCTTGGGAGCTGGATGAGCACAAAGAATCTGGCCAAGATAATGAACTACAGACAGGAATACGTCAGCAGGAAGGTCTCCGAGCTAAAGAAGATGGGACTTGTAGAGGAGAAGAGAGACGGAAAGTCCATACTGTACAAGAGGAAAGGCGGAGTCAAGGAAGCTATGGAAGAAAACGATTGAATCCGCTAAAGTTCTATTTCCACAGGAAGTATCTGAAGCTCACCTTCGTACATTTCGACATCCCCTGCTACAGTTATTTCTTGCCCCCCTTCTACTCTCTGAGGTTCGAGGCCCATAGACTGAAGGTTGTCGTTGAACACGGCCACATCTATTTCCTCGTTGTTTTCCTTCACGTGAAAGAATAAATGGCCGTCCTGCGTGACATATTTATCTTCAACCACGCCTGAAACTTCTACTCTGCTTCCTACGTCGCCTGGGCCTATCTCGGAAACTTGACTTGTCTCAGGAGAAGTCATGTAGGAGAAAGCGAACAGTAGGATTATACCTATTACTGAAGAAGCTAAAGATATTTTGTAAAGTTTTTCGTCCTTCATAGACCGTAGTCTTTGATTTTTTCGTAGACAGGGCCCTTTGAAGTCAGCTCACTCTTGAAAAGCGTTACTTTGTCAACGAGCATTCGTCCAAAGCTCTTCTCCTTCCACTTGTCCAGCTCTGACTGTATCAGCTCCTTGTTTCTACCAGTTTTTACTCTACCTATAGTTACATGCGGAACGGGTTCGTTTTCGTCCTTTTGGAACCCTTCCTTTCTTGTCTTTTCCTCGATTTTAGACATGAGTTCCGCGAACCTTTCACTTCCCTCACCTGTACCTATCCATATTACTTTGATATAATCCCTCGATGGAAAGACTCCTACGTCCTTAAGGCCAACCTCAAAGGGCTTAAAATCATTCAAAACTTCTCTTATGGAACCTACCCTTTGTATCCTGTCCTCGTCGATTTCACCCAGAAACTTGACCGTGAAGTGTAGGTTTTGGTCCCTGACTGTCTTTATGTCTGCGTCAATGCTTCCAAAGGAGTCTCTTACATCTGAAACTTTCTCTATGAGGTCTTCGTCTATCTTTGTTCCTAAAAAACACCTCATAGTACCATAAATTACATTTTCAGGGTTAATTTATAAAACTCGCGTGTGGATTAATATTATAAAATCTGAAGGATATAGGTACCCTATTGAACGGTGTTCAATGGTAAACCATGACAGATAACAACAGCCAGAATGGTCCAGATTTAAACAAAGTAGAGAACCTTGTAGGAACTTTAAGAAAATATCCTGACGGTATTTGGCTTAGAAAGCTATCTAGAGAGTCNTCTGTTCCTTTGTCGACTGTTCATTACTATATAGAGGAAGTACTTGATTCTATAGTTGAATCAAAGGGAGCGAAGGACGGAGACGGTAAATATTTCGGAATAAGACTCATAAAACTCAAAGATGGTATCCGAGAACAGCTTGATTCAGGAAAGCCAGTTGATTATTTGCTCCGAGCTAGAAATATCCTCACAGATAACTGATAGTCTCATTTTCCCTAAGTTAATACTCACATTTAGAGCTTTTCACACATTATTTCCCAGTATAATACTCACAATTTGCCTATTTCCCCCTCTCATTTGTTTAGATCTCACATTTTACCCATATCTCATGGTTGATCGATGGTTTATCGACCCTGGAACACTCACATTTTGACCTACTCACATGGTCTATTTGGGTATATTTGGTTAATTACCCCAGGGTTTGGAACCCTACAATACTCACATTTCCATAAGCCAGGGTAAAAATTGGTCATTTTCAGCTCATTCTCGGTGAATTGGCGATTTTTCATCTAAACTTGGTCCTATCCCAGTGGATTTTGGTCGAATCTTCAGCGAAGATGGTAAAAAATGGCTTTAGATCCTAAATTAAGCTCTTTCACATCCTACTTAACGTACATTAACGTAAATTTTGGACTATGTGAATGTCTAGTGAATATTTATGAATACAACGTGAATGTAATTTGAGGGTAACGTGAACTTCATTTGGATTTCATGTCTCTGTAACGCTAGTAATTTGCTGTCATATTAGGTAACGTTACATTCACATGAATATGTTAATTAAACGTGAAGTATAAAATGAAGATGTTACATTGTGTGAATACATGGTTAAGCCAACGTTAAATTAAACGTTTAAATATTAAACACATTTTAAGTTAACATTGTGTTCACAAGGTATTCACGGTTTTAATTTGGCAGCTTATGAAAAAGATTTAAAGTAAATGAATAAGACGTGAAATGAATGTTAAATGACTATGAAGAGGAGGTAAAGGAGTGGTTTGATGAGGTCGGTCTTGAGAGAAATCCATTCACATTGAGAATAGATCCTGATTTATTTGTCGGATATGAGAAGGAGCTTAGGAAGCTTACGTACCATATACAGGAGGACAGGAAGTTTGCGATGGTTTCAGGTGCTACAGGGGCGGGTAAAACTACTCTTCTAAAGCTAGTTGAAGAAAGGTTCAATGGTAGTTCTGAAGTCCTTTACCTATCTAAGCCACCGGAATACAATGAAATGGTAGATATATTTACTGAAGAGATAAAGCCTTCTTTGCTGGGAAGAATATTCGGCGTGAATGTGAGTATTCACGACCTTTCCAGTTACCTAACCAACAGGCTGAATGGGAATCTACTTCTGATGGTTGATGAAGCCCATGAAGCTGATGTGAAGGTTCTGCAGTGGTTGAGAACTATAACTGATCAAGTCGAGGAAATACAGCTTATATTCGCAGGACTGCCTACGATTGATGAAAAACTCAAGGAGAACGTGGAGACGCTTAAGAGCAGAGTTACGACGAAGATAGAGCTTACGACCCTGGATGAGGAGGAGACAAGAGATCTGATACGCAGGAGAATAGAAGACGCAGGTGGCGACGGTATTTCACCCTTCACGGATGACTGCGTGAAAGAAATTTACGAGAAGACGGGGGGCTTTCCACGTGAAGTCCTTAAGATATGTGACAAGATGATAAACTGGGCCCTTGAGAACGATAAGAAGGAGTTAGACGAGCTCAAGGGCTTTGAAGACGATATGGAGAAGGAAGAGGAGAGCAAGGAGAGAGGAAGGGACTTCTTGAAGGATCTTCCTTACAAGCAGAGGGAAATAGTAAAGATACTTTCCGAAGAAGACGAACTATTCCCGTCGGATATAGCTGAGGAGCTTGGAACCGACAGCTACAAGACAAAACAGCATGCTGTCAGGTCCGTGAACAACATACTCAGAAGGCTCCTCAAGGAGGATATAATTGAAAGAAAGAAGAGAGGAAAGGGCTACGTCTACTTCTTAGACACTAAAACGAAAAATTTATTAGTAGACACATGATATAACTACTTGATGCTAGAAGTCTTAGCAGGTTGTTCGGCGTTAGCACTTGTTACATGGAAGACAGAGGTTCTCTCAGCCAGAGCCAGCCTTACAGCCTTTGTTATTGGGTCCTTGATATGGGCCCTCAACAGTTCTTCATGGATATTAATCCTTGTTTCCTTCCTAGCTGTCGGTTATGCTGGTACGAAGTGGAGGTATGAGAGGAAGAAGAGCATAGGCACAGAAGAGGAAGAGAACGGGACAAGAGGTATAGAGAATATACTTGGAAACGGTTCATCCCCTGCCTTCTTTGCCATTGTATCCAGTCCTGTTGGTTTTGCAGGTGCTGTTTCGACAGCCATGGCAGATACACTCGCCTCAGAAGTAGGAGTATTTTCTGACAGAGTGAGGCTTATAACCACCTGGAAGAGGGCCGAGCCGGGCACGAACGGTGCAGTTTCGCCTCTTGGTACGGCTTTCTCGGCTGCAGGTGCTTTGCTTGTGGCTGTTATATCGCACCTTCTTCTTGGAATCGGTATCCTTGCTCCCTTTATAGGAGGATTTATGGGCTGCCATGTGGACTCGATACTGGGAGCTACGCTCGAGAGAAGGGGTTATATGACCAAGTCTGAGGTAAACCTGGCCGCCACTTTTTCAGGCGGACTGATAAGTTTACTCGTACTTCTTCTGTAAAATTTAAATAAGCCCCTGAATAATACTAAATGGTGATAGCATGGCAGATATTAGAGGAAAAAAACTTATGGGAAAGGTAGTTGTTTCTGAAGAGGCAGGAAAAAAATTCGGCACAGTCGGCGATGTTTCATTCATAACGGATTCAGGAGAGCTCATGAACATAGTTCTCACGGAGCCTACCAAGCACGTATCCGACCTTCAGGTAGAAATGGATGACCAAGGAAGGCATCTGATTCCGTTTTCTGCGATAAACTCAGTGGGGGACTTCGTAATTGTGTCTGAGAACGACATAATTTAAGAAGTTTAAAATCTCTACTTGTCGACTATGCCCTCTTCGGTTATTTTGAAGGGGGCCTCTCCCTCTGGTTTATACGGACTGTCTACCAGCTTACATATCCTAGTGTCTCCTTTGCCCTTTCTTAAGTACATTCTGAATGCTGCTGCGTGGTGCAGAATATGTCCACCTATAGCCTCTGTAGGGTCGCCAAACATTACGTCAGGCTTCGACATGACCTGGTTAGAAATGAATACCGCTACATTGTGCACTTCAGCCAGCCTCTGAAGGTCGTGAAGATGCCTGTTTAACTTCTGCTGTCTTTCAGCAAGGTCTCCACGTCCTGTGTAGTCGGCTCTGAACTGTCCTGTAAGTGAGTCAACGACTACAAGTCCTATCTCTTGCTCTTCAAGTATTTCGTCTGCTTCGTTTGCAAGGACCATCTGGTGGTCTGAATTGTAAGCTCTTGCGACGTATATATTGTCTAAGACCTCATCAGGGTCCATATCGTGGTTCTCGGCTATCTCCTTTACCCTCTCCGGACTGAAGGTATTCTCTGTGTCTATAAATACACAGCCTTTACCGAGACCCCCTTCTCCTTCCTCCTTCTGAACGTTCACGGAAAGCTGGAACGCCATCTGACTCTTACCGGAGCCGTAACCACCGTAGACCTCCGATATAGTCTGCGTCTCTATACCGCCGCCTATAAGCTCATCTATCTTGTCAGAGTTTGTGCTTATCTGTGTAATATCGTCCTTTTCCTCGTAAACTTTGGAAGCGGTGTCGAAGCCCATCTCTAACTCGTTGCGTGCGGCGCCTATTATCTTTTTAGCGGTTGATTCGCCTATAGAAGTTTTACCTGAGATTTCACCGGAGGAAGCGGCCGCTATAGACATAAGGTCCTTATAGCCTTCGTCCTTGAGCTTTTCAGCGGTCTTCTCCCCTACACCGGGAAGATCTTTGAGGTCTATTTCATCAGACATTGGACATTAACCCATTAAGGTTGGATTCTTAAATACTTTAAACCGTTTCAAGAAGTTTTTCTGCCTCCTCCGCAACGTCCGCCTTTTCCATAGAATTCACAAGAAGCTCGGGCATGCCAAAGAAGTCGTTCATCTTAACACGCCCCTGGACAACTATTTCGTCGCCGAGAAGCTCTTCACATTCCTCAACGAACTCCTCCATGTTTTCTCCTTCGTCTGTCATCTCCCAGGCCTCTTCCGTTTCGATACCTAGAAGCTCTTCTGCTTGT
>SL_8KL_010_SEDDRAFT_10002809_pt1 | contig 14579 bp, 12 predicted proteins | sample SodLakKL_010_SED_4_FD_11160 | JGI IMG/M metagenome (IMG submission 11160) | reverse complement strand
ATTATATACTGCTAGAAGACTGTTGTAAAACCCGGTTATCAAGTTAGTAGTAAAATTATATACTGCTAGAAGTTTTTAAGCTGCTCCAGATAGGAATTATAATTGCGTTTGATCTCCGTCATGCTGTCGCCGCCGGTTTTTTCAACCAGAGTTTGGGCCAGGATAATGGCGCTGACGGCTTCACCCACGATGCTGGCTGCCGGGACGGCACAGTTGTCGCTTCTTTCCCGGGCAGCGGTGGTTTCCTCCTTACTGTCGATGTGGACGGAATGGAGCGGTGTTGAAAGGGTGGGGATGGGTTTCATGGCTGCTCTAACAGTCAGCATTTCACCATTGGTGATGCCGCCTTCCAGACCACCGGCTCGATTGCTGGAGCGGTAAAAGCCGNGCTGATGGTCATGATAAATTTCATCGTGAAATTCGGAACCCGGCAGGGCTGCTCCGGCAAAACCGGCCCCGATTTCCACGCCCTTGATGGCCTGAATGCTCATCAGGGCTCCAGCCAGGCGGCCGTCCAACTTAAGATCCCAGTGGGTGTGGCTGCCCAGTCCTGGTGGCAGTCCGGTGATGACCACTTCAAAGACTCCGCCCACTGAATCACCTTTTTTCTTCCAGGCATCAATAAGTTCTTTCATTTTCCGGGTGGTTGACTCGCTGCCGCAGCGCAGGGGAGAGTTTTCCACTGTGGCAAAATATTCTTCCGGGTTAGATAAGCTGGAGAAATCAGAAAAACCAGGAGAATCAGAGGAATTGTAAGGTCCACCGGAACCAGGAGAACCAGGAAAACCTGTGTAATTGTTAGAATCGGAAGAATCGGAAGAATCAAGAGAATCAAGAGAATCAGAAGAATCGTGAGAATCAGGAGAATCGGGAGAACCAAAGGTACCGTGAGAACCAAAGAAATCGGGAGAAATTTGTTGATGAATATCTAGCCAATTCGGCGAGGTGATTGAGCCGATCCGGGTGACATGAGAATAAACCCTAATATCAAACTCTGCCAGGAACTGACGGCAGATAGCACCGACAGCACTGCGGGCAGCGGTTTCCCGGGCGCTGGCTCTTTCCAGGACATTGCGCATATCCCGAAAATTGAATTTCTGGGCTCCGGGCAGATCGGCATGACCGGGACGGGGTTTTGTAACTTTGCGGCTGTTTTTATCTGACTCGACTGTTTCATTAGTTTTATCATTGTTTGGTCCTGTTTCCCTTGGCTCGATGGCCATCACTGACTGCCAGTTTTCCCAGTCTTTGTTCTTGATTCTGAGAGTGAGGGGGGTGCCCAGGGTAATTCCCTGGCGGACCCCGGAGGTGATGATGGCCTGATCGCTCTCTATCTTCATCCGGCCGCCCCGGCCATAGCCCCCCTGACGGCGGGCCAGCTGGTGATTTAATTCCTGAAAATTAATTTTAAGCCCGGCGGGAAGCTGTTTGATAATGGCGGTAACTTCCGGTCCATGGGATTCTCCTGCAGTTAAGTATTCAAACATGATAATCTTTCCTTTCCTTATAAACTTCCTGGTGAAATCGAACTTCATTAGTAAAGCCTCATGCCTCTCTGGGACACAACAATATCTGACGAGGTATGGATAGGACAGTTTAATTTATTCCGGGTTATCGAGTTTAACTCTAGCCCGGGCGGCTGAGGTCATAAGCTGGTGGACTGCTTCTGGATTGGAATTTTCCACTGCCTGCTGCAGCTTTTCCAGGTTGGTGATATAATCCTGAAGGATGGCAGAAATATTCTCCTGATTGCTGAAGATGATGTCCTGCCAGATCCCGGCATCGCTGGCGGCAATCCGGGTGGTATCGCGGAGGCCGCTGCCGGCCAGTTCCAGAGCCCGCTGGCTGTTCGGTTGTTCGGCGATGGTCTGCATCAAAGCTGAGGCTGCCAGCTGGGGCAGATGGCTGATCCAGGCCAGATAGCGGTCGTGATCAGCGGGAGTGAACTGGTAGACCCGGGCTCCCAATTTTTCCAGGATTGCTGTCAGCTGTTTGACCCTGCTTTCCGGCGTCCGGGGCAGGGGAGTCAGCACAAAGGGAGCACCGGCAAACATGTTAGGATTGCTCCACTTCACACCGCTTTTTTCCGAACCGGCTATGGGATGGCCACCGATAAAATAGGGGCCGGGGATATCGGCAGGACTTGTCTCAGAGCTGCCAGAGTTATCAGAGCTATCGGTAAAGGGATTTGCCGGTTTCTTTGATTTTTCAGGCTGCTGCTCTCCGGTTGAGGTATCACCGGGGGCCTGCCCTTTGGGATTTGCCTGATTCCGATAATTTATAAATATTTTTTCAGCCTGCTGCAAAATTTCCTGCTTGGTACTGCCAAGATCCATAACCAGAGTACTGGAGGAGAGATAGGGATATATTTTCTCCAGGGTTATGGTTATGGCAGCGGTGGGAACTGCGATAATAACAAGTTCGGCTTCTTTGACTGCCGCAGTTGGGTCAGACGATGCTGTATCAATTATATCAGCTTTGCGGGCAGCCTGCAGGGCAGAATTTTCCCGGTCCCAGCCGATGATTTCTTTGCAGATATCATTTTTCCTGAGGGCGCCGGCCAGAGAACCACCCATCAGGCCTACTCCGATTATAGCGGTGCGAGAGATTTTTTCCACTGAGACTGCCTCCCCCTGATTAATTCTTTGTTTCAATATTTTTCTTATTTAAACTATATTTTTCTTATTTAAACTGTAACTGTAACTGTTTATTTGTATTAATTAACTGTAACTGTTTAATGGTTTTCATTAACTGTTTGCTGTTCTTAAATTGCTGAGTGTTTAGCATGATATTTTTCATAATATTGCCGAGAGCCAGAGTATACCTCTGCTTTATATTTCTAAGTGTCATTGAGGTCCCCTGTTTACCTTGTTGAGCGTCAGAGAGACTTCGTTCAAATTGCTGGAGACCAACGGAGCCTTTGATTACATTGGCTGGAATAAGCAAGAGATTTTGTTTATATCGCTGAAGGCCAGCGGGTACCCTGACTTTCTCCCAGAGATTCATGAATCATCTTGATATCTGCCATTAGCTGGGCGAATTTTTTCAACTTTAAGGACTGAGGTCCGTCGGAGAGGGCTTCTTTGGGATTGGGATGGACCTCCACGAGCAGACCGTCAACGCCTACAGCGATGGCTGCCCGGGCCATGGGATTGACCAGTTCCCAGCGGCCTGTGCCGTGACTGGGATCGACGATTACCGGCAGGTGGCTGAGCTCATTAACCATCGGGACTGAACTTAAGTCCAGGGTGTTGCGGGTTTCTTCTCCAAAGGTGCGAATGCCCCGCTCGCAGAGGATTACCTGCTGGTTGCCCTCGCACATGATGTATTCTGCGGCCAGCAGCCATTCTCTAATGGTGGCTGACATACCACGCTTCAACATGGCTGGCTTGTCAAGTTTGCCGATGGCTGACAGCAGAGGATAGTTCTGCATGTTGCGGGCCCCGATTTGAATTATATCGGTGTATTCAGCAACGAGTTCCAGATGGTCGAGATCCATAAGTTCGGTAATGATTTTCAGCCCCGTTTCCTGACGGGCCTGATCCAGCAATTTCAAGCCTTCCTCGCCGAGCCCCTGGAAAGAATAAGGGGAGGTTCGGGGTTTGAAGGCTCCGCCCCGGAGAACTTCGGCTCCGGCTTCCTTAACTGCTCTGGCGGTGGTCATCAGCTGCTCTTCATTTTCCACGGCACAGGGCCCGGCCATAACCACCGGCTTCTCGCCCCCGATTTTAACTTCACCGACTTCAATCACTGTCTTCTCCGGTTTGAACTTCCAGCCCGTCAGTTTATAGGGGTCAAGAATGGGAATGACCTTTTCCACTGAGGAAAAGGAAGCCAGGCGGCTCTGCACCTGCTCCTTACCAGCGGTGTCTCCAATCAGGCCGATAATAGTAGTTTCGACCCCCTGGGACAGATGGGCTTCAAATCCTTCCTCTTTAATTACCTCCAGAATTTCGTCCAGATCCTGCTGATCACTTTGGCTTTTCATTACTACAATCATTTTCATCACCTCTGATTTAAATTTTGAGTTTAGTTTAGCCAGGTGTTCCTTCTGCCTGTCCTTTTCCCAACTGATTTTTAGTTTTTCGTTTAACCCCCTGTTCTGGCTGATATTTTCAGGATTTTGGCTCAGAAAAATTTTCAACCTTTCAACTTAGAAACTAACCTAACAATTTAGAAATTAACTTAGAAACCAGATAAGAACCAGATAAGCCCTCAAAAAACCATTAAACCATCAGATAAACTAAAAAAAGCCGCCCCTGATCCAGGGCGACATTGTCGCGGTACCACCTGATTTTGATCTCTTTTTCTTTGCGAGCCATGAAACAGGAAGCTCTCAATCTACCGGCTCTGAAATCTGTTACTTNTCCTAAAAGTTAAGGAGGGTTTAGTTGCTTTTTGCTAAGGTTTTGGTGCTCTTTGCTAAAATGCTCAATTTGCTTAATGATACTCCCTGGCGCCCAATAATATTCTTCCAATTATATTAGATGGTGATCAATAATGGTAATCAATAAAGAAACAATTTGATGTGATACCATGATTAGTGGTAATTGGAGAATAATTTGAGAAAAGAGCTTAATTGCTCATTGAACTGCTCTTTTGATCATTGAGCACAACATTGGCCGAACTCTGGTAGGGGGCTAAAAAATTAATGGATTTCAACCGGTCAGAGTTCTGCCAAAAATTTAGCTAAAGAGACCAAACCTTAGAAATAAGCTCAGAAATAAGCCGGATTTCAGAAAAGAGATCATCTCTCTTGGAAGCGGTGCGCCGAAAAATTTTGCCTTGATACTCCGGGCAGACACTTCCTCACCGGGTAACGACGGAAGACGGCCGGGCTTAATTGGTTTTACCCTTTCAGCTGGCAACTCCGGGGTGTAATTCGGCCGGGAAATAACCGGTTTGCAGCAGCCACCGGTTCTCTCAAAACTTTGCTGCTATTTCCCAGGCTTACTGATCCCCTTCATGGTTTTTAATTCAGTCAATTAAATTGTTAAGAAAGATTATAGCAGTAATCCTCTGGTTTGTCAAATTATTTAGGTGAAACTTTTATATTTTTTTGTTTCGTTTCTTTGTTTAATTTCTTTGTTAATTTGTTCCAGTCAATATTTTTGGTATGTTTTATGATGTATTGAAGTGTGTTAAATTAGTGAGTTATATTTATGCTTTATGTTTAAGCTTTATATTTAAGCTTTATATTTATGATTTATGAAATTTACAGACCTTTACAGGCTGTTGCGGGGCTTAAAAGCTATTTTTCAGGGCAACTCCCAAGGACAGGACAAACTCAAGCTTCAAATAAATTTTAAGAAAGAGAACATATAAATTTCTGGCACGTAAACTGGCAATACGCGAAAACTGGCATTAAGCACACATTAAGAACGAGCATTTTACGCGAGAACTTAAGGGAAAAGAGAAATAGGGAAAAAAGAAATCAGCGTGGCTGTTCATTCAATAGGAAAATGTGGCTGTTCATTCAATAGGAAAATCAGGGTGACCATTTAATGTGACCATTTAATAATCTTACAACCAGGGCAGCATTCTCTTTGGGCAGCCACCATTACAAGCAGCCACCATTACATCCAATCAGCTGTGACTAAGCTGGGGCTAAGCGAAAGAGTTATGGTTTACAGTTCGGCCAGGATATCCAAAAAACCGGGAAAGGAAACTGAAATTACTTTGCTGTTGTCAATAGTGATCTCCCGGTCTGCCGCCAGCCCTGCTACTGCCATTGCCATGGCAATCCGGTGGTCATGATAGCTTTTTACGGTCTCACCACCGGCCAGAGATACCGGTCCTGTGATTTCCAGGCCGTCTTCCTTTTCTTTGACCCCGGCTCCCAGGCGGTTGAGTTCCCGGGCGGTAGCTGCCAGGCGATCGGTTTCCTTGACTCTCAATTCTTCAGCATCGCTGATCACTGTGGTTCCTTCAGCCCGGGTTGCCAGAACTGCCAGCACTGGAATTTCATCAATCAGGCTGGGTATGATATCACCGGAAAGCTCAATAGCCTGCAGGGGGCCGGAAGTGATTTCCAGGTCAGCCACCGGTTCCCCGCTGATTTCCCTTTTATTTTTGATATCGAGCCGGGCTCCCATTTTATCCAGAGCAGTTAAAATGCCGCTGCGGGTGGGATTGATACCGACATTTTCAATCGTCAGCTGGCCTTTGGAGACCATCAGGGCTGCCGCCAGCAGGAAGGAAGCCGAAGAGATATCACCGGGCACGGTCAGATTGTAGGGTTTCAGCCGGGGAGGGGCGCTGGCGTCCAGGGTGATAACTCCATCCTCTATTTCCAGCGGTACTCCGGCAGCCTGCAGCATTCTTTCAGTGTGGTCGCGGGAAGGAGCCGGTTCAACAACTGTAGTTTTTTCTCCGGTATAAAGGCCAGCCAGCAGCAGGCAGGATTTAACCTGAGCACTGGCCACCGGTTGATGAAAGGTTATCCCGCTGAGACTGGTACCATGGATGCTGAGAGGGGCCAGGCCCTGCTGACGGGACCAGATTCTGGCTCCCATTTCTGAAAGCGGTTCGGTGACCCGGGCCATGGGACGGGAGCGAAGAGAGGAATCTCCGGTCAGCACAGAATAGAAATCCTGGGCGGCTAAAAGTCCGGTCAGCAGGCGCATGGTGGTACCAGAATTGCCGCAGTCCAGTACATCTTCAGGTTCCTGGAGGCCCTGGAGGCCTCGGCCTTCAACCAGATAGCGTCCGGTATCGGCTCTGGTTATTTTGATTCCCAGCTGCCGCATTATTGCCAGAGTGCTGAGACAATCATCGGCTTCCAGCAGGCCGGTAATGGTGCTGGTGCCTGCAGCCAGAGAACTTAGCATCAGAGAACGGTGTGAGATGGATTTATCTCCGGGGACAGAAACGGTTCCCTGGAGCTGCTGTCGGGGTGAAATTACTGCCTGTTCTGGGGAGCGGGAAGGGCTGTTGTCTGCTGTTTTTTCCTTCATGGTGATTGACCTCCTGTTTTTAATGGTAACATTATTTATTGGAATAGGACATTCTCCTGCGAGTTAATGTCAAAAGATCTATGAAAGAACCAGAGAGAAGACAGGGGGGGCAGGTAAATAGTGCTTTTGATTTTCAAGGTATGTTTTAAGGTGGGTTTTAAGTTTAGTCTTTTTGACATTGTAATTGAGAAAGATAAATAAAAAGCCGCCCCGGATACAGGGCGACATAATTACTGTGCCACCTTTTTTGGCAGAAATACATATCCTATCCTGAAAATTTCAGCTGATTATGAGTTTTTAATATGATTATGAGTTCCAGTAGTGAGTTTCATATGATTGTGAGTTCCAGTAGATTGGCTGATTTAGCAGAAACTGATTTAGCTAAATCAGAATTGATTAATTTAACTGACTAAATTGTTAAAAGAAATTATAGCAGCAAAACTTTAGTTTGTCAAACCTGATTTACGGTTCTGATTCTTTATTCTTTACAGGATTGTCAAAACAGAATTGTCAAACTGGATTAGCAAACCGAATTATTAAATCGGGCTGGCAAACAGGTTTCATTATATTTTCAGGACANGATATCCATGAGATTGTTTTACATTGGGTTACATAAAGTTATCGGTGATTGGGATAGTTTATTACTTTGTTTTCCCAGGTGCGGATGGTGACATGGTCCCGGCCCCGGGAGATGACATATTCCGGAGAAACGGGGGTTTTACCCAGTCCACCGGGGGCATTGATGATATACTGGGGTATGGCCATGCCCGAGGTATAGCCCCGGAGTTTTTCCATAATTTCAATGCCATCATCGACCGAGGTTTGAAAATGAGAGGTGCCGATGACCTGTTTAGCATGAAAAATATAGTAGGGCTTGATTCGGGCCTGAAGAAGCTCCTGATTCAGGCATTTCATAACATGGGGATCATTGTTGATTCCCCTGAGCAGAACGGCCTGGTTCCCCAGTGGGATTCCGGCCCGGGACAAAAGTTTACAGGCGGCAAAGACCTCTTCGGTCAGTTCCTTGGGGTGGTTGACCTGGGTGTTGAGATAAATCGGATGATACTCTGCCAGCATGTCGCATAAATTCTCGGTTACCCGCTGAGGTACCGTTACCGGCATCCGGGAGCCAATTCTGATTATTTCCACATGAGGAATGGAACGGAGTTTCCGGATGACCTCTTCCAGACTGCCGGTTTCCAGAGTTAGGGGATCGCCGCCGGTCAGGAGAACATCCCGGATTTCTTCGTTATCCCTGATATACTGAATTGATTCCTCGATAATCTGACTGTCGACATGCTGGTCAACCTCGCCGATTTCCCGTCGGCGCTGACAGTGCCGGCAGAACATGCCGCAAATGTTGGTAAGCTTGATAATCAGGCGGTCAGGGTATCTTCTGGTAATTACTCCGGCGGGATTGGTCAGTTCCTCGTTCATGGGATCGGGCTCACCGCCGTTTGCTTCCAGCTCCCGGACCTGGGGGATTGATTGTTTTCTGATGGGACAGCTTTTATCTTTGGGATTGATGAGGCTGAGAAAATAGGGAGAGATCGACCAGCGGTATTTTTCTTCTACTGCCTTTATTTCCTGAAGCTCCTCAGAAGAAAGTTCGACAAAGTTTTTCAGCTCCTCTACAGTGGAGATGCGGTTTTTAATCTGCCATTTCCAGCTGTTCCAGTCCTCGAGGGTGGCAGCAAAATGGCGCAAAATTTTCTCCCGGCGTTCAGCAAAGGTTTTTTTCATCTCCCGGCCCTTTTTTATTTCGGGTAACTGCTGGCGGTAATTCTCAATTCTCTTTTTCAGCTCCCAGGCTCTTTCCAGTGAGAGTTCTCTCTTTTTATCGGGGCTGATAATTTCTTTTTCAGGCTGCTTATTTTCAGAATTATGCGTCCCATTACTGTTAGAATTTTTCATAGAAAACACCTCCCTGCCTGTGGCAGTATGCTTGTTAATACTCGCTGCTCAACAGGCAATTTATAAAAATTTGTTAAGTTAACAGGCAATTACAAAAATTTAAGGGCTGTTAAGTCAGCTCAGGAAGCAGTTATTTTGTTTGTTGAAGTCCTAAAGCAGATTTTTTAAAATTAAACCAGAGGACTGATTAAGTTAAGAATCTGAGATTCGGNTATAACAATAATTGAGGTACTCTAGATTATTAAAGATAATAGAATGCTGAATAGATTTACAAACTTGAAAATTTATTATGGGCTCTGTTATAAGTACAATTAGCAGGACCTGTCATTTTCCGGCAGTGTTTTCCTCTTCCAGGAGATTTATTATTCTTAAAGTTGAAAGCAGCAGCAGGCCTGGTATCAGGAGCAGAACAATTGAGGCCCCTACCAGCACGGCAATTGCCATAGTTTCTGGAATATCGAGCATATGAATTAGCGAGTGCTCGGAAATAAAATTGGTGCCGAGAATAAAGTACAGAGAAAATAAAGAACTGCCGAAGAGAGTAATACCCGCCAGTGCCAGCAAAACCTTTAAAATTGAGACCAGCAATTTTTAACCTCCCCCTTAAGAGCCCGGCTTTTCATAAAAGGTTTTTTATAACCAGTCTAAAATTTTCCAGGAGACAGTTTAGTGGTTCCCCCACAAATAGGTCTTTTCCGCAAATCTAAAACTAAAATAATACTATATGCTAAATTGATTTGATCTGCAGCCCATTACATTGAACCCAATTATATAGCATTATATAGCAAACCATTATATATAGTAGCAAAAATAATATTGGTACCATTATGGGAGCAAATCATTTAGTTCTTTAAAATTAACCTTATTTAATTTAAAATTAACCTTCTGAAAATAGAAAACTGGAGTATATTGATTATGAAAATAGCTTGATGTTTAAAATTGCTGCAATAATTTCCCTTAATAATATTTAATAATATTCAAACAAAAATCAGGATAAAATGGGTAAAAAATCTCTACGTAACAATAATATCAAGAAAATTCACCCAGTGCAAATTAATTTTTTTTATTGCCGGCAAATGTGTTATAATAAATATGGGAATGTATGCCCAGGTTTAAATTGAGTTTAAATCAGGTTTCATATTTTCAGATTTGATTCAAATCTGATTCAAAACTGATTCGAATTTGATGCTGTATATTTTGCTGAGCTAATTTAGAGGAGGTACTTATTTTGGGTTGCGGTCTGCCGTTTTTGGGAGCGTTGATTGGTTTTATTCTGTTTAATATTCCTGGTGCAATACTGGGAGGGCTGCTGGGGTACTATTTATCCGATCAAAAAATTGAAAGGAGATATTACAGCAGCGATGGGTATCAGCAGGACAACCAGGGATATTACCGGAGACAGTCTGGGGGCTACGGCACTGCTGTTAAACAGCAGGAGTTTTTTGTCCAGCTTTTTTCATTGCTGGCAGCCTTTGCCCGGGCTGATGGTCCGATAACTGGAGAAGAAAGGGAAATAGTTAAAAAAATTGTTCGGAGAGATCTGCGGATGGGAACCGGGGCTGCCCGGCAGGCCCTGGCCTATTTTGCCAGGGCGGGGCAGAACCCTCAGGTGTTTTCGCAGACCGCGGAAAAGCTGGCTTCGCTGGTGGCCTTTAACCCCGGCATTCTGGGGACAGTTTATCAGATGCTGCTCAGGCTGGGTGAGGCCAATCAGGGAATGAGCCAGCAGCAGCAGGATCTGCTGGAGGAGGCGGAAGTTATTTTCCGGCTTGATCAAAGCTACTCCAGCAGCTATTCTGGAAATTATTCTGGTGGGGCTCAGGGCAACTGGTCGGGCAGCTATTCCGGCGGGGCTCAGGGCAGCCAGGGGTATGGCAATTACGGCCCGGGCCAGCAGGCTCCAGCCAGGAAATTGAAACAGGCTTATAAGACGCTGGGTTTATCGTCCCAGGCCAGCAAGAGTGAGATAAAAAAGCGCTACCGGGAACTGGTGAAAAAATATCATCCGGACCGGATTATTGCCAAGGACCTGCCGGAGGAGTTTGTCAAAACGGCCCAGAAGAAATTTGCTGAGATTCAGTCGGCCTACGAAACCATCATGGAGCAACACAGCTGACTTTACTCCGGCTGGNAGCCCCTGACTGTTGTTTNTAAGGGGTGAAATAGGGGGCTCAAATAAAGTGCTGCTGTTCATCCTGAGCAGGCTTAAGCAGGGTGAAAATGTTTTTTTCGGACTTATTTATTACGCGGTAAATCCCGGTTATTGCGATGGAATTCCTGGTGCTGGCGGGCCAGCTCCTGATAGGTTTCCGCCGATTCTTCAATTTTCTGGCGCTCTTCAGCATTTGTTTCCCGGATAATTTTACCGGGCAGACCGACTACCAGGCTCCCGGCAGGAATTTCGGTATCTTCTGGAATTAGAGCTCCGGCGCCAATTATGGAATATTTCCCGATTCTGGCGTTATTCATGATGGTGGCGCTCATACCAATCAGGCAGTTATCGGCGACCTGACAGCCGTGCAGAATTGCGGAATGGCCTACAGTCACATTGCTGCCGATAATCAACGGGGTGTCGAAGTCATTGTGAAGGGTGGAGTTGTCCTGGATGTTGGTGCCGGATCCAATGGTGATTTTTTCCATATCAGCTCTGGCAACCACATTGGGCCAGAGGCTGGAATTTTCCCCGATCTTTATTTCTCCCATAATCTGGACTCCGGGAGCCAGAAAAACGCTTTCGGGATAGCGGGGCTTTTGTCCTAAAAAGTTTTTTGTCACGGTGATCACTCCTTGAAAATATTGTAATTTGCTTGATAAAAGATCTTTGATTTAATATAATGATACCATGGATTAAGGTCTGTGATAAGTTCTAGAGTTAAGAAAAGCGGCAGGAGAGCGACAGGTAATTTAATCCAGGGAATTTTTTGGAACTTGAAGTGCTTTTTCAAAGAGAGTATATCCAGAGAGAATATACAACATAAAATAAAAATAAGGTGATAAGTTTGCAGGTGAAAGAAAATCAGGGGATGAGCCGGCAGGAAAATAAAAATAATCGGATAATTATTTTTGGGGGGACCTTTGATCCTCCCCATCTGGGACATTTGATTATTGCCGAGCAGGCCCGGGAACAGCCTGGCTGTGATTATCTCCTGCTGATGCCGGCCGGGATCCCGCCTCATAAGGGGACAGGGTCGGTTTCTCCGGCTGAGATTCGCCTGGAGATGCTGGACCGGGCGGTCGATAACAATCCCGGACTGGTGGTTTCTCGATATGAGATTGAAAGGTCAGGTGCCTCCTACACGGCCAGAACCCTGCGGCATTTTCTAAAGAGATTTACCGGTGTTTCCCTGATAATCGGGGCTGATTCCCTGGCTGAAATATTCACCTGGCGGGAGCCGGAATTTATTCTTACCAGAGGCCAGCTTTTGGTGGCGCCCCGTCCGGGCTATGATATCGAGGAGCTGCTGAAGCAGGACAGCCTTCAGGATTACCGGGAAAGAATTGTTCCTCTTGATACCGGGCTGATGGAGATCTCATCCAGTCAGATCCGGAAACGAGCAGCCCGGGGACAGAGCCTGCGCTATCTGGTTCCGGAATCGGTGAGAGAGTATATTGGAGAGCAGGGGCTTTATGAACTATAAGAGAAGATTCATAAGCTGCAAAAGAACAGAAAAGAGCTGCAAAAGAACAGAGGCTTTATTAACGTGCTGCAAAAGAACAGAAAAGAGCTGCAAAAGAACAGAGGCTTTATTGGTTTTATTAATGGTGAGAGAAGATTCATTAACTGCGGGCAAGCTTTGTGATTTTCAGAATCAATCGGGAGATAGATTCGGGAGATAGATATATGGTAATTTCGGAGAAAAATGTTTCAAACATAAGAAAACAGCTGGCCGGGGAGCTTAAGCCGGAGATTTACCGGCACAGTCTGAGGACGGCGGAAACTGCCAGAGAGCTGGCGAAGATCCACCAATCAGCTCCACAAAAGGCCTATCTGGCGGGACTGCTCCATGATTACTGCCGGGGCTGGACCCGGGAGAGACTGCTGAAACTGCTGCAGGATTCACGCTGGCAGCCGGACCGCTGGGAAAGGCAGCCGGGAAGGCTCCTGCATGCTCCGGCTGCTGCTGAGATGGCCGAAAAGAAATTTAATCTTACTGATATGAGCCTGCTCCGTGCTATTCGCTATCATACCATCAGTAATCCTCAATCGGACAGGCTGGGAATGATTGTTTATCTGGCTGATAAAATTGAGCCGGATAGAGAATATTTTGAAGCAGAGGAGATCAAAAAACTGGCCGGAGAGGATTTAAATCAGGCTCTGCTGGCCAGCGCTGACAGCACCATCAGATATTTACTGGACTGCAAGGTAATTATTCACCCCAATATCATAATACTACGTAACAATTTATTAGGGGGTTAACTGCTTATGTCGAAAAGATATGCCCGGGAGAAGGTGCCCTTAAAAAGCAAACTATTTATTAGTGCTCTGATTGTTGTCATAGCTCTGGGGCTGGCAGCAGATATGTTTTTAAGCACCGAGTTTACCGTTCAGAGCAATAGTGTTTTCTCCAATTCCAGGGTTAATGTTCTAATTACCGGTCATGACGAGGATCATTACGGGATCAGCCGGGCTGATACCGTTATTATTGCCAGCATAGATGTTGAGGACAAGAAGGCCGGGCTGCTGTTTGTTCCCCGGGATACCAGGCTCAGGATTCCAGACAGAGGATCCAACCGGATTAATGCAGCCTATGCCTTTGGCGGACCCAGGCTGGTTTCCCGGGCTCTGGAGGATTTTCTTGATATAGAAATTGATTATCATGTTGATCTGGATTTTGATGGTTTTGTGAAAATCATTGATGCTCTGGGCGGGATCGAGATTGAGGTAGAGCAGCATCTGCGTTATCGGGATGAGGCTGCTGATCTGACTATTGATATTCCTCCCGGCAGACAGACTCTAACTGGTGAGGATGCTTTAAAATATGTCCGTTACCGGGGAACCCACGGAGATATCGGCCGGGTTCGCCGGCAGCAGAAATTTATCGAGGCCCTGGTGGACCAGGTGTTAAGCCCCCAGACCGTTACCCGAATTCCGGCTCTTATTCAGGAAACCCTGCGGGGTATTAAAACTGATGTTCCAGTGCAGGATGTTGTGGCCTTTCTCAATGTCGCCAAGGATCTGGACCTGGCCCGGCTGGAAACAGCCAAGCTTCCTGGAAGGCCGGAATATATCAATGGTGCCAGCTACTGGATTGCTGATGAGAGAGAGACTGAGGTGCTGGTTAACCAGCTGATCAGGAGTAAGGAGTATCTGACGAATACCGGGGTGGAGCTCACAATTTTTAACGGTAACGGAGTACCCGGACAGGCCGGCAGCATGGCGGAAAGGCTGGAGCGCTACGGTTTTAACGTGGATAGGCTGGCTAATGCCGACCACTATAATTATCAGGAGACCAAAATTTATTATTTTTCTCAGGAGCAGCAGCAGGTGGCTGAAAATATTCAGCAGTATATCGGGGGTCGAACGATTCAGGAAAATCCTCCGGAGGATGAGGATTACAGCAGCAGGATAGAGATTATTGTGGGTAGAGATATTCTGGAAAATGAAGAAGGAGAGGATGGTGAAGCCGCTTAATGACAGATTTAAGGGAAGAAAATCTGGCCAGAGAAATTGCCCGGATTGCCGAGGATAAAAAGGCTCAGGATGTGGTG
>SL_8KL_010_SEDDRAFT_10002808_pt1 | contig 14584 bp, 12 predicted proteins | sample SodLakKL_010_SED_4_FD_11160 | JGI IMG/M metagenome (IMG submission 11160) | reverse complement strand
CCCGGCTGAGCCGTAACACCATCGGGGTTCGCCTGATGCGCCTCAGCGCCGGGGACCGGGTGGTTTCCCTGGTGCGGATAAATAAAGATTAATGGGCAGGAGCAGCCCCCCCGGGGCTGCTCTTTACAGTGATACCGGAATAAAAGGGTAAAAAAACTGGAAGGAAATTAACCGGGTTGAGGGGTGGAACCAAAATTTTCCAGGATATAGGGTTGATAACCGGTTGGGGGAACAGTCACCCAGCCCTTTTCTGCCAGCAGATCCAGGCAGCCTTCGACTATAAGGTAATAGAACCAGTCAAAAAATTCGATGAAAGAAGCATAGCCGGAGGCAGGTAAATGATAAAAGGTGTTTAATATAGAGGAGTAGTACTGCCGGAAATGGCTGCCGATACGGGGCCCCACCCGCTGCAGGAGATCCTCCAGGAGGGTCCATTCCTGCCGGGGGAAGAAGGGGATGGAGGGATTTTTCCCCGAATCGAGCAGGAGAAACTCTTCCAGGCGAGAACATATTTCCTCTGAGGGCTGTGCCCCGCCATGATAGTAGTCCTGGTAGATCTGGACCAATTCCAGGCCCAGTTTTTTCCCGGAACGGGGTCCCCCTGCTTTCATCAGGGGAAACAGGGCAAAGGGCAGGCACCGGCCTTCTTTAGCCGCGGCCTGAGTTCCAAACACTCCACAGAAATAGCCCCCCAGGGTCTCGCCCCGCTCCCGGAAGCGACCGCCAGGTTCTGGTCTTCCGGAGGCGATCAACTGAAAAAAGTAATCACCTCCGGGACGCCGGGTCGGTGGGGGAGCCAGGCTTTTCAGCTCCCGATCAATAATCCAGCGTCCCCGGTCCAGGATAAAGGAGCCGATGACGATAAAGGCCAGTGCTTCCCGGGAACTGAGGGGAGGCGAACTCAACTGTTTTAGGGTGGCCTGAATTTCAGGAAATAATTCCCCGATTGGAACAAAAAGCCCCCGGGCGATTTCCCGGGCCAGGCCGGGGAGATATTCCAGGTCCTCTTTCAGAATTACCGGAAAAGAGGGGAACAGCTGCCCCTCCTGTTTTTTAATCAATTCCGCCTGTAACAGTAATTCCAGGTCTTTTTCCCTGGCCGGTCCGGAGTAAGGGACTGATGAGCCGTGATGCAGCTGCAGCAGTAAATCAATAAGGCGGTCCCGGGAACTTCCTGCAAAAACTTTAAAGGGATTACAGGGATGATGAACATTAAAACTGCCGGATACAACCAACTGGTATTTCAAGGAATTTAAACCTCCTTTTCCCATTTATTCTTTTTATCGGCAGCAATGCTCCCCGGTTTAAGGGGATTCAGCTTATTATAGAAAGGTGGTAACACATGTCATTTCCGCGGTTGATTATTCATACCGAACGGATCAGGGAAAACGCCACTGCCATTGCCGGGCTGGCCCGGGAGAGCGGAGTAAGTATTACCGGGGTAACCAAGGCAACCTGCGGCAATGTTCACGTGGCCCGGGCCATGCTGGAAGGAGGGGTCAATGGCTTTGCCGATTCCCGCCTGGACAACCTGGGCCAGCTTCGCAACTATTTTGGCAATGATGTCACCCTGCTGCTGTTGCGCCTGCCCATGTTGAGCCGGGTGGAGGAAGTGGTGCAGATGGCTGATGCCAGCCTCAACTCGGAACCAAAGGTGATTGAAGCCCTGAGCAGTGCAGCCCAGAAACAGGGCAAAAAACACGGTATAATGTTAATGGTTGATCTGGGTGATTTGCGGGAGGGTCTCTGGCCGGAAGATGTCCCGGAAGTGGCCCGTTTAATAAACCGACTTCCCGGCGTTTATCTGCAGGGTCTGGGTACCAATTTAACCTGTTATGGAGGCATCATGCCTACTGAGGAAAACCTGGGACAGCTGGTGGAAATGGCCCAGTCCATCCAGGAGGATCTGGACAAGGAATTATGCTATATTTCCGGCGGCAACAGCAGTTCCCTGCATTTACTGGGTACCGGTATTCCTCCCGGCATAAATCATCTCCGGGTAGGGGAAACAATTCTGCTGGGCAATGATACTGCCCTTTCCGAGCCATTTCCCGGCACCCGGGCCGATACCTTTATCCTGCAGGCCGAGTTGATTGAAGCCCGGGTAAAGCCCTCGGTACCCATCGGCAAAGTGGGAGTCGATGCTTTTGGACGGGTGCCCCGTAGCCCTGAAGATCGGGGCTGGAGGCGCCGGGGTATACTGGCCGTGGGTGAACAGGATATTCAACCGGATGGACTCACTCCCCTGGAAAAGGGAATTGATATCCTGGGCTCCAGCAGTGATCATTTGATCCTGGATATCAATGATAATCCGGATGATCTGCGCATCGGCGATTATATCAGCTTTACCGTGGATTACGGGAACCTGCTGCGGGCCATGACTTCGCCCTACGTGGACAAGATTGTCCTTTGAAATAGGATTTGTTTTGAGTATAATAGTGGGGGACAGTTTATAAATAATCTAAGGAGGCGTTATAAATGGCAGTAAGTATGAAAGGTAAAAGTATTCTTACCCTGCGGGATTTAACCCGGGAAGAGATCTGGCAGCTCTTGCAGACGGCAGAAACCTTAAAAATGGAAAAACTGCGCGGCCAGGAGAACCGGGTCCTGGAGGGGAAATCCCTGGGAATGATTTTCCAGAAACCTTCGCTGCGGACCAGGGTGGCTTTTGAGGTGGGAATGACCAATCTGGGTGGACACGCTGTTTACCTGGGTCCCAATGACATTCAACTGGGCAAAAGGGAGACCACTGAAGATATCGCCCGGGTATTATCTCGTTACGTAGACGGCATTATGGCCCGGGTTTTCAAGCATGAAGATGTAGAAGAACTGGCGAAAAAAGCCCGGGTGCCGGTACTTAACGGGCTTTCCGAATTTACTCACCCCTCCCAGGGCCTGGCCGATTTAATGACCATTTATGAAAAGAAAGGACGCCTGGAGGGAATAAAGATGGCCTTCGTGGGGGACGGGAATAACCTGGCCCATACCCTGATGTTTGCTGCTTCCAAGATGGGGATGCACATCAACCTGGCCATCCCCGAAGTATATAATCCCCGCAAGGATGCGGTGGAGGATGCCCGGCGTTTTGCCTCAGAAACCGGAGGCAGCGTAAACCTGATCGATGATCCCCAGGAAGCGGTAAAAGATGTGGATGTAATCTATACCGATGTCTGGTTAAGCATGGGCGAAGGCAGCAAAGAAGAGCAGGAAAAAGAAAAAGAAGAACGGCGCCGGACCTTCCTGCCCTATCAGGTCAATATGGAACTTTTAAGGCTGGCCAAGGACGACTGTATAGTAATGCATTGCCTGCCGGCCATTTATGGTGAGGAAATTACCAAGGACGTGGTGGAAGATCCCCGCGGCCGGGTAATCTATGATGAAGCTGAAAATCGGATGCATACTGCCATGGCCATGATGGCCCTGACCATGGGCAGCCAGGTATAATAGCAGAGGAGAGCGACAATGAAAACGCCCGCAGCCGTTAAGGCCCGGGCGTTTTACCTATCCCAGGAAATATTCCAGGTCCTGCTCCACATCAGTGATGCCCTGCAATCCGAACTTTTCCTGCAGAACTCCAGTTACTCCGGGAGACAGGAAGGCGGGCAGGGTGGGCCCCACTTTGATATTCTTAATTCCCAGGGCTAAAAGGGCCAGGAGAACGATAACTGCCTTCTGCTCGTACCAGGCAATGTTAAAGGAAATGGGTAGCTGATTGAGATCATCTAAATCCATTACCTCTTTCAATTTCTGGGCAATAACAACCAGGGAGTAGGAGTCATTGCACTGGCCGGCATCTAGGACCCGGGGTATGCCTCCAATATCCCCCAGGCCCAGCTTATTATAGCGGTATTTAGCACAGCCCGCAGTGAGAATTACCGTGTCCGCAGGCAGCTGCCGGGCAAAGCGGGTGTAATATTCCCTGCTTTTCATCCGGCCGTCGCAGCCGGCCATAACGAAGAACTGCCTGATGGCTCCAGATTTAACTGCCTCAACCACTTTATCGGCCAGGGCCAGAACCTGTTGATGGGCAAAACCCCCGACAATTTCCCCGGTTTCGATTTCAGTAGGGGGAGGGCACTGTTTGGCTTTTTCAATCAGGGGGGAGAAGTCCTTTTTCCCATCGGGTCCCGCTTCAATATGCTCACAATCCGGATAGCGGGCCACACCGGTGGTAAAAAGCCGATCCCGGTAACCTTCCTTGACCGGGGTAATACAGTTGGTGGTCATCAGGATGGGGCCGTTGAAGGACTGAAACTCCTTATTCTGCTGCCACCAGGAATTACCGTAATTCCCCTGGAAATGCTCATATTTTTTAAAGGCGGGATAATAATGGGCGGGCAGCATTTCGCTGTGGGTATAGACATCTATTCCGGTGCCGGAGGTTTGCTCCAGCAGTTCTTCCATATCCCGCAGGTCATGTCCGCTGATTAAAATACCCGGCCGGGAACCGACCCCGATATTTACCGAGGTAATTTCCGGATGACCGTAGGTGGAAGTATTGGCCTGATCCAGAAGGGCCATGGTCTGGGCTCCAACTTCTCCACACCGGAGCACCAGGGCGGTTAAATCATCTGCGCTCAGGCTGTCACCCAGGGTTGCCGCCAGGGCCTTTTCCAGGAAGGTACTGATTTCCCGATCATCATAACCCAGGACCCGGGCATGGGTCAGGTAGGCGGCCATTCCCTTGAGCCCGTAGGTCAAAAGCTCGCGCAGGGAACGGATATCGGGGTTTTCTGTGCGCAGGACTCCAACTTCACTGATCAGGTCCTGATATTCTTCCTCCCCGGTGGGAGTCCAGGTCGCTGCGGGATGGGTGGGCAGTTCATAATCCAGACCGGAGCTGACAATTTTTTCTTTCAATTCCTCCCGTAACTGCACGGCCCGCTTTATCCTCTCCTGGAAATCTCCTTCGGAAAAACTGGCATTGGTAATGGTGGCGAAGAGGCTTTCGGCGATAAATTCCGGGGAGGGAGCGGGATCCAGATTAAGACGCCGGGCCTCGGTGCAGTAGAGGGCCAGGCCCCGGGCTAAGTAGAGGGTGAGATCCTGTAAACCGGCCACTTCCGGGGGCTTGCCGCAAACACCGCGGGCGGTGCAGCCTTTGCCTTTCGCTGCTTCCTGACACTGAAAACAGAACATTTTTTCCATGATCATGCTCCTTTCTTTTCCTGAATCTGTCCATCGATCCCCAGGATAATGATTTCCCGGGGAATGTCCCTGCCGGCCCTCTTCAGGGCCGCTTCAACCAGTCCAGAAATTCCACTACAACAGGGCACTACCATCCGCACAATGCGAATGTGGCGGATATCATTGTGTTGAAAAATGGCAGTTAATTTCTCCAGGTAGGCCTCCCGGTTATCCAGCTTGGGGCAGCCGATGAGGGTAACCCGGTCTTCCCTCAGTTCCTGTTGCAGGCCGGGTGCAGCAAAAGCAGTGCAGTCGGCGGCAATTAACAGGCTGGCTCCCTGGAAAAAATCCGCAAAGGGGGGCAGCAGGTGAATTTGAATGGGCCACTGTTTAAGGGCCGGCCCGGCGGGGATTTTTTCCGGTCCTGAACTGCAGGTGTTGCCTGACGGACAGCCCTCTTTAATCCGGGCCTGTACTGCTTCCTGATCAAAAGGTTCCGCTTCCCTTTTGTCGATTTTGATGGCGTCCTGGGGACAGGCCGGGAGGCAATCGCCCAGGCCATCACAGTATGCTTCACTGATCAAACGGGCTTTGCCGTCCACTATTTCTATCGCTCCTTCGTGACAGGCATCGGCACAGAGGCCGCAGCCATCACACTTCTCCTCGTCTATGGAAATAATATTCCTGAACTCTTTGATTTTGAACACCTCCCTGAACATTCTAAATAAAGTATAGTAGGTCGATAGGAATTATGCGGTAACAAATGTTACGGAGGGTCCCATGGAATATATTAAATTTTTGACCGACAATTGCCATATTTTCCGGGATAAAACGCCGGAGGAGCTGGAAAAATTACTGGAAGATAAAAACCCCCTGCTCCGCTCCTATTCGGCAGGGGCCATTATTCAATCCCAGGCCGATGAAGCCCTTTTTCTGGGCATAATACTGCAGGGCCAGGTGGCGGTGAAAAAAAATTTTTCCACCGGTCGGTCGGTGACCCTGGCCAGTTTTGGGCCGGGCCAGGTCCTGGGGGAGAGTGTTCTTTTTTCCGGAAGGTCCCGGTACCCGGCAGACCTGATAGCCCGGGAGGAATCCGTCCTCCTATTTTTACCCCGCCAGGATCTACTGCACCTCTTTCACCGGGATCAGGATATTATGCTGCGCTACATGGAGAGCATCTCCCGGCGGGTCCTTTTACTCTCGGAAAAAATTGAACTTTTATCCCTGGGCACCATCCGCCAGAAGCTGGCCTATTATCTCCTGGGTCAGGCCGAAAAAAAAGGAGGTCCGGCCCTGGCCTGGGAGTTTTCCCGCAGTGAACTGGCCGACTTTTTTAATGTGCCCCGGCCTTCCCTGTCCCGGGAATTAAGCCGACTGCAGCAGCAGGGCCTGATCCAGTTCGATCAACAGGGGGTACAGATTATCGATCCGGAAGGCCTGGAAGAACTGCTCTGGGATTAAGGTTCTCCGGAAAAAGCAACTGGAGGGAGTTAAGAGGATTAAGGACAGGAGCTGCCGAATAAATAGAGAGGAGAGAGGAAGGAAGGAGTTAAGGACTCCCATGACTGAATTTACAAAGATCCAGGATAGCTGCAGCAATATATTGAATACCTTTGGGTCCTTTTTCAATTTAGAAGCCCTGCTTTTGGATCAGGAAGGGCAGCCGGTGGCGGGGACAGAACAGGAAGGAAATTCCCTCCTGCCCCTCTGTCCTGAACTCCTGGAAAAGGTTGCAGGTGCCGATGAACCCCTCTTACTTAAAGAACCCGGCAGGGAAAATCCCTGCTATTTATGTCCGGATCAGGAGGGGTGCCTGCGGGAACCCGTTTTAATTGCCCCCCTCCTGGTGGAAGAGAAAATAATGGGCTATTTAATTCTGGCCGGAACAGAGCAGGAAATTTTCGGTGATAGGGAAAAGCTTTTCCGCCTGGTGGGATTTATCGGGGAATTAATAACCGGAAAACTTGTGGAGCAGGCCGGTTTTGATGATATTCGGCTGATTATTGAGCAGCTGGGCCTGGTTATTGATACCATTGATGAGGGGATAATTGCCATTGATCATGAAGGCAGGATTACCAGCTTCAATCAATCCGCAGGCCAGCTGCTGGGGATCTGGCCCAGCCGGGTTCGGGGATCCCATATCAATAAAATATTCCCCACCGGAGAACTCCTGGAGGTTCTCTCCACCGGCGAGGCTTTCCGCAACCGGGAAGTTTTTTTCCAGGGAGAAAAGGGAAGAATGCGGCTATTGATCACCGCCAATCCTATCCTGAAAGGCGCGCGGGTGGCGGGGGTTGTGGCTACTTTGAAAAGCATTCAGCAGGTCCATCACCTCCTGGGGGAACAGCAGGAGCAGGGGGACAGCTTCCTGGACAGCATTGTAGGGCGGAGTCCTGCCCTTTTGGAGATAAAGGACCGGGTCCGGCGGGTGGCGGGCAGCAGTTCCTCAATTTTGATCCAGGGAGAAAGCGGTACCGGCAAAGAACTATTTGCCCGGGCTATCCACCAGGAAAGTCAGCGGGCCCGGGAAAATTTTATCTCCATCAACTGTGCGGCCATTCCCGGGGAGCTCCTGGAGAGTGAATTATTCGGCTATGAAGCCGGGGCCTTTACCGGGGCCCAGGCCGGGGGCAAACCAGGCCGATTTGAACTGGCCCATCAGGGGACAATTTTCCTGGATGAGATTGGCGACATGCCCCTGGAACTGCAGGTAAAGATCCTGAGAGTTATCCAGGACCGCCAGTTTTTCCGCATCGGGGGAGTTAAAGAAATCAGTGTGGATGTCCGGATATTAACCGCCACCAATCAGAACCTGGAAGAGTTAATTCGCAGCGCCCGTTTCCGGGAAGATCTCTATTACCGACTCAATGTAATTCCCGTGGAAATCCCTCCCCTGAGGGAGCGGCGGGAGGATATAATGATGCTGGTGGAGCATTTTATCCAGAAATATAATCAACGGCTGGGCAAGAAGGTGGAGGGGGTTACCGAAGGGGCCCGGGGAGCCCTGGAAGAATACGACTGGCCGGGCAATGTCCGGGAACTGGAGAATGTAATTGAATATGCCATCAACATGGAAACAACCGCCTTTATTACTGCTGAAAACCTGCCCGCCCGGATGATTAAAGCCGCGCCCCGGGTCTCAGTGGCGGAGGGAGGCCTGCGGGACAGCCTGGAGGAGTTTGAAAAGAAAATAATTCGAGAACACCTGGATATTTACGGCTGGGACACCGAGGGCAAATTAAAGGCCGCCCGGGCCCTGGGCATCGGTAAGACGACCCTGTATAATAAGATTAAAAGAATGGGTATCCAGTAATTCCCGATTCCGGGAAATGGGTTCCTGAAAACGGGAAATATTCCGGATAATTTTAACCCCTGCCCGGGGTTTTTTAAATTTAGGGTTTTTTTAAGTTCAGGTACCAGGGCCCGGAGAGCTTTTCTGGGTCAATATGGAATTCTGGCACGCTACTTGCATATATACTCTGTTGTCTGAAAAATTTTCTTTTGCTGGCGCTGGTATTTGCAGTTTAATAAGTTCCAAAGGAGGTGGCCGCCGAGAAAATAGGCCAGAACTTAATTTTCCAAAATATTATTAAAAGAAAGGGGTTTTATCAGGTGAAAAAAGGATTAATTCTTTTAATGGTTTTGGGCCTGGCAATTTTCAGTGGAGGAGTTATGGCCGGGCCCCTGGAAATCAATGTGTCCCATGAGGAACCGGGCGATGTAGAGACTTCCAGTGTTCATGCGGCAGCAGTTGTATTTAAAGACATCATAGAAACCCAGTCCGGGGGAGATATGGTGGTCAATATTTATCCCGCCGGGGCCCTGGGAGGTAACCGGGAACGCATGGATCAGATGCTGGGTAATATTATTCAGCTCAACATCGATTCCATCGGAGCAATTGCACCTTTTTATTCTTTGATTAACGTAATCGACCTGCCCTTTGCCTTCCCCAATCAGACAGTTTTCCATAAAGTAATGGAGGGGCAGTTTGGCGATGACTTAAAAGAGGATATCCTGGACAATACCGGGATTCGTCTTCTGGATGTCAGTGTCAGCGGTTTTTATGTGTTGAGTAATAATGAGCGGCCCATCATGTCCCCGGCAGACATGGAAGGAATTCGTTTCCGGACCATGTCCGTGCCCAGCCACATTGCCATGATGAGGTCCCTGGGAGCATCTGCAACTCCCATTCCCTGGGATGAGCTCTACTCGGCCCTGCAGATGGGTGTAATTGAAGGGCAGCACAACCCCATTCCCATTATGGCTATCGGGGGTTTGCAGGAAGTTCAGGATTATGCCACCCTGACCAATCACCTGATTGGGGCCGACTGGTGGATGACCAATGACTCCTTCTATCAGAGTCTAAACGATGAGCAGAAGGCCATTTTTAACGATGCCCTGCATGCTGGAGTAATGGTGGCCAATGGAACCCGCCTCCTCTTTAACTCTACAGAAATGGGAGTGGGCTTCCTGGAAGATGCGGGCATAGAAATATATGCCCCGACCATTGATGAACTGGCCGAATTTCGCGAACTGGCAGTTCCCGCTGTTATGGAAACCTTTGAAGAGGACCTGGGGCAGGATGGCGTTGATTTAGCCAATTATCTCCTCCAGGAAGTGGACAAAGAAATTGAAAAATTAATCACCAAATAAAAATCAGGGATAGGGTGGAGGGGTTACCCCTCCACCCCTATTCAAAAGAGGTGAGAAGGCTTGAAACAGATCAACTCCGTGGCCCGGAAAACTGCTGATATCGTGGAGAAAATTACTGCTGTTCCCCTGGTTGTAATGGGCGGGGCCATGGTTGCAGTAGTTCTGGCCGGGACTTTCTGGCGTTATGTGCTCAATGATCCCCTACTCTGGACGGAAGAGGCCGCCCGCTACCTTATGATCTGGGTGGTTTTGATCGGGGCCAGCATTACCATGCGCCACCGGGAACACGTCCGGATCAACGTTATTGTCAACCTTTTCCCGGAAAAGGTTCGTATTGTCCTGCGGATAATTACCAACCTCTTTGTGGTCTATTTCCTCTACATTTTGACCGTTTACGGCTGGGAAATGGCCCAGAGGTCCGAGATCCAGACCTCCCCGGCCCTGGGGATCAGCATGTTCTGGCCGATACTGGCCGTGCCCCTGACCGGAATTTTCTGCCTGATCCAGCTTGTTCTCCAGATGGTAATTGATATTTCGGGAGGGGAGGAACAGTCATGATAGAATTTATGGTAATTGTATTTTTTCTGCTACTTCTGGCGGGAACCCCCATTGCCTTTGCGGTTGGAGTTACTGCAGTTCTGGCCTTTTTGCAGATGGATGCTCCCCACCTGATGACCATGGTGCCCCAGCGCTTTTACTCCGGGGTTGACCTCTTTGCATTGATGGCCATGCCCTTTTTTATGCTGGCCGGTGACATAATGAACCGCATAGAGATTACCCACCGCCTGGTTCGGCTGGCCAACGCCCTGGTCGGTCACATCAGGGGCGGCCTGGCCCATGTCAATATCATGGTCAGTATTTTCTTTGCTGGTTTAACCGGTGCTGCTGTTTCTGATACCGCGGCCCTGGGAACAATGCTCATTCCCTCCATGGAACGAGAAGGCTATGATCGGGGCTTTGCAGCTGCGGTTACCGCGGCGTCATCCATAATTGGACCAATTATTCCCCCCAGTATAATAGCGGTTATATATGGATCGTTGATGAGAGTTTCCATTGCCGGGCTTTTTGCAGCAGGAATTGTGCCCGGGGTCCTGGTGGGAATAATTTTAATGGTTTTTTCCGGGGTAATCTCCAAGAAAAGAAATTATCCCATCGGGGAGAAAAGAGCCAGTCTCCAGGAAATTGGGGTCAGCGCTAAAGGAGCCATAATCCCAATTTTAATGCCCCTGATTATTCTGGGCGGGATCCTGGGTGGGGTCTTTACCCCGACAGAAGCTGCGGCAGTTGCCGTTTTATATGCCCTGGTAGTTGGATTTTTCTTCTATCGCAACCTCAAGTTAAAGGATATTCCGGATCTGCTCTATCAAATGGTGCGGAGCAACGGTTCCGTCTTTATTATCCTGGCTTCGGCGGCAATTTTAGGCTGGATACTCTCCATGCATCAGGTACCTGCAATGGTGGGGGGAGCAATACTGAATATTACTGAAAATCCCATCCTGGTAATGCTCATAATGAATGCTTTAATGCTGGTTCTGGGAATGTTTATGGATATGACCGCGGGGATAATCATTTTAGGGCCCATTCTCCATCCCCTGGCTGTAAGTCTGGGAGTTCATCCCCTGCACTTTGGGATAATAATGATTGTAAACCTGAATATTGCCCTGATGACCCCTCCCCTGGGAGCCTGTTTGTTCGTTGCCTCCGGTATATCCAGGCTTTCCCTGGAGAAAATATCAAGGGAAATACTGCCTTTTATCCTGGCCGTTCTGGCCGCCCTGCTTTTAATTACATTTGTCCCCGCAATCTCGCTAACCCTGCCCCGTCTCCTGGGGTTAATTTAGGCTGGAGGTGTGTGGCCGGGAAGGAGCAATGACATGAGTGATTTGATAATAAAAAATGCCAGAATTGCTGATGGAACCGGCAGCCCGATTTATCCGGGGGAAATTGCCGTTGACAGCGGAAAAATAGAAGCGGTAGCAGCTGACCTGGGTTCAGATGCTCGCCGGATTATAGATGTGGGGGGTAACATAGTGGCCCCGGGTTTTATTGATCTCCACAGCCACTCGGACCTGACTGCCCTTAAAGATGGGCTGCAGGGCAAAATCCGCCAGGGAGTAACCACAGAAATTGTGGGAAACTGCGGGTTTTCTGCCGCTCCAGTTCCCCGGGAACAGCGGGAACTGGCCCGACAGGTCCTGGGGCCCCTCCTGGGGGAAGGGCAGCCGGGTAGCTGGGAGGATCTGGATAGCTACCTGCAGGCCTTAAAAGCCAGCCCCCTTCTGCTCAATATTGGGACCCTGATCGGGCACGGTACCCTGCGCCTGGCCGTCATGGGACTGGATTCCAGGAAAGCCGGAACAGAAGAGAAAAAACAGATGGCAAAAGAGCTGGAAAAAGCTTTTGAACAGGGGGCCTGGGGGCTTTCAACCGGTCTGATCTACTCCCCCTCCGGTTATGCAGATTTTGACGAACTCCGGGAACTGTGCGGGGTGGCCAGCGCCGCGGGAGTGCCCTATGTTTCTCATATCCGGAGCGAGGCCAACCGGGTGGTGGAAGCCGTCAAGGAAGCCCTGCAGCTGGGCCTGGAAACAGGAGTGCAGATTCACTTTTCCCACCATCAAATTGACGGCCGGGCCAACTGGGGCAAAGCCCGGGAAACCCTGGCCCTGATAGAAGAAGCCCGGGATAAAGGGGTTGGGGTAACCCTGGATCAGTACCCCTTCCAGGCCGGGAGTACCATGCTCTGGGCCCTGCTGCCCCAGTGGATCCAGGATCGGAGCCGGGAAGAAGTATTGAAATCCCTCCGGGAGCCTGCAGTCCGCAGCAGAATTAAGGAAGAACTGGAGGGGGAGGGGGATTTATTAATTACGGTAACCGGCTGGGAGAATATTATGCTCAACAGCCTCCCGGTGAGCAGGGAACTGGAACAGCAATCCCTGCAGGGAGCAGCAGAAAAAAAAGGAAAGAGTTGTGCTGACCTTTTTCTGGACCTGATTATTGAAAATCAGGGGTCCGGCACCGTGGTCCTTTTTGATCAGAGCTATGAGGACTGGAAAACAATTTTTGCGGACCCCTTCTGCAGCATAGCTACCGACAGTATCCTGGTGGGAGATAAACCGCACCCCCGCAGTTTTGGTTCCTTTCCCCGGGTCCTGGGGGAGATGGTCCGGGAAAAGGGCCTGACTACCCTGGAACAGGCCATCTACAAAATGACCCTGCTGCCAGCCCGAACTTTCGGAATTCCTGGAATTGGGGCTTTGAAGACCGGCTACAGGGCTGATCTGGTGGTTTTTGACCAGGACCGGGTGGGTTTTTCTGGAACTTTTAAAAACCCGGACTGCCCACCGGAAGGGATTGAATTGATTATTATTGAAGGTAAGGTGGTATGCCGGGAAGGAGAGATAACCGATTGTCGGGTGGGGCAGGTGTTGGAAAAAAACTTTTGAACTTTCTACCCGGACAGGGGGGTTTAGAAGTGCTAAAAGAAAAAGTGCGCAACAGGGTTTTGGATATGGTGGAGAGGGAGGAGCTCCTGGATCTTTTGCAGGAATTAATTAAAATTCCCAGCCACAAACAGGTTGAATGGCAGGAGGACCGGGTGGTCCAGTTTATCTATAATTATCTACAGGGGGCGGGCTTTTCTGACCTGAAACTGCAGTATATTATGGAAAATCGACCCAATATCCTGGCCCGCCTGCCGGGTAAAGGTGGGGGACGCAGCCTGTTATTCAACGGCCACACCGATACCGTCCCGCCCTATAATATGGTTATTCATCCCCATCAACCNCTGATAAAAGATGGTTTTTTGTACGGACTGGGGGCTGTNGATATGAAGGGCTCTCTGGCGGCCATGCTCCTGGCCATGGTCCTGGTCAAAAGAGCCGGCATTGCCCTGCAGGGNGATCTTCTTTTTACCGGGGTTATTGATCAGGAACAGTGTTCTCTGGGAACGGTGGACCTGGTCCGAAGGGGCTTCAAGGCCGATTATGCGGTGGTGGGCGAGCCCACCAATTTAGATATATGCGTGGCCCATAAAGGGATGGAATGGATGAAAATTATTGTCCGGGGGCGATCTGCCCACGGAAGCACCCCGGATAAGGGGCGCAACCCCATCTATATGGGGGCCCGCATCGCCCGGGAAATTGAAAAGCTCAACAACAGGCTTCAGGATAAGTATCATCCCCTGGTGGGCAGTCCTTCGATTAATGTGGGGGTTATGTCCGGGGGGGATGACCCCAATATTGTACCCCAGGTCTGTTTTCTGGAACTGGACCGCCGCTGGACCCCGGAGGAAACCCTGGAAAGCCTTTACCGGGACGTGGAGCAGATTTTAAACCGCCTAAAACTGGCCTATCCGGGCTATCAATATGAACTTTTACCCATGGATTATCGGACCTGTCCTCTGCGAAATATTCCCCTGGACGTTGACCCCGATGAACTTATTGTCCGTTCCCTGCGGCGGAATTTAAAGGAATTCACCGGCAAAGATTCCGGTTCGACCTCTTTCCGAGGCTGGAGCGATGCCGCCCTTTTATCCCGGGACCTGGGAATTCCAGCAGTGGTTTTCGGTCCCGGGCAGCTGGAAAAAGCCCATGCAGCTGATGAAGGGGTGGAAATTGAAAAACTCATGATCGCCCTCCGGGTTTATCTGGGTTTAATTCTGGATATCTGTGGTTGTTCGGAGGAGGGGGGAAGATAAACAGGTTCTGGATTAGTTTTCCCCGGGCAGCAGGAATAATAAGCGGGGAAAGGTCTTTTATTATTTCCATCTCCTTCCATAAAAATACTAAAAAAGAAATTAAAG
>SL_8KL_010_SEDDRAFT_10002805_pt1 | contig 14586 bp, 15 predicted proteins | sample SodLakKL_010_SED_4_FD_11160 | JGI IMG/M metagenome (IMG submission 11160) | reverse complement strand
CGCGCGGCTGCTCGCCGTGCTGCTCGCCCTCGCCGAGGACGGGCCGCGGCTCCCACGCCTCGCCCTCGCCGCGCCGACCGGCAAGGCCGCCGCCCGGCTCGACGAGTCGCTGCGCGAGGCCGTCGCCGGGCTCGGGCTCGACGCCGGCCTCGCCGAGGCCCTCGCCGGGGTGCGGGCCCGGACGCTGCACCGGCTGCTGGGCTCGCGCGGCCCCGGCCGGACCCGCTTCCGTCACGACGCCGCCAACCCCCTCGACGTCGACGCCGTCGTCGTCGACGAGGCCTCGATGGTGCCGCTCGCGCTCATGGCCAAGCTCGTCGACGCCGTGCCCGCCGGAGCGCGGCTCGTCCTGCTCGGCGACCGCGACCAGCTCGCGAGCGTCGAGGCCGGGGCGGTCCTCGGCGACGTCTGCGGCCCCGAGGAGGTCGTCGAGGCGCCGCGGTCGGCGCGGGCGCGCGAGCGGCTCGCCGCCGCCTCCGGTCAACCGGTGCCCGGCGTCGAGGCCGACGCACCCGGTATCGGCGACGCGATCGTGCGGCTCACCCGCTTCCACCGCTTCGGCGCCGACAGCGCCATCGGTCGGCTCGCCGCGGCGATCCGCGGCCTCGACGAGGACCCCGCGCCCGCCCTCGCGGTGCTCGCCGAGGAGGACGGGCGGGAGGCGCTGCGCTGGCGGGGCGACGATGCCGGTGTGCGCGCCGCCCTCGCCGAGGCCGTCGAGGTCTACGTCGAGGTGGCCGCGCACGCCGCGGCCGGACGCGCGACCGAGGCGCTGGCCGGGCTCGACCGCTGCCGGGTGCTCTGCGCGCACCGCCGCGGGCCGCGCAGCGTCGCCGATGCGACGTCGACGATCCTCGCCGCGCTTGCCGCCCGGGGCGTCGACGTCGGTGAGCCGTGGTTCCCCGGGCGGGCCGTCCTCGTCACCGAGAACGACCCCTCGACGGGGCTGGCCAACGGCGACGTCGGCGTCGTCGTCGCCGTCGAGGACGGCGCCCGCCGGGTCGCGTTCCCCGCGGCGGCCGGCGCGGTGCGTCTGCTGGCGCCCGCCCGCCTGCCGGCCGTCGAGACGACGTACGCCACGACGATCCACAAGAGCCAGGGCTCGCAGGTCGACCACGCCGTCGTGCTCCTGCCGGCCGCCGACTCGCCGATCGCCACCCGCGAGCTCGTGTACACGGCGGTGACCCGGGCGCGCGAGCGGGTCAGCCTCCTCGCCGACGCCGAGGTCACCGCCGCGGCGCTGTCCCGCCGCATCCAGCGGCCCTCGGGCCTGGCCGCGGCGCTCTGGGGCTGAGGCCGCGGCCAGGGGCCGCGCTCAGGCCTCGCGCAGGTCGCGGCGACGGAAGGCGGCGACGCCGACCGCGGCGGCGGCGGCGGTCGCCGGCGACGAGCCCGCGACGGCTGCCGAGCGGCCCGTCGGCGCCGGGGGCTGAGCCCGCGCGGGCTCACGGCAGGCGCACCCCGGCGTCGGCGAGCAGGGCGAGCGTCTCGGCGAGCGGGAGGCCGACGACGCTCGTCCAGCTGCCCTCGATCCGCTCGACGAACGCCGCGGCCGGCCCCTGGATGCCATAGCCGCCGGCCTTGTCGAAGGGCTCGCCGGAGGCGACGTAGGCGGCGATGCGCGCCGGGTCCAGCGGCACCATCGTCACGCTCGTGCGCACGACGACGTCGTCGACGGTGCGGGGCCCGCGGACCGCGACGCCGCTGTGGACCTCGTGGGTACGACCGGCGAGCCGGGCGAGCATCGCCGTGGCCTCGCCCGCGTCGCGCGGCTTGCCGAGCACGTCGCCGTCGAGGACGACGGCGGTGTCGGCGCCGACGGCGACCTCCCCGTCGGCGAGGTCGACGGCTCGGGCCTTCGCGCGCGCGAGCCGGCGGACGTAGGCCTCCGGGGCCTCGCCGTGCCCCGGGCGCTCGTCGACGTCGACGGGGCGCACGCGCGGTGCGAGCCCCGCGAGGGCGAGGAGCTCGGCGCGCCGGGGCGAGGCCGAGGCGAGCACGACAGCGGGATCAGCCACCGCTGACCGCCACGGCCGGGTCGTCGACGGTGACCTCGGCGTCGCGCTCCTCCCACCAGCCCTCCGGCAGGACGAGCCGGCCGACCCCGCCGGTGCGCCCGCGCGGGGCGCGCACGGCGCTGTCGACGACGGTGAGCTCACCGTCGAGGCCCGCGAGCAGCGTCTCGACATCGGCGACCGAGGCGACCGACCCGGCGGCGGCGTGCACCCGCCGACCGACGGGATAGCCCTGGAGGTACCAGCGCAGGTGCTTGCGGAAGCGCCGCAGGGCGGCGTCGGTCCCGGCGTGGGCGAGGAGGAGGTCGAGGTGGCGTCGCGCGGTCGCCCGGATCGCCCCCAGCGGCGGCGGCCCCGCGGGGCGCCGGCCGGCGAAGGCGGCCTCGAGGTCGGCGAAGAGCCAGGGGCGGCCAAGGCAGCCGCGCCCGACGACGACGCCGTCGCAGCCGGTGGCCTCGACCATCGCGAGGGCGTCCTCGGCGGCCCAGAGGTCGCCGTTGCCGAGCACCGGCACGGCTCCGCTGAGCGCGCGGCGCAGCTCGGCGATGGCCTCCCAGCGGGCGTGCCCGCCGTAGCCCTGCGCGGCGGTGCGGGCGTGCAGCGCGACCGCGGCGACGCCCTCGGCCGCGGCGGTCGCGCCCGCCTCGAGGAAGGTCAGCCGCTCGTCGTCGAGGCCGAGGCGCATCTTCACCGTCACCGGGACGGCGCCGGCGGCGCTGACCGCGGCCCGCACGACGGCGCCGAAGAGGCGACGCTTGACCGGCAGGGCGGCGCCGCCGCCGCTGCGCATGACCTTCGCGACCGGGCAGCCGACGTTGAGGTCGAGGTGGTCGACGGCGTCGCGCTCGACGAGGGCGGCGACCGCAGCGCCGATGACCGCAGGGTCGGCCCCGTAGAGCTGCAGCGACCGCGGCCCGCGGGCCTCGGAGTCGTGACCGACCATCGCCCAGCTGCGGGCGTTGCCCTCGACGAGCCCCCGGGCGGTGACCATCTCCGAGACGTAGAGCGCCTCGCCGTGCTCGCCGCAGAGCCGGCGGAACGCCGCGTCGGTGACCCCCGCCATCGGGGCGAGGACGACCGGCGTCGGCAGGCTGATCGGACCGAGCGTGAGCGGCATGCGCCCCAGCATCGCGCAGCGGCCGGCCCTTCGCGCCACGCCTACACTGGAGGCCCAGCCTGAGGGGCGACGCAGCCTGCGAGCGCGCGCCCGCAGACGCCCCTTCGACGAGGAGGACCACGGATGCTCGAGAGCCGCAACCCCACCCTGCGCCGCATGGCCGATGGCGGTGGCCGGAGCGCGTCGCCGACCGCAGCGTCGCCGGGCTCGGTCGACGCGGAGTTCGCCCGCCTCACCCAGGGCGCGGCGAGCGACCGGATGACGATCGAGGGGACGATCTCGAAGACCCTCGGGCTCCTGCTGCTCACCGCGCTGACGACCTTTGGCGTGTGGTTCTGGGCCGGCGGGGAGCCGGTGGGGGTGCCCTTCGCCGGCTTCGCGTTCTTCCCGCTGCTCGCCGTCGGGGTGCTCACCGGCTTCAAGCCCCACCTCGCGCCGATCACCGGACCGATCTACGCGGTCATCGCCGGCGGCTTCATCGGGGTGCTCACGCTGTCGCTGCAGACCTTCGTCGGCGGCGACCTCACGATGCTGCCGATGCAGGCGGCGCTCGCGACGATGGCGGTGAGCGGGGCGATGCTCTTCGCCTACCGCACCGGGCTCATCCGCGCGACGCCGCGGCTGCGCAAGGTCGTCATCACCGCGACGCTCGCCATCGCGGTCTTCTACCTCGTCAACATCGTGATGAGCTGGTTCGGCTCGCCGATGACGCTCATCTGGGGCGGCGGGATGCTGCCGATCCTCCTCTCCGTCGCCTTCATCGCCGTGGCCTCGCTCATGCTCATCCTCGACTTCGACCTCATCGAGCAGATGGCCGGCACCGCCGAGGCGCGCATGGAGTGGTACGGCGCGTTCGCGCTCACGACGACGCTCATCTGGCTCTACATCGAGATGCTCCGCCTCCTCGCGCTGCTGCAGCGCGAGTAGGCGCCGGGGGATGCTCCGCCTCGCGCTCGCCGACGCCGCCGTCGACGTCGATCCGGCGTGGGGCGGGCGCCTCGCCGCGCTCAGCGTCGGCGGCGAGGCGCTCCTGCTCGACGCTGCCACCGCAGGCACGCAGGCGCCGGCGCTCGGCTGGGGCGGCTATCCCATGGCGCCGTGGGTCGGCCGCCTCGAGGACGCCGCCTTCAGCTGGGAGGGTCGCGAGCACACGCTGCCCGCCGACCACGGGCGCCATGCGATCCACGGTCTCGTGCACTCCCGACCCGCCCGGGTCGAGGCGGCGACCGACACCATGGCGCGGCTCGCGACGCCGATCCCCTCACCGCCCTGGCCGTGGCCCGCTGAGCTCACCCAGGAGGTCCGCCTCGCACCGGGCGAGCTCACCGTCACCGGCGAGGTCCGCACCGAGCGCGACTGCCAGCCCGTCGCGCTCGGCTGGCACCCCTGGCTGCGGCGCGGTCCGGGTGACGTCGCGCTGCGCGTGCCTGCCGACGAGGTCGTCGTCACCGACGACGACCTCGTCGCGACCGCGGCCACCGAGTCCGTGCGCGGCGCCACCGACCTGCGGGCGCTCGCGCCGCTGGGCGAGCGGCGCCTGGACCACACCTTCGTCGGCCTCGACGGCCCGGTGACCCTCGCGTGGCCCGGGCGCACCGTCGAGCTCCAGCCCGGAGAGGGCATCCATGCGGTGCACGTCTTCGTCACCGACGACGACGTCTGCGTCGAGCCGCTCTCGGCCTGGCCCAACGCCCACCGCGTCGGGGGCGAGACCGCGGCGTCGGTCGGGCTCGCCGTCGCCTGTCCCGGCGCGCCGCTGCGCGCGAGCTGGACGCTGCGCTGGCGCTAGAGGGTGGCGAGCGGCCCGGTCGCGCCGCGCCCCGCACGGCGCGACGCGACCGGGCGCTCAGTGCGGCACCGGGCCTCGTCCCCGCGCGACGAGCCAACCGATGCCGCCTCCCGCCAACAGCGCAACAAGGAGGCACAGGGGGAGGAGCCACCATTGCGCTGCCGCGGCACTCACCGCGGCTGAGGCGGGGAGGCCGATCACGAGCGCGATCATGAGGCCAGCCTCGATCGGCGTGTACCGTCTCGGCGCAGCCATCACCATGGCGCTGCGACCTCCTCCTCGCTAGGTGGCACTCTCTCCGGTGCGCCGCCCCCGGACGGGGGCAGATGACCCCCCGCCGGAGGGACGGGAGTCCCCCTGGCGACGCATCGGCCTCGAGCGGATGGAGGTGACAGTGGTGAGCGGTACAGGGTTCGAGGGCCTCGTGGGCCCGGGCTGGGCCGAGGCGCTCGCGCCGGTGCGCGAGGACATCGCGGGGCTCGGGGACTTCCTCCGTGCCGAGGTCGCCGCAGGGCGGCGCTTCCTGCCCGCCGGCGACCGGGTCTTCGCGGCACTCGCCCAGCCCATCGGCGAGGTCCGGGTCGTCATCCTCGGCCAGGACCCCTACCCGACGCCGGGGCACCCCATCGGCCTGTGCTTCAGCGTCGCGCCGCACGTGCGTCCACTGCCCGCGAGCCTGCGCAACATCGTCGAGGAGTACCGCGCCGACCTCGGACACCCCGCCCCGGCCAACGGCGACCTCACCCCCTGGGTGGCCCAGGGGGTGCTCCTGCTCAACCGCGTCCTCACCGTCGAGGCCGGCAAGCCCGCGAGCCACCGCGGGCGCGGGTGGGAGCGGGTCACCGCGCGGATCCTCACCGCCCTGGCCGAGCGCGACGCGCCGCTGGTCGGCGTGCTCTGGGGTCGCGACGCCCGCCAGGCCCGGTCGTTGCTCGGCGGCGCACCCTGCGTCGAGGCGCCGCACCCCAGCCCGCTGTCGGCGTCGAAGGGCTTCTTCGGCTCACGGCCGTTCAGCCGCGTCAACGACCTCCTCGCCGCCCAGGGCGCGGCGCCGGTGGACTGGCGCCTGCCCGCCGCAGGTGAGGCCGCTGCCTCCGGAGCGGTGCGTTAGGGTGCGCGCAGGCGAGGAGGAGGGCGCGGCGGTGACCGAGGAGCCCGAGGCCGGGCGCACGCCCCGGTTCGTGTGGGTCGACGGGCAGGCCCCCCTGCTCGGCGGGCAGTGGATGGCCGTCGCCGACGATGCCCCGCCCCACCCGCTCGTGCTCGCCGACGTCGTCGGCGAGGCGGCCGCGCGCGGCTGGGCCGAGGAGCCGATCGACGAGCACGTGCGCGCGACCCTCGCGGTCGTGCGGGCCGCCGGGGAGCTCGAGGACGAGCTCTTCCCCGACGCGGCCAGCCGCCTGCAGACGGCCCTGCTGTCGGTCGACACCGACACCCCCGAGGTCGACGTCGGCACGCCGGAGGGTGAGCGCATCCGTCGCGGGGCCGAGGCGCTCGAGAAGCTCGCTGCCGACCTCGCCGAGGTCGTCGAGGCGCAGCTCCACGACGGCTCGCTGGCCGCGCTGCCCGAGCAGTCGACCCTCGCGCTGTGCTATGCCGTCGAGACCGCCTGGCGGCTGCGCCGGCTCATCGATCCGCCCGGCCCCCTCTATCTGTGAGCGGCGCTGGGACCGCCGGCTGTGAGCCGCGCTAGGACCGCCGGTACGAGGCGGTGAGTGCGGCGGCGGCGTCGCCGAGCTCGGCGACCTCGTCCTCGGAGAGGGCGATGCCGGCGGCGTGACAGTTCTCCTCGAGGTGGGCGACCTTGCTCGTGCCGGGGATCGGCAGCATGACCTCCGAGCGGGCGAGCAGCCACGCGAGCGCGATCTGCGCGGGCGTCGCCTCGTGCGCGGCCGCGGTCGCGTCGAGCACCCCGCCGGGCTCGGCGAGCTCGCCGGTGGCCACGGGGAACCAGGGCAGGAAGCCGATCCCGGCGGACTCGCAGGCCTCGAGCACGTCCTCGTGGCCGCGGTCGAGGAGGTTGTAGCGGTTCTGGACGCTCGCGACGTCGACGACCTCGCGGGCCTCGGCGAGCTGGGCGGCAGTGACCTCCGAGAGGCCGATGTGGCCGATCTTGCCGGCCTCACGCAGCTCGGCCAGCGCCCCGAGCTGCTCGGCGAGCGGGACGTCGCGGTCGATGCGGTGGAGCTGGAAGAGGTCGATGCGCTCGACGCCGAGGCGCCGCAGTGACAGCTCGCACTGCTGGACGAGGTAGGCGGGACGGCCGACCGGGACCCACTCGTTCGGCCCGGTGCGGGCCAGGCCCGCCTTCGTGGCGATGACGAGGTCGTCGGGGTAGGGCCACAGCGCCTCGGCGATGAGCCGCTCGCTGACCTCGGGGCCGTAGCTGTCGGCGGTGTCGATGAGCGTGACCCCGAGCTCGACGGCCCGGCGCAGCACCGCGAGCGCCTCGTCGCGGTCGGCCGGTTCTCCCCAGACCCCCGGACCGGTCAGGCGCATCGCGCCGAAGCCGAGGCGGCGGACCTCGAGCTCGTCGCCGAGGCGCAGCGTTCCGCTCGCGGCGACGGGGGTGGCGGGGGTCATCGTGTCGACTCCTCTTCGTCGGCGGCCGGCCCGGCTCCGGGCCCCACCTACCTTGGTGGGCTCCGGTCCTCACCTACCTTGGTGGGCTCCGGGCCTCACCTGCCTTGGTGGGCTCCGGTCCTCACCTACCTTGGTGGGCTCCGGGCCTCACCTACCCTGCCCGCCGCGCGTCGTACCGTGGAGGTATGGCCAAGGACGAGGCGGAGGCCCGCCGGGAGCGCTGGCGCAACATCGCCGGGGTCACCTTCGGCATCCTCCTCGTCGTGAGCTTCGGACTCAGCCGCGTCGGCGGCGGCATCGCCCCCGACGACGCCGTGGCCACCTGCGAGGACCCGCTGGCGTGGCAGGAGGCCGCCGAGCACGTCGGCGCCCGCGGCGCGGTCGCCGGACCGGTCGCGGCCGTCGACACCGCCGAGGACGTCGGCGGCGAGCCGACGTTCCTCAACCTCGGGGCGCCGTATCCCGACGAGCCGCGCTTCGACGTCGTCGTCTACGCCGACGTGCGCGAGGCGATCGACCTCGACCTCGCCGCGCTCGAAGGCGAGGTCGTCTGCGCGGCGGGCACGATCGGCTCGCGCGACGGGGTCGCGCAGATCGTCGTCGAGCATCCCGCCGGGCTCGNGCCCCACGAGGGCGCGGGCCCGTGAGCGTTCACCGCCGCCCGGGGTAGGGACCCTCGAGCGCGAGCTCGGTCTCGATCGCGAGCCGGCCGGAGGCGGCGAGCTCGGCCTCGAAGTCCCAGAGCATCTCGTCGCGGCGGAAGCCGACGTCGACGGTGCGGCCCCGGTCGGTGTCGATGTCCATCGTCCAGCCGGGGTTCGTCGCCACCTCGACGAGCCGCAGCTCCCCGCCGTCGACGGCCACCTCGACCTCGCCGGCGCTGCCGACGCTGAAGCGCCCCGGGTCGGCGTCGTCGTCGTCGTGCTCGACCCCGATGCGCAGCGTCGCGCCGTCGTAGCGCGCCTCGAGGGCGCGCTGCTCCCGGCCACGGCGCAGGGCGACCTCCACACGGTCGCCCTCCTCGGCGACGACCGTCGGGGTCCATCCCGTCGTCGGGTCGACCGCGTCGAGGCGCAGGGCACCGTCCTCGACGTGGAAGGTCACGCTGCCGGCCTCCCCGACCTGCCAGGTCCCATCAGCGAGGGTCACCATGGCCCACCCCTCCTCGTACGCGCTCGTTCCTGCCGCCTCGGCGAGGGTTCCCGGTACGCTACGCGGTCTCACCCGGCGGTGCCGGGACCCGAGTCGTCCCGAGGAGGGCAGGATGCGCGCGATCGAGGTCCGCGAACCCGGAGGACCCGAGGCCCTGGTGCCTGCCGAGGTCCCCACGCCCGAGCCCGGACCGGGCGAGGTCCGGCTGCGCGTCGCTGCCGCGGGCGTGAACTTCATCGACGTCTACCACCGCACCGGGGCCTACCCCCTCGCGGTGCCGTTCGTGCCGGGCATGGAGGCCGCGGGCACCGTCGAGGCCCTCGGCGAGGGCGTCGACGGGCTCGCGGTGGGCGATCGCGTCGCGCACGGCTTCGCCCCAGGGGCCTACGCCGAGCAGCAGGTCGTCGCCGCCGAGCGGCTCGTCGCGGTGCCCGAGGGCGTCGCGCTCGAGACCGCCGCGGCGCTCATGCTCCAAGGCCTCACCGCGCACTACCTCAGCGCCTCGACGTTCCCGCTGGCCCCAGGTCACGTCGCGCTCGTCCACGCCGGCGCGGGCGGGGTCGGGCTGCTGCTCACCCAGCTCGCCGTCGCCCGCGGCGCGACCGTGCTCGCGACGGTGTCGACCGCGGCCAAGGCCGAGCTCGCGCAGGGTGCCGGCGCCGCGGAGGCCATCCGCTACGACGAGGCCGACGTCGCCGAGGAGGTCGCCCGCCTCACCGAGGGTCGCGGGGTCGACGTCGTCTACGACTCCGTCGGCCAGGCGACCTTCGAGGCCTCCCTCGCCTCGCTCGTGCCCCGCGGCATGCTCGTGCTCTACGGGCAGTCGAGCGGCGCAGTGCCCCCCGTCGACCCCCAGCGGCTCAATCAGGGCGGGTCGCTCTTCCTCACCCGCCCCAACCTCGCCCACCACATCGCCAGCCGCGAGGAGCTGGTCTGGCGGGCCGGCGAGCTCTTCGACGCCGTCGCCTCCGGCGACCTCGATGTGCGGGTGGGGGAGACCCACCCGCTCGAGGACGCCGCCGAGGCGCACCGTCGCCTCGAGGCGCGGGCGACGACCGGCAAGGTCCTCCTGCTGCCGTAGTCGCCGGGACCCTGCCGGCGAGGGGATACGGGCGGCGCCGTGGCCGCGCCCGGACCGCACCGCGGTTTGAGCGCGGCCCCTGGGACACACACTTAGCAGTGGTTCGCACGTGAGCGTGTCCGCGGGAGCGTCAGAGGAAGAGACCGGCATGAGCACCACCCTCGGCGGCCGCGCCGCCCGCACCGCCCGACTCGCCTCGCTCTCGGCGCGGGCGGGCTCGAAGCTCTGGTCGGCGCGTCGGGCAGACCGGCGTGGGGATGCCGAGGCTGCGGCGTCGGCCCACGCCGACGTCGCCGAGGCCGTCCTCGAGCACCTCGGGTCGATGAAGGGCGCGGCGATGAAGCTCGGCCAGCTGCTGAGCTACGTCGACGTCGACCTCAACGTCGAGATGAGCGAGGTCTACCAGCAGCGGCTCGCGGCCCTCGCCGACGCCGCCCCGCCGAGTGACACCGCGACGATCGAGGCGACGGTCGCCGAGGAGTACGGCGCGCCGCCCGAGGAGGTCTTCGCCCGCTGGGACCGCGAGCCCTTCGCCGTGGCCTCCATCGGCCAGGTCCACCGCGCCGCGCTCCACGACGGCACCGAGGTCGTCGTCAAGGTCCAGCATCCCGGCGTCGCCGAGGCCGTCGAGGCCGACCTCGCCAACGTCGACGGGCTGGCCCGTCTCGCCCGCCTCGTCGCCCCCGAGGTCGACGCCCGCGAGCTCCTCGAGGAGCTGCGCACACGGGTGCTCGCCGAGCTCGACTACCAGGAGGAGGCCCGCTACCAGCGGGCCTTCGCCGAGCGCTACGCCGGGCACCCGTTCATCCGCGTGCCGCGCGTCATCGACGAGCTCGCCCGCCCACGTGTGCTCGTGAGCGAGTACGCCGCCGGCCGGCGCTTCTCCGAGATGCGGGCCTCGGCGAGCCGGGAGGAGCGGGACCGCTACGGCGAGATCATCTTCCGCTTCGTCTTCGGCTCGCTCTACCGCTTCCGGATCTTCAACTCCGACCCCCACCCCGGCAACTTCGTCTTCTGTGACGACGGCAGCGTCGCCTTCCTCGACTACGGGTCGTCGAAGGCCTTCAGCCGCGAGGCCCGCGACCGGCTGCAGGCGGTGCACCGGGCCGTGGCCGCCGAGGACCCCACTGAGCTCGGCCGCACGATGCGCACCGCCGGGCTCATGCCCGAGGACTCCGCCGCCGACCTCGACGTCGCCCTCGCCTGGTTCCAGCTCCTGCGCGAGCCGATGATCGACGACGCGCCCTACACCTACACCCCGGAGTACGCCCGGCGTGTCGTCGCCGCGAGCTCGAGCGCCGACAGCCCCTACCGCACGACGCTGCAGCAGTTGGCGATGCCGGCGGAGTACCTCCTGCTCAACCGCATCACGTTCGGCGTCAACTCCCTGCTCGCGCGCTTCGAGCCGACGGCGAACTGGCACCGCATCATGGCCGAGCTCAGCGAGGGCGCGCCTGCGGCGACCGCGCTGGGGCGCCAGGAGGCCACGTTCTTCGCCGAGCATCGCAACGTTGCCTGAGCCGGGCCGGCAGCGTCCTGAGGACCGATCTTGTGCGCTCAACGCGCATCGCGCCACAGCCCCAGCCCCACGCGGTGATCAGGGCCTCCGAGGTGCCGCATGGCCACCGCCTCCTTGCGTGACGGTGATCCTTCGGTAGGGTCGTCTGTCGAATCATCCTGTCCGGCGGACCATGTCGCGCGCCTTGACCTCGGCGCGTCGCCTGTGGACGCACGGGGCCACTCCACCCTCCGGGGCGTCGTGGTGTGACCCCGCACAACCAGAGAGGACGCCTGATGGCAACGACGGAGCAGCAAGCGTCGAGCGAGAAGCAGTCGGTCCTGCAGCAGATCCACCCGGTCGTCTTCGGGGTCTCCGCGGCGCTCATCATCGCCTTCGTGACCTGGGGCGCGGTCGCGACCGAGACCGCGAACGAGGTGCTCGGTGAGGTCCTGGGCTTCATCACCGACAACTTCGGTTGGCTGTTCATCACGGCCATCGCGGTCTTCATCGTGTTCTGCCTCACGCTCGTCCTGGGCCGCAACGCGAAGGTGCGCCTCGGCCCCGACGACTCGAGGCCGGAGTACTCCTACGCGACATGGTTCGCGATGCTCTTCAGCGCCGGGATGGGCATCGGCCTGCTCTTCTGGGGTGTCGCCGAGCCCATGTGGCACTACATGGCGCCGCCGGTGGAGGACCCCGAGACCGTCGCCGCCGCCGCCGACGCGATGGTGTGGACCTACCACCACTGGGGCATCGGCCCCTGGGCGATGTACGCGGTGCTCGCGCTCTCGCTCGCGTACTTCGGCTTCCGGCACAACCTGCCGCTGACGGTGCGCTCGGCGTTCTACCCCCTCATCGGCGACCGGATCTACGGACCGATCGGCAACTTCGTCGACATCCTCGCGGTGCTCGGCACCCTCGTTGGCGTCGCGGTCTCGCTCGGCCTCGGGGCGATGCAGGTCAACGCCGGCCTCGGGTACGTCTTCGGCATCGAGCAGTCGATCACCGTTCAGATGATCATCATCGGCGTCATCACCGCCGCGGCGACGGTCTCGGTCGTGACCGGCCTCGACAAGGGCATCCGACGGCTGTCACAGGCCAACCTCCTGCTCGCCGGGCTGCTCCTGGCCTTCGTCGCCGTCATGGGCCCGACGATCATGCTCATCTCGGGGTACTTCGAGAACCTCGGCAACTACTTCCAGAACTTCTTCCGGCTCATCTTCGCGAGCGGTACCTACGCCGACGAGGACCTCGAGGGCTTCCTCGGCGCGTGGACGCTCTTCTACTGGGCCTGGTGGATCTCCTGGGCGCCCTTCGTCGGGATGTTCATCGCCCGCATCTCGCGCGGCCGCACGATCCGCGAGTTCGTCCTCGGCGTCCTGCTCGTGCCGACCCTCGTGTCGTTCCTGTGGTTCACCGTCATGGGCAACACCGCGATCAGCCTGCAGTCCCGCGGCATCGGCGACATCTTCGGTGCCATGGAGGAGGGCGGCGAGGCGGTCGCGATGTTCGCGATGCTCGAGAACTTCCCGCTGTTCAACGTCACCGCGGTCGTCGCGATCCTCGTCATCGTCTTCTTCTTCGTCACGAGCTCGGACTCGGGCTCCTTCGTCATCGACATCCTCTCGACCGGCGGCAACCCCAACCCGCCGGTGCCCACGCGGGTCTTCTGGGCGGTCAGCGAGGGCGTCGTCGCCGCGATCCTCCTCTACGCCGGTGGCGACCTCGCCCTCAACGCCCTGCAGGCCGGGGCGGTGGCCACGGGCCTGCCGTTCACGGTCGTGCTGCTCTTCGTCGTCGCGGGGCTGTGGAAGGGCCTGCGTGCCGAGCGCAAGGGCGTGTCGCTCAAGGACCTCCCCGAGCAGCCGCTTGTGACCAACGGCGACGATGAGTACGGCGAAGGGGTGGAGGACCCTGAACTGACCGCCGCGGCCGAGCGCCTCGGCGAGACCGACGACGAGACGACGAGCTAGCGGAGGGACGAGAGAACCCATGGCGAGAATCCTCGTAGGAGTCGATGCCTCACCGGCCTCGGTGGAGGCCCTCGAGCGTGCGGCGGAGGAGGCGAGGTGGCGCGACGGCACCCTCGAGGTCGTCTACGCCTTCCCGCCGCCGGAGCCGCGGGCGGCCTTCCCGGTCGCCCCCGACCGGGGCGAGACGACGAAGGACGTCGAGAAGGCGCGCGAGAGGGCCAACGACCAGCTCGGCAAGTGGCTCGAGGAGCTGGCCGTCGACCTCTCCGACGTGCATGTCGAGTGGAACGTCATCGCCGACAAGCGCGCCTCGCGGGCGCTCATCGAGCGCTCGAGCGACGCCGACCTCGTCGTCGTCGGCTCGCGCGGCCGCGGAGGCTTCGCCGGGCTCAAGCTCGGCTCGGTCTCCGAGCAGGTCGCCCGCCACGCCAAGGCGCCCGTGCTCGTCGTGCGCCCGAGCACGTCGGAGAAGTAGCGCAAGGAGCGCGCGACCCGCGCGTCGAGGGGCCGTGACGGCATCGTCGCGGCCCCTCGCGCGTGTCGGTGGCGCCCGTGGGGGTGTCTCGAGGCCGCGCAGCGGGCAGAACGCCTCTAGGGAGGTGAGTTCCGTGCGCAAGCGCTCGCTCGCCGAGATCGCCGCGGCCCGCGGGGTGCGCGACGAGCGCGTCATCGCGGCGCTGCGGACGGTCGACCGGCGCGACTTCGTGCCCGCCCACCTCGTCGACGAGGCCGACCGCGACGAGCCGTTGCCGATCGGCGACGGGCAGACGACCTCCCAGCCCTCGCTCATCGCGCAGATGGTCGAGGCCGCGGAGGTCGGAGCGGACGACCGCGTCCTCGAGATCGGCACGGGCTTCGGCTACCAGACCGCCCTGCTGTGCCAGCTCGCCGGCGAGGTCGTGAGCGTCGAGCGCCACGCCAGACTCGCCGAGGCCGCCCGCGCGAACCTCGCGGCGGTCGGCTGCGAGGCGCGCGTCGAGGTCGGCGATGGCCACGAGGGCGTGCCCGACGCCGCGCCCTTCGACGCCATCGTCGTCTCCGCGGCGACGCCGGCGATCCCTGATGCCTGGGTTGCCTCACTCGTCGAGGGCGGACGCCTCGTCGTGCCCGTCGGCGGGCGCGGCGGGCAGGTCGTCGAGGTCTGGCGTGCCCGCGGGGGTCGGCTCGCCGACCGACGCACGCTCGTGCCGGTGCGGTTCGTGCCGCTCGTGCGCGACCGCTAGTCGAGGTCGCGCGGCGTGACGTAGGCCGTGAGGCGCGCGCCGCCCGGCCGTAGCGCCGACCACGGGCCGGCGAGCTCGAGCGTCGCGAGCGCCGCGGTCGGGAACTTGCCGAGCCGTCCGGCGACGTCGTCGTCGGCGAGGGTGAGCACGAG
>SL_8KL_010_SEDDRAFT_10002802_pt1 | contig 14604 bp, 2 predicted proteins | sample SodLakKL_010_SED_4_FD_11160 | JGI IMG/M metagenome (IMG submission 11160) | reverse complement strand
CACTACGCCGAAGTAGAAGTTGATGATAATCTAAGGCAGATGATTTTCAGTGGTGGTGTGGATGACAGACTTTTAGGATGTCCGGCACGCAGACTTTCTGTAGAAGTGAAGGGATCAGAAGATTCAAATGTGACTGTGGAATGGGGCGACGAGGAACATGTGATAGAGGATTCGTGGGAAAGGGCATTTTTCAAAGAGACGGATGTGATCCTAAATACAGAAACCCTGGATGGTGTTGATTTTGAACACTGGGGTGGAAACCTAAACTTTGAGAATAAACCCGGAGAAAATGGCAGAGAAAGCGAAATAACCATAAATACGGATCATTTCATGAAAAATGTGGAGGCTTATTTTATGGATGAGCCGAGCGAGCCGAGTGATTTGAATGATGAGTGCTGGGAACGGGAACAACAAGGCGGGATTAATTCTGTGTATGAAGAAGGTGGTGTGGTCTACACGGGAAACGATGAAGGGATGGTGGTGGCAGAAGATAAAGATGGGAATGTTCAGTGGCGTCATGCTTTCCATGAAGATAGTGTACATTCGGTCCACGTGTCCGGTGATACGGTCTACAGTGCCTCAGAGGACGGCACAGTCTTGGCCTACAGTACCGATGACCACCAGATAGAGTGGCAGCATAATTTCCACGATTCCGCTGTCAGTTCTGTTTACGTGGATGGTGGTAAGGTTTACAGTGGTGGAAATGATAATAGAGTTATATCCATTGTTTGTAACCAACTTTCGAACGAGTACGATTATGAGATCATCGAGGACGAATCTCTGATTGACTGGCAGCATAATTTCCACGATTCCGCTGTCAGTTCTGTTTACGTGGATGATGGTAAGGTCTTCGGTGGTAACGATAAAGGCACTCTGGTAGCTTTTGATGTAAACGATGGTTCTGAGATATGGACGAAAGATCTTCATGAAAATACTATCGAATCGATAGGCTCGGGCTATGAAGACCCAACTTATGGAAGATCTATATACAGTATTAGTGAGAGTGGATTAAGGGCTGTTGATCCTTCTAATGGAGAGGATATCATGGGCTTTGACCCCGAATTGGATTATGGACTTGCACTCTCCGTTACAGATGGTGCGGGATACGGCGAGTTGTTTGTCGGTGGGGACCATTATGGCGCTCATCCTTTTTATGATACTAATCTATATCTCATGGACGCTAAATACGGATCTCTTTCTTGGTATCATGATCATCACGGAGATGGATCAGAATTAAGAATACAGGGCATAGATTCTGTGGTCGGTGAAGCTGTTTACAGCGGCGATAGTTATGGTTTTCTTGTTGGTTGTAACTACGACGACAACTCACCGAGAATTATGAACGAGGATCCCAGTAACGAATCGCTTAACATCGAACTTGATCCCACTTTAAAAGTAGAGGTTGAAAGGGCCAATGAGGTAGAATTCCGCCTCGATAGTGATGGTGACGATGATGTTAATGATATCAAAATCGGCGAGGAGACTGGTCATGACGGAAGTCGAACCGATTTCTCGGTTGATATAGGAGGGGATAACGAATACGGATTTACTCAGAATCTCAAACCCGGGACGAAATACTATTGGACCGTCATGGCCGACAACGACCTAGGTGAGGAAAAGGTGGAGGTATATGAATTTACTACTATACAGGGACCCGGTATTTCTGATACGAACCCCGAGGATGGAGACGTTGTGCCTATAGACAAAGAGTTTTCTGCCAGGATCGAAACGAACGATGGCCCTGCAAACGTGACTTTCACCATTAAAGAGGAAAACAACGAAGTAGATTCTTACGATGAGAAGTTTGTGGACGATGGACAGGAGGTCACTTGGACACCCGGTTCCTCGGTTCTTGACTGGGGCAAAGAATACAAATGGGAGATAGAGATAGTCGACAATCTTCATCACACAGTTACCGAGCAGATTGATTTTTCCACGGTAGAACAACTCGTTCCTTACAACCTTAACGTCAAAGACATAGAAGGCAACTGGGGAGGGAACCTCAGTCTTGAATGGGATTGGGAGGGCGATGAAGATGATTTGGACTATTTCGAGATACATAGAGGCGAGGAGGGTAAGCAACTTGAACATAAGCACAACGCCACATACGACGACTGGACAAATGGTTGGATAACAGACTATGATTACAAGGTTATAGACGGCGGCGATCAACTTAACGAAGGCGACGATCTGTCCAATAACGAAACCTATTGCTATTATTTGAAGGCAGTTATGAACAATGGTGAGGTAACCGATCCCAGTGAGCCTGACTGTGCATCTCCCAACGCAATGGCCCAGATAGTGGGTATGAACAAAACTCCACCATACCCGGAGACAGATGACGATATAAGGTTCTACATATACGTGAACGACACCGAGGGTACCTTCGACAACATGACAGCCCAGTACTATGTAGAAAGGCTTTCGTACCACAACGAAGAATACAAGAGCGATCCAGAGATTATAGACGGAGAGGTTGGATGTACTCCTATAGATGATTCGCAGCTTGATCCAGATGTTAATGCAGATTTCGAATGCATAAAGACCATAGAAAGCGATGAGACACTAAAGGGAGATAAGTACAGTGCGAAGATGAGACCATACGATGGCACAGAATACGGCGACTGGTCTGATTTCGACCAGGCATACATAAACAATAGTGCACCCCGGGCGAAGAACGTAGAGATTAAACCAGATAATCCCGATGAATCCTCGGTCCTTGAATGCACATACGACTTCTACGACGTCAACGAGATGGACGAGGAAAACAAATCGGCCGCGAAGTTCAGGTGGTACAGGGATATAGATTCAACGGGACAGTGGATACGCCTCGATGATGAGACAGATAAAACGCTCGAAAGTGATAGATTTTCAGGTAACGACGAAATCAAGTGTGAGGTTATGGTCAAGGATATAGACAATACATGGCCGGAAACCAAGAACCATTTGTCAGATACAGAATACAGGGAGTCGTCGCCCGTGTACGTCGATCCAACATACAAACCGGTCATAAGCGACTACTGGAATACTGCCGAGGAGGAAAAGGACAAAGTTTCCATAGGAGAGGAGATAGAGTTTGGTGTTCAGTGGATCCACGAAGAGGAAGATCAGGTCGAGTTGAGGATATGTGAAAACATAGGAGATGATGAAGACCAGTACGGAGGCGGAGTGGATGAAATATCGTTTGGTGGTGAAAGTGAAGCATGGTTCTACTCTAATGAATCCGGTCTCGCAGTTGGTTCGTTTTCGCTGAAACCCTCGGGTTGGGTCGGATCGGAAAATTACACGGGATTTGATTATTCTATAGATATCTACGAGGTCTCTGAACCCGGCTCTACAGAAGGAGAACTTGTTGATAGTATAGACGACCTGGCATTCGTTATAGATGAATGGAATGAGTTCTCGATATCAGAGGGTCCTGGAATATATGAGCACATGGCCTTCAGAGTTTATGGCGACGGTGGAGAAGAGGTTAATGTTAGAGCCAACGGAACCGACGGTGGTTACATATCAAAACAAGTTTCAGAAACTGATGAAGACTACTATGACCCAGAGGTAAGGGTAACATACCAGAAGGACGGGTACGAGTGTGCCGGTGAAAGATACTGTGAAGTTGATATGACATCCGACAATCCAATTGTATGTTCCTACAACGTTTCGGACCTTGTCGGCGGAAGACATTCCTACGATATGAGGGTCTATGATTCCCAGGGAGACGCATCGACGGTAAAGAGCCATCAGTTTTATGTGGAGGACTCAAATCCTTCTGCAGATGTCTGGTTAGAGCCCGAGGAACCAGAAGTATCTTCCCAGCTTACATGTGAATACAACTTCACAGATCCCAACGGTTTTTCAGAAAATGAATCTGCAGTCGAGTTTAAATGGGAGAGAAATCGGGACGGAATCAATGACTGGGTTGAGCTTAGCGGTGAAAACAGCCAGACACTTGATGAGTCGTGGTTGACAAAGAACGACGAGATAAGATGTTACGTTAATGTTATGAACGAGATCGGAGAGGAATCCGGTTATCAGGTATCCCCTGAGGTCGTTGTTCAAGGTGTATCTCCACCGACCATAGTTGATTATTTCAACGATGCAACCCTGGAAACACCTGTTCACAAAGGCGATGAGATAAGCTTTGGTCTCGAGTGGTTGGACGAAGACTCCGATCAGTTCAATGTTTCAATATGTGAGGAGGTTTCATCGGAGGAAGAGCAGGGAAGCGATGACTCCGACACAAGTCTCATATTCGGTGGCGATCCGGCCTGGTTCTATACGAGCAGAGCAGGAAGGAGGGTTGAAACTGTATCTATAAGACTTGATCAGTTCAACAACGGAACCATTATGGATGAGCCCGGACAAAGAACAGACCACATCTACAGTATATTCGTGTACAACTTGAACGAAGCCAACGATACAGACAGCGACGAAGACGCATATCTTGTGACACAGGAAAGTGGCATATCCCTGGCTAACAACAAATACACCCACATACGACTGGACAATGCACAAGCACTGTCAGACGATGTCCTAGGATTTAAGATCTGTGTCGATCAGGAAGGCGATGGACAGTGTGATGGTGGAATGGATAGATGGGCCTCTGTAGGTGCCAACCAAAGCGGTGAATACATCGCAAGGAATGCATCTGGTTCAAATGTATACGATCCCGATATAAGATTTAACTACAGATCAACAGAAGACAACTGCTTTGGAAAGACGTACTGTGTTTCCGAAGTCTCGGAATCAGGTGACTATGGAAGTTACTCGTGTTCTTATTCGACGGAAGGAGAGTTCTTTGACGAAGAAAACAGATATGAGATGCAGGTATGTGATGAAACAGGAGGATGCTCTGAGATAATAGGTGATTACTTCTATATGAACAGGCCACCGACTGCAAGGAACGTCAACGTTACTCCTAGTCCTGCTCCCCAGGGATCTACGTTGGAGTGCGTGTACGATTTTGATTCCCGGAACGAGGATATAGAAGTCGAGGAAGACACAGATTCCACCGAGTTTAGGTGGTTTGTTGATGGAGAACTTGTCGGCGATGGAAGAACCTTTTCTGGAGAGTTCTACACGGGAGATGAAGTTATGTGTGGAGTTAAGGTTGTAGATGAGCACGGACTGAAGGATTCTGACTTCAGATATTCTAATGAAACAGAGATAAAGCCGGTTCCCACGAAGCCTATAATATGGGATCTACCAGAAGGAGTAACTGTTGATACAGTAAGCATAGTAGGATATATAGAGGAGGAGAATGTCGATATAGTCCATGCGCAGGCCCTTGACCCAGATAACAATGTAAAGGAGAACTTCTCCTCCGATCTGAAGGAAACGGACAAGATAGGCCAGGCCACTTCTCTCAGGAACGTCAGTGCGGGAGAGAACTACATTAAGATAGGTGAGGACTACGAAGAGGGATTCAACAGATCTGGTTACTTGGGAATAAAGGGCCAGAGTCTTGATTATTTCAAATACTACAACATAACTGGAAGGGAAAGAATAATAGACGATCCCGAGGACATGTACAAGCTTTACCTTGAAGAGAACCTCACCGAAGACGTGGAAGTAGGAGACGGAGTATTTGCCTACGACGACGAGTATCCACACAACTGGTTCAACTTTTCACTTTCTCTCCACGAGGGTTCAAATACAGTGAGAATCAGAGGAAACAACTCCGCTGGAAACGGTGTAATATTTGAAGATGGTATATTCTACAGCACAGAGGGTCCTTATATTGATATCTCCGATGTTCCTGATGGATCCAGTGAAGAAGAAGACACATGGTCCTTTGATGTTATACATGAGCTAGGTGCAGAAAGAGAAACAGTTCTTGTCAATGCCACGAATATGGAAACAGGAGACAGCCATTACTATGCATACAACGATGAGATGTTTGACGAAGACACAACAGAGAGCATAGACTGTACACTGGACAAGGACTTCAGATGTTATGTGGATGTACACCTTCAGGACGGCGACTACAACATCACATTTTCAGCCAATGATACCACCGGGAATAGAGGCACATCTTCGAAGAATTTCAGGGTACAGACATATAGGCTCGAGGAGCCGGAGGTATACCGAGAGAGCAGTGTTGTATACGAAAGGGAGCTTTTACTCAACTGGAGTGTTCCGTATGAAAACATATCCCATTTGGACTACAGGGTGAGGGAGGTCGAAGAAGGTAACTACATAAAGGATTGGACATCCGTGGATTCAACGGCAAGAGAAGATACAAACCTTACCACAGAAAAATTAGAACTTGTAAACCATACCAGCTATGTCTTCGAAGTGAGATACAGAAACGAAAGCTGGAACCTTTGGAGCAAGATAGGAGAAAGTGGATCGATAAAGTTCATAGAAAGAGATGAATCCACCGAATCACCGACACCTGTTGATATAACTACACCTGGATCCGTCCATACTGATCCTGTACTCTGGGCCAACTGGACTGAAAGCTATTCATCTGTGGGAATAAGCCACTACGAGTATGCAGTTGGTGTTGATAAATACGGTGAGGAAGGATGGGACAACCTTACGGGTGGTTGGGTTAACAGCGGTTTGGATACATATGTTGAGGAATCATTTGAGTTAGAGGACCAGGAGGAATATTACTTCAGCGTAAAGGCTGTTGATGAGCACAATTACGAGAGTAATGTATCCTCAAGCGATTCAATAACCTACTACAACCAGTCGGAGCTTGTAACAGAAGTAGTTTCAGTAGAAAACGACATCTATACAGAAGATGGTTGGCTGGACAATATCGACGATGGTTACACAAACATAACAGTTGAAGGAAACAGGGAGATAACCTGTTACTATTCGAGGGACTACGATACGAGTTTTGTCAATATGAAGCAGGACTTCGAAGATCTCTACGACGAAACCAATTTAGAGGAAGGAGGTAAATGCAATGCCACAGGTGAATCTGGATATAACCAAACCTGTAGGATACCCGATCTCGATGAAGATGTCTACATGTACTATGTTGCCTGTGAGGGTCCCTACTACGACCAGAGTTCGGAGGAAAACATGGATGTGGGCTTTGTTGTCGATCATTCCTCACCGGAGATCACAGTACACCATCCAGATGAACTCGACTACAGTGAAAGACAGGGCAAGTTTGGTCCGTGGGACAGTTTCGATGTGAACATTGCGGACTACCCCGGTGGCGTCGAGTACCAGAACTTCAGCATTACGAACGGTACAGAGCTGGTGTATAGTGGAACCCTTGAAAGGACTACAGAAGATGAGTACTCCAACAACTACACATACGACTGGGACACAGATGACATCGATTCAGGAGAGTACAACTTTACAGTTGAGGCAAGGGATCCCTACAATCATACAGAAGTCTTAACTACAACCTTCGAGCTCGACAAGATACCACCAAATATAACAGTTGATACGGAAGGGCATGTTAACGGTAGTTACTTCCAGGACAGTTTCAACATAAATACCCGGTTGGATGATTTCACCTACGGAGAAATAAGAATATACAACGAATCCTACGACGATCCGCTGTTCTACGATAATATTACAGGTGATGGATACGGAGATACAGAAGAATGGTATACTTATGTCGATATATCGGAGATGGCCGATGATGAATACAGTATTACATATGTTGCAGTTGATTCTGTTTCAAATAGTGCGGTCAACGGAACCAACTTCTTTGTCAACAGGCACTCATGGTTCAACAGCAGTAATCCTATAGAAGACCAGGAATGGATAGAGAATACTAAACACGAAGAAGCAGTGCATCTGGGCGAACATTTTGTAAATACAGTCGACTCTACAACCTACAGACATACGGATCCAGAAAACATAGATGTAAGTCTGGTGGATGGAAACCCCAAAGAACTTTCTGTGTGGAACATAACAGAAGACGTTAATAGTTCGGTTGTGTTTGATAGGAACAAGGACAATGCGGAGGTATATGTTGATTCGAGTGTTTCAGAAAACATAACACTTTCACAGAACTTTACAGTTGACGATAATACAGAGTATGAGTTAGGACTAAGCCATAGAGCGAATAACACAGATCAGTCCGAGTTTGACTACGGTGTTATGTTCAGAACCTACGATAGTTCCTACAATATAGTTGGTTCAAGGAGATATGTTGTAGATGCCACGGAGAACTGGAATGAATTGGAATACACATACACAACCGAAGAGGATGTGAGTATAATAGAGGTATTTCTCGAGCAGAATCCACAGGCCGACGAACTCGAACATAACGTCAGTTCTCTGTCCGAATGGAAAGATATAACACTCTTTGAGTATTACGAAGAACCCCGGGTCACATTCATACCAGATGACCACTGGAGTGGAGCCAGAAACATCACTTTCTTCGCCAACGATAGCCACGGCGTAGAACAACCAACCAACGAGTTTATGTTGAACGTTACAGACAACTACTGCAATCCACCAGAATCCGGTACATGGGAGATTGATCAAGAGGAGACAGCAGTCTGTGGTTCACCTACGGGTGAGCTCATGGAAGACTTGGATGAGATAAGAGTACTCGACGATACCACAATAAATATGACAGGCCTCGATTTGGATATGCCTGTATACTTCACCGATCAGAGCACAGGATACATAAGAGATAGTGGCTTCGCCGAGACGGTCTACATACAGGACGAGAGTTCAGTCACCGCTTGGAACTCTTCATTCGACGATGTTGTTGTGGAGGGCGATTCTGAGTTCAGAATTGAGGACAGTCCAAATACAGTAGAAAATCTAGTCGTTGATGGAACCACAGTGGACGTCGTGAACTCGGTTATTGTATCGCTTGAGTTCTTGGAGGGTGAGTGTAGTATAACCGACTCTGATATAGTAGAGAATGCACACGTACATGTATACGGAGACGGAAACTTCGAGATGTTACAGGGTGAAAAAACCAGCGGTTTGTTTAGCACTGAAACCAGTACTTTGGACATAACGGATACGTATGTTACTGAGTTGGATATCAGTATGCAGAGTGGCTCAACTCTGGACATGGAGAGTTCCAAGGTAAACAGTCTTTCATGGAACGATGCCCTATCGCTAAGCGCTTCAGATTCGGAGATTTTAGGTAGAATGGGTGCCTCAGGGGAAGTAATACTTAACGACACGTACATTAGCATACTGGAGATAAGAGGTCTCGCCGAGATTATTTCCGATGGAACAGGACCTTCGGAGATTGATACAATCGAACCAACGATGTCGGCATCTGCTGAGAATCCAAGACTAGAAGGAGATTTAGCCATTGGACAGGTCAAAGACTTCGAAAAGGGTACAGTAAACAGATCCTATCCTGTGTACATACTGAACGAAGAAGGGGATGGCTTGAATTACACGGATATAGATGAGGAACATCAAGGTTCAACGACCCCTGCTGTGCTGGAAAGAGTCTTCGGTGGATCAGATGAAGAGATTCATATGACTGTAGAAGGACTTAACTTCAAGAACCTTACCCTGGATTTGGATACGCCTGTGACCATACAGGAAAGGGTTCTAGATCCCGAGCTGGATAAGTATCCTATAAGCAGAACCTACGATGATAACACCGAAAACAGAATAGTGGGTGATGGGTCTTGGATAGGTGGAAATCTACAGCATCCGAATATAATCATAGACTCTTTCACGGACTTAGCGGAGGCCGAAGAAGAAGCCACCGAAGGAGAAGTACCAATAGAGATACAGGACGGTACAAAGAAACTGGTTGGGTTTAACTGGAACCTTACAGAAGAAAATCAGTTCCAGGTCATAAACGTAAACAGATCATCTGCCAACTACGGAGACAGGATAAAGATACATACCGGTGAGGTAAATGGAAGGAACTGGATAAACGTCTCCGGTGTAAACCTCGAAGACAGCGGACTTGGGGACCAGACAAAGACACTGTTCATGGACTACAGCGACGATATCTTTGGAGAAGAAAATCCATCTTTGTGTATAAAGGATGCCGATGTAGGAAGTATAGATGATATAAGCTTTGACTGTAGTGGTGAAGATGAGTTGTATCTTGACTGTGAAGAAGATACAGGTAAAATAGATTGTGTCATAGATAACGTAGATGGAAGATTGCTGTACAGAATAACCGGTCTTGAAAGTTCGGCAGCCATAGAGATGCCGAGGATACAGCCCAGCTATTCAGATTCCCAACCCGAAGACGGTGCTTCAGGCATGTCCACAGATGTTTCTTTGTCGGTAAAAGTGGAAAACCAACATGATGGTGGAGATCTAAATGTTTCGTTCTACGACGGCACCACAGACAACTTAATTTCAGAAGATAAAGAAGTGGGCTCTGGACAGAGGGCGGAGGTCGTATGGTCCGGCCTTGACCAAAACGATACCTATGAATGGTACGTTGAGGTTACGGACGGGGTAGCAACTACAACATCCGAGACATGGGAGTTTACAACGGCAGAAGAGGATGAAGATACAGATGATGGAAGTAGTGGAAGTAGCGGAAGCGGAGGGGGTGGGGGAGGTTTCATGCCACCTACAACAGACGATGGGTTGGACGTAGTCACAAGTGAAAAAGCTGTAACTCTGAAGAACATATACATAACAAGCGGCGACGATAGAACAGTGGAGATAGAAGATTCGCCTATATCCCTCTATAAGATATACATAAAGGCCAAGGCAGACATCTCCGATGGTGTGATCAGTATCCAGGAGGTAGATGGACCATTTGATACATATCCTTCAAAGAGCGGATACACCGTAGATGAAAAAGAAAGATGGGACGTAGATCTGGATTTCAAGGATGACGTAGAATATGCAACCTTCTTCTTCGAGGTAGAAGAGGATAGCATAGGAGGAGACGAGGAAATAGGTCTCTGGAGAAGTATGGACAGATGGGAGGAGCTCCGCACACGTATGATCGAATCAACAGGTACACACAGGAGGTACAGATCTTCGGTTTACGATTTTTCGCACTTCTCTGTTTCCGGTTTGAGAGAAGAAGATATATCCGATGAAGTGGAGTTTGGAGAGATGTACGGAGATATTTACGATCATGATGGAAACCTTGTCGACGAGGGAACTGTTTACATATACCAATCCGATGAACTCGAAGATCCTATAGATTCTCAGAGCCTGGTTGGTGGTTCATATAGCTTCTCCAACCTGGAACCAGGTGAATACTGGATAGTTGTTTCGGCAGAGGACTATTCAGACGGAGAGAAGGCACAGTCTCTGGAGTCCGGGGAAACAAATAGAGTGGACTTCAGCCTCGAGGATGTTAAACACGAGGAGTTCCCATCGCTCTGGTGGTTGCTTCTCGCAATAGTAGCAATACCCGTGCTTATAGCACTTGCATGGTTCTTCAAAGGAAGTAAAGACAACGGTGATCGCTACAGTTACGATGGATCCAACAGCACAGGCTCATGGAGAAGACAGAGTGCATCTGTCAGAAAGATCAAGAGGAACCCAAAGAGCTTTGCAAACAGAAGGGTAACAGTTTCTGGAAAGGTTTCGCCTGTTAGAAAGGTAAATGGAGGCGTAGAGTATCAAATTTCCGATGGAACAGGAACCGTCGGTGGAATCACATCCAACTATGGTCACAGAGGCAGAGGTACTGTGGAAGGAACGGTTAAACTGAGAAACGGTAAGCCCTATATCTACTTCTGACCTATGTTGTATCTGAGTAGTGCTGCTATACCTCCTATACTTTTCAACTTTTCTCCGGATTCGTGTCTCTCCGAGCATATTGTAACTTCTCCGCCCTTGTTTTCGATATTCTCCATGAGATCCTTGTTTTTCTTTATGAATGACTCGGATACAACTGCCTTCTCAACTGCTCCCATCTCCACGGCCCTTTCTACCTCATCCTTTCCGTATGCAACCTTACCTGATCCTTTGGACAGTTCCTGGAAGATCCTTTCGATTTCTCCTGTCTCCTCTGATATCCTTGAATTTTTCACTATCCTTTCTACTGTGCCTCTGCGTATCACCTCACGGACTCCTGTTTCACCTGTCTGTGATGTACTGTCCTTTACTATCTTGTTCTTGAGATCCCTGTCCTCGATTTCAACCAGAAGATCTTCTTTTATAAATCCGGGTCCTGCCACCACGATATTTTCATAGTCCCCTTCTTTTCTCTTTAATGTGGATATAACCTCGCCTAAGTATTCTCCCTTGGTTGTCTGTTTATACTGTTTGCCTGATATTCCAGAGCTTATCTCGGCTATAATCTCCATGTCTCCCTCTACCTTTGCTACAGTTGCAGAATCCCTATCGAGTACACAGACCAGTATCTTCGGTGGTTTCTTATAGGCCCTTTTTACGGTCCTTATCTGCCAGTCCTTCCAACCATCCTTCTTTACCACGGTCATTACCTTGTTAGGCTCTGCGACAATGGTGTGGTAGTTGTCCATGTCGACGTCTTCCGGGCCGCCTACAATCGGACCTGTGAGGCGCAGGTTCCCTGTGTGCTCATGGAACTTTATCTTTTCAAGTTCAATGGTCAGATGAACAGGCCTTTTTTCACCTTTTTCCTGGCCGTCCTTTCTCTGTATCATCTTTCTTCTCAGGGTCCGAGAGCTTACAAGATCGCCCTCCTCCAGTACATTTTCAAGTTCCCATACGTCGTTGGGATTCTCCAGTTTGAGCTTAAGCATTCCTTCTTTTTTGTTTTCTTTGAGAATTTTCAAGGGTTACACCTACATATAAATATTTTAATAGCCCGTTAATTAATATAAGTGGTACAATGGACTTTGCAAAGGTATTAATAGTCGCTATAGTTCTCTTTGGACTGCTTCTTGCAGTATTCGGCGGCGAGATAGACTTTGAAACCAGACCAGACAGGGACAGGTTTCCCGTGGATGACGAGGATCCGGATGAACCTCCTGTGGTCGAGTATCCCGGCGATCAGTTTTTTGTCGGGTGGATGGAAGATACGGCCTACAAACATATAGGTTTTACAGACAAAGAGTTCGATATAACCTTCCGTGACGAGGAGAGGGTCATAGGTGACATAAACAGGAGTGAGGTGAAGCGTGGTATCTTTTCCGACGAACCCCAGTATATAGAGTTTGATCTCACAGAGAGCCAGCTGGACAGAATGACCTCCATGGAGATGGAGTTCTACGTATACGATACAAACCAGCTCAATAAGATGGATATAGTTATGAACGACGTGGAGGTATACTCCGGATATCCAGACGGCGGGAGATCCTACAGCTTTGATATAAACCAATCCCTTCTCAGAAAGAACAATATTGTGGAGATATCAGCTGGATCGTCTTCTTGGCGTTTCTGGGCCCCGACCGTATACATACTTGAAAATATCGAAATAAGAGCGGATATACTTGAGAGAAGAGACAGAACCTTCGAGTTTTCCCTCGACAAGGAACAGGCTGAAAACTTTAGAATGGGAAGACTTATTCTAGAGCCGAGGGAGTTCGATGCTCGAAGCCCGCTTGTCATCCAGGCCAACGGAAGGGATATATACAGGAAAATCGCTGAAATGCCGCAAAGAAGGACTCTGTGGATAGACTTCGATGATGTTCCAATGTACGAGGGAGGAAACACGATAAAGATGTTTACAGAGGTCGACTCCATGTACAGTTTCCAGTCGGCGAAGATGGTATACTTCTGGGAGACAGAAGACATCAGGAGACCAATAAAGACTATAGAGGTCACTTCTGCAGACTATAACAGGCTTCCAGGAGAGATAAGCTTCCGCATAGATAGGATAGAAGGAAGTCCGGAGTATCTTCACATGGATATGACAACGGCCAAAGGGGAAAGAAAGAGAATACTAATACAGGAAGTCCTTAAGGAGGGTAAGATAGTGAAGATACCTCTGGAAAGTGACGATGTTTCAGTTGGAGACAACAAACTTGAGTTTATAGTCGGCGGAGAAGGAGGATTTTATCTTTCTGATTTCAACGTAGACTTCTGACAACTAAGTGCTATTTTCTCACATACTGGGCAAATTATTTTAATAAGGGCTACAAAGAGTTCTATAGCAGCGATTGCTATTCGACCGAGAGAGCTATGGATACGTATTATATAGGTGAACAAAGTTGCCTGATGAACTCGAAGAAAGGATAAACAACGCGATCTGGAACCATAGGAAGATGGGTCATAACAAGGAGAGGGCTGTAGAAAAGACCTGTGATATCTTCCAGGAGGCCAATCCCGAGTACGTCAAATATGCTGCTGACAAGATCTATGAGCAAAGAGCGGACAAAGGTATGTCCAATGAAAGGAACAGCGGAAATAAAGGAACGAGAAAATCCAGACCCGGCACCAGAGACGACCTCAAGGACCCGGAGATGATTGAAGCCAGTTCTTCTAAGTCCACCTCAAGTAAAAGAATACCAAACTACAAGACACAGAGATCCTACGATACAAAGGGAGAAGGTAAGTGTCATATCTGTGGCAAGAAATTCCATAGTGTCGCAGACTTCGAAAACCATTACAAGAAGGAACATGGCAGGAATACAAGAGAAGGTGAACAGAATAATGAAGGTATCGATAAGACAGACTACGGCGTTGCCCTTGAAAAGTGGATGAGAAGTAAGAAAAAAAGTGGTACTGCAAAGAAAAACTGGGTTAATAGAAAAGAAAAAAGCAGGATTTTTAATATGAATCCANATG
>SL_8KL_010_SEDDRAFT_10002801_pt1 | contig 14605 bp, 12 predicted proteins | sample SodLakKL_010_SED_4_FD_11160 | JGI IMG/M metagenome (IMG submission 11160) | reverse complement strand
TGAGCCTGCGACCGAGCCGGAGCCTGCGACGGCGCCCGAGCCTGCGACGGCGCCGGAGCCTGCGACCGAGCCGGAGCCTGCGACCGAGCCGGAGCCTGCGACCGAGCCCGAGCCTGCGACCGAGCCCGAGCCTGCGACCGAGCCCGAGCCTGCGACCGAGCCCGAGCCTGCGACCGAGCCCGAGCCTGCGACCGAGCCGGAACCTGCGACGGCGCCCGAGCCTGCGACGGCGCCGGAGCCTGCGACCGAGCCGGAGCCTGCGACCGAGCCGGAGCCTGCGACAGAGCCCGAGCCTGCGACCGAGCCGGAACCTGCGACAGAGCCCGAGCCTGCGACCGAGCCGGAACCTGCGACGGAGTCCGAGCCTGCAATCGAGCCGGAACCGGCGACCGAGCCAGAGCCTGCGCCGACAGCGGAGGAAGCGGGAGAAACCATCGCCGCTCTCGTTGCCCGTGCGCGCGGTATCCAGCGCGATCGTGGCCCCCGCGCCGCCGCCGATGCCCTGGCCGACGGTCTGCAGGAGCTGCCCGCCGATGCCCCCGGACTCGCCGACGCCTATGGCGAGCTGGGCAATCTCCGCTTCATGGCGGGTGATTTTTCCGCGGCTCTCGCTGCCTACGACTCCGCAGTCGAGGCCCTTCCCCAAGCGGAGCGGGCGCCAATGCTGCGCCGCCTGGCACCTCTGTACGATCGATTCCATCCGGCTGGGCGTTCGCACCTCGAGCAATTCAGGTAGAATAACCGGTTGTTGATATTCTAATGCGAGTTGCCGTGCCTGTTCGTCACAAAGGGAACCACCGCCTGCCGCCGTGGCGACGGCTTGCTGCCGAAGCGCAACGCCGGAGTCGCGCGTGAGGCTCGTGCGTAATCTGCTCGCGCTGATCGGGTTGCTCGCGCTCGTGGCGATCGGTGCGGCGATCCTCGCGTTCGAACCCTACGTCAACAAGGCGAGGGGGCTCGATGGTTCCGCGCTCAGCCTCTATGCCGATGTTGCGAAGACGGTGCTGCGAACGGGTGATGCGATGGAGGCACTGGTGTATCAGCGCCAGGTCGTCCCGGGTCGGGATGCCGCCGATGTGGAGCGCAGCCTGGAAGCGGGAGCGGCGGAGCTCGGGTTGGAGTCCCTGGGTATGTTTCCGGTGCAGCAGCAGATCCGGTCACGTGCTGCGGTCGATTTCCCCGTGCTGCAGGTCTATCTGTTCTGCGACCCGAAGCTCGCAGTCGATCTGATGCGGCACAACCCGGCTACGGCCGCCTACCTCCCCTGCCGGGTGACGCTGTACGAGGACTCGGGGGGCGATCTCTGGGTGATGGTGACGAACCTCGACCTGATGCTGCATGGCAGCCGTCCGCTGCCGCTCTCGCTGCAGGAGCGCGCTGCCGGGCTTCAGACGCTGCTCCGCGAAATGGTCGACCGCGCGGCCGGCAGCCGGAGGCGCAGGGCGTCGACGCTCCCCATGAACCAACTCCGAGTGAAGTCCGTACATGAGCAGTTTCAACGAACGAAATGATGCACGCCTGGAGGACGCCGACGAATACGACGTCCGGTCCCGGCGGTTGCAGCTTATCGTCTATTCCTCCCTGGTCGCCTTCGTGGTGCTGGCGGTCTACGGGTTCTGGCTGATCACGAGCCTCACCCGGGACGTGAACCGCCTGGTGATCGAGATGTCCGCGATGACCCGTACGATCGACCGCGAGATGGTCGTGATGGCCACGAAGATGGGCGACATCGACGAGCGCATGGCGACGATCAGCGACAGCATGGTGATGATGAATCGAAACGTCGGTTCGATGACCCGGGACCTCTCCAGCATGAACGCGAACATCCGCAGCATGGCCGGTGACACCACCACCATGGCGGGGTCGACGCTGAACATGCAGCGCGACATGTGGAGCCTCAACCGTAACGTTTCCGGACCATTCAACATGATGAACATGTTCAACCCGATGGGTGGCAACCAGGGTCCCTTCCCGGGGTCTCCGGGTCCGTATTACCCGCAGCACACGGTTGGCGGCCGCTGACGCGGCCACGATTCGCCACAGCAACAGGGAGCCCCGATGTTCAATCGCCCCGGCAATCGCGTAAACCAGCAGCTCGCGCTCCTCAGCGATCGGCTGTCCGAAGAGAATCCGGCACTCGAGGGGATCGTTGATCCGTTCCGGGCGCTGGATCGGGTCGGCTATGGCGCCGGTCTTCTCGATCCCGAGGAGGATTCCTACGCTTTCACCATTTCCTGGTGGCCGATGATCGCCGTGCTGGGCACCTTCTCTGCCGGGAAGTCGACCTTCATCAACGACTACATCGGCAAGGAAGTGCAGCGCAGCGGCAGTCAGGCGGTGGACGACCGGTTCACGGTCATCAGTTACGGCTCCAGCGACAAGGTGAAGGAACTGCCGGGGCTGGCGCTCGACGGGGATCCGCGGTTCCCGTTCTACCGTGTCAGTCACGAGATCGAGCGGCTCAGCGACGGCGGCGGCCGCACGGTGGACCACTTCCTCGCGATGAAGACCGTCAATGCGGAACGGCTGCGGGGACGTATCCTGATCGATTCCCCGGGATTCGACGCCGACGAGCAGCGTGCGACCATCCTGCAGCTGACCGACCACATCATCGACCTGTCGGACCTGGTGCTGGTGTTCTTCGATGCCCGGCACCCGGAACCGGGCGCGATGCGGGACACCCTGGAACACCTCGTCAATCGTGTCGCCGCGCGCAACGACTTCACCAAGCTGGTCTTCGTGCTGAACATGATCGACACCACCTGGCGCGAGGACAACCTCGAGGAGGTGGTCTCCGCCTGGCAACGCGCCGTCGTGCGGCAGGGCAACGCCACCGGTCGGTTCTACTGCGTGTACAACAAGGGTGCGGCCGTGGAAATCGGCGACGAGAAGGTCCGTGCCCGCTACGACCAGAAGGCGTCGCGCGATCGCGAGGAGATTCACGGCAAGATCGCCGAGATCAGCTCCTCGCGTTCCTACCGCATCGTCGGTGCAATGCAGGCTATCGCGGAGTCCATCGAGATGGACGCCCGGCCGGCTTTGCAGGGCGCGCTGGCGCGCTGGCGCCGCAATGTCGTGCGCGCCGATGTTGTGCTGATGGTACTGGTGATTGCGCTGGTGGTCTGGGGAGCACAGGCACTGACCGGAGGCTTCGGGCCGTGGCTTGATGGCACGATGCTCGAGGCGATGCGGGACCGCCCGGTCGTTTCGGTGCTGGCGGTGGTGGTGCTCCTGGTTGTCCTCGGGGGGATCCACTTTCTGAACCGGGGGTGGGCCGCGAGGCGGGTGGCCCGGAGCCTGCCGGAAGAATCCGCATCCGGGAACTGGCGCGCGGCCTTCCGCAAGAACACGGTGTTCTGGCGCTCGATCTTCCGCAAGTCGCCCGCCGGGCTCGGTCGCGGTTCGGTGCGGCAGTTGCACGCCCTGCGTGACCAGGTGGAGGGTTTCGTACAGCGGCTGAACAATCAATTCATGGACGAGGGCGCGCCGGCTTCGGGTACGGCCGCTGGCGGCACGCCAGGTGGCGTGGCAGGCGCGGGCGCTGCGGGGCAGTCTCCGAAGGGCGAGCCCCCGGAAACCGCCGGCCGGGAAGAACAGCGGGGCCCGGGGTGAAGTTTCCACGTAGCTTGACCGGCCCAAGTTGACTGACTCCGGGATTCCGGTTGAAATTCAGGGGTTGAAGAAGCCCATGCGGTTGCATGGGGGAGAGGTGGAATGACAATTCTGGCATGGATCATGTTTATTCTGGCGATGGTGCTGGTGCCCATCTCAGTATGGGCGAGTCTGGCCGCGCTCGGTGTTTGTGCCGGCTGTGCCCTGGTCCGGGACTGGCAACGGGATCGGCAGCTGGATTCGCCGCCCGAAAAGAATGCCTAAGGGTTTTCACGGGATGCCGGAATCCAGCCGGCTCTGTACAAGTTCTCCATGGGGCGTCCGTCAGGGCGAGCGCCATGCCACTAATCTATCGAGTTGGGGATTTTGACTATGAGTGACACCAAGAAACTGGCAATCATTGCGACCAAGGGCAGTCTCGACTGGGGCTATCCTCCGTTCATTCTCGCCTCCACGGCGGCGGCGCTGGGCTACGAGGTCGAAGTCTTCTTCACCTTCTACGGCCTGCAGCTCCTGAAGAAGAAACTGGATCTTCAGGTCAGCTCCCTCGGCAACCCCGGCATGCCGATGCCGATGCCGGTTCCCGTGCTGCTGCAGACCCTGCCGGGCATGCAGAAGATGATGACCGTGATGATGAAGCAGAAGATGAAGGCCAAGGGTGTCGCGAGCCTGGAAGACCTTCGGGAACTCTGCATCGAGGCCGACGTGCGCATGATTGCCTGCCAGATGACCGTCGAACTCTTCGAGATGGACACCAGCGAATTCATTGACGTCGAATATGCAGGCGCTGCGGCCTTCTTTGAGTTCGCGGGCGAATCGGATATCTGCCTGTTCATGTAAACAGGCCGACGCCCCGCGACGCCCCGCCCGGCCAACGCCGCGCGGGGCGTTTTTGCGTGGGCGGCTTCCAGCCGCGACCTCTCCCCGGGCGATCCGGGCCAGTGCCCGTTGCCACTGGGGTTATCCGAAATCCCGGGAGCGCACGGCCAGGGCGCCCAGCCAGGCACTGCGGTCGCGCAGCCGCTGCGCGATCAGGTGGGTTACCCCGTCCTCCTGCTGCAGTTCCCCGGTCACCTCCAGCAGGCTTGCGTGGAGCACCGCGGACCGGGCCTTCTGCACCAGCGTCGGCCAGACGATCACGTTCAGCGTGCCCGACTCGTCCTCCAGGGTCAGGAAGACCGTGCCCTTTGCCGAACCCGGCCGCTGCCGGGTGATCACCAGCCCGGCGTAGTGAACGCGGCGGCGTGCGCCATCGGCGATCAGCGTCTCGGCGGTGGGCAGCGCGGCTAGGCCCGGATGGCTTCGCAGCAGGGCCAGTGGATGCGGTCCCAGCGTGAGCCCTGTCGCCGCGTAGTCCTGCACCAGGTCGGACGCGGTGGTGGGCGTGGGCAACAGCGGCAGGGTCTTCTCTTCGCGGCACTCGGACAGGGGGAACAGCGGCAGCGACGGTTCCACCGCTTGTGTGGCCCAGCGTGCCCGGTGGCGGTGTCCGGCAAGCCGCGCCAGTGCCCCGGCGCGCGCGAGCCGTTCCGCCTGGCCGCGGTCCAGGCCCGCACGCGTGACGAGGTCGGCGACGTCGCGGAACGGGGCACTGGCGCGGGCCGCGACGATCCGCTCGGCACTGTCCGTGTGCAGGCCCTGCACCATGGACAGCCCCAGCCTCAGCGCCAGCGGTCCGTGACCGGGAGGCGTCGTGGGCTCCGGGCTCGGTGCGGGTGTGCTGCCGCCGCCCTGGTGTGCCGCGCCCCCCTCCCCAGCCGTTACTCCGGGCATCGTGCCCTCCGCCCTTCGGGCCCGCCTTCGGCGCTTCGAAATCCGCTCCCGGCGGATTGGTCCCGGCGAGCGGGGGAGGGCGATTTTCCTCGTCAGGGGTGGTGCCGGGCCATGAAAGCTGGCGGCAACGGGTTCGACGGTGCAGTCCGCTTCGCTCGCGGTCACATCCACCGGCCGTACCTCGACTCCGTGACGGCGCGCGTCGGCGACGATCTGCGCCGGTGCGTAGAAGCCCATCGGCTGGCTGTTCAGCAATGCGCAGGCAAAGATCGCCGGCTCCCGGCATTTGAACCAGGCGGACACGTAGCTGATCAGCGCGAAGCTTGCCGAGTGCGACTCCGGGAAGCCGTATTCCCCGAAGCCCAGGATCTGCTGGTAGATCTGCTCCGCGAAGGCCTCGGGGTAGCCACGCCGGCGCATCCCGTCCAGCAGCCGGTCGCGGTATTGCGCGAGGTTTCCGGTGCGGCGCCAGGCGCCGATCGCGCGGCGCAGGCCGTCCGCCTCGCCGGCGCTGAAGCCGGCGGCGACCATCGCCAGTTCGATTACCTGCTCCTGGAAGATCGGCACGCCAAGCGTGCGCTCCAGCACCCGCTGCACCTCCGGACCCGGGTAGGTCACCGGCTCGTGTCCCTGTCGCCGGCGCAGGTAGGGATGCACCATCTGGCCCTGGATCGGGCCGGGGCGCACGATCGCGATCTCGATCACCAGGTCGTAGAAGGTCTCGGGCTTCAGGCGCGGCAGCATGCTCATCTGCGCGCGCGACTCGATCTGGAACACGCCGACGGTGTCCGCCTGCTGCAGCATCGCGTAGACCGCCGGGTCCTCGGCCGGCACGTCGGCAAGCCCCCAGTGCCGGTCGCGGCAGACGGCCAGCAGTTCCAGGCAACGGCGCAGGCAGGAGAGCATTCCCAGTGCAAGAATGTCGATTTTCAGCAGGCCCAGTGCGTCGAGGTCGTCCTTGTCCCACTGGATCACGGTGCGCTCGGCCATCGCGGCGTTCTCGATCGGCACGAGTTCGTCCAGTCGCCCGGCGGCGATCACGAAGCCGCCGGTGTGCTGCGACAGGTGGCGGGGAAAGCCGCGCAGCATCTGCGCCAGCACCTGCCACTGCCGGGCCAGCGGCCCGTCCGGGTCCAGCCCCACCTCCTGCAGGCGTTCGCGCGGGATGCCCTCGTCCCACCAGGCCATGTTCGCGGTCAGCGCGTCGATGCGGGCGCGGCTCACGCCCAGGGCCCGGCCGACGTCGCGCAGCGCGCTGCGACGCCGGTAGCGGATCACGGTGGCGGTCAGCGCGGTGCGTTCGCGGCCGTAGCGCCGGTAGATGTACTGGATCACCTCCTCGCGCCGCTCGTGTTCGAAGTCGACGTCGATGTCCGGCGGCTCGTTGCGCTCGCGCGAGATGAAGCGCTCGAACAGCATGCTGGAACGCGCCGGGTCCACCGCGGTGATGCCGAGCGCGTAGCAGACCGCCGAATTCGCGGCCGAGCCCCGGCCCTGGCACAGGATGCCCCGTTCGCGGGCGAAACGGACGATGTCGTGCACGGTGAGGAAATAGGGCTCGTAGTCGAGGTCGGCGATGATCGCGAGTTCGTGTTCGATCTGTGTGCGGACCCTTTCCGGCATCCCTTCCGGCCAGCGCTCGCGGCAACCCTGCTCGACCAGCCGACGCAGCCAGGGCCCGGGCCGCTCGCCGGGCGGGATCGCATCGATTGGGTATTCGTAGCGGACCTCGTCCATCCGGAACTGGCAGTGCCCGGCCACCTGCAGCGTTGCGGCCAGCCAGGCGGCGGGATACAGCCGGGCGAGTTCCCCGCGGGGACGCAGGCAGTGCTCCCCGTTCGGGAACAGCGCCGGCGCGGCTTCCGCCACCGGGCATTTGAGCCGCAGGGCGGTCAGCACGTCGTGCAACGCGCGGCGGCCGCGCACGTGCATCAGTACGTCTCCGCAGGCGACGACCGGGATTCCGGTGGCCGCACTCAGTGCCTCCACCCGCTCCCGCAGCGCCGCGTCGTCGGGGCTGCGCTCGAGTGCAACCGCAAGGTGCAACCGCCCCATCGGGACGACCTGACCCAGCCTCTGCACCCAATGGCGATCGTGCGCCGCGCTCCCTTCCCAGCCCGTATTCCCGGCATCCGCCTCGATGTGCCACAGCACCTCGCAGTCGGGCAGGCCGGCCCAGGTCGTCCGCAACAGGTCTTCCGTCCCGATACGGTAGTGTCCCTTGCTCGCAGCCCGGCGGGCGTGGGTGATCAGCCGGCACAGGGTCCGGTAGCCGTTCAAAGAACGCGCCAGCAGGGTCAGGCGGGGTCCGTCGTGCAAACGCAGGAACGTTCCGACGATCAGGTGCACGCCGGTGGCGCTGGCCGCTTCGTGCGCACGAACGACGCCCCCGAGCGAGCACTCGTCGGTGAGCGCGAGCGCGCGGTAGCCCAGTGCCGCCGCCTGTTCCACCAGTTCCTCCGGGTGCGAGGCGCCACGCAGGAAGCTGAAGTTGCTGCAACAGGCCAGTTCGGCATAACCGGGAGGGCTAACGTCTGTTGGCTCCATATACTGTTTATATAAACAGTATATGGAGCCTCCCGCAACCTCAGCGAGCGAGCGCGAGCCGCTTGAAGACACCCTGATGGATCAGGTGCATCGCCCAGCTGATCGGGCGCCAGAACCACGGCAGGTAGACGCGGTTCCAGCTGGTCGGCATGTCAGCCGTTACCCCTCAGCCGTCACCCCGGCGCCAGCCCGCGTCCAGCGGATGGATACCGGGGTCGAACTGCCAGGCATCCGGGCCGGGCGAGCGGTTGGTCAGGCCGCGCAGCCGTTCCAGGAAACGCTCGCGCGGGATCTCCCGCGCACCCATCGCCAGCACGTGCGGCGTTGGCGTCTGACTGTCGATCAGCGGCCAGTCCCAGGCAACGAGATGACGGCAGAGCCAGGCGAGCCCCACCTTGGAGGCGTCCCGGACCCGGGAGAACATGGATTCACCGCAGAACAGCCGGCCCACCGCGACGCCGTAGAGACCCCCGACCAGCGCACCCTCGCGCCAGACCTCGAGCGAATGAGCGTGGCCGGCCTGGTGCAGTTTCAGGTAGGCATGGCGCATCTCAACCGTGATCCAGGTCCCCGAGGCCCCCGGCCGCGGCGCCGCGCAGGCCCGCACCACTGCCTCGAAGTCCCGGTCAAAGCTGATTTCGAATCCGCCGTTGCGGATCGACTTGGCAAGGCTGCGCGAGATATGCAGCGCCGCCGGGTCGAGCACGGTGCGCGGGTCGGGGCTCCACCACAGGATCGGCTGCCCGGGTTCGTACCAGGGGAAAATGCCCTGGCGGTACGCGCGCAAAAGGCGCGCCAGCGACAGGTCGCCGCCTGCGGCGAGCAGGCCATTGGGTTCCAGCCACGCCTGCGCGGGCGAGGGGAAGGGTTCTCCCACCAGGCCGGCGTGCAGCCAGGTGATCATCGGGCGTGCGGGGCCGCTCATCGCGAGTCAGTGGGTGCGGAAACGGGGTCGTGGTGGCTGTATGCGAGGATCATGGCCGCGGCCTCCTCAGCCTTCCTGACGGTACGGCGAGTGCTGCATCAGCTGCTCGCACTGGGCCTGCATCATCTGACTCTCGCGCAGGCAGAAATCCTGTACCGATGGCCGGAAGCCCGGGGTCAGCACCGCGTGGGCCGAGGCGGTGGGCACGGGAAGGAACCCGCGCGGGATCTTGTGCTCGCCCTGGGCGCCCGGTTCGAAGCGGGCCAACCCCTCGTTGATGCAGTACTCGATGCCCTGATAGTAGCAGGTCTCGAAGTGCAGGTCGGGCAGCTCCAGGCTGGAGCCCCAGAAGCGCCCGTAAAGGGTGTCATGGCTTCGGTAGCACAAGGCCGCGGCGATGGTCGCGGATTCCCGGGATGCCTCGAACAGCACGACCTGTGGCCCCAGTGCGGCAGCGGTTCCCGCAAAGAAATTCTCGGATAGCGTCGGTATCCCCATGTGTCGCTCGAACGTGTCCTCGTAGAAGCGGTGAAAACGGGCCCAGTCCTCGGGGCTGGCACTGGCCCCGGTCAGCACACGGAACTCGATGCCCTGTTCCCGGACCCGACGCCGTTCCCGCTTCACGTTCTTGCGTTTCTTGGAACTCAGGGCCGCGAGAAAGGCCTCGAAGTCGGCGTAGTCCCGGTTGTGCCAGTGGTACTGGCAGCCCATTCGCCGTACCAGCCCCGACTCTGCGGCCAGGGCTGCCTCGGGTTCCGGGGGGAACAGCACGTGCACGCCGGATGCGCCAAGCTCCTGGCCGCGCGTGATCGCTGCGTCGAGCAGGTGGCGCTGCAGTTCCCGAGGGTCAGGGGCTTCGGGATGGACCAGCAGGCGCGGCCCGGTGGCCGGAGTGTACGGCACACTGATGACCAGCTTGGGGTAGTAGGGCTGTCCGTGACGCTCCCAGGCGGCCTGCCAGGCCCAGTCGAAGACGAATTCGCCGTAGTTGTTGGTTTTCGCGTAACAGGGAGCGGCCGCGACGAGTCGCTCGTCGCGGAAGGCGAGCACGTGCTGCGGGAACCAGCCGTAGCGCCGCCCCAGGCAGCCGTGGCGTTCCAGTCCTTCGAGGAAGGCGTGCCGGAGAAAGGGCTCGCGTCCACCGGTCAGCGCGTCCCAGGCTCCGGGGTCGACCGCATCGAGACCGTCGCGGATCTCGACGCGAAGGCTCGTCTGTTCCGGTACGCCGTTCATGTGCTGGCCTGGCCTTTCGACGGCGCAGCCGGCCGAAAGGCCAGGCTCCGCCGGCTCAGGGGTGTTCTTCCAGGAACCGTTCCGCGTCCAGGGCCGCCATGCAGCCGGTTCCGGCCGAAGTCACCGCCTGGCGATAGATCTGGTCCATCACGTCGCCGCTGGCGAAGACACCGGGCACGCTGGTCGCCGTCGCATTGCCCTGGAGCCCGCTCTGGACCCGGATATAGCCGCCGTCCATGTCCAGCTGGCCCTCGAAGATGCCGGTGTTGGGTTTGTGCCCGATCGCGATGAAGACACCGGTGAGCCCCAGCTCCTTCGTCTCGCCGCTCTCCACGTGCCGCAGCCGGACGCCGGTCACGCCGGTCTGGTCGCCGAGCACCTCATCGAGCACGTGACTCCACTCGATGCGGACCTTTCCGGCCGCCTCCTTCTCGAACAGGTGGTTCTGCAGGATCTTTTCCGCCCGCAGGGCGTCGCGCCGGTGGACCAGGGTCACGCGCTCGGCGATGTTGGACAGGTACAGCGCCTCTTCGACCGCGGTGTTGCCGCCGCCGATCACCGCGACCTCCTGGCCGCGGTAGAAGAAGCCGTCGCAGGTCGCGCAGGCAGAGACCCCCTTGCCCTTGAAGGCCTCCTCGGACTCCAGCCCGAGGTACATCGCGGTGGCCCCGGTCGCGATGATCAGCGCATCGGCGGTGTAGGTGCCACTGTCGCCGATCAGCCGGAACGGCGTGAACCGAGCTCCGCGGTGTGGATATGATCGAAGATCACTTCGGTGGCGAAGCGCTCCGCGTGCTTCTGCATGCGCTGCATCAGGTCCGGCCCCTGCAGGCCCTCGATATCTCCCGGCCAGTTGTCGACATCGGTGGTCGTCATCAGCTGCCCGCCCTGCTCGAGACCCGTAATCACCAGCGGGTTCAGGTTGGCCCGGGCGGCATAGATCGCCGCCGTCCAGCCGGCCGGACCCGAGCCCAGGATCAGCAGACGGCGGTGCTTGGTGTCGGTCATCAACAGTTCTCCGTGCAGGTTTCGTGGGGTCGGGGGCAAGGGGGCGACGACCCGTGGGACCGGATACCCGTGCGCGCCCGGATCCCATGGCCGCTCGACCGTTGATTATTCGCATTGCCCGGCGCAGTGTCCAACGGCCACAAGTCGCCGATGGCAACTGTCCGCTTTGCGGCGGCATTTTAACAACGTAGAATCGGGACTTCGAATGCTTCCTGAAACCACTGCCCGGCGCACGGTTGCCCGCGGGGCATGGCGGTGCCCGGGCGTCCGGTGCTGCGGACGGATGCGCAGGACAGGCTCGTGGGCCGACCTCGGCGGTCCAGGGCAAGGCAGGGCCCCACCCACTTCCGACGGATGTCCAGATGGCGCAAACGAAGGTACAGCCACGGGCTGACGCAAGCCTGAGCCGGCAGTTGCTGCGCGGACTGCGCGAGGGAGCGCTGCTGGTGTTCGGCATGCTCGCGCTGTACCTGCTGGTGGCGCTGTTTAGCTACCACCCGGGCGATCCGGGCTGGTCCTATACCGGGGACGGCACGGGCGTGCGCAATCTCGGTGGCGCGGCCGGAGCCTGGTTCGCGGACGTCGCCTTCCACTTGCTGGGCTACCTCGCCTATCTGATTCCCCTGGTGTTCATCGGCGTGGGCTGGTGGCTGTTCCGTCACCGGCGGGACGCCCGCATCGCGGGTTCGCTGGAACTCAGCCTGCGCGGGTTGGCATTGTTGGTGGCACTGCTGTCGGGGGCGGCGCTCGCGACGCTGCACTGGCTGCCTGGGACGCTACCGGTAAACGCCGGGGGGATACTGGGCGAACTCATCGCGAGGGTCGCAACCGCAGGGCTTGGGCTGGTTGGCGCGACGCTGTTGCTGCTGGCGCTTTTTCTGACGGGCTTTACGCTGTTTACGGGGCTGTCCTGGTTTTCCCTGATGGACCGTCTGGGCAAGGGGGTGATCGACGGCATCGAAAACCTGCGCACGCGGCTCGATACCCTGCGCGATCAGCGCATCGGTGCGGCGGAGAAGGCGCAGCGGGAGGTGCGCGTGGAGCGCGAGCGGGCGCGGGTCGCGCACCGGCCGCCGTCGCGCGTGGAGCCGCGCATCGATCCGCCACCGCCCAGCCCGAGGGTAATGAAGGAGAAGCAGGTACCCCTGTTCGCCGGCGATACCACCGACCCCCACCCGCCGCTGGGCTTGCTCGACGAACCGCCGGCGGCGGTCAGCGGCTACTCGGAGGAGTCGCTGCAGGCGATGTCCCGGCTGGTGGAGCTGAAGCTGCGCGACTTCGGGGTCGACGTGGAGGTGGTCGCGGTGCAGCCGGGCCCGGTGATCACGCGCTTCGAACTGCACCCCGCGCCGGGCGTGAAGGTGGCCCGGATTTCCGCGTTGGCGAAGGACCTTGCACGTTCCCTTTCGGTGATTGCGGTCCGGATCGTCGAGGTGATCCCGGGCCGGTCCACCGTCGGGCTCGAGATTCCGAACGAGGAGCGTGAGCTGGTCTCGCTCTCGGAGATCCTGCGCTCGAACCTGTTCGAGAACGCCAGGTCGCCGCTCACCCTCGCGCTCGGCAAGGACATCGGCGGCGCGCCGGTGATCGCGGATCTCGGACGCATGCCGCACCTGCTGGTCGCGGGCACCACGGGTTCCGGAAAGTCGGTGGGCGTGAACGCCATGCTGCTGTCGATGCTGTACAAGGCGACCGCGGAGGAGATCCGGCTGATCCTGATCGACCCGAAGATGCTGGAACTGTCCGTCTACGAGGGCATTCCGCATCTGCTGGCACCGGTGGTCACCGACATGAAGGACGCGGCGAATGCCCTGCGCTGGGCGGTGGCGGAGATGGAGCGGCGGTACAAGCTGATGTCGCTGCTTGGCGTGCGCAACATCGCCGGATACAACAAGAAGGTCCGCGAGGCCGAGGCCGCGGGTACCCCGCTGCTGGACCCGACCTTCAATCCCGACGAGCAGATCGCCGAGGTTGAGCCGCCGGTGCTGGGCCGGATGCCCTTCATCGTGATCGTGGTCGACGAGTTCGCCGACATGATCATGGTGGTGGGCAAGAAGGTGGAGGAACTGATTGCACGCCTCGCCCAGAAGGCGCGCGCCGCGGGTATCCACCTGATCCTGGCCACCCAGCGTCCGTCGGTGGACGTGATCACCGGCCTGATCAAGGCCAACATCCCGACCCGGATCGCCTTCCAGGTGTCCTCGCGCGTGGACTCGCGCACCATCCTCGACCAGATGGGCGCCGAACACCTGCTCGGACACGGTGACATGCTCTATCTCGCCCCGGGCAAGGCGCTGCCGGAACGGGTGCACGGCGCCTTCGTTGGCGATCACGAGGTGCACCAGGTGGTCGAGTACCTGAAGGCGACCGGCGAACCCGACTACGACCCCGGCATCCTCGACGAGCCGGAAGCCGGTGCGGCCGCGATTCCCGGGCTGGAGCCGTCCGCATCGGAGGCCGAGAGCGATCCGCTTTACGACCAGGCGGTGCAGATCGTGATCGAGTCGCGCAAGGCCTCGATCTCCTACGTGCAGCGCCGCCTGAAAATCGGGTACAACCGGGCCGCGCGCATGGTGGAAGACATGGAGGCCGCTGGGGTGGTCAGCCCGGTGCAGTCCAACGGCAACCGTGAGGTCCTTGCGCCCGGCGGCAAGGAGTGAGGCCGTGCGCGACGATTCAGCCACGGTTTACGGTCTTGATGCCAGCATGGGCCGGTAATCCCTTTCCCCAACGGTGATGCCCATGACACGCAAACCCTTTCCGTTCATCGCCTGCGCGGTGCTGCTCGCGGCAATCGCCTTCGTTCCGCTGTCGGCGAGTGACGATGCCCGCGCGGCACTGGACCGCTTTCTGAAGGGGCTCGAGACCTATTCCGCAGAATTCGCGCAAACCCTGACCGACGAGACTGGCTTCGTGCTGCAGGAGGCAGACGGGCGCTTCTCGATCGGCCTGCCCGACCGCCTGCGCTGGGAGCTGGATGCGCCGTTCGAGCAGCAGATCGTGGCCGACGGCGAGTACCTGTGGATTCACGATCCGGAGCTCCGCCAGGCCACGGTGCGGCCGGTCGACGCGGCGCTCGAGGCCACGCCGCTGGCACTGCTGACCCAGCCGCACCGTCTCGACGAGCAGTTCCTGGTCGCTGAAGAGGAGGTCGCCGAGGGCTGGCGCCTGGTTCTGCGGCCGCGGGCTCCGGACGCGGACTTCACCCGGCTGGAGGTTGATCTCGGGCCAAAGGACGAACTTCTCGGACTGGCGTTCATGGACATTTTCGGGCAGCGCACCGAGATCCAGCTTCAGGAGACGCAGCGCAATCCCGTGCTGCCACCGGGCGAATTCCGGTTCACGCCACCCCCGGGCACCGACGTCTACCGCCCGTGACCCGGGATGCCGGCAGCGGGGATCTCTTCGGTGATGCGCCCGCTCCCCGTGCGCCCGAGGTGGCGGAACCGCGGAAAGCGACGCCACTGTCCCGGGAATCCGTGCCGCTGGCCGAGCGCATGCGGCCGC
>SL_8KL_010_SEDDRAFT_10002799_pt1 | contig 14614 bp, 13 predicted proteins | sample SodLakKL_010_SED_4_FD_11160 | JGI IMG/M metagenome (IMG submission 11160) | reverse complement strand
TTCTTCCAGGCCGCCGGAAAGCTCCTGGCACATTTCGATAATGGTTTCGCAGTTGTGAACATCAAAGCCCCAGTGAACAACCGGCTTGGTGGTATTTCCCAGGATAGCTTCAAGCATATGTAGATCTGCGTACCTGGTTGGCACATCCTGGATGGTACCGAAATCCATGATAAAGTCTATGTTCTCGAGAGCGTCCATAACCCGGGCCGCGTTGCGGGTATCCTGCTTGCAGGGCAGACGACGCTCGCCACTGTAGGGGTCTATAGTATAAGTAGTTGAAGGGCCCGGACCGAAGTTGAACTTTTTGCCCTCAAAAAGCAGTTTGCCGCTTCCGCTGCGATCGTAGAGGGCAAATCCTGACGGTGCACTGCGCAGGGCCTTTTCGACCATGGCCCTCGGAATCTGCACCCGGTTACCATCAACAAAGGCTCCGCCTTTTTTTAAGAGTTCCAGGGCCTCTTTGCAATTGACCTCAACCCCCACATCACGCATGGTAGCGAGGACTGCTGAATGCACTTCCTCCAGCTCGCTTTTGGCCAGGACCTGGAACTGCAGGGACCGGTTTGACATATAGTTAGCTTCCATTTTATCCCTCGCTTTTTAGTTGCTGTACTTTATTATTGAAGTGANCATNACNATTTTTATTACTCTTCTTTTAAAAATAATTACCCTTTAGAATAATCTTAAAGCTGCCTAAAGTTTTTCACCCTCCTGCCGGTGGGCTGACCAGGTTGATTTCACAGGATTCTTCGATCAAGGCTTGCTTATCAATTATGCGATCATTAACCGTTGCAAATAGAACCATTTTAGAGCTGATACCGAGGCTTCTGATCAAACTTTGGACAGTCTCCGGATGTTCCAACTCTATTATCTGCCGGTCTTCCAGGTATGAGTAAAGGTCCTTGAAGCCGGCACTGATATTAACTGTCACATCAATCTTTGCCGTAAGATCTACCTCCATTTAAAGCTCAAAACGGGACAGGGTTTCCGCTTTGGGTATGCCCTGTTCGTCCCAGCCTCTTTTTTCGTAGTACTCATCGAGCATCTGGTCCAGTATTTCCTTTTTAAGAAAAGCGCCCCTTGTTGGGGCCGGTGGTGACCGGCTCTTCCATGAAGCGCGGCGGTGGATAATCCCAGNTGCGCCCGAATCCTTCAATATGTTTAACATTGAACTGGCGGGTTANCTGCCAGATCCGTTCCGAGATGGAGAGCATTTCCTGCCAGGACAGCTTACGACCGGTGATCAGCTCAAATACTTCTTCGTAGTGAAAGGTTTCAAAACCGATCTCCATGGTCTGCAGGCGGCAGATCCCGAGAGCATCATAGAGCGGACGGCTGTGCTGCATGGAAATTACATGGTCTGCTTTACCTTCCGGTGTGGCCACTTCCAGTTCTCCCCCGGCCCCGGCCTCGATCAATCCACTTACGTCGGCATCGCTCTGCGAAACATCGTAACCGAGCGCCCAGGAACGGTTATGATGGGCCCCGACATCGGCCGTCATGTAGGAAAGCATCATGCCCGGGGCATTACGACATTCATAGCCCGACCATTCCAGACCCTTGACATGAATGGCATATTTTTCGGAACCGCCGCCCAGGGCTGCCGCGGCCGGTTTAACCCCGTCTGCCAAAAGGTCACCTATTCCTTCCCGGGCAGCAATTTTCTCGAGGAGGTAAACCAGATCTTCCAGGCTGCCGAAATGTACTTCCCGGCCCAGATCTGAAACTGTGAGCACCCCTTTCTCGAAACATTCCATGGCAAAAGAGGCAACCACCCCGGCAGAGATGGTATCAAGGCCGAGCTGGTCGCAGACATAGTTGGCGTAAGCCACTTCTTCGATCTCCTCCAGGCAGCAGCTGCCGCCCAGGGTGGCAATACTTTCATATTCAGGACCTTCAACAAAGGCGCTGCCGTTGGAGGTTTTGGCATAACCGTACTTGCCGCAGGGTGTGGGGCAGCCGAAACAGCCCTTATCGGTAACCAAAAGCTTGTCTAAAATAGCCTGGCCGTTAATTTTCTGATGAAATTCCGCGTAGGAACTCTGGAAATTGCGGGTTGGAAAGGCTCCGACCTCGTTGGCCCAGTTAGTAATGCTTGCTGTGCCGTACGGAGTCCAGGTTTTGAAGCCGGGTTTGCTGAAACAGACCCTGTACATCTCTTCGCCCTTGGCCTGGGCAGCTTCTTGATCATATACGGGGATTGAACCGCTGCCGCGCACAGCAATAGCCTTGATGTTCTTTGATCCGAGCACTGCCGCAACGCCGGTGCGCCCGGCCTGGCGGCCGAAATCGTGGGATATACAGGCATAGGCAACCTTATTTTCTCCGGCCGGGCCGATCGTTAGGATCTGAAAATCTTCTCCCAACCTGTCTTTTAATTCTTTTTCCGTTTCAATTGCGCCTTTACCCTGCAGGCCCGGGTCGGGCACAACTTTTACATGATCGTTATCAATAACCAGGGTGGAGAGCTCTCCGGCGGCACCTTCAATAACCAGGCAGTCATACCCGGCATACTTGAGGGTCGGGCCAAAATGGCCGCCCAGGTTGCTGTCACCGTATCCGCCCGTGGCAGGAGAGAGCGCCCCGAAGTGGGTTTTACCACTGCCCGGCAGCAGGTGTCCGCTGAGCGGCCCGGTGGCAACCACCACTATATTTTCCGGCCCCAGCGGATCGATACCCGGTTCAAGCATGTCAAAAAGCAGCCGGGCAACAAAACCTCTCCCGCCCAGGTATTTTTCTGCCAGTTCCACTGGAATATCCTCGGTCTTTTTTTCTTTCCTATCGAGGTTTATTTTTAATATTTTTCCGGCATAACCGTATAACATTTAACAAATCCCCCTTTACTCACCATCTGCCAAAACGGCCTGGCGGGGGCAAAGCTCCACGCATTTGCCGCATCCTGTACACTTGGCCGGGTATTCTGATGCAGTAATAACCATGACATCAAACGGACAGCTGTCTATACAAAGCAGGCAGCTGGTGCATAGCTCGTAATCGATGTTGTACTCGCCATTACTCTGGATAATTGCTTCTTCCGGGCAGGTTTCGGCGCAGATACCGCATTGATTGCAGTAGGCAATTTTATAGGTGCCCGGATCGGGAAACTGCCCCTTTATTTTCAGCAGCGCCATTGAGGGCTGGACAGCCTGAAAGTTTTCCATGGTGCAGACCACGCGGCAGACATTGCATCCCGAGCAGCGTTCTTCTTTTACAGTTAATTTCATCGTTTATTCCTCCGTTTAAGTTACAGTAACTTTTAGCCGTGCCAGGAGGACAGTTCCAATGGCTTCCTATTAGAACCCAGAAATCAGAGACCAGAGGCCAGATTTAATAGTGACCATCGAAATATCCCCGCAGGCACAGCTTATACCACGGCCGGTTCAACAATCAGCTCGCCTTTGGCAAAGCGTTCAACATTAAGGATATCGATGGGCAGGGTGGTTTCCTGTCCGGCCACGCACTGGGCAACCAGCTCGCCGATCATCGGCGATAGCATAAAGCCTTTGCCGCAGCCCAGGGCCAAATAATAACCTTCCAGGCCGGGTACTGTTCCGAGGACTGGCTGCCCATCGGGGGATATGCCGTAATGGCCCGACCAGTGCCTGATAATATTGGCATCTCTCATTACCGGCAGCTGTTCAACGATTTTTTCGGCCAGTTCCTCAATAAACTGCCAGCTGCAGTTATAGTTCACGCCCTTCGGTTCTTCCGGGTTGCCGTAACCGGTCAGGATCGAACCGTTGACAACCTGCTGGCAGTAGGTATTGTGGTAAAAATTCATTAAAAGAGGCCCGAGGAACGGTTCGAGCGGTTCAGTAACAACTATTTGATGCCTTTCAGGCTCAACGGGCAGGTCGTGACCCAGCATTTGGCTGATAAATTTAGCATAGGGCCCGGTTGCATTAACCACAAGGTTGGTGGCGATCTCTCCTTTGTCAGTTACAACCGCTTCTATCCTTTGCCCCTTTGTTTTAAAGTCTGTTACTTCGGTATAAGTGTAAAATTCAACGCCCAGGCGTTTTGCTGCCCGGTAATAAGCATCGGTTACCTTAAAGGGATTGGCCTGGCCGTCTTCCATACAGATCGTAGAAGCGACAATCCGCTCTGAGTTAATGTGAGGGACAATTTCTTTGACATCATCTACAGATAAAAACTGGACCGGGATACCCAGCTCATTGTGCAGCTTCAGATTTTCCTTTAGCATGGCCGCTTCTTTTTCCGAGTAAGTGACCATGAGGTAACCGTTTTGCCGGAACTCCACATCGCCGTCATATTCAAGCATTTCATTCATCACTTCAAACTGCCTGATACTGTAGCGGGAAATGAGACAGTTCATTTTAGTTCCCCACTGCTGGCGGATCCCCGCCGCGCAGCGGCCGGTGGACCCCCGGCAGATATAGCCTTTTTCCAGCACGGCTATTTTTTTATAGCCAAGCCTGGCCAGGTTGTAGGCCGCGGCACAGCCGATCGATCCGGCGCCGATTACAACCACATCAGCTGACTTAATCATCGCTGCCACCCCCTGTCACGGACCCGAATTTCAAAGGCATGGTCGGCGGCCGGAAGGTGGGCGGCACGATCTGTGCAGGCTTTTTTCCGGTAGCCCGGGCCAGCTCGTTGATAAGATGCCGGCGGCAGGTCCGCCCCTGGCAGGCGCCCATTCCAATGCGGGCCGCCCGCTTGAGTTCTTCAATATCTTCATAGCCCTGTTCGATCCACTCCCGGATTTCTTCAACCGATAAATCTTCACAGCGGCAGATAATCGTCTTATCGGACACAATGTTCACCCTTTCTCACTTAACCCTGATACTGCGGATGTCGTGCGCATATTTTTTCGGAACAATTAGGGTCAGGATGGATGCCTGGTTATTGCGTCCCGCAGGACGCACTTTCTTTACCTCTACATCGGCCAGGNCTTCCCCTTCGCGGTTTAATCCTTTAACAATGCTGCCCTCTGCCGGCACGGGCAGGAATTCCCAGGGAATCATTAGCAGGGCTTGATCTTCTGCGTAAGTTTCATCGACAACGAAGACTGCCAGACCCGGGCAGGCCCCGATACAGATCCCGCATCCGTTGCATTTTTCAAAATCCATCTGCGGCAGATCATTTATATCTTCAAAAGGGAGAAAACCACCCCTTTTGCAGGCTGTGTAGCAGGGGTCGCAGGGTATCTCCTGGAAGCATTCCACAATTACTACGGGACCTTCGGCCAGGCGTTCAGCCGATGGTTTGACCGCTTCTACCTGCTCAGGGGTGGGTACTCCTGTTTTTTTAAGCATTACTGCCTCACCTCCCCGGCCTCTTTGAGGTGTTCCAGGCCGCTGCGAATTTTTTCACCGGAAGGTCCTCTTCTCAGGGCGGCCAGTTCCCGGTGAGCTGCGGCAATTTTTTCGTCATAACTGTCACGACCGTAACCAAGGTTGAGTGCAGCTGTAAGGCCGGCAATGGTTCCTTCCACCATGGCGGCGCTGGCTTCCTCAATTCCGCTGACATCACCGGCTACAAATATATTGGGCACGGAAGTCTCCAAAACCGCGCTGCGCCGGGCAACATGCCCGCCCAGTTCCGGGATGTAAGCCATTTCGCATCCGGCCTGGAAGAGAATTTCGGTCAGCGGGGTCAGGCCGACGGCAATGCAGAGCACGTCAACATCCAATTCTCTTTCCGTGCCGGGAACAGGCTGCCAGTTANCGTCCANTTCGGCCATGGTAACCTTTTCGAGAAAGTCAGTGCCGTGGGCAGAAACAACTGAATGCGAAGTGTAAATCGGCACTCCCATTCGCCGCACCTTGGATGCGTGAACGTGGTAGGCGCCGATGTCAGGGGCCGCCTCGATGATAGCGGGCACTTCTACTCCGGCCTGCAGCAGCTGGTAGCTGACAATTACGCCAATATTACCGGCTCCGAGCATGGCCACACGCTTACCGGGAAGGACACCGTAAACATTCATCAGGGTTTGCACTGCGCCGGCCCCGTAAATGCCTGGCAGGTCGCAGTTTGGGAACATCAGGGTATTTTCCTGTGCCCCCGTGGCCATAATCATGGCATCATAAGTGACGGGCATTACCCTGTCATTTAGCTCCAGGGTTACAACGCCATCATCGTAATAACCGAGAGCAGCAGCTTCCTTTAGCACACGAATTCCAGAGTGCTCTTCTACTGCAGCGGTCAGCTTTTCAGCAATTTTAAAACCCCTTTCAGAAGCATACTGCTCTTTTGATCCGAAAAACATGTGGGTCTGCTTGACCAGCTGCCCACCCAGGAAAGGATCCCTTTCCGCCAGGGTAACTTCTGCCCCCTGTTCGGCTGCACCGAGAGCTGCTTTTAAACCGGCCGGTCCGCTGCCGATAATTAGGATTTCTGTTTTATCCATCGGGCGCACCTCCAATTTCCCCCTTGCCCTGCTGCATCTCAACTACCATACCCTCGCGCAGGGGTTCAACACAGGTCCTGACATTTGGCACTCCATCAACCTGCATATTGCAGGAAGAGCAGTTGCCGATGGCACACCAGAAACCCCTGGGACGCTGGTAATGGCGGCTGTGAGATAAAATCTTAACTCCGGCTGCATGCAGGGCAGCGGCAATCGGTTCGCCTTCATAGCCCTCAAGGCGGCTGCCATCAAAGGTGAAAAATACTTTTTTGCCCTTCTTAAACTCCAGAATCGGATGGTCTGTAATACGCATCACAAAACCTCCCTGCGGTGTCATAATAATAATACAAGCAATTACCATACCAGTTTTATTAACAGGCATGCTTTAGCTGCCAGTACCAGGTGCCACAGGATAATAATTGCCCGAAGAGAAAGGATTTTTTGCAGGAGATGGAACAGGTGATCAAGAATTATTTGCTAAAGCATAAAGTCGAAAGAAATATTAACTGCTGAGAGCCAGAATCAACCGGGCTGAAAAGTGCAAAAAAATTTGGCACCCATTTTCAGCAGTCTTATGTTATAATAAAGTGTAGCGCATGCAAAGAACGGTTGCAGTGCATAATTATTTTGCACTGCTTCGCTTTTTGATGAGACATCGGGGAGGTTTTGATTTTGACATCCGAGCATACGGCAGCGGCAGAAAGCCTGCACCAGTCCGGTAAAGCTACCAGGCTGACTGAAGTTCAGCTGGAGAAAATGATCGACTCCATCGATGAGGCAATTATCGGCTGCAACAAGGACGGCTATATCAATATCTATAACAGCGCCAACGAACGCCGTGAGAAAATGAGCCGCAAGTACGTTTTAAACAAGCATGTCGACGATGTTTATGACTTCCACGGCGGGAAAAGCTTATTGATGCGGGCAATCCGGGAAAAGAAACCGATCCTCGACCAGTACCAGGAATATACCACTGAAGGCAGTGGAACCCACGTTGAAATTATCTGCAGTACCGTTCCGATCATGGAAGGTGACGAAATAATCGGAGCGGTATCTGTGATGAAAGATTACTCCAAGGTTAAAAAACTATCCAAAATTATTATGGACCTGCAGTCAAACCTGTACAGTTCCGGCAGCGAAAAGGAGAGCAAGCCAAAACCGACCGGGGCCAGGCATACCTTTGACGATATTATCGGGGAAAACCACCTGCTGCAGGATACCATGCGCTGGGCCCGAAAAACCGCAGACAACGTCCTGCCCATCTTAATCTACGGTGAAACCGGAACCGGTAAAGAACTGCTGGCCCAGGGCATACATAATGCCGGATCGAGAAAGAGCAAACCATTTATAGCCATAAACTGTGCCGCTATTCCGGAAAACTTGCTGGAAGGACTACTATTCGGTACTGTCAAGGGCGCCTTCACCGGGGCCATAGACCGGCCGGGCCTCTTTGAGCAGGCCACGGAAGGAACCCTGGTTTTAGACGAAATAAATTCAATGAGTCTGCCCCTGCAATCTAAACTATTAAGGGTTATCCAGGAAGAAGCCGTGCGCCGGGTTGGAGACGTTAAAGAAAGAAAAATTAATACCCGTTTAATCAGTATATCGAATACTGAACCGGCAGAGGCGATCAAGAAAGGGCAGCTGCGAGAAGATTTGTATTACCGCATTGCTTATATTTCTTTACGCATGCCTCCCCTCAACAAAAGGCTGGACGACCTGCCCCTGCTAATTAATTACCTGATCAAGAAATATAACAAGAAATTGAACTTAAATATAGAGAAGGTAACAGAGAATCTTTTTGCCCTGCTGGAGAAATACCCCTGGCCGGGCAACATCAGGGAACTGGAGCATGTCATCGCCGCGGGGATGAGTTCCCTGACCCCTGAAGACAGGCAGATCAGCCTACACGATCTTCCACCGAACATTCGCCACAAGTTTGCCGGTGGCAGTGCAGAAAGAAGCAGGGCCGGCAACAGCATTACGCTGGAGCAGACCCTGGACCGAGTGGAAAGGAGGATGATTGAAGCCGTATTAAAACGTAATAGCTGGAATATTTCCAAGGCAGCGAGAGAACTGGGTTTGAAAAGACAGAGCTTGCAGTACCGGATCAGAAAACATTCCCTTTACACTACCTGAAGAACGCAGTGAAAGGAATTATTTTCATAAACATGGTGAAAGGGAAAAGTGCCGTGCCAAGGGAACAGTTTAGCGACAAACAATGCATAATATAGACGAAGCAGTTACAATTGGCACGCTACTTGCTTGTGTATAAAACAGGCATAACCTTTTGACCCGGTTACTTTACAATTAAGGGTTAGCACATTGCACGTTAAAAATGAAAGGAGTTTTACCAACTATGTTCAAGCATTACAAAGGCGGAAGTTTTAAGGTGTTCACAGATGATGAAATAAAGGAGATCCACGAGGCTACCGTCTACCTGCTGGAAAATGTGGGCATTAAATTGCACAATGAAAGGGCCCGCCAGATTTATGCCGACAACGGCGCCAATGTAGACAACGAAAAGAAGATCGTCAAGGTGCCGCGGGCAATGATTGAAGATGCAATTGATTCCACCCCTTCCCGGATTGTCCTGTGCGGGCGCGAAGAGAAAAACGACCTGGTGCTGGAAGGAGCCAACGTGCACCTGGGTACGGGTGGAACAGTTCTAAATACCCTCGACATAGATACACAGGAAAAGCGTCTAACCGAATGCAGGGATGTTGCCGGTTATGCCAAAATGACCGACGCCCTCGACAATATCGCCTTCTTTGTCATCAACTGTTATCCTGATGATGTGCCGACCGAAGATGTTGACGTTAACCGCTTCTATCACGGCCTGAATAACACCTCGAAGCACGTTATGGGCGGCATTTATACCATGGACGGCCTGAAATCGGTAATCAAGATGGGTGAAGATATTGCCGGCAGCAAGGAAAAGCTGCTTGACCGTCCCTTTATATCCTTTATCACCCTGATGATGAGCCCGCTCTTGATGGAAGTAACCTACACAGACTTTTTAATTGAAGCTTCCAGGTATGGACTGCCGGTAACCTGCCCCTCTGAACCGCTGGCCGGGGCCAACTCACCGGTGACTTTAGCCGGAACAATTACCCTGAACAACGCGGAGTCGCTCGGTGGGCTTATTCTTTCCCAGCTGGTCAACAAAGGCAACCGCACTATCTACGGTTCCACTTCGAGCATCATGGATATGCGCACCGGAACTTACATGGCCGGAAACATTGAGTCGGCCCTGATTAACGCCGGCTGTGCCCAGATGTCGCAGTACTACAAGATTCCCATGTATGGAACCGGCGGCATGTCTGACTCGAAAGTGCTTGACGCCCAGGCCGGCTATGAAAGCGCCAATACGGCCATGGTCGTGGCCTTGTCAGGCTGCAACTACATTCACGACGCCTTTGGCTTGCTTGAATTCTGCACCGTGTTATCTTATGAAAAAATGGTTGTCGACAACGACTCGGTTGGTATGGCCTTGAGGGCAGTACGCGGTGTAGAAGTTAACAAAGAATCGATCGCCGCCGAAGTAATTGAAGAAGTTGGACCGGGTGGACACTTCCTCGATCACCCCCATACCTTTAATAACGTGCGAAGCGAATTCTACTTCCCCACCCACTCAGACCGCCAGCAGCGCACCGTCTGGGAAGCTGAAGGTTCAAAGGATTCCTTCACCAGGGCCCATGAAGAAGCAAAGCAGATCCTGTCTGAGCACAAATCGTTGGGCTTTGAAAAGGATATGGAAAAAATGCTGCTTGAGAAATACAAGGGCATTAAGAAAATATAAGCAGGATATAAAAAGGTGATAAGCTGCAGCATGATGCAGTGCAGCAGGTTATGAAAATTAGCGCCGCGGCTCTGAAGAGTTTGCGGCGCTTCTAGTTAACTTTAATTATATGACTGCCTTTATTGATATGATACCTTAGAGCTTGCTCAGAAAACCAAGCCAGCTAATTGTTTAAAATAAGCATTTGATTTTTTTTTAGTTGCGCAGGCTGTGAATCGGTGCCGGGATGCGGCCACCGCGGCTGACCAGCTTCTTCGCTGAAAAACCGTTAACTTTCATGATCGGGGCGTGGCCCAGCAAGCCGCCGAATTCAACCCGGTCGCCGAGTTTTTTACCTGCCGCCGGGATAATCCTCACTGCCGTGGTTTTATTGTTAAAGACACCAATAGCCGCTTCATCGGCAATGATGGCGGCAATAGTTTCCGCCGGGGTATCACCGGGGACGGCAACCATATCAAGACCGACCGAACAGACTGCAGTCATCGCCTCGAGCTTCTCCAGGGTCAGGGCCCCGTCATCGACAGCACTGATCATTCCTGCGTCCTCACTGACGGGAATAAAAGCCCCGGAAAGGCCGCCCACGTGGGATGAAGCCATGGCTCCGCCTTTTTTAACGGCATCATTAAGCAGGGCCAGGGCGGCGGTTGATCCGAAAGCGCCGCAGCGCTCCAGGCCCATTTCCTCCAGTATTTCAGCGACGCTGTCCCCGATGGCCGGGGTCGGGGCCAGGGAAACATCAACAATCCCGAAAGGCACTCCCAACCTGTCGGCGGCCGTTCTGCCGACCAGTTCTCCCATGCGGGTAATTTTAAAAGCGGTTTTCTTAATTGTCTCAGATAAGGTTCCCATGTCGACAGGACCGGCTTTCTTGATGGCGCTTTTAACGACCCCCGGCCCGCTCACCCCGGTATTGATTACACAGTCGGGTTCACCGATACCGTGAAAAGCCCCGGCCATGAAGGGATTGTCTTCAGGGACGTTGGCAAAGACCACCAGCTTGGCGCAACCAATGCTGTCTTTCTCTGCCGTCAGCTCAGCCGTTTCCTTTATAACCCGGCTGACCATGTTTATGGCATCCATATTAATACCTGCCCGGGTGGTGGCTACATTAACCGATGCACAAACCCGCTCGGTGAAACTCAAAGCGCGGGGAATGGATTTAATCAACCTGGCGTCTCCACCGGTAAAGCCTTTATGCACAAGGGCTGAAAACCCGCCGATAAAATTAACGCCCACTTCCGCCGCTGCATTGTCCAGGGCTTCGGCATAGGCATAATAATGATCCACATTACCTGCCTCGGCTACCAGGGCAATGGGGGTAACTGAAATGCGCTTGTTGACAATAGGCATTCCGTACTCGCGGGCAATGTCGTCGCCGGTTTTAACCAGTGAACCGGCCAGGCGGGTTACCTTGTCGTAAATCTTCTGGCAGGCTGCCCGGTGGTTGGAATCGGCACAGTCGCGCAGGCTGATGCCCATGGTTATGGTCCGGATATCAAGATTTTCATCCTGGACCATTTTTATCGTTTCCATAATTTCTTCTATTGTGAGCATTATTAACGCCTCCTATTCCAGTTNCAGGCTTATATACGGTGCATGAAGTTAAAAACATCTTCATGCTGGGCATCAATCCGCACCTGCAGGTCTTCGCCCTTGGCTGCCAGCAAGTCTTTCAAGGTTACCAGGTCGACCGAAGCATTTTCGAGATCGGCTACGAGCACCATGACAAAATACTCCTGCATGATAGTCTGGTTGATGTCGAGGATGTTAACCCTGTTTTCGGAGAGGATTGTTGTAACACCGGCGATGATTCCGACCCGGTCGGGGCCGATTACGGTAATTACAATGCGGTTTTTACCGGTCGTTTGACTCTGTTTGTTCATCTGTCTCACTTCCTTCACCCTTTAATCATGCGTTGTACTGCTAAAGTAACTATTCAGCCATATTCAATTGCTATTGCCTGCTGAAGATAACTGCACTCACTATTCGCTTTATTATACCCTATTCGAGCTGGGCAAAATGCCTGCCCCGGTTGCGAAGGTAATCGAAAAAAAGAATCAGGAAGCTGGCAGCCAGACCGGGATAGAGGGGATCGAGGGTCAGCGGCAGCAGGGCCCAGGTAATGACGATGGCAGGGCCGGCTATTACCGCCAGCGTTCCGGCGGCGGGTGAAATTTTGCCTTTCAGGAAAATTGCCGCAAAGAGCGGGAAACAGATCGTGGCTCCCCGCAGTCCGAATGAAAGGTAGCTCCAGCTGAGGATTAGGACATCGCCACTGGTTAAAAGCACCACGGCCAGGGCCAGGCTCATAATGATCACTATGGCCATCCTGAAAACCAGCAGGACCCGGCGATCATCAGCCTGCGGACGCAGCCTTAGATAGATATCGCGATTAAACATGGTGCTTACTCCAAGGGTCAGGCCGGCTGCCGTTCCAACCGAGGCCAGGAGCAGGGTGACCAGGACAATACCGGCAAACCAGGGGGCCAGGTGATTAATGATAAAAAGAGGCAGAGCCTGGGCCGGGTCTATCCCCGGGTAATACATGCGCATGTAAAGGCCGACCAGGATCCCGCCAAGCCCGATAGCTGGAGCAAGAATTGCGCTGAGCAGCATCCCGCCCCTGGCAGCTTTAACATCACGGCTGCAAAATACTCCCTGGAAGTAAATCTGGCTGGACAGTACCCCGACCATCAGGGCAAAACCTGAGGCGAGGTCAGTGTTAACTCCCCTTCCGAACAGGGAAAACCAGGGGTACGTGGGGTAATACTCGCCGATTGCGGCGGGACCGCCCGATAAAACCAGGGCAACCAGGCCAGCCGTCAGCATTACAAGCAGGGTCAGCATAATCTTGGTCAAACCCATCAGGCCCGTTCCCCAGGCTCCACCGAAGACCACGTAAAGCACTGCCAGGGCCACGGCTATAAGGGCGGCCAGGCGCAGGGGCAGGGGAAACATTGCTGAAAGCAGGGCCATCGAGGAAAAAACCTGGGGCATAATATTAATAAACATGCCCAGGGAAACGAAAAGGGCGGCCATAACTCCGGCTGTAGTCCCGTAGCTTGAAGAGATAAAACGGGGAATGGTTTCAAATCTTGTTTCCCGCATCGGCCTGACCAGGAAAGCAGCGATGATCAGGCAGCCGATGCCACCGCCCAGGGTAAACCACCAGGCGGAAAATCCGTACAGGTAGGCCAGCTGAGCGGTGCCAATAGTTGATGCTCCGCCAACCAGGGTACCGAGAATCGTTCCCATAACCAGGAAGGAGCCGGCCTTGCGTCCGCTGACCGAAAAATCCAGGGCGGTTTTAACTTTACTACCGGCATAGACGCCGATTCCAAAGATGATGGACATAGCCACAGCCATGCCCACAAAATGCAGCGATGTCAGTTCCATCTTCTGTTCTGTCCTTTTCTGAGTTGTATGCGGCCTGTAAAGTATAGCAAGTATTTCAAACCAGGCCGGTTAATCCTATTATTAATCTTCTTCAACTTCTGCTTCCTTCAACTTCTGCTGCAGTTCAGTCTCGGTGAGCAGCCCCTGCTCGGCTCCTTTGCGCAGCATATTCTTGCTCTCTTCAATAACCAGTTCGGTCAGGGGTAGTTCATATGGGCAGCGTGACTGGCAATCGCCGCACTGGGTACAGCTCAGACCCTTGGAAAATGCCTTGATATGGCTTTCTTTCATTTTATCCCAGCCGACCCTTTTGAAAATCATCCCTGAACGGACAATAAATGATGCTTCGATATCGTTGGGACAGGGCATGCAGTAATCACAGCGCCGACAGAAAGCTGTGCCCAGCTCCTCTTTATCTGCTTCAAGCTGCTGCAAATCAGCCGGGCCCGGGGCAGCATTTAAGGCCTGCAAGTTATCGTCAATTTCTTCTATCCGGCACATGCCCGGAATGGGAACAACACCCGGGTGCTGCAGGATCCAGCTGATGGCCATGCGGTTACTGGTAAATACTCCGCCGGCTACCGGTTTCATGACAATAATGCCGATATCGAGTGAACGGGCCAGGGGGAAAAGTTCATCAAGAGGCTCCGTTTCGATAAAGTTGAATGGCACCTGGACTGTTTCAAACTTGCCTGTTTTCAGAGCTTCCAGCATGAACGAGGGCCGGTGGGAGGTTATGCCAATATGGCGGATCCGGCCTTTTTTCTTTTCTTCCAGCAGGTAGTCATAGGGACCGCCTTTTTCCAGGATGGCATCAAGCTCTTCCCTGTAATTTACGATGTGAAATTGGAAAAGATCAATATAGTCGCGCTGCAGGTTATTGAAACTGGTTTCGTAATCCTTTTCAAACTTATCCATATCCTTGTAAACTGCCTTGGTTGCCACTATAACTTTTTCGCCGAGCCCTTTCAGGGCACGGCCAAGGTCCTCTTCACTGGTACTATAACTCCTGGCAGTGTCAAAGAAATTCATGCCCTGTTCAT
>SL_8KL_010_SEDDRAFT_10002797_pt1 | contig 14615 bp, 12 predicted proteins | sample SodLakKL_010_SED_4_FD_11160 | JGI IMG/M metagenome (IMG submission 11160) | reverse complement strand
TCCCGCCGCGTACGCAAAGTATATCATTTTCTCTAGCTAGATTCAATAAGTGAAAATGCTATAATACATCAAATTTTTGCAAGATATTCTACAGTTTATATATGTAGTTAGATATCTTTATTATATAAAATAATTATTCTCAAAACTCCTTTCACCGAGCAACAAATTTTACTTAGTAGGGGGAGCTGGCCCAAAAAACTGATAATAATGGACTTTGATATTGCCGTTGTATAGCTTCCTTTTTTTGGTAGCTTTTTTGCCAAATAATTGCTCAAATTTCGAATGTGGGGACAATATGTAGAATGACCAGGTGTCCAGCTCGCTAAAAATTTTCCCCATTTCTTTATAAAGACCTTCCACTTCTTGCAAGTCCCCCTGGCGCTCACCATAGGGAGGATTACATATAATTTTCCCATATTTTTTCCGTGAACTTATTTTATTAAATGAAGATTCTTGAAAATGTATATCATTTTCTACTCCCGCTGCATGGGCATTTTTTCTGGCATTTTTCAACACCCGAGGATCGCTGTCCATCCCCATAATATACAAGCTAATATCTTTAGTCGCTGAGTTAGAGGCTTCTTCTCTAGCTTCTTTCCAAAAGCTTTTCGATATATTAGGCCATGCTTCTGAAACAAAATTACGCTGCATCCCCGGGGCAATATTACGTCCCATTAACGCAGCTTCTATGGGAATAGTACCGGCACCGCAAAAAGGATCGATTAAAGGAATATGCGGATTCCAACGAGCCAACATAATCATAGCTGCTGCCAGGTTTTCCCTTAAAGGAGAAGAACTTTTCTCTATCCGATAACCGCGCTTATGTAATCCGGGGCCACTCGTGTCAATGGTTAACGTAGCAATGTCTTTCCATAGTGCTACCTCAATTCTATAAAGTGGACCACTTTCTTCAAACCATTCTTTATTAAATGAGGTTCGCATGCTTTCTACCACAGCTTTTTTTACAATTGCCTGACAGTCAGAAATACTATACAGAGTAGATTTCACAGACTTTCCATCAACAGGAAACGCTGCATTTGCTGGTATAATCTCAGTCCAGGGCAATGCTTTGGTATTTTCAAACAGTTCATCAAAAGTAGTTGCTTTAAATTCACCGACTTTTAAGCGAACTCTATCTGCTGACCGCAACCAAAGATTTGAGCGACAAATAGCTTTCATGTCCGCAGCATAAACAACCCTTCCGTTTTCTACTTTAACGTTTTCATAACCCAAATCTTTAATTTCCTGAGCAACCACAGCCTCTAACCCAAAAGTAGCCGTGGCAATCAGTTCTATGCTTTGTGTCATATTTATTTCTCCCATTTTTTCTTTGTATAATTATACGCAAAAAAATAATTAGATGTAATTATAATTCTTTTATGTTAAAAAACCATAAACAGGGGTCATGTAACTCCTTGTATAATATAATTTTAACATACTCCTAAGATCTAAGCCCCACCCTTATCTAAAAAAGCTCGAGCTCTTAGAATATCAGCGCCCACCATAGTTATATTATATTTTTATAATTTAATTAACATATGTTAATCACAAAATCAGGGAATTCCCTCATAAATAATAAGGGATTTGCCTTAATTGGGAAAGTTTTAATCTTCTGGTATAATGCTTATAATAGAACTTTTAAAAAGGATTGTCCACTAATGATAATTAAAAATTTTAACCTGCAAATTATTTTTTTGACAATTATTTTCCTATTGCTATGCACCTCGGGTTGCCAGCCAAGCTATCCGGAAATTAGCCTGGAACCCTCGGAGGAGGAAGATATAGTTACAACACCTACTCCACATTATGAACCTCAGGATGATAATTCATTTTACGAAGATAAGCCTTACCTTCGCATAACTATAGCACCAGTATTTTCTTCTCCTCAGTCGCGGGAAAGTTACCGAACTTTACTTTCTTACCTGCCGGAAAAAATAGAACATCCGGTGGAACTGGTAATGCGCTCTTCTCATGGGGAAGTAACCCAACTTTTGAAGCAGAACATGGTGGATGTGGCACTATTATGTCCGGCTTCTTATATGGAAATTAAAGAGACGGAAGAATATGAAGTACTGGCAATTCCTCAAGTAGAGGGGCAGATATTTTACAAGACCCACATAATAGCTTCTGCAAAAGATAATTTTGACCGCTTTAAAGACTTACAGGGAGAAACTTTTGTATTTACAGATCCCCTTTCCTTTTCCGGGAATTTATATCCGATACATCTACTGGAACAGGCTGGAGACGATCCTGGCACTTTTTTTGCAGATTATTTTTACAGCTACAACCCTGAAAACTCTGTCCTGGCAGTAGCAGAGGGTTGGATAGGAGGAGGTGCAGTAAATAGCCTGGTTTTCGATTATCTGGTGGAGAATAATCCGGAATTGAAAGAAAATCTGCAAATAATCGAAAGTTCCTCCCGGGTAGGATATGTACCTCTTGTTGTAAATAAAAATTTACCGGAAGAACTAAAGGAAAAACTGCAAAATGTTTTATTGGAGATGCACAGAGAAGAAGATGGTCGAAAAGCATTGGCAGAGTTGAGAATGGAACGCTTTCTTTCTCCAGGGGAGGTTGATTATGAATTTTTTAATCAATTACGGGAAATCTGGGAGGATCTCAATTGAAAAGGCTGCCTAATTATTTCAAAAAATATTTGCCGGGAATACGTGTAAAAATTATAGCTATTGTGTTAGGAATTACTCTGATTCTTACTCTTATTACCATGGTTTACGCCCACACGGCATTAAGGGCCCGTCTGGAAGAACAGCTTAATGAAAAAAGTGTTTCCATGGCTCAAAACCTGGCAGCCAGAAGCGTGGAACCGGCTTTAACTAATAATATCTTTGACCTCTATGACCTGGCTTATAGCACCAAGGAAGGCAACCAGGACGTGTTTTACGTTTTGATGGTGGACAACGAAGAAAATATTTTAGTGCATACATTTCAAGATTATTTCCCTCCGGATCTCTTTCAGGTGGAGCATACTTTAAGCGGAAGCGAATCAGTTGATGTGCAAAAATTCACCACGGAAAAAGGAATTCTGCGAGATGTTGCCGCTCCTGTCTTTGAAGGACCCGATCCGGAAATTATGGTTCGTCTGGGAGTAATTGATTATAGCGTACAATCCGCTATCTCGGATACCACATGGCAGATTTTGCTTATTTCGCTGCTTACTTTTCTGGTTACCGGCACCGGCGTTTATTTTATTTCCACGGTTACCTTTATTAAGCCAATTAATTCTCTCCTTAATTCGGTAAAGGCTGTTTCCGAAGGAGATTTGTCCCAGCAGGTAAAAGTAAATACCGGCGATGAGTTAAGTGAACTGGCCGATGCCTTTAATTCTATGACTCAGCGTCTTTCACAAACCAAAAAAACACGCGATTCTCTTTTGGGTAAGATAATTAATTCTCAGGAGGAGGAGCGGCAGCGGGTAGCCCGGGAACTCCATGATGAAACAGGCCCCACTTTAAGTACACTAATGATTTCTTTAAAATTTATGGAAGACTCAAAAGATACGGCAGAATTAAAAGAAAAAATCGAGGATTTTCGCCAGCTACTTATGCAATCTCTGGAACAGGTCCGACTCCTGGCTTGGAAGCTAACTCCCACCCTTTTGGTAGACCTGGGATTAAAAGCGGCTCTCGAGTCTTTTATTGATAGATACTGGAGAAACCAAGAAGGTTGGGAAATAAACCTACAAATACATGGGCTGGACGAAAGAAGGCTGCCGTCGGAGATTGAGGTTTCTATTTATCGGGTCGTCCAGGAGGCCTTAACCAATATTTACAAGCATGCACAGGCTAGTAAAGTATGGATCTTCATCAATGCTACTACCGATATGGCAGAAGTAGTTATAGAGGATAACGGCATCGGAATAGATCTGGAAAATTTTAACCGGGAAAGCAAGATAGGAATGGGGCTTACTTCCATGCAAGAAAGGATTGAGCTTGTAGGAGGAACTTTCTTCCTGGAATCTTCACCAAATCAGGGAACTGCTATTAAGATAGAAATACCTCTTTCGGAGAAGGGAGGTGATGAAAATTTCATCCAAAACAGTTGATGTTTTATTAGTAGATGACCATGCCCTTTTCCTTTCCGGGATCAAAGCTTTATTGGAAAAGGAAGAAATTGTGGGCGAAGTTAGAGAAGCAAAAAGCGCTGAAGAAGCACTGGAGATGCTGAACAAATATCAAGTTGATGTAGTGCTTATGGATATTGGGCTACCGGGAATGGATGGTATAACAGCCACCCAGTTTATCAAGGAAAAACAACCATTTATAAAGATTATCATGTTAACCATGCACGACGATGAACCTTACCTATTTAAAGCAATGGAGGCAAATGCTTCCGGTTACATTCTAAAAGAAGCTGCCAGTACCGAGCTTGTATCAGCTATTCATGATGTAATGGAAGGAGAAATAGTTATCCACCCTAAACTGGTTAAGGTTCTGGTTAAAGGAGCCCGGAAAGAAAGTGAAGGGGAAGTTTCCGGAAGTGAAAATATTCTAACTGAAAGGGAAAAAGAAGTTCTACAGTATGTTTGCCTGGGATATACCAATCAGGAAATTGCCGACCTACTAATAGTAAGTCCCAAGACTGTGGAAAAACATAAATCTAATATTATGGAAAAATTGAACCTGACCCGCCGCCACGAACTGGTTCGTTATGCCCTGGAAAACGGGCTGGTAAACCTGGGCAAATCCAGGGATGAGTAGGGCTCTTCCGCTTATAAATCACCTTCCTAATAAGGGAATTCACTGATGCAAAATTAAGAATTCCCCTAATAGACAGAAAAGTCCCTATATTTTAAACTAAAATCACAGTTAACAATTAAGGTTATATTTTTTTAAGCTAAAAGTTCTGAAGATTCAAAAAAGCTGTGCAACATTTCACAAAAATTCTTGATGGGAGGTGAATAAAATGTTTGACTTGAGCCAACTTTCCTTTTCTGCACTCTTTGCAGGCATTATGGGACTGAGCATCTGGCAGAACAATCCGGAGCAATACATGCAAAACTTAAGGAACTATTCAGCTAGAAACAAGCAGAAATTAACAAGATACGATTACTTAAAAGAGATAGAGCATGGATCTTTTAACCTATAGTATGGTAGTTAAAGCAAATTTACCCAAGAATTAAGGTAAAAAAGCCCTATCACTCAAATTTATAAATGGTGACAGGGCTTTTTTGATTCACTTAAGAAAACAGGTTTTTAATTATTAAGCTTCCATAATTTCTTAATCCTTAGAGGTAATATGATAAATTAAACTTTGCAGCTCAAGGGTAAGGTCTACGTTTTGCAAATGAACCCCTTCGGGGACCTTAGGTCTAATAGGGGCAAAATTAAGAATGGCGTTAATACCGGCTTCAACCAACAAGTTAATTACGTCCTCTGCCTCATGAGAGGGAACACTTACGATAGCCAATTTAATCCCTGTATTCATAATAAAATCTGGGAGCTCCAAAACATCTCTTACTTTTTTACCCATAATTTCCCTATCTATTACTTCCGGAGCTTTATCAAAAATTCCCTCAAGTATTACATAGGGATTTTTTTCCATGGTATAGCGGGCCAGGGCGGTACCCAACTGCCCTGCACCAATTAAGATAACTTTTCTCTGCTGCTGCAGTCCCATGATCCTTAAGAGCTGATCTCTTAATTCTATCGTCTCATAACCCGAGCCACGGGTTCCAAAAGCTCCAAAAAAAGCCAAATCTTTACGGATTTGCTCCGCGGTATAACCTGCTTCCTCACTTAACCTATGGGAGGAAACAATATCAACGCCGTGGAGAATCAGGCTATCAAGGGTTCGCAGGTATACCGGAAGCCTCTTGACCATTGTTTGCGGTGTTCCTCTAAAAGGCATCAAAAATGTCGCCTCCATAAAATTATTTGTTCAAAAAACCACCCAACAACTCTTCATTAGATGCATGAGATTTGTGCCAAGTGAATATAGGCACGTCAATTTGACATTTATTGAAATATTAATTGGTTGTCTTTTCCTCCGTTTCTACATCTTCAACTGCCTCATTAAGAGCATCTTCTACTGCATCCTTGATTCCTTCGCTACTCCCGGTTGCCCCACTTACTGTATCTACTTCCAGTTTTTGTTCGGATTTAATCCGCTGGGGAACTTCTTCTTTTACTTCGGCAAAGTAGTCCGGAGTTTCTTCATGTTCAACAATTTCAATGTTTTGAATGGATTCATTCTCTACAGTTACTTCCACTTCTATACTGCCCATTTGTCCGGTAGCCGTGCCATAATAACTTCCATCAGGTATCTCCGCCAATTTAACTTCTTCCTCTTCCACACCCAAGAAATCTTTGACAGTTTTATCAAGGGTACTTTGAATTGAAGCTATCATAGACTGGGTCGAGACAGTAGCACCGCTGACCGTATCTACTTCTGAGGCAATAGTGTCATCGTAGTGTTTCCCGATAAACTGTTCCTGAAAGCTTTCGCTTTTTATTATATCTCCCAAGCCCACTGTTTCGGCATGTTCAATAATGTTTATTCCTTTTATACGCCCTTCATTATCAATGCCCATGTAATAACGTATGCTTCCTCCGTAACCGTCGGTGGAATTTTCTACCACATAGCCTTTTTCTTCTCCAGCAGAATCATAAACTACTAAGGTAATAGGATTATGGCCTAATCCGACTTTTTCAAAATTATACCCGGGAAAAAATTCTTCTACTCGATGCTTTTCCGCGCTGATTTCCATTATGGGTGAAATCCAGTTATAAACACCAGTAAGCACCAGGGCGGCTACTACCAGCGTTGCCGTCAGAGCCAATGAGTTTTTAAAAACATCTTTTCTCATTTATAAAACACCTCACTTATAAGATTTGATTATTTGATTCAGGATAACCTACTCAATAATTGTTACTGACTCTACACATCGTATTCTAAAATAAAAATACTCGAGCTTGAGCTCACTTTCACAAATAACACCACAAATTAATAATTCTTTAATTAAAGATTAAATGATAAAATTGCCCGGGTCTATGGGAAGCTTCCCTTATTTTGGGGCTTGGGGATTTCCCCCAAGGTTCTACGCGTTATTCACCACCTAAAAAATTATCTCTAATTTACTAATAACATGCTTGAGAAACTATGTTGGCAAGTGCTTTGATTGATTTATTTTTTGAACTGTTTGTCTTTCGAAATAATTTTGTGGCATAAACTTCAGCATGATATGATAACCTAGCATAGTGGCAGACGTAAATATAAGGGGAAACCCTGATAATAAAATAGGCATTTTACCTAATAGATTAAACTTCTTTGCCATAATATTATGGTAAGAGAAAAAAGCAATAAAAAATTTATGCAAGAAAGGAGATGGTTCGATTCTGCTTGGGGGAAAGAACTTTTTGTTTGTGTAAAAATTTTTTTTGTTTTATAATTAAAAAATAAAAAGAGGTGAAAGTGAATGAGGATATGGGCAATATGGATGGTAGCGGTGGTAATGTTGTTTGGACTGCTAATTGTTGTGGGGTGTGAAGCGGAAAATGATACTGATGATGAGGCATTGGGAGAACAGAATGAAGAGGTACTGCCTGCCGAAGAGCATGGAGATTATCCTGATGGCAGATACCGCGGAGCTTTTATTGACAGAGCAGATCAACAGGTAGGAGTACAGTTTCACCTGGAGGACAACGAGCTTTATGACATAAGCTTTAGAGTCCTATCACACGGTGGAAATGACTACTTAGAACCGGGGTATGAAGGCAATGAGTGGAACCAAGAAGATCTGGAAGCTCTGGCTGATCAACATAAACAGCTTATAGAATACTTAGAGGGTCGGGATATTACCGATATATCTGATCTGTATGAACCAGAAATAGCAGCTGAAGACATGGAAGGCAGCGGAGAAATNGTTGANACNTGGACTGCAGCCACAGTGAGAGGAACTAAAATTATTTCCGCTATCAGAGATGGGCTTAACCGCGGAATCTACTAAATTAAGGTTTTAAGTTATATTTTAGAAGCGGAAAAAGAAGCATTGGGAAAAAACAATGTTTCTTTTTTTTGAATTTAACCTTTGCAATATTTGCCATAAAAGTATTAATTGCCTATTGAGAGCATTTTTTTTCTGTATATATTAGTTATTAAGATGATGGCAGCAATAATCTGCCGGCCAAAAAGCCCAAGAAAACTCAAAATGACTATATAAAAAAAGTTTTTGTATGAGTAAAATTATCCTGGTTAATGGTAGAGTTAGAAAGGGAATAAGAGCAGAACCTCCGAAATGTTAAAGAAATCAACCCAAGCAAAGGAGGCAGCCCCTTTATTGGGAAAGTTGACAAAAAAATCACAACTGTGATAATGTAATAAAAGTTACAAGAGCCCTTGAGAAAAGTTTTTATGTAGCTCTCTTAATCTAAATTATTATTTTAATTTAAGGAGAAAATACTTATGCATAATAGCAATCCTTTTAAAGAACAAGCAGAAAACCCTGCCCCCAAAATATCCGAATGGAAGAACCAAAACGATAAAAAAGTTTTGGGCTATTTATGTACTTATACTCCCGAAGAAATCATGCATGCAGCAGGGGTGATGCCCTATCGTATTTTTGGTAATACAAATCGGGCGAGCAGTGCAGATCACCACCTCCAAGCTTATTCATGTTCCCTGGTGAGAAGCGCGCTAGGAGAAGCATTGGAAGGAGACCTGAATTTTCTNGATGGTATGGTCTTTCCCCATACCTGCGACTCAATTCAACGCCTTTCAGATATATGGCGGCTTAATGCCNACATGAGTTTTCATTTTGACGTTGTCCATCCCGTTAAACTTAATACGCCCGAGTCCCGTGATTATATGTATGCTGTTTTAGAACGATTTAGGAATGAACTCGGTAAAGCCCTGGGAAAAGATATAAGTGATAAAGATCTTTCTGAGTCTATAAAAATTTTTAACAAGCTGCGCAGCAAACTAAAAGAGCTCTATGAAATTAGAAAAGAAAAACCATATCTCATTAGCGGAGAAGATATTTATTATGTGTCACGTGCCTCCATGACCATGGATCGGGAAGAATTTGCATCTCAGCTTGAAGAATTTATCCATGAACTCAATAAAGACACAGATTATCCGGCTGTAAAAGCGCCTGTGGGCATAATTATGACCGGCGGTATTTGCGACCACCCTGATTTATATTCTATTCTTGAAGAGGCAGGGGCTTACATTATGTGGGATGACCTTTGTTCCGGTTATAGATCCTTTAACGGAAACCTTGACGAAAATATTCCCCCCATGGAATCAATTACCAAACGGTACTTTGAGCGTATGGAATGCCCGGCAAAACACAGGGGGATAAAATCTCGATATGAAAATCTTAGCGCTCTTATCAAGGAACATAAACCCCAGGGGGTTATTATATTACAGCTTAAATTTTGTGACCCCCACTCTTTTGATTATCCATATATTAAGGAACATCTTGATCAAGAAAACATTTCCTCTTTATATCTTGAAATAGAAGAGCCAACTAAAGCCGGGGAAACCGTACGAACACGGTTAGAAACTTTTGTTGAAATGCTAAGTTGAAATGCTAAATAGTAACTTTTTTTATTTTAAATTAATTCATTGTGGAGGTTAAAAATGTCGGAGAAAGATACTAACAAAGACGCTGAAAAAGAAAGAAAAAAGATCAAGACGGTCAAACAAATGAAAGAAATAATGACCGAATATTATATTGCTGCCAAAAATGCTTCTATAAACAACAAAAAAGTGGCCTGGATCACCAGTGGAGGGCCGGTAGAACCCCTAATAGCCATGGATGTGATCCCGGTGTATCCGGAGAATCACGGAGCAATGATCGGTGCTTCAAAAATGGGCGTTGATTTATGTAACAAAGCTGAAGAAATGGGCTATTCCAGAGACCTTTGTTCTTACGCCAGGTCTGACATTGGCGCTTCAGTTACCAATGGTGGGCCTATCGGCGGTTTGCCCGATCCGGATTTTTTGGTATGCTGCAACAACATATGTGGCACCGTGCTCAAGTGGTACGAAATACAAGCCAGGTATTATAACGTACCCCTGTTTATTCTAGATACTCCGTTTATTCATAGAGCAATGCCTGAAGAATCGAAGCGTTATGTTTCTACCCAGATGAATAATTATATTTCTTTTTTAGAAAAAATATGTGAGAAACCCATGGAGGCAGATATATTATATGAAGTGGCCCAACGTTCATTAGAGGCGCAAAAATTATGGCAAAAAGTTCTTGATACAGCCATGACAAAGCCTGCACCTATGACGGCTTTTGATGCCTTTTTTCACCTTGCCCTAATAGTTACTCTAAGAGGAACTCAACAGGCAGTAGACTACTATCAAAACTTACTGGATGAAATGAATGAAAGGATCGAAGCCGGGATAGGCATGGTTTCCAATGAACGCTACCGGCTTTTATGGGACAATTTACCGGTTTGGTACAGAACAAAATGGTTTTCGGAAAAGTTTGCTTCCCATGGAGCAAGTCTGGTAGCAGATTCTTATACTGCAGCTTGGAGCGGATGTTTTCATTTAATTGATGAAGATAATTTCCTGGAATCAACTGCCATAGCATATTCCAGTGTGTACTTAAATGTATCCATTGATAATATGGTAGAGAACTTTAAAAATTTAAAAGCAAAGTATGATGCCGACGGAATTGTCATGCATTCAAACCGAAGCTGCAAGCCATATTCTTTAGGACAATATGACCTGAGCAGGATAATTACCAAAGAAACAGGACTCCCTGTCCTCATTTTTGAAGCTGACATGGTCGATGAACGGAACTTCAGCGAGGGACAAATAGAAAACCGAATAGACGCTTTTATGGAGACTTTAAGAGAAAAATCAGTTTAAAGCAAACTAGTTTAGCGGGATTTTTGAGGAGATATCTGAGATATCTTATAATGAAATAATTAGTAAATGCAAACTACTTTGATAAGTAGTTTGTCTTTTTTTTTATAACTCTTCAGTATTTTATGCAAAAAAACTTTTTTTATACCGGCAACGGAGATTAAAGGGTAAAATCAATAAGAACCTTTAAGGCATCTTTTCTTTTGCTTGCCTCATAAGCTTCAATAATTTTATCCAGGGAGTAAATTCCGGATATCAGCGGTTTAACATTAAGCATTTTTCTCTCCAGTGCTTTGAGGGCAGGATTAAATGCCCCGCACCTACTACCAATCATGGTTATTTCATCAAGAACCAGGGAAGTAAGGTTAAGTTCCTTATTCCCGGCTATGGTGCTCTTCAAAACAACCTTGCCTCGGGGTCTCACTACTTTTCGAGCCAGTTCAAAACCATCTACACTACCAGTTGCTTCTACAACCAGGTCAAATTGCCTTTTAGAAGATAAATCTTCCAACAAGGCTGTTTTTATATGCTGTTTTTCAGCAATGTTAAGTTTTACTGGATATTTCCCTACAAGTAGTAGCTCCGACTGGCTCAAGTTAAGGGCTAGCGCAATTAACAGGCCAAGCTTTCCGTCCCCAAGAACACAGACCTGATCACTTGGCTTAATATGCACCTGGTTCATTATCTCAAAAGCTGCTGCCAACGGCTCGGTAAAAACAGCTTCCTCGTTGGTGATCCCTTCGGGAACCTCTATAAGGTTAGCAACAGGCAGAGTTAGATATTCAGCAAAGCATCCGTCCCTCCCGTCAATTCCCAAAGTAGTACGCTCCGGACAGTGGGTTTCCAATCCCTGCAAACAATAATTACAAACTTTGCAGCCGCAGTTTATTTCTCCCACTACCCTTTTTCCCAAAAGAGACTGATCACCATCTTTAGATTCTTCAACTACACCCACAAATTCGTGTCCGGGAATTCCTTTAAACCCCATGTAACCTTTTTCTATTTCCAGGTCGGTTTTACAGATTCCAGCCATTTTCACCTTCACTAAAGCCTCTCTTTGGACGGGAACCGGTTTAGGCATATTATCTTCCATAAACAGTCTATCTTCAAATACCAGAGCCTTCATTTAAGTAAATCATCCCTTCAATTAATCAAAGCCAGTATCTTTAACTATGAATTTAGCACACTATGAATCAAGGTATTTAGGAATCGGTTTCTAGCGCACTACATCTCGTTACCATATTATTATTCATCCGGTTTATCTTACCAGCTGATATGGCAAAATGCGCAACACGCCAGGTTTCCACATATGAGTAGTAGCTCAAGAATTTTAATTCCCTAAAAATAACAGAGAGAAAATTTTATAGTATCGGAGGTTTTATCGCTCCTCTGGTTAACAGAATATCTAAAATTGAGGTTAAAAACCGTAAATTTTCTTGAGTATCCGTTTTTCCAGTTCAATCTCCTTTCGGCTCGGTTTCTGCGATCGCTTTAAATCGGGGACCTTTTCAAAAATTCGCCTCTCAGTTACTTCCGCATCTTTTGAGGCAGTNNACGTAGAGAACTCTTTGACACATTTTTTACATAGGCAATAAGCAATTCCTTTCTGTTGCTCCATATTCAAAAAAGCAGATACCGTTGCCACATCTTTTACCTCGTTCCGGTAGACCTTAAATGCGCCGCCACAGCGCGGACACATCTCGCCAAAATAGTCTAAGTACCGCCTGTCAAGTTCCAGGCCAGCCGCTTCAAACTTTTTTTTTATTAACCTTAATGCGGTATATATTTCAGTACTGTAAGTTAATTTTTCTTTCTCCTCCATATGCTTTTTTCCCCTTGTCTACATAAAATCTCTCGCTAATCTAAGGTAATTTTATTGTTCCGGTTCTAAATTGTCAACCAAGAAATACCTTTGCAGCACCTTATGGAATAGCAAAACAATCGGGTAAAAAATTTTTAGAAGGAAGTAAACTCTGTCCTGCTGATAATTTCGTCTTGTAGGGGGCGTCCCAAGTCAGTAAAGAAAGCCGAATAACCCGAAACCCTGACTACTAAATCTCGGTAAGATGCAGGGTTTTGCTGGGCTTCTCTCAGCGTAGCATTATCCACCACATTAAACTGTATCTCCATACCACCCATATTAAAGAAAGACTGCACCAGGGCCCGGCTTTTATCTACCTGCTCTTCTTCCCTAAACATATAAGGTGACAACCGGAGATTCAGGGCACAGCCATTGGAAATGAGTGTGTGGTCATTTGCAGCTACAGAACGGAGCACTCCTGTAGGGCCATTTAGCTCCGAGCCGTTGGAAGGACTGAAACTGTTGCTAATAGGTTCACCGGCCCGCCTGCCGTTTGGCGTTGCTCCCAACAATAAACCATCCAATACATGCATGCCATACGAAAAGAAACCCGGCCGGAAAGGTTTACCGTGGATATTAATTTGGCTGGAAACCTCCCGGCAGAAATATTCCGTAACCTCGCGGGCTAAGTCATCGGCATAGTCGTTGCCACAACCATATTTAGGTCCTTTTGTCTCTAAAATAGACCTCATTTTTTCCTCTCCTTTGAAGTTACGTTCCAAAGCTCGTAAAAGTTGGTCCATAGATATTTCCTGCCGGTCATAAACAAAATATTTTATCGCTACAAGGGAATCAACTGTGGTTCCAATTCCTCGCCCACCTATAGATTCAAAATTATATTTTGCCCCTCCAGCGGTCATATCCCGTCCGTTTTCTAAACATCCGCTAAGAGTTGATGAAACATAAGGATTAGGAAAACCCTCGCGGTAAGCTTCATCCTTCAAATTTACCCCTCTGGCCACCACCCGGATCAAGAAGGAAAGTTGTTTTTGGAATGCTTCCCAGAACTCCGTAAAACTTTTAAAAGTGCGGGGATTTCCGGTACTGGGGCCTATCTTTTTCCCCATGATATGCAAATGTCCGTCCAATAGGGCCATTTCCAAAGCTGCCACGATGGAAAGATCATTACCTGAGGTACACCCAAATGTATCTCCGTCACCCGTTGGCTCTACGCATCCAATTACCCCGTAATCATGAGCGTCCTCCCGGCTGTAGCCGCATTGCTGCAAAGCCTTGACCGTTATTTCATCATTGTAAAGAGCCGCACCGGACGTGTAGCAGTAAGTCTTCAGTGCTTTGTGCCAGAATTCAGGAGGATTCTGGTTAGAAAGGCGAATAGTAAAACTATTGGCCATGGATTTGATATTATTAAATGCATTCAGAACCAGATAAGACACTTCATTGACCGCATCTTCACCCCGGCGGTTTAAGCCTCCAATGGTAGGAGAAGCAATATCACTCCCCATTTCACTACCGGTATTTTTGCCTACCATGGGGATAAGCAGCATACCACAGCTTAACTTAAGAAGCAGCTCTTCCAGAGAAGCTATAGCCTCTGCATCAGTAATATTCCTTTCCGCCTTGTCAGCGGCAAAATAAGGATATAAGTGCTGGTCAATCCTCCCCGTTGCAAAAATTCCCACCGTCCCGTAAGATACGTGAGCTGCCACCTGGGTCAACCACATAGCCTGCACGGCTTCATGGAACGTGCGGGGTGGATAATAAGGCACATGCCTACATTGAGCGGCAATCCGCTTAAGCTCCTCCCTCCTGTCAGCATCAGCAGATTCCTGAGCTAACTGGTCAGCCATGGTGGCATATCTCTCCGCAAAGCGTTGCATTGCTTCACAACTAATAATAACAGCTTTATAGAAAGCAAGGCTTTCTCTGTCACTCTCATCTATGGCAG
>SL_8KL_010_SEDDRAFT_10002795_pt1 | contig 14617 bp, 12 predicted proteins | sample SodLakKL_010_SED_4_FD_11160 | JGI IMG/M metagenome (IMG submission 11160) | reverse complement strand
TCCATTTTCGTAGCGCGTTCCACAGAGACGCTCCTTTGTTTGATATCTTTTAGCATATCCACGGGACTGCCAAGCTTGTTCCGCCTGCCGTAAGCGATCGGGCATGGAGAGAGAGATTCAATTACGGAAAACCCTTTATGTTTTGATCCCCTGGTTATTAACTGCTCAAGCTGGCGTGGTTGCGCTGCTGTACCTCTCGCTCCGAAAGTCGCCCCGGCTCCCCGGGCCAGATCAATCAGGTTAAATTCCCTTTCCACCGTCCCGCCAGGCGCGGTGGTCGCTTTTTTGCCTTCCGGAGTAAGAGGAGAATGTTGCCCACCGGTCATGCCATAAATGTGGTTATTAACTACAACCGCAGTAAGATCTATATTCCTCCTGGCCGCATGGATAAAATGATTGCCTCCGATAGCACTGCAGTCACCATCTCCCATAATCACGAAAAGCTTGAGTTCGGGCCTGGCCATTTTTAATCCGGTGGCAAAAGCAAGGGCACGTCCATGGGTGGTGTGAAGGGTATTAAAATTAAGGTAACCGGCTGCCCTTGAGGAACAACCAATCCCTGAGACAATAACCACATCTTTTTGATCATATTCAGCCCGTTCGATAGCCCTGACCAGGGCAGCGGTTACGATTCCATTGCCACATCCCGGACACCAGATGTGCGGCAACTTTTTTGTTCTTAAAAAATCTTGAGTGAGCTGTTCTATGATAGCCACCTCCCAAGTGCTTCGCTTATCTCATCGGGGGTAATCATTTCCCCATCATAACGGTTGATCGGGACAACTTCCGCTTCCCCGGCAACATGCTTTTCCACTTCCCCGACAATTTGACCCATGTTCATTTCCGGAACCAAAATTACATCGGCCTGTTTGGCCAAAGCCTTAATTTCCCGATCCGGGAACGGCCAAATAGTTTGCAGGCTGAGCAAACCTACCTGCTCCCGATTCTGCCAGTAAGCCTTCTTCACCACTGCCCGGGCCGAGCGAACGGTACAGCCGTAAGTGACAATTACCACCCTGGGTTCTTTGTGACCAATATAATTGGTCAGCACTATCTCGTCCCGGTATTTTTCCATTTTTTCATGCAGTCTATCCAGTGACCGTTCCACCTGGGGAGGATCAGTGGTGGGAAAACCGTACTGGTCGTGGAACAGGCCGGTTACATGGTAATAGTGGCCAAAGCCAAATGGAACCAGGGGGGTAACCCCTTTATCATCGTATGGCTTCCAGTCCGGGGGAATTTTATCACTTGATTTTTCCACCATTAATCTTCCTTCTTCAGGAATCAAAACTTTTTCCCGCATATGACCAATCACTTCATCTAACAGTATAACAATCGGCTGCCTTAGTTTCTGGCTTAAATTAACCGCGGCCACCGTCAAGTAATAAGTTTCGTACACCGAAGCCGGTGAAAAAGCAATAATCGGATGGTCACCGTGGGTGCCCCAGCGTGCCTGCATTACGTCTCCCTGGGCCGGCGCTGTCGGCGCCCCCGTACTGGGACCCATGCGCTGAACATTAACAACCACACAGGGAATTTCAGCCATTATCGCATAACCGAGGTTTTCCTGTTTTAAGGAAAATCCAGGGCCGCTTGTAGCGGTAAGAGTGCGCATTCCCCCGATAGATGCGCCGATAACAGCGGCCATGCTTGCTATTTCATCCTCCATTTGAATAAAGACTCCCCCATATTCGGGAAGCCTCGCAGCCATACGTTCAGCAACTTCAGTTGACGGGGTAATCGGGTAGCCGGCATAAAAGCGGACGCCAGCACTGATTGCCCCTTCAGCACATGCTACATTACCTTGCATCAAGACCGGTTTCGTTTCCGGCATTTACAGAAAGCCTCCTCTTAACCAGCGAAATCGCAAAATCAGGACAAAATGTTTCACAAATACCGCATGCAGTACATTTTTCCTTTTCCTTTTTAGCTTTGCCCTTTTCATCCATAAAAAGAGCCTCCTTGGGACAGAAAGCTACACAAATACCGCAACCTTTACACCACTGTTCATTGATCAAAAGATCCGCAGGATCATTATTTCGTTTCATTTGTGCCAAGTAATTACCGCCCCTTTCATAAAACCCGGCCTATTTTTTTCTTCAATTATAATTTTAAACTTCAGCCTACCAAAAGTAACAGAAAAAATCTTTAACCCACCACATATTTTTTTAAAAAATTTACATTAAGATCATAATTTCTTAAAATAATTAATTAACCTGGCAGAGCAGGCGTAAACTTTCCGGAGCCCACACCCGCTCAACCAATAATTGCAAAAAATAGCTTGTCGCGATTAAACAAGCGGTGATTCTTATTGGGGATTAACCGTACATGCCGTTGTGCAGCCAGCCCCTGTACTGCATCGCTTCCGCCAGCTTTTTAATCGCATACATGTATGCACCGGTTCTCATATCAGAGCCTTGACAATTTTCACAGTAAAAACCGTAAACATTATTGAAAGCTCCGATCATTTTTTCCTGCAAGTGCTTATCAACAGTAGGGAAGTCCCATCTGAAGCCATAGTTATTTTGCACCCATTCGAAATAGGAAACGGTTACCCCGCCACTGTTGGACAATACATCAGGGACAACCAGAACCCCATTATCTTTAAGGATCTGATCGCCTTCCGGTGTAGTTGGACCATTTGCCCCTTCCACCACAACTTTTGCTTTCACATCAGCAGCATTATTTCCATTGAGTTGATTTTCCATGGCTGCCGGGATTAAAATATCACAATCTAAAGCCAGCAATTCCTCGTTGGTAATTTCTTTTGGCCCGGAATAACCGGTCAAAGCACCGGTTTTCTTTTTATGGTCAATTACACTTTTAGCATCCAAACCCTTAGGATCATATAAACCGGTCTTAGAATCGCTGATCCCAACAATTTTACAACCTTCTTCGGCAAGCAGCAAAGCGGCAAACCCGCCTACGTTTCCGGCTCCCTGGATTGCCACCCGTGCTCCTTCAAAGGGAATACCTAGGGTTCTTGCCGCTTCTTTAGCTACATAAACACAACCCCTAGAAGTAGCTTCCTCACGGCCAACACAGCCGCCCACAGCAATGGGCTTACCGGTAACCACACCAAAAGCCGGTTCACGCATGATTGTGGTATACTCATCGGCCATCCAGGCCATCACCTGGGCATTGGTATATACATCCGGGGCCGGGATATCGGTTTCCGGTCCTAAAACTGTTCCCATTGCCTTGACATATCCTCTTGCGGTTTTTTCAATTTCTTTGGTCGACATGTTTCGCGGATCGCAAACTACAGCTCCTTTACCGCCCCCAAAAGGCGTACCCACCAGGGCACATTTCAGGGTCATCCACATTGAAAGCGCCTTTACTTCATCGGCATGGGAATCAGGGTGAAAACGGATACCACCCTTATAAGGTCCCAGGACATTGTTGTGTTGGGAACGGTAACCGGTAAAAACTTTTACCGACCCGTCATCCATTTCCACCGGGATAGATGTTTCTACAAAACGCATCGGCACCCTTAAATGTTCGTAAACATCATCGCACATACCAAGCATTTCAACCGACTGCTTGATCAAGCCAAGCGTCGCTTTCAGGGTGTCATCCTTAATCGTTTCTTCCTCTCTTTTCACCATTTCCTAAGCAACCTCCCATTATTGTTGTAATTTCACATTAATTTCGGGGGGCTTCTCCCTCCCCCCGGCGCAACCACTAACATGTACCTACTTCATTTATCTATTCGCCAAAAACAGGTTCTTACCTTCATTGATCAAATTTTCCATAAAGTATTGTAACATAGTTTGATTACCCGGGGAACTGGTTTATTTTGAAACACTTTTTTTGTTTTCATGGTCATTTTTCATTGCTCTAAAACATCCAGAATTTCAAGGATCCTGCTATTTTCATTTCTGGATATTAAGGTTTGCCATATAAATTGAAAAGAGAAAAAGCCCGCCAAATAGGAAAATGTAATAAAAAAACAACTTGTTTGTAATCTTTCTGTAATGTTCAGCCTTTATAATAATAAGTGAGTTGACCCCCTCTTTTTATATATATCCTCGGGCGCAGTTAAAAACTGCGCCCTTTTTCTTGGCAAGATTTCCCGGAGCCCATATTAGAAACCACACAGCTCCACATGCACAAAAAGTTAAGTGCCAAAATAGTCATTTCCTTTGTTTCTTCAGGTTTTCCTCATCACAAAACTAATAATGTAAACCAAATAAAATAAATATGGTTGACATTTTGATTTCGCTTAAATATGATAAGAAATACATCTGGAGGTAACTGGAGATGAAAAACAAACACATTAATGGTAAAGGGCTTAACCATAAAGAAAGCGGTAAAAGCATTAACACTAAAGCAATAATCTTAAAGTCTCTTTTAAAATACCAGGACAGGTACTTACCGGGCGCTTACTTCTGTAAAAAAATTGATATCAGCCGAGCAGCAGTATGGAAACAAATTTGTGCACTACGCAAAGAAGGTTACCGCATCGACGCCCGCCCCAACCGTGGCTACCGGCTTCTTGAAAGACCTGACAAACTTCAGCAATTCCTTATTACCGGCAAAAATATTTATTATTACGAAACCGTGGACTCAACCAACCTGACTGCTCGCCACCTGGCTGAAGAAGGCGCTCCCGGTGGCTGCACAGTCGTGGCAGAGCAACAACTGGCCGGCCGGGGCAGGCTGGGCCGCAGCTGGTTTTCACCACCACAAAGCGGGCTGTGGTTTTCGATGGTACTTAGGCCGGATAAAGCTCCCCCCACTGATGCTTCGGCAATTACCCTGGTTACCGCAGCAGTCTTGGCCCGCCTTTTTCATGAAAAATATGAACTCCAACTGGAAGTTAAATGGCCCAATGACCTTTTAATTGGAGGGAAAAAAACCGGTGGTATCCTAACAGAAATAAAGGCGGAACCGGACAGGATTGAATACCTGATCGTTGGTACCGGAATCAATATAAACCAAAAGCAGTCTGATTTCCCTAAAGAACTAAAGGGACAGGCCACCTCACTTTTTGCTGAAAAAAATACCCGCTTTGACCGCACAAACCTTTTCCTGGAAGCGCACCACAATCTCACCACCGCTTACCGGAAATTTTTCTATGAAGGCTTTGCTCCCTTTCGAGAACTGTGGAAAAAATACAACCAAACCCTTGGAAAGTTTGTTACCGTGAGCTGGAGCGGCCACTCACTGCAGGGGACTGCTTTAGATATAGGTGAAACCGGAGCTCTGATCATCGAAACCCACCAGGGAGAAAAACAAATCATAAATTATGGGGAAATCAGTTGAGTAGTCTGATAAATAAGGAGTAACCCAATTGTCTTTGCAAAGGTTAACTATAAGTTCTTTATTTACAGCAATTATAGCTATTCTGGCCCAGTTGGCCGTACCGGTGCCTTTTAGCCCGGTACCTGTTACCGGACAAGTCATCGGTGTCTTCCTCACCGGAGCGCTTTTGGGTCGCAAAGCAGGCACCCTGGCAGTTTTTGCTTACCTCCTGCTCGGCGCCGCCGGTGTACCAGTCTTCTCCATGGGCCGCGGGGGTCTGCACATGCTAACCGGTCCGGGAGGCGGCTATCTGTGGGGCTTTATTCCAGCAGTTTTTCTGATTGGCTTTCTCCTGGAAAATATTGAACAACCTTCATACTTCCGTTTATTTACTGTGATGCTTGCAAGCCTGGGGCTGATTTATCTCTGCGGAACCATGCAATTGGCTTTAGTCATGGGCTACACTACTGAACAAGCACTGTTGACCGGGGTGATTCCCTTTTTACCATTTGATCTTCTGAAAATCACCGCAGCCATTTTCTTAACTATCCGGATTAAAAAAAGCCTGGCCCGGAACAACCTGGGAAGCAGGGGGACGGGGGTATTGCTTCCTTGAATGGAGGCAAAACGAATGGAGGCAAAACGCCCGGGAGCTAAGTTATAGACGGCGAATGCTAAAGGGTAGCCAAAGCGAAAACCTGCAGCTTTAGTCACCGCTATTGCCCACGATAAATAGGCACCGGACAAAATGTAGCCCGGACTTCAACAGACGCTTTTTGTTTACATTAACCGCTCATATTTAAAATTTCTTCCGCTTCTGCTTTATCTAAATCCATAATATAGCTGATCCCGCTTGCTTCAGAGGCCTCCCTGGTCAGGGCGGCCAGGTCATCCCTGGAAATATAGTCCAGGGCAAATTTGCGATTTCCACACATCAACTGCTTTAATCCCTGGGCCAGGCGGGTATAGTAGCTGTAAAGGCCGAGAGCCCCCGGAGGCAGCTCTTTAAACCTGTCTTCTCCCAGTTCGCTCTTGATCTGCGAAGCAGTAACGAAAATTTCTTCAAGTTTATTGCCAAATCGTTCCACATAAACCGGGAGTTGCCTTTTCTCAACTCTCTTCCCGATGGTTTTGCCTACCATCGCCGCCGCAAGTGGACCCCTGGCCATACCGATCAGCTTGACATAGGGAGCAGCAATCGACAACCCTTTATAAATTTGATCTTCAAAAGCAAATCCTCCGCCCAGGGCTATATCCGGCAGTTCTGAACCCTGTTGGTTTAATTTTTGGCAGTACCTATAGACGAGGGAATGCAGTTCAACAGAAGGGACTCCCCATTCATTCATCATTCTCCAGGGGCTCATGCCGGTCCCCCCGCCGGCGCCGTCAACCGTTAAAAGATCAATGCCCGCGAGGGAAGAATACTTTAAAGCGCGGGCCAAATCAGCGGGCCTATATGCGCCGGTTTTTAAGAATACATTTTTAGCCCCGGCATTACGAAGTTGTTCAACCCGCTTTAAAAATGAATCAAGGCCTACCATGCCCAAATGCGAGTGGCGTTCAAATTCTTTAAACCCACCCTGGCGAAACGATTGAACAACACCGGGATCTTCCGGGTCGGGTAAGACTACATAACCTCTTTTTTTCAACAAAACAGCTTTTTCCAGGCTCTTAATTTTTACCTCGCCACCAATATCTTTGGCTCCCTGACCCCATTTAAGTTCCACCGCATCTACGTCAAGCTTATCCAGGGCATACTCTAAGACCCCCAGGTGGCTGTCTTCCACGTTGGCCTGGATCACTATCGCCCCGTAACCATCACTCTGCCACTTTTTAAAAAGCTTTACTCTGCGTTCCAGGTCAATGGTGCTGACAACCTGCCCATTATCGATGACAGTCTCTTCATCCATGCCAGCCACATTTTCCCCCACGGTAAGCATTGTACCGGNAAGAGCCGCCCCTGCGGCCAGTCCCTCCCAATTGTTGCGGGCAATATCGGTTGAACCAATTCCGGAAATAACGAATGGCATTTTGAGTTTAATTCCTTCTCCCCGGCCAATGGTCCTCTCCAGGTTAACCGCCGGGAATATAGCCTTTTCGCTTTCAGCATCTATGCCTTGTGCCCCTACTACAGTCCCCATAATCGAAAAATGTGAGTAATCAAGGGGATATTCTTTTTCAGAAGCGGTGGTCATAATCCCAAAAGGCTGCGGGTATAAAGTTTCATGACCGCGGTATGCCGATTTACCAATTTCACACATCCCCACGCATCCATCCACACAGGTTGCGCACATACCACTTAAGGGGCTTACCGAATTCTCGGTCCGGTTTTTTGTTAATGTAGCAGCTGAAGCATTTGGCCTGTACTTGCTCATAAACATTCTCCTTTCAGTTAAAAACAGCAATCCTAAAATGTTTAACTATCTACTTCCGGCTTCTTTAGAGAAGCCGGATCCAGTTCGCAGGCTGCACAGGGGTCTAGATAGCATAGTGCTTGATCATGTTTTTCCAGGCATGGCGGTGAAAGGTTCAGGCAGGCATTACACAAGACCTCTTCTTCCTGCGGCCCCTGGCACCTGGCCTGGCATACGGGACAGATATACATACAGGCCCCGCAGAGGCGGCACTCTTCAGATTGCCTGTCAAAGGGAGTACCAATATACCTGTTCGTTCCCCGATCGATAAAACCAATTGCTTTAGCCTGCATCTGTTCTTCACATACCCTCACGCAAAGACCGCAGAGGATACATTCCTCATTTTTCACAGGAAACCTTACTTCCGTTACATCATACCAAGAAGCAAGATCCTGAATTGTCTTAGAAGACGGACACGTAGCCAGGTATAATTCGATTATCACTTTCCGGGCTTTAATCACTCGTCTTGTATTAGTCCTGACAATAATTCCTTCCCTGGCCGGGTAAGTGCAGGCGCTGAAAAGGCGAGCCCTTTCCGGCGGCCCGATTTCCACCAGGCAGAGCCGGCAGGCCCCATAGGGACTCAGTCCCTCATCGTAACATAAAGTGGGGATTTCCATTCCGTAGAACCTGGCTGCTTCCAACACGGTAGTTCCTTCCTCTACGGAAATTTCCTGCCCGTTCATAATTAGATTAACCAAGATAAATACACCTCAAACTTAGCCAGTTGGTAATTATAATTTAGTACTTTAATAGATCGCATATAAAAAATGCCTTTATCCCCAACTATGATGTTAGGACTTAGTGAGCGCCTGAACCCTGCATAAAGTAATACAAATACCGCACTTATCGCACTTATCCTGTAAAATATAATGCGGTTCGTTTTTCTTGCCCCTAATCGCTTCTGCAGGACAATTTTTTAAACACAATCCGCAACCGTTACATACCTGTTCATCAATATTGTAAACAACCAGTTCCCGGCAAACCCCTGCCGGACACCTTTTCTGTTCAATGTGCGCCCGGTATTCCTCCTCAAAATGAGTGAGGGTAGATAATACCGGGTTGGGGGCTGTTTGACCAAGGCCGCAGAGCGTGGAATCTTTTACCACTTCACCCAGTTCTTTTATTAACTCAAGCTGCTGCAGGGACCCATGGCCGCAGGAGATATCTTCCACTATTTCGAGTAACCGGCTGACCCCTTCCCGGCAGGTAAAACAGCAACCACATGATTCTTCGGTCAGGAATTGGAGATAATACCTGGCAATGTCTACCATACAGGTGTCTTCGTCCATGACAATCATCCCACCGGAACCCATCATCGAACCGGCAGCGCTTAAATCTTCAAAATCAGTGGGTAAATCGAGCAACGAAGCGGGGATGCACCCCCCGGAAGGTCCTCCTGTCTGTACAGCTTTAAACTGCTTGCCTTCCTTGATCCCACCACCGATGTCATAGATGATTTCGCGTAAAGTAATTCCCAGGGGCACTTCCACCAGGCCGGTATTGTTTACCTTGCCAACCAGGGAAAATATCTTGGTACCGCTGGACTTTTCCGTACCGATCTGGCAATACTTTTCCGCTCCTTCACGGATAATCACCGGAACATTGGCCAGTGATTCCACATTGTTTACCACTGTAGGCCTCCCCAGGTAACCGTGCTTTACCAGGTGAGGCGGTTTCTGGGCCGGTTCGCCTACCCGGCCGTCCACGGAAGCAACAAGAGCGGAGGTTTCGCCACAAACAAAGGCCCCGGCCCCGATATTTAAATAAACAAAGAAATTAAATCCACTTCCCAAAATATTTTCACCAATTAATCCAAGTTCCTCCGCCCTGTTGATAGCCAGTTTGATCTTTTCCACAGCAGTCGGGTACTCCGCCCGGATATAGACGATCCCTTCTTCTGCCCCGGTGGCATATCCTCCAATAATCAGGCCTTCAAGCACCGCATGTGGGTTCCCCTCCAGCAAACTCCTGTCCATGAAAGCCCCCGGATCCCCTTCGTCTGCATTGCAGATGATAAATTTCCTGCCCGATTTTTGTTGGCATTCATCCCACTTGATCCAGGTATGAAATCCGGCTCCGCCCCTGCCTCGCAGGCGGGAACTTTTAATCTCTTCGACTACCGCTTCAGGGGTCATTGCAGTAAGTGCCTTGATTAGGGCACTATAACCTCCAAAGGCTATATAATTATCGATACTGGTAGGTTCGAGATTCCAGTTAGCCTTCAGTAAAGTGCGCAGCTGTTTTTGATAAAAGGGAAGATCACGGGCATAAGTGTACTTTTTCCTATTCACCGGATCTTCATAGATAAGTCGATCAATTATTTCACCCCGGAGCACTGTCTTATCCACTATTTCTTCTATATCACCGGGCTCCACTTTCTGGTAAAAAATTTCCTGTGGGCAAACGATTGCCAGGGGGCCGTTTTCACATAAGCCAAGGCATCCTGTATACTTTAAACCAACTTCCTGCTCAAGCCCTTTCTTTTGCAAATGCAAGGCCAGGGAGTCATAAATGTTTTTTGAACCCCAGATCGAACAACCTGTATCCCCGCAAACAGCAATATAAGGTTTGCTTTGCCCGTATTCTTCCAGGGCTTTTTCCTGATAATTATAATAATCTTCCCTGCTCTTAATTTTTGGCGGTAAATGTAACATCAATAGTTCTCCTTATCCAACCATTGCTAAACTTTTTTTAAATGGCAGTAATCCTTTTACCCAGGTTATGAAACAGCGCTCTCTTTATCGATTTCTTCACTAAACAATTTGCGCACCTTTAAGGGGGTCATATTGCCATAGTACTGGCCATCAATAATCACAAGAGGCGCCAGGGCACAGGCCCCACACAGTTGACACATTCAAGGGAATGTTCCCCGTCTTCTGAGGTAGAGTCTACTTCTACTCCTAATATTCGTGATATTTCTTCCGTAATTTTTTCGCTGCCACGCACATGACAGGCCGTCCCCGTACAGGTAACCACCCGGTGCCTGCCCTTGGGGACCAGGCTAAAGGACTTATAAAACTTGGCCACACTATAAATATCAATTAAGGGGACTTCCATTTCTTTCGCCGCTTTGCTTAACAGTTCTTCGGGAAGATAATTATATTTTTCCTGGATCGCCTGCAAGAGTGCGACAATAGTAACCCCGTTAGGGCCGCTTGGAACTTCCAATCCGAGAATTACTTCCTTTTTCATACAACCGCCTCCCTTTACATGGCATATTCCACATTGTGAAATTCTATCCCTAAATAATTTAACAATGATTATACTGCTCAACATTAAAACTGTCAACATTTTTTATTAAAAGCAGTATAATGGAAAGACTCAATTGAGAAAATAAAAAAGAGGACCAGTAAGCAGGCTGGTCCTCTATCCAATATCCACGGAAAAGTCATTAAAAAAAGCTTTTATGACGATCTTTACTATAAGCAGTAGGGTGTAAACACTCCGGCAACAAATTGCGAATGAACAACAAAACCAATTTTATTACATACTGAAAGTGATTCCCACTAACCGGGAACAAATATCATCCAACGGAAGCTTAAAAAATTGCAATACCCTTCGTCGCTTTAAATCTTATTTAATTATTCCACACAACCAATTCTTTTAGATTCCGTCCCAATATTTTCCCTGTCACACTCTGAGGAAGTTTATCAGTTAAAAGCTATTTTTTCACGGCACAGTTACAAGCCTCCCTTTAATTGGTTATCACTAAGAAAGTTTCTCCCTTACCCCATCAGGTACTTTTAAAGGTTTTCTGGTTTTTTTGTCTACAAAAACGTAAACAACTTTACCGGTGGCAACAAGCTTTCCATTTTTTTGATTATACAAAGAACCACAAATCTGCATACTTTTTTGCCCTAAGATCACTTCCTCAATACATATATCAACAATATCATTTAAAAAAAGCGGACTTTTATAATCAAAGTTTATATTGGCAATGGCAACATCAACATTTTCCTTTTCTAATTCTTCCCATTTAATCCCCCTTGCTCGTAAAAAGTCTTCTGCAGCTATACTGTCAAACCATTTTAAGTAATTTACAAAAAAAACTGTGGAAGATAAGTCGAGGTCATAGAACCGGACAGTCAAACTGCTGCATTGTAAAACCTGTTTGTCCATATTTACTGGATCCTCCTTATTGTGATCTGCAGGGTGAAAAGCCTATAAGCCCAGGTAAGATTTACGCACAGTATCATCCCCAATTAGATCTTGACTGAACCCCTCGGCTACTATTCTTCCATGGGAAAGGATATAGTTGCGATCAGAAAGGGAAAAAGACAAATTAACATCCTGCTCAACTAAAAGGATTGTCAAGCCAAGATCTTTTAATTCCTTGATCCTGTCAAAAAGATCTTGCTTCACCTTAGGAGCCAGGCCGATAGAGGGTTCATCAATACAAAGCAGTTTAGGATCGCTCATTAAGGCACGGGCAATAGCCAGCATCTGCTGCTCACCACCTGACAATGTTCCTGAAACCTGTTTCCCCCTTTCTTTAAGAATGGGAAATAGCCTGTAAACAGTTTCCATATTGCTTCTTATTTTTTCTTTCTCTCGTAGCAAATGCGCTCCTGCACTAAGATTTTCTGCGACTGTCATTTCTGAAAAAGGCCTTCTACGCTCAGGACAATGACCCAAACCTTTTTTAACGATATGATGAGCGCTTAGCCCATCTATTCTTTCATCATTAAAATAAACTGCGCCATTCACTTTAATATCCCCGTAACGTGTTCCCCTTAGGATTTCTTGATCCCATTTGACCAGGCCGGTTATTGCTCTCAAAAGAGTCGTTTTTCCTGCACCATTGGGTCCTACAAGACTGACTAATTCACCTTGATCAACCTTAAGACTGATTTCATTAAGAATTAACGCCTTATCATAGCTAACCGATAATTCCTTTACTTCAAGGAGCAATTAAATAACCTCCTTGCCTATGTATGCTTCAATGACTCTTTCATCCTTAATAACTTCTTCCGGAGCCCCTGTAGCAATAACCTGGCCGAAATGCATCACAACAACTCTGTCAACTATTTTCATTAATTCAGAAAGCTTATGCTCCACGATAATCATGGACATACCTTCACTATGCAACTTGCCAAATCTTCCTCCATGGTGTAAGCGGCGTATTGATTTAGCTAAAAGCTCTGTTTCTGAAGGGTTTAAACCTCCAAAAGGTTCATCAACAAGGAGAAGCTCTGGCTCTGTAGCAATAGCCCTTGCAACTTCTAATCTTTTTAAATCACCTTGTGATAGTTTAGATGCCGGTTCGAAGGCCATGTCAGAGATGCCCGCAAACTCTAAAGCATCCATAGCCCTGCTTTCTGATTTTTTTACCCATTCCCCACGCTTAGCAGCCCTGGGGCCAAGACAAGAAACTACTACATTTGCGATAATTGGTAAACGTTTGAATGGCCTTGTATTTTGAAAAGTACATGCGATTCCACTTTCGACTACTTTCCAGGTTTTATAATTCGTAATATCTGTTCCTTTAAAATAAACCTGCCCCCGATCTTGCTTCAAAATGCTCATAATCAACTTCAATAGGGTGCTTTTCCCGGCACCATTAGGACCGATTAATCCAAGAATTTCATTTTCATTAACATGTAAATCAACTTCATTTACCGCGGTTAAGCCTCCAAACCTTTTTGTAATTTTATTTGCAGAAAAAATGGGATCTTCCATGGTTACACCTCCCTACGTTCATCCCTTAATTCCCGCCTGGAAATCTTGCCTACATCGGTTTTAGGGAGCTCACCTCGAAACTCTACTACCTGGGGAACTTTGTAATGAGCCAATTCCTCTTTGCAGTAAGAGACGATATCATCCTCGGTTAATTTACTTCTCGCATCAGGTTGTAAAACGATATAAGCTTTCACGTATTGACCAACTTTCGGATCAGGAACCCCCACAATTCCTGCACCTTTAACCTGCGGGTGGTTAACCAGAACTTCCTCAATTTCCCTGGCAAAAATCGAATAACCTTTGTATTTTATCAGATCCTTAGTTCTGTCATAGAAATAAAAGTAACCTTCTTCGTCCATCGAGACCAGGTCGCCAGTTTTAAGCCAAACCTCACCTTCAAGTTCTATCAATAGATTGTTTGGTTCGCCTTCTTTCAGCTGGTAGCCCTGCATAATATTGGGTCCGGAAATAATAAGTTCACCTACTTCACCCTGGGCGCTAAAAGAACCGCCCTCAGGGTCAACTACCGCAGCCTTGACACTTGATATAGGAACCCCAAAAGACCCTTCCTTAACCCTGTTAAAGGGATTTACATGGCTGGCTCCACTTGCTTCAGTCATACCGTATCCCTCAATTATTTTGGTACCGGTCCTTCTTTCCCAATCTTTAGCAGTACTCTCATGCAGAGCATCAGCTGCGCACAGCAATAACTTTATTCTTTGCCACTCAACCATATTTGTTTTTTCATAGTCTTTCAACATTTCATACATAGCCGGAACCCCACAAAATATTGTAGCCCCATGCTTTTCAATTGCGTACAATATCTCATCAGTATCTGGTGCGGTAAATATAACCAGCTTTGCTCCCAATACCAGTCCATTAATCATGATTGCTACCTGTCCAAAAATATGGAAAAAAGGCAGAAAAGCCAAAAAAGTTTCTTTACCAGGTTTTATGAAAGGCCAACAGGACTGGATTTGGAGTTGGTTAGCCACCATATTATAATGAGTCAATTTTACCCCTTTGGGCTTGGCGGTAGTCCCTCCGGAATATGGCATAGCTGCAATATCTTCATAAGGATCAATTTTAATATCAGGAGGTTCCGCTGCATATTGATTGAGAATATCTTTAAACCCATATATTCCTTGTTGACTGGAAAGCTGCTTTAGCAAACCTTTAGCACCCTGGTATTTCTTAAGAATTTTGCTGCTGAACATTTTCGTTAAGGAAGGTAAAAAATCGTCAACACCGGTGATGAAGGTGTTTTTCATCTT
>SL_8KL_010_SEDDRAFT_10002793_pt1 | contig 14622 bp, 21 predicted proteins | sample SodLakKL_010_SED_4_FD_11160 | JGI IMG/M metagenome (IMG submission 11160) | reverse complement strand
AAAGAAATAAGCAATCTATCAGGAGGAGAAGAACAGAGACTAGCAGTAGCTGTAGCACTGGGTAAAAAAGCTGAACTATGCTTAATGGACGAGCCTTCAGCGTTTTTGGATATAGAGCAGAGGTTGAAAGTATCCAAAGTAATAAGAAGAGCAGCTGATGATAAAAATCTCTCAGTACTGGTAGTAGATCACGATCTATTGTTCCAGGACATGGTTTCAAACAGATTAATGAGATTCACAGGAGAACCAGGAGAAAAAGGAAAGGCCAACGAACCAGTGAAGATGAAGAAGGGAATGAGCAATTTCTTAAAAGAAATGGAGATAACAATGAGAAGAGAACCCAGAACAGGCAGACCCAGGATAAATAAGAAAGACTCGCAGAAAGATAAAGAACAAAAGAAGAAAGAAGAGTACTACTACACTACAAGCTAATTCTGAATTAAAGAAAGAGAAGAATGATAAATACTTAAAAACTCATCCTACTGAATAGCCTTGGCCGGGATTTGAACCTTTAAAAACCCATTTAAGGAAAAGTATTGGAATAAATTAACTCAAAAGAGTTAAAATAGAGTAATATAGCTCCAAGAACCATAAATAACTCTGTAAAGAGATTTATGAGGGAAATTTATGGAATTTATATTTACTCACCATGCCAGGGAAAGAGCCCTACATAGAAAAATCAAGAGAGAATGGATTGAAAAAGCTCTACTAAATCCTGATAAATCTCTAGAAGTAAAACATGGAAGAAAAAAGAATGTTAAAAAGATCAATGATAAAAAGATAAGTGTGGTTCATGTAGTAGAAGATCAAAAATATATCGTAGTAACAACTTACTGGGGTGAATGAAATGGAGATAAATCTAGATCTAGAAGCTGATGCACTGTACATTAAATTTCAAGAAGGAAAATTCTCAGAAAATAGAAAAATTGATGAGGAAATCATTGTAGATCTAGACAAGGAAGGAAATCTACTTGGAATAGAGATCCTCAACATTTCTAAAAGAGTAGCTCCAGAGAATTTAGAGGACGTAAATGTAAAACTACCTCTCAAAAAATCCTCCAAATCACATTGAAATCATTTGATTGCTTTTATCTCATAGCTCTGTATCTCTCCATCTTTCAAGGTAAACAGCTCTACTTCAACTTCCGAAAAATCTTCGAACAGTTCTTCAATCTCTTCTTTGGTGTAGAAGCTATGGATTTCTTTCATTCCTCTACCGAATCCGTATTCCTTTGTCCTATAAGTTTCTCCTTCTTCTACTGTTTCCCCGGTTTTGTACCTGGAGTCTCCTTTAGCAGGTAGATTACCGTAGAATAATCCGTCTTCTTTCAGAACACTATGAATCTCATTCACCGTTGTTTCAACACCTGATTTAGTTGCGTGTCCAATAACCGTGATAGCCAGCACAGCATCAAACTCATCATCATTGAAGGGTAACTCCCTCATGTCTCCTTGAAGAACTTCTGCATCTATACCTTCTGCTTCAAGCTTATTCTTAGCCATATTCACTGCTTCTTGAGATATATCCATCCCCACTACATCAAAACCTTCCTTAGCTAGATATAGTAGGTGTCTTCCGAATCCACAGCCAAGATCCAGAACCCTTTTTCTTTTATCTCTTTTCATCTGCTTAGCTAGGTCCTTCACGTGTCCTCTTGCTCCTCTTAGACCTTTCGGTATTTTTTCCAGTCCTCTATAATATTCTTCCCATTTTTCAGTCATTTTAATCATTTATTTTTTATGCTTTTGTAGATTTTGGCGAGGTAGGGCATTAGCAGCGTGGCTCTTGGAATATTCAGTGTTCCTTTTGATGCTTCTTTTTCATTGTATTTGAGTGCCTTTCCAGATAGTGCAGGGTGTGAGATTGCTAGGGGCACCGGATCGCTGGTGTGTGTTGCGGCTGTACATGGTGTTGCATGGTCCGATGTCACTACTATTAATGTATTCTTCCTGTTCACATGTTTCAAGAGCTTTGAGTAGTATTTTTGATCTATCTCTTCTATTTTTTCTTTTTTTCTCTCGGCATCTCCATCGTGTGCGGGCAGGTCAGGTCCTTTGAGATGTATGTACAGGCAGTCGTTTTCTTCGATTTCTTGTAAGGTTTTTTCCAGCCATTGATCGTAGTTATCTTCTTCATCTATTTTTGCCACGTTCATTCCTGTTAGTTTTGCTATCCCTACTTCTAGAGGCATGTTAGCTAGCATGCACCATTCTAAACCATATTCTTCTTTTAGTCTGGGTAATTCTGGTCTTTTTGATCCTGTGTCTCTTGTTATTATTGCGTTGGCTTCCAGTTCTCCGTTTTCTCTTCTTTTTTCATTCACTTCTGATTTTTTTAGCGCTTTTATGGCTTTTTCAATGAATTCATTTACTAGTTCTGCTGATCTCTGTGCTTCCGGTTCCATTGGTAGTGCTCTTTGTATTCTTGGATCGTAGTCTTCTTTTGCTACTGATATTAGTCCTTTTCTTTCGTAGGCTGGATCGGTGTTTGTGATGTTGGGATCCAGTGATTCTTCTTCATCTTTTATTATGAGTGCGGCTCTGTGTTTTTCAGTGGCTTTGAATTTGAATTCGGCGTTTTCGAGTTCCACTTCTTGGTTTATGGTTTTTTCCAGTTTTTTTGTTTCTTTTTTTGTGAGTGATCTGGCTACTCTTCTATCTATTAGTTTGTTATCTTTTAAGGTGGCGAAGTTGCATCTTAGTGCTAGTTCTCCGTCTTGGTGGTTTATTCCGGCTCCGATCGCTTCAAGTGGTCCTCTCCCTGTGTAGTATTTTTCTGGATCGTATCCTAGTAGTGATAGTACTGCTGAATCGCTTTCCGGTGCTGTTTCTGGGATGACTGTCATCATTCCTGTTTCTCCTTTTCTGGCTATTTCATCCAGTGCTGGTGTATCCGCCGCTTCGAGTGCTGTTTGTCCGTTTAGTTCTGGATTTGGTTTTCCAGCTGCTCCGTCGAGCACGGTGAACAGTATTTTCAGGTCTTGATTCATTTTTCTCCTCTTTTTACTTTTTTTATTTTTCTTGGGTCACTTCTAGATCGATTTCTTGGCCCCTGTTGTTGTATGCTTTTATTGAGTCCTTGTTATATGGTTTTGCGATTATCATGTGGTATCTGCCCATCTGTGAGAAGAATGACCTATCCGCTTTAGATGGATTTGGATGTGGTGATGGGTGGCTGTGGAATGTTCCTTTTTTGTGTGGGTAGATCGGTAGCTGGTTTAGTTTTACTCTAACGCTTTTTGGTCTGAATTCTCCTGGTATTAGCACGAAGTCGTTTATTTGGTTTTTGCCAAGTAGTAGTCCTCCAACTTCTCTTGGGTATGCTTCTTTTGATACTTGGAGTATGTCCTGTAGTGTTTCTTTTTTTATTTTTATTTTCTCCATGGGTTTATTAGTTTTTCAATGGTTTAAAATATTCGTGTTTAGGAAGAATATTTTACGGTTGATTTGACCGGGTTTTAGAGTAGTAGTAGAGCAGTGGGTATTGTTAGGCAGGACATTGTGTTTATCCTAGGAACTTTTAGATATATAGTGGTTATCCCTATCGCTGTGGAGGTTATTAATACGATCATGCCTTTTAGGTTGGTTAGGTATAGGTTCAGGAGTATTATTAGAATCAGTGCTGCTAAGTTGGATTTGCGAATGTTTATTTTGTTCATTGTGTGGGCTATTCTGCCTAGGTTCTTCTTTAGTATGATGTAGGAGATGGCTGTGGATGTCATTATGGTGGTAACTATTAGTAGAGGATTTTGAGGATATTTTAGTGTTGATAGAGCTACTGTAGTCCCGCTTCTGGTTTTCCCGATGTATATGAGCGCTAGGAAAGATGCAACGATGTATGTGGTGTTTGATGCTCCTATGAATGATAGGTACTCTTTTTCATCCATTTCTCCAAGTTTTTTCCCGATTGTAGCTGCTACTGCGCTTGATATTGCTGGTATTATGCCTAGTATGCTGGATAGTGCTGTGGATAGGGTTGCGGACCGGGTTGTTTTCCAGGACTGTTTTTCGGTGTCAGGATGTATTTCTTGTTTCTTTATTTTTCTTTTCTTTCTCAAAGCAGTTATTAGGGTGCTGGTGCCGAATAGACCGGTTAGCATTGGCATTATTGTTATGTTTTCCAGTGCTGTTGATCCGAGTAAAGCTGCTAGTGTGACCACGAGTGCTGATTTTTTATTTTTTATCATTGAGAGTGTTACTAGTATCAGGAAAATTGGTATTAGGCTGGATAGTGCTGGGTAGAGTTTTTCTGAGAATACTGAGTAGGATAGTGCTATGAATGGAGTGAATAGAATAGCTATCAGGGATCCTTTGAGGGTTAGGTTTATGGCTGTTATTCCTTTTCCTTTTCTCGTGAGTTTGTGTCCTGGTAGTACTGAGAGATTTTCTCCTGATGGTGCTCCTATTAGTATGGAGGGGATGTGTGATGCTAGTGTGAAGCTGGTTACTGCGGATGCTGCGAACACTGTTATGTTCGATGTTGTTAGTGGTAGGGTGATGAGTAGTGGTGCTATGTTATTTGGGTGTATGCCTGGTATTAGACCTAGTATGATTCCTGTTGTGGTTCCAAGGATAGTTAGTGCGATCATTTTTACCTTTCCAGTTTTTTCTTATTTTGGAATAATTTGAGTTTCGTCGGGGAAAATGAAGCATTGTTCTCTGTATTCCGAGGCTCTGCCCTTTACTTCTACTTGGTCTCCTTGGAATATTTTTCCTTCCGGTAGCATGAGAAGAGCCTGTGATTCTTTTTCTGATATCAAGCCTATGTAGTTTCCTTTTTCCGAGTAGAAGGTGTTTATTACAGTTCCGTTCACGTTCACTTTTCCCTCACATTCATTATTCATTTCTTCGATTTTTATCTCTCTGTAGGGTGTTTCAGGTGTGAAGTGTAGTATTGTGAGGCCGGTTAGTGCTATGGCTAGGCATAGGTAGATTGATTTTTCCATTGTACCTGTGTAGAGGATAGGGATTTTCTTTTATGTGTTTATTTCTAGTTTTTTGAGTTAGAAGTAGTTAATCAGGCGGGTTTTTATCACGAGCATCCGTAGTAATTTTCGGAGAACGTGGTTCTTTTTTCTATTTCTTTTTCCTCCGAGTTTACTCTATACGTAACCCCCACGCTAAGATACTCTTCATCTTCGTCATCATCGTACCCCATACCTATATTTGAGCTTTCAAAATTGAATGTGACTGGACCGGTGTTCATTTCTTCACTTTCCAAAGCATCTTCTATGTAGTCTTCAGCTATTTCAGCTGCATGTGTGCAGTTGTTTGATTCGTCTACAGCTTCTCTCGCAGCTGAGTCTATTATCCATTGTGCGTCGAAGTGCCTGTTTCCAACTGCGTCTATTCTCATTTTGTAGGTTGATGCTTCTTCTCTTTTTTCTCTACTTAGTATGAGGTAGTTTGCTGAAGCTATTAGGACTATGCCTATTAGGAATGCTAGTCCGGTTATCACTAGTCCTTTTTTCATTCTGGACAAACCTCCACTGTATTTATCTCTACTTCGCCGTTTCCATTGTATATTACTGCTTCGTGGGTTACTACTGTGTCTTCCTGACCGCAATTGTTAACTTTTATTCCGGGGTAGATGTCTTCGATGTCGGATGAGGTTAGAGCCTCATCTATTGATCTGTTCACGTCCGTTATGTCTCGGGCTATTCTTGAGAGCTGTAATGTGGTCTCTGTTTCTTCTTGAGGTATCATTATCATTGACATTATCACGGCTGAGGCTAGTAAGACCACGAATATTGCGTAGGCTGAGTCCAGGGAGAATACGAATCCTTTTTGGTTTTTCTTTGTTTTCTCAGTCATTTTTATCCTCTATTTAATTAGTGCAGATCGTGATGACCAAGGTCTCAGGTTCTCCGTTGTTGTCAACTATTCTTCTAGAGTTTACTTGTTCTCTGTTACCGCAGTTTCCTCTATTTATTGGTCCAGATACTTCGTAACCATACCTATCTCCTGTGAAACCTTCTAGAAAATTTTCTAAGTCGCTTTCAGCTCCAGTTGATACCGTGTTAACTCTGTGTTCTTCATTTATTATTCTCTTTACTGCTATCTGTGATGCGTCCTCCGCCATTGTTTTCATTTCAGTGTAACGGGTTTCTGTTGTTTGATCTTTTAACAGAGTTTGGTACTGTATTGTCACTCCTAGCATTATAGTTACTCCTAGTAAGGCGGCTAGTACATCAAGAGTGAATATTTGTCCCCTTGAATTTTTTTGGTTTTTTCTATCTGATGCAGGGATCATCTTTTATCTCCTCGGGCTCTTCGCATCTTTCGTGGTAATCTATCTCTTCTTCTGGAGTGGTGTAGAATGGATATCTGTATTGGAACTCCTGGTCTTCGTACCTTGTGTTCACTTCTAGGTAATCGTCTATGGTTTGTTTGTTTGTAGTGGTTTCATCCAGGAAATCGGTGGCTCTGTATCCTGGTAGTTCAGCGTGGTCTCCATCTGGTTGTATTGCGTAGAATGCGTTCATTATTGATCCTTCTGATATCGCGATTGAGGCTGTTTCTTGGCTTATTCCTTGTCTTTGTGCTTCTTGGTATTGCATTGTGTTGTACGATTCGATCCATGTTAGTATGAATAGGCCTAGGAATATCGCTATTAATAAATCAAGAGTTATTTGGCCTTTTTTCATTTTTTTCCTACCTCAATTTCTTCTATTTTATTATTTCTTTTATTTCTTTAGGTTTTGGTCTTTGGAATAGTGGCTTGTTGAGGTTCACTATAACTCTGTCTCCTTCTTTTGCTCCTTTATTATTTACTACGTATTTTCCTGGTTTTATCCCTGTTATTAAGTCATATTCTGGTTCTATTACGGCTGTTTCTTTGTTTGCTAGTGTTACTTTTGCTTTTACTCCTTTACTTGTTACCATGATTTTTAGCAGTGCTATTATGATTAGTATAACTATTAGTATTATCAGTACTGTGTCCATTGCTCCTGGTGAAGGCCTTATCTCGTATCTTGTGAAGGCAAGAGGAGCCAGAATTGCTGCTGCGTATAGAGATGTGAAAATAGCCGTGTATTTTGAGATCTGGTCTTGAAAGTTTTTGTTCGCTTGATACAGTGAATGTGTTAGTAGTGAGAGTGTTAGCACGTTCAGCACGAGTATCAGTGGATCTAGGATTGTCGCTATTATTGTTATTATTAGGGCTGTTATTACCGCGATCTGCATTTTTAGAACTAGGTAAGGCTCTATCGAATCATATTTCTCTTTGTACTTGGTTTTTATCGGATTCATTTTTGATCTTTTTTATTTTTAGTTTATCATGAGTTCGTAGGTTGCGTCTCCGCATCTTATGGTGTTGTCTTCTATTGGTTCTGCTCCACATATTTCTTCTTCGATCATTGCAGTGGTCTCTCCTGGATCTATTCTGCATCCTGGTGGTGATATGCTGAATCTTAATTCAGTTACTTCGTCCAGGTGCCTTACTTCGTAGGATGATATGTATGGGTTTTGGCATTCTGGATTTTGGAACTGTTCCGAGGTTAGTTGTGATGTTATCAGTGATTTTGCCGATGACTGTATCACGGTTTCTCTTGATTCTTGGAGTATGCTTGGTATCAGGGCTCCAGTTGCTATTAATACCAATGAGAGCGGTATTAGGAATTCGAAGGACACTAATCCTTTTTTCATTTGGTCACCTTCTTTATTTTTTTTATTGGGTTTTCTCTATGGTTATTTCTCCTGTAGTTCCTTCAGGGATAGATCCTATTTGGTACTGTACTCCATCGAGGTAGCCTATTTCTCCTATTTTTCTACCGGTGTATTCTTCGCTGGGTGTTCCTCCGGCACAGATTAAAGTTATTTCTTGTGGGTCTATTTGGTAGCTGCATTGAGGTGGAGTGGTTATTGTAAGGGATTTTCTTGCTCCTGGTGCCTGTAGTTCGATTGATTCAGCGTTGTTTATTAATGTTGAGCCATGTATTTCACTTATCTGCTCTGTTTGTACTTGTAAGGTTTCTTGGCTGGAGAATTCCATTAGTTCAGTGGAGATACTGGTGAATAGTATTACTAGCACTGTGAGAACTATTAGGTATTCCATGGTTAGTTGGCCTTTTTTCATCTTAGTGCCTCCATCATTTCGCGTGTTCTTTCGGAGTATATTTCCGCTGTCTCTTTTATGGTGTCTGAAGTCAGTATATATCCATCGGCTATGACCATAACTAGAGTTGACATTATGATCATTAGACTTATTATTATAAGGTATTCGAAACTGACTTGGGCTTTGTTATCCATTATTATCTTTGTTTTGAGGTTTTTGTTCTTAATTTGTTATTCCGAGGAACTGTTCTCGGTATTGGATGATCGTGTCTCTTATGGTTTCTTCCATTAGTAGTATTCTTGTGGTTAGTACTAGTGCTATTGTTGCTACTATTATCACTAGACTTAGCATTATTAGGTACTCTAGGCTTACTTGTGCTCTGTCATTTTTCCCCATTTTATCGTATGACTATAAAGTACTCTGTTTATAAAAGAGTTCTGTTAGGTTGTGATTAGAGTTTTGTATTTTTGATGTTTAGTTATGGGTTTTTTTCAATCGATTTTTTAATTTAGAGATATATCTCTACTGCTATTAGAATAACTAGGCCCAGTGTTAGAATTGGTATAAATGGCAGGCTCTTCTTTATGTTGATTTTTTCTATTTCCGATTCTTTTAAAGTTTCTATCTCTTTTTCTGTTAGTCCTCTTGCTTTTCTGGAATCGATTATTATTTTTCCTGGTTCTCTGTACCTGAATAATGTTGGTTCTCTTTTTTCAAGTTTTTTCTCTTCTTGTTCTTCGCTTTCTTCTTTCTCTATTTCCCATACATCTTGTGCTGGTATTTCTCCTTCTTTCAGATCTTTTACTTGTTTTTCTTCTCTTAGTGCGTGTTTTTTCATTGATTGATATGTTTTTATCCCGGTTACTAATAGTACAGATATTGCTAGGAAGAATAGAAGGTTGTTTATAGCTGTCTGAGTATTGTTTATTAACGATAGAGTGAATAGGAATGCCGTTACCGGGTATCCGGGCTCTTTAGCTATGTATACGAGTGGAGCTATTAATAGTACTGCGGAGGGATGGATGTTGATTATCCTGGTTAGGTGTAACGTGGCTGTTAGTACGAATCCTGAATAGGCTGATTTCGGGAGTGATTTTACTATGTCTTCTTTGAGTTCAGTGGTTTTTTGTTTGATCAGTTCGTGTAGACCGTATATGATTGTGAATGGGAGTACTGCTATTGTGGATGCTGCCAGTATTAGTATTGGAAAAGGTAAAGGATAAGTGAAGTTGCTGAGTGCTCCGTAGAATGGTATTGTTGCTCCCAGAGCAGTGAATAGTTTTACGTCTCCTCCTGCCCATCCTCCTAGTAGATATATGGTGTAGGCTAATACGAACATGGTAGCTATTCCGAATAAAGAATAAAGAAAGGGCTGGATGGTTTCTTGTACGGCTGATTGGACTATGTGTAGCCCTAGTCCAGTTATTAGTAGACCGTAGGTTATTTGGTTCGGTGCTGTCCTGTTCTTTATATCCGTGTAGCTAAGAACTATTAGTGCGGCTAAGGTTAGGGATAGGTATAAGTGGTTCCACATGTTTCTCTGCTCTTCTTGTTTTTTACGTTTCTATTTGCTTGTTTGGTAATTAGCCGTCAACTATCCAGCCTGGCATTCCTGCCATGCATGCTCCTCTGACCCAGTAGTCATCGTCTTCTACTAGATCATCGTCTTCTGGGTTATAATTATTAGTTAGTGTGGTTTCTGCCTCTCCTATTACTGTTCCTATTTCTTCATCTAGCCAATCTCCTCTGCATATATTGTTGCATGTGTCATTATGTGCATCTGTATAGTTTCCTGGTTCAATGTGGTTTATTACTAGAGCTTCATTACATCTTGATGCAGCATTTTGTGCTTCGGTTACTAGTGCAGATCTTTGTCTATCTCCTAGAATCCCGGTTATCATTGTTACTATAATTGCTGCTACTGCTAGTACTGCTGCTATTATTATCAGGTATTCTAGCGCTCCTTGAGCTTTTACATTCATATTCATCATCCTCCTACTTTTATCTCTACTCTAATTTAGATCTATTAACTTACTTTCTAGCTAGCCGTAGCCATGGAATATCATGGCTATTTGGAGCTAGTTCTTGATCTTTTTGGTATTTTACTGTTCCACTTGGATTATCCAGCCTGGTTCGCCTGCTAGGCAAGCTTGTTTTGGCTCGGTTATATCAGTTCCGCTTGCATTTTGTCCTGATACTACTCCTACTTCTGGATGACCTTCCCATTCGCCCGTGCATATCTCTTCGCATATATTTTCGGATGGTCCACCATCAGTGATGTTGGCGTTGTTCCCTGTAGGTTCATTGTTTGCTACTAGTGCACTGTAGCAACTTGAAGCAGCTTCCTGTGCTTCGGTTGTCAGCATTTCTGCATCTCTTCCTTCTAGTACTCCTGTTACTATTGTAACGACTATTGCCGCTACTGCTAGTACTGCTGCTATTATTATCAGGTATTCTAGCGCTCCTTGAGCTTTTACATTCATATTCATCATCCTCCTATTTTGATCTTTTTACAACATTTTTATGCTTTTCGTATGAGTAGGAATAATTCAATGTATTTAAAGGTTGGGGTACGACATTCCAGTAATTTGATACCTTGCCTTCATGTTGACCCACTATGAGTTATATTATGAGTGATGCCGCTATTGTGGCTCCTTCCCCTCCTCCCACCATTGCTAGGAAGTAAACGGATACTATTGTATAAAGTACGTAGGTTATTAGTGCTAGTATTGGGATGTATATCACGGCTTTTGATAGTTCTCCTTCTCTTACTTGTACTGCTCCTGCTGTTCCTAGTGCAGACTGTAGTATTAAGTATAATCTGAATATAGTTCCGTATTGAGCTACTATGCCTGTTTCCACTACTTCCTCTCCTATCCCTACTAACACGAATAGGACTGATCTCACTATTCCGAATATGAAAGGAGCTATGAAACTTCCTGCTACTATTATGAACAGGAACTGTAGTAGCGTCTTTGTTCTTCTTTCCTCTCTTAGTCTCTGTACTGATCTTATATCTTCACTCATTGCTGTTAATGTATCTATTAATCCTCCTCCACTTCTTCTAGCTGCTATTACTACTGTGCTTACTTTTTCCAGTAGCCTGCTTTTGGATCTTTCAGCGAATGAGTTCAGGGATTTTTCAAATGTGGATCCTTCCTGTATTTCTCTTAGCATTCTTCTTAGACCTTTTGTTATGGGCCCGTAGTCCATTCTGGAGGCTTCTCTTAATGCTGTTTCTATGGTTCCTCCTGTTTTGAGCGTGGTTGACATGTGGTGTAATACGTCCGGGAGAGCCTCTTCTATTTTCTGTATCTTTCGGTTTCTGAGGAATATTGGTAGTCCTAGGCCGATATCCACTATTACCAGAGCTGCTAATATAGCCAGCACCATGTCGAAGAATGAGGCTATTATCGCTCCTATTATTGCAAGAGTAAGAGTTATGGCTACTAACACGATTGGCTTTATGCCTATGTCCGAGAACTTCACTATTTCTTCGTATCTTTCCCATTTATCATTGATTTTTTCCATTTTGATCCTTTTTTTTATTTTTTTATTTGGTTTAGAATGTTCCTGGATCGCTTGCTTTGATGTAGTAGAGGAACATTAATAGGAATAATGGCACCATGAGGAAGAATACTATCATTAGGAATGTTGGTGAAAACATTGCGAAGAATCCTAGGTATTCCTGTAGTGCTGGTACGCTTCCGATGGTTGTGAGTATTGAGATCATTACTGGGAACACTATCGCTATCATTAGGAGGAATAGTCCAAGTAGGTTTAGTTTTTCCGCGAAGTCGGCTATTTTTTGTCTTCTTTGGAAGGCTACGTCTTCGGCTATTTCGGTCATTATGTCGGATAGGTTTCCTCCAGTTCTTAAGGCTCTTGTAATGTGGCCTATCACTCTTCTAACATCTTTGCTTTTTGTTCTGCTTCCCCAGGCTTCTAATGCGTCTTCTGTTGATACTCCTTTTTCTATCTGTCCCAGTACCCATCCGAATCCTTCTGATAGTCTGCCGTAGTTTGCTTGGGCTATGGAGCTCATTGTTTCGTATATTCCTACTCCTGCTCTTATCTGTATGGACATGTGTCTTAGTGCGAATGGTAGTTGTTTTTCCACTTCGTTACCTATTTTCGAGGCTTTATTTTTTGGTATGGTCAAGGCTATTCCTAACACTACTGGGATGGTTAGCATTGCTGCTAGTAAGGATATTAGGATTGATCCCAGGCCTAGTAGTGCAAAGCCCAGTGTAACTACGAATACTCCTATTGATGCGAATATAGTTCCTATGAAGGCTAATGTGAGGTATTGTTCGGCTGAGTAATCCATTCTGGCCGCGACTAGGTTCTTTTCTAGTCCGCGCCCCACCATTTTTTCCAAGAAATCCGTGATTCTTTCTATTGGAGACTCAAAGGAGGTGTATACTTTTCCAAATATTTTTACTAGAGGGTTTTCAAATCGTTCCAGTTGCTTTGCGGACTGTGCTCCCACGCTGTATTGTCTTCCTCCTCTCATTACTTCTCTAAGTTCTTTTGTTTCTTCTGGTATTTCGTCTTCTCTTAGTATTCCTTCTTTTTTGTATTTGTCCGCCATTCGATCCACTATAGTGTCTAAAGTGTCTCTATCCACTTCTTTTTCTGGTTCTGGTTCTATTTCTTCCTCTTCTTCTTTCTTTTCCAGTAGTTTCTCTATTTCATCTATCTCTTCGTCTTCGGGCATCTTTTTATCCTTCCTCTTTATTCGATTTGGCGGGTGGTTTCGTATTGGGTTTCGTATTGCCTTATTTTTTCTTTTAATTTATCCTGGTTGGTTATGTCTTTTTCAACGAGTTTTTCAAGGTATTCTTGCCTGTTTTCGAGTTCTTTTTTGAGGTCGTCCACTGAAAAGTCGAGGTACTGTACCACGTTTTTCTCGAACAGGGAGTCTTCTCTTTTTCTTTTGAGTTTGTCAACTGTTGGATCGTAGTCGAATACCACATTTAGTTCGGGTGATCCATCTTCTTTTATATCTTGAACTTCTACTATGCTCGTTATTCTTCTTATCAGTCCTTTATCCGGATGTTGGAATCTTTCCTGTATTATTATGAAATCTAATGCGTTCGCCATAACTACTGGTACGTTCATAGGTGGGCTTATTACTCTTGTAATGGTCTCTCTTGCTGAGTTAGCGTGTACTGTTCCCATGCTTCCGTCGTGGCCAGTGTTCATTGCTGTGAATAGGCTGAATGCTTCTTCTCCTCTTATTTCTCCCACGATCATCCTGTCAGGCCTCATCCGTAATGAGTTCTTTACTAAGGCATCCATTGATATTTCTCCTTTTCCTTCCAGTCCTGGTGGACGGGTTTCCAGCCTTACCCAGTGATCCACAGGCAGATTCAATTCTGCTGTTTGTTCTACTGATATTACTCTTTCTCTGGATGGTATTAGACTTGACAAGATATTTAGAGTGGTTGTTTTTCCTGAGGCGGTTCCTCCTGATACTAGTATGTTTGCCGGTCTTACTTCCAATCCTTCCGACATGAACCAGAGGTATGCTGCTGCTTCCGGTGTTAGGGTTTTCCATTTTATGAGATCCGTTAGTGATATTGGATCTTCTCTGAATGATCTGATTGTTAGTGTTGATCCATCAAGTGATATTGGCTGTATTGTGGCGTTCACTCTTGATCCGTCGGGCAGTCGGGCGTCGAGCAATGGATTGCTTCGGTCTATTCTTCTTTCAACTTGTCTTCCTATTCTGTCGATTATGTCCCTTATCTCCTTGTCATTACCGAATTTTACATTTGTCTTCATTGTGCCGTACTCTCTGTGGTGGACGTATACCGGTCGGTCGGGTGCTATGACCATGACTTCTTCGAGTTTTTTGTCCCTTACTAACGGATCTATTATTCCGTAGCCAATCATTTCTCTTACTACCATTTCGGCGTAGAAGTCTTTTCTGGATTTGGGTATTCCCAGTTCTGGGTTGGATTCAATTATTTCCTCTATTCTTTTGAGGTAGAATTTTCGTCTTTTTTCCTTTGATCGGAATCTTTCCGGAGCAACGCTTATTAGTCTGGTGGCTGCTTCTTTTATGGTGTTGATTATCTTCTTTTCAGGTCCTCGTGGTTTTATTACTGGTATTTCGTAGATAGGTAATTCTTCGTCTTCTGTCCTGTATATCCCTACGTCTCCGTAGGAGGTGATTAATTCCTTTTCTCCTTTTATCTCTACTTTTCCTGCTTCTTCTTCCTCGAGTAATTTCTCGGATTCTTTTTTCTCTCCTTCTTTTTCCTTTACTTTTTCTTCAAATTTCTCCAGGTCTCTTTTCTCTTCTTCTCTTAGATCCATTTCTTTTGGTTCTTCTTGAACTAATTGATCTTCTATCCAGTCTCTAAGTGTCTTTCTATTTTTGTTTTGTTCTTCAGCTTCCATTAATTTCTGGTATTGTTCTTCAGTGAAATCTTGTGCTTGTTTTTTTACTTTGGATACTTTTTTCTGCACGAGCTCTTCGTAGTCTATTTCTTCTGGTTCTTCTTCCACTTCTTTGTCCTTTTTCTTTTCTCTTGATTTTTCTATCACGTCATCTA
>SL_8KL_010_SEDDRAFT_10002792_pt1 | contig 14625 bp, 11 predicted proteins | sample SodLakKL_010_SED_4_FD_11160 | JGI IMG/M metagenome (IMG submission 11160) | reverse complement strand
CCCTGAATTTGATTTTTCATTATTTCTGCTGCCGAATGTCCTGAACGCAGCAGCGAGCCGATAGTGCTCATTTTGTGATAAGAATGATTAAAAAAATAGCGCCACCCAGCGCAAAGGTAATTTAAACCGGGTTCGCCGCCGGCAGTTTTCATGAACCGGTTCTTCGGGCATTCCCCCTTACAGGCAAAGAGCACTTTGCAATCCAGGCATAGCGCGGGCAAGCTGTCATGTTTAGCCAGGCCAAAGTTTTTCTGTTTTTCAGAGAGCACCATTTCCACGAGCGGCGTTTCAAGTATATTACCAAGTAAATAAGCCGGTTCCACGAAATGATCGCAGGAATAAAGATCACCATTATGCTCCAGCGCCAGCCCCAGACCACAGGTATTATCAAATACACACATTCCCGAAGATGGCAGGTTGAGATGGTTGCGAATTGCCGCCTCGAAAGTCTGGATGAAGACGGAACCGACATCATTTGCTGCCCACTCGTCAAAGATTGTGCTCAGAAAACGGCCGAATTGTGCCGGCTCTACTGAGCGATCTGAAACCAATGTTCCATCCTGTACAGCGCTTCTTTCACCGCTGGGGCTTAGCCGTTCCAGGACTGGAATAAACTGAACCCAGGTCGCCCGGACTTCATCCCTTAAAAAGCGGTATACTTCTAGCGGGTAATCTGCATTAACGCTGTTTACGGCAACCAGTATGTTGTGATCTACACCATGTTTTTGCAGCAGGCGTACTCCCCGCATAACCTGTTTGAATGTGGGCTGGCCGCTTTTAGAGCGTCGAAAGCGATCATGCAAAAAAGCCGGTCCATCAAGGCTGATTCCGATTAAGAAGTTATGCTTTTTAAAAAACCGGCACCAATCATCATTTACCAGTGTGCCATTGGTTTGCATTGAATTTTCATAGACCAGCGGCTGCCGGCGGTCTTTAACGGGCCGGCAAAAATGCTGCAGCAGTTCAATTGCCCGCTGGTAAAAGTCTAAACCCATCAGGGTCGGTTCTCCGCCCTGCCAGGCAATGCTGATCTGGTTTGAAGTTTGTGCTGTCGTTAGCTGGCTGATGTAGGCTTCCAGGACGGTATCGCTCATCCGAGACCGGCTGCCCGGATAGAGTTTTTCTTTCTCCAGGAAAAAGCAGTAGGCACAGTCAAGGTTACAGGCCGCCCCGGTCGGTTTAGCCAGGACGTGAATCCTGGAGGGCAGGGTCTTCTTTTTCATGCTCTCTGTTATCATTTAAATCTCCACCTGTCATACTTAATCTTTCTACCAGGGCCAATGGCCTTCAAAACTATGGCAATAGTTCAGGTTCTCCCTGTTCCGCTGATAGGTTAGAAAAAGGAAGTGTTCCCGGCTTTAGCTGCAGCCATTCATTGGCAGCTGCAACAGCCAGGTTCATTGCTTCTCCCAGCTTCCGTGTGGCAAAGAATATGTTTTCTTCGCCAATCGTATAAAGCAGGCCGGTTTTCTCCAGCTGTTTGTAAACCATGGGGTCAACACCAATTAGCATTAACTTGCTGTTTTGAGCTTTTAGTGATTGGGCGTACCTTTCCAAAACATTAATAAAAGTACTGCTTAGGTCTGATTTTCCCCTGAGTGCAATCGCTACTACCGCTCTTTCGGCTTTGTCAACTTCCGGCAGTAAGTTTTCAAGGTTTTTGGCTGCAGCAAAGAAGAGGCTTCCGTAGATCTGCAGCAGGGTAAGTTTATTACCAGGTACAGTCGGAGGTGCCGGACACTCCTCAGGAAGGCCACCAGGGAACAGAACCCACTCTCTAACAACTATTTTGTTGGACTGGCCAATTACATGTAAAACTATACTTAAAGCCATACCGATCAGCACCGCATAATGGAGCGGAACGAAAAGGGTAAAAATAAAGGTCATCACCATTACTGTTGATGATACTTTGCTTGTTTGCCAAACTGTTTTAGTGGCTTCAATTCGCAGTCCCTGAAAACCGGCGACGATCAGTAATGCTGCTAAAGCCGGCATGGGGATAAATTCGACAAGTGGTGCAATAAGCAAAACTACACCAACGACTAAAATGCCGGCAAAAATATTTGCCCAACGAGATTGGGAGCCGGCACCCATGATCAGGTTAGTTCCGGAAATTGAACCTCCGGCCGGGATTCCTCCAACAAAACTGGTTTGCGACATTTGCCGCACCCTGTCCTAAAAAATCCCTGGAGACATCGGGGAATTTACCGTCCGGGTTAGGGAAACTTTCGCTGACCCCGGCCCCCTGGATCAACCCGATTACTGCAACAGAGAAGGCTGGAATAATTAATCGACCGATCAGCCCCGGATCAGGTAAACCCATACTGGGAATAGACTGGGGTATAGAAGCAATATCGCCAACTGTACTCACTGCCTGCCACCCTTCTCCTGTAAAAAGGCCTGGAAGCGAAAGTATAGCCAGCATAATCGTTGAGATGGCGATAGCAACGATGAAAGCATACTTGTCCCAGGCCGATTTTAATAATAAAACTATAATGGCCAGGGTAAGCAAACCGAGAAAAGTAGTATGATAATCAACCCTGCCAAGGCGCAGCAGTAAATCAAGAGTCCGGGCGACACTGTTAGAGAAGGAGCTTTGAAATCCGGTTAAATCGCCAAGCTGGCCTAAAATAATCAGGACAGCAACCCCGTTTAGAAAACCGGTCATTACCGAGTTAGACACAAAGTGAATCACAAAACCGATTTTAAAAATTCCAGCCAGCAGCTGGATTAAACCGGCGAAAAAAACCAGAGTTATTAATGCCTGCACTCTCTGTTCAACCGGGATGCCGGCCAGACCGTCCCCTGCAGCAACGGCAAGCGCGCCTGTTGTTGAAATGTTCATGTATACAGAACTGGCAAAAACAGCCCCAACCGGAAGAGCCACCATGAGCGTGTAAATCCCGAATACGGGATTTACTGATGCCAGCAGGGCATGAGCCATCGACTGGGGAACATTAACAATAGCAAAAGTAAGGCCTGCGATTAAATCCGAGCGCAGGTTTGACCGGTGAAGTTTTAATGCCTTGATTTCTTTTTTTAGTTTCGGTTTCATCCAGAAAGCACTCCGCAGCCATAGTCATCAACATTATTGTTCATGATACCACCCGGTTGGTGTAATCTCGGGTGTACTAATAAATCCGTGTATTGACAAGAGTCACATGATAAGTTGGAATGAGATATGATTAAAACATTTACCGATAAAATCACTTTATTAAAATTTTACCTTGCAGGGATATTTATAGCTTTCAATCTGTAAAGGTTGCAACATGTCAATATTATAGCTTGCAAGCTATAATATAATCTATTTTTTGACTTTGTAGTCTAAATACTATAAAATAACTATAATACACATGTACGAGGTGCTATTTTTGATAAAACGTACAGCCTATCTCAAACAACTATCTGACTTTAAAGACAAAAATTTAATTAAAGTTATTACTGGAATACGAAGAAGTGGTAAATCCATTTTGCTAAAGCAATTTTATGATTATTTAAAGGCTTCCGGTGTCGCTGAAGACCGAATAGTAATGATAAACTTTGAATCTCTCCACTATGAAAAGATTAAAGATTATCAAGCTCTGTATCAACATATCAGTAAATTAATTACACCGAACAAAACAACTTATATCCTTCTTGATGAGATTCAAGAAGTCATCAATTGGGAAAAAGCGCTGGCAAGTTTTCAAGTAGACTTCCATTGTGACATTTATATAACTGGATCAAACGCTTATATGCTCTCGTCTGAACTAGCTACTTATATCTCTGGAAGGTATGTGGAAATGCACATATTGCCACTTTCTTTCAGGGAATATCTAAGTGGTGTAAAAACCGATAAAGAATTGGCCTTTAAACATTATCTGGAATATGGCGGGTTACCTGGTTTACTGGAATTTTACAATCGTGAGGATTTGTTCAGGCACTATATGGAGGGGGTTTACAATACAATAGTTATTAAAGACATAATCGGCAGAAGCAGTATAAAAGAAACTGACCTGTTGGAATCAATTCTTCTTTATATGATTGACAATATTGGAAACCTTATTTCTGCAAACAATATCGCTAACTACTTAACCAGCAGTGGCAGAAAAACTTACGTTTCCACTGTGATTGAATACCTGGAATCTTTAGAAAAAGCATTTGTTCTATATAAAGCAAAAAGGTACAACATAAAAGGAAAACGCCTTCTACGCTCGCCCTACAAGTATTATTTAGCTGATGTTGGTTTTAGGAATATTGCACTTGGGCGAAGGGAAATGGATATCGGTCGTGTTCTTGAAAACATCGTTTTTCTCGAACTCAAGAGGAGAGGGTATGACTTAAAAATCGGCATAGAAAGCAATTTTGAAGTCGACCTGGTAGCCTCAAGGGGTACTGAAAAGGGCTATTACCAGGTTTGCCTGTCGATAGCAGATGATGATGTCATGAAGCGTGAATTACGTAGTCTACAAATGATTAAAGATAGCTATCCTAAATTTTTATTAACAATGGATTTTCATCTTAAAGAAGAGATTGGTGGGATTAAATTACTTAACATAAGAGATTTTCTTCTTGAAGATTGATATCTGACAGACAAGCGGTCCTTAGGCTGTAAACTTTCTGAATCAGGCGGCCTCCAGCTTATCCGAAACTTTTTACTATGATATAATTGGTGAACAGATGGAATCTTTACCAAACCCGGGCTTCGATATCCTTCAAACCAGGTTGCACCGCCCCAACCTGCCGGGTTCCTTATTGCCCCGCCCGGGCTTAATAAAACTGCTTGATTTCACTCCCCCCAAAGTGTTAACCCAGGTCATTGCTCCTGCCGGGTTTGGGAAATCAACCCTGGTCAGTTCCCGGCTCGATGAGATGCAGTGCCCGGGCAACAATCTAAAAACTGATTGTCTGCCTTCAGCCTGGTTGGCAATTGATGAAACAGATAATGACTTCATTTTTTTTCTGCGCCATTTCACTGCAGCGCTGCGTAATATCTTTCCGGAAGCTTTACCGGAAAGTTATAAGCTGATCCATAACGCCAGTGAAATTGATATGGAGTTAATCTCACTAATTCTAACCAACGAAATAGCAGCGATTTCGCAGCGCTTTGTGATGGTGCTTGACGATTTTCATCGCACCGCTTGTCCTCAATTGCATGAATTACTGTCGAGATGGANTAAACACTGGCCTTTACCTATGCACCTGGTGGTCATTTCCCGAACTCAACCGCCCCTTGCACTTTCTGGATTAAAGGGCCAGGGGAAAATAAATGATATCCGCTCCAGGGATCTGCGCTTTTCACCGCAGGAGGCCGCAGATTATATCAGCCTGACGACAGAAAGAGATCCCGGAGAAAAACCTATAGCCGATCTGCTGAACCATATTGAAGGCTGGGCAGCTGGATTAAAGCTTGCTTCAATCGCGCTAAATCAAACAACCGCAGTTCAAGATATTGAACCTATGATCTCACTGGGAAGACAGGATATAATCAGTTATTTGGCTGATGAAGTTTTCGGCCACATGTCAGAACCGATGCAGCGATTCTTAATGAAAATTTCAATTCTTGATGATTTCTGCGCTTCACTGTGCCTTGCACTGGTTGATGAAGATGACGTGGATGAATCTGTAAATCAGTTGCTTGATAACATTAATAGTATTGACCTTTTTATTATAGCCCTTCAAGGCAAAGAGGAGTGTAACGAGGATTGGTTTCGCATGCATCATCTTATGCGTAACCTTTTGCAAAAGCGACTGTTGAAAAGCACTAACCCGGAGCAGCTCAGTTCATTACATCTGCGTGCTGCAAACTGGTATGCCGGTTGTAACCAGTTTAAACAGGCGCTCGAACATGCATTAAAAGCCGATAATAACGAACTGCTGTTAGAAATTCTTGATCAAATGATTTTTGAAGCCCTGGACAGTGAAGATCTCCTGCTTGTAGATCATTTAATGCAATTCATTACAGGAGATATGAAGCCTGCTAATCCGCAGTTCATATTGTATAAGGCCTGGCAAAAGCTTTATAGGTGGGATCTTGACGAAGTCAAATCTATAATCGGGCAAGTGGAAAAGATCATGAAGAGCGAAGAACCGGCTTTTATGAATCGGGGCACCCTGACCGGACAATTAGCCTTTTTTAAAGGTTTTTTTGCCCTCGCCTCCAACAGCGTGCCAGGGGCCGTTAAGATATTTGTAAAAGCGCTTGATTTAATACCAACCCGGTGGAACTACATAAGGGGCCAGGCTGTTTTTTGGCACGGGTTAAGTCTGCTGTTTTATAAAAATGTTCATGAAGCTGCCTCCTGTCTGCAGCAGAGCTACGGGGACCTTGGCAATCAGAATAACAGTCATGCAATTCGTCATTTATTTGCCCTGGCGTTAATTTATCTCCAGGATGGAAACCTGAAAGCAAGCGAACATTATGCCCGGTTGCTGCTCGATAAAGCCCGCAAAAATAAATTAGTGCAGCAGGAAGGATTTGCCCTGGCTTTTCTTGGCTTTGTCAATTATCAGTGGAACAGGCTTAATCTGTCTGAAGAATGGTACCGGGAACTATATAGAATAAGCTCATTCACCACAATACTTCTTAATCGTCAGGGCTATATCGGACTGGCTTATGTCTTGCAAGCCCTGGGGAGGAGTAAAGAAGCTCTTGATATAGTTAATGAACTATCTGATCTGGAGCTTGAATATCGCGGCCAGGTGACGGAGGTGGCTCAGGTTGGCCGGCTTCGGGTATTGAGCAGCCAGAATCAGGGCATGGAGGCTGAAAAATGGGCCGATGAATATTTAAAGCCCTTTGCCGATGTTCTCCTTATGCCTAATTTTGAAGATCCGCAGGTATTTAAAGCTAGGGTGTTAATTGCCCGTAGTGATCCTAAAGATCGTTCTCTAGTCAGGGAAATTCTATCAAAATATTTAAATATCGCCGGGGATACAAATAATAACCGGTGCAGGGCCGAGGCCCTGGCTCTTTCAGCATTGGCGGAGACTAACGCGGGAAATAGTAGTGCGGCCCGGGAACTGTTAAGTGAATCGCTTATAATAGCTGCCCGGGGCAGCATGATTCGCCTCTATCTTGACCTTGGCCCACAAATGGAGAAACTGTTGAAGCAGGTCTCTCCTGCTGCAGAGATTGCCGAGTTTGTTCAGGAGATTCTTGCTGCATTTGCTGAAAGTAGCGTCGGTAAACCGGTTGCCAATCAATCAGCTAAAGGGCAGTCCGTGATTAATATAGATGGTTTGGGGCTGCCCTTTTATGAAAATCTATCCCTGCGCGAGATGGAAGTTTTGCGCTTAATGGCCGAAGCGATCAGCCTGCAGGAAATTGCTGACCGCTTATTTATCTCATATGCAACGGCAAAACGCCATAACGTTAATATCTACTCCAAGCTGGGAGTCCACAGCCGCTGGGAAGCGGTTGCTTTCGCCAGGAAAAACGGAATTATTTAGCCCTCTCTTGGCGATCCCGCTTTTCATTTTATTTTCGTGATGTCGTCAGGCCGCCAGGTCTGATCGAAGAAAGGTTCCAGCGGCCCAAAGTAGATGTCGACCGAGCCGTCCGGGTTCACCTCGGGTTGGTCAAAGGCGCTGCTGACGCTCGCCCTCATAACCCATAAAGTGAATAGTCTATCAATCTCAGGGTATTGTAATAAACCATCCACAACCACCATATTCATTAAGTTTCATTATCTTCCGGCGGCGGAAGAACCGGCACTTCCCCTGCTTTATAACCTGGCAGGCCCAATGAGGGAATAATCGCCAGAAGTGAAATCCCGGCTAAGATTAAAAAAGATGCCCGGAGGGCCCTTAAGCGTGATTCAATATTAATCCTTACCGCCTCGGTGATTTCCTCAGGGGCAGCCGCGGTTTCGCCAAGATGTTCTTCAAGAAAATCATTGCTGACAAAAGCTACATTATCGAAATTAATATGATTTTTTAAATCATTGGGAACGGTGGATTCCATTAGACTGCCTGTTACAATAGCGCTTAGAAGGCCTACTGCTACAACACCAGCAAATGCCGTACCCAGGGCAGTTGAGAGGTTGTTGGCCACACCACGTACTGCGCCTACATCTCCAGCAAGTTCCTTAGGTGCTGAAGTAACCATGACATTAAAGAGCAGCGTAATAAGGGCGCCTTCTGCCAGGCCGATTAAAATCAGGCTTAAAACAACAAGGGGTGTGCCCCAGTCATTGGCAATTGTACATGAAAGCAGGGTTAAGCCTAAAGCAACAATAACAAATGATACAGTGGCGATAAGGCGCGGTGTGAAACGGTCAAAATAGCGGACAACCAGAATTGCAGCTGTTGCAATTGATAATGTATAAGGAATTACCGTTATGGCTGTAAAGATTGTACTGCGATTTTGGACAATCTGGATATAAAGTGGAATCAGAAAATTAACAGCCGGACCGAGGCCGCTGATAAAGAAAAGTGCTGTTATTGTAGAACGCTCCATACGCGATGAAAACAACTTCATGGATATCAGGGGTGTTTTCCCTTCGCTTGTTCTTTTAAATGACCGCCGGAAAAAACCTTGCCCCAGTACTATTCCAAGTATGATCATAAAAGGTGCCGGAGACAAACCGAGCAATGTAAATGGAGCCATAGTCTTTGCTGTAACCAAACCCCAGCTGTTCAGATTATTGAAACCAAAACTGATCAGCATGATCGCTGCTGCTGCTAAAAGGGCGCCTATAAAATCAATTGTTAGCCCGGGGTGGCGCGGGATTGCTTTAATCTTGAAGCTTAGCAAAAAGGCAACCAAAGAAATTGCTGTTAGCAGGGCAAATGAATAACGCCAGCTGAGGTAAGTTCCCAGGAAACCGGCGATAAAAAAGGCCAGAGTGCCTGACATGGCCGGCGCCCCTGCCAGAATACCCAGTGCCTGGGCTTGCTGACCGCCGCAGTAATTAGCGGCGATCAAAACAACCAGGGTGGGAACCAGTGCTGCTGCGGCCAGGCCAGCCAGGGCCTGAGCCAGGTTCATGGTCAGGGCATCCTTACTGGTAGCCATCAGGGCCATCGCAGAACCATGCAGCAACACGGTAACTTGAAAGACCAGCTTTTCTCCGAACCTGCGGCCAATTTTAGCGCCAAGCATGACAAATGCAGCGACAAAAAGAGAATAGACCACCAGGGCGGTACCGACACTGGTGGCCGGGGTATAAAGGTCTTCAACAATCGGCCCGATTGAAACCGGTATAGCATTTACATTAAAGGCCATCTGCATCTGGACCAGGACAATTATAACCAGGGGCAGCCAGGAGTTATAGATGTTTTTTTCAACCTGTTGAATGGTAGTATTATCCTTGATAGTTTGTTTGGTCATTTTTTTAATAATTCCTAAGCATTTCTATAACCAGGCGCACACCTACACCCTGGCCGCCTTTTTCCTGGTATGATTTCTTTGGCTTGTCAAGCCAGCCTGTTCCTGCTATGTCTACATGGGCAAAGGGGTAATCACCAACAAAAGCCGCCAGGAAAGCGCCGGCAGTAATTGACCCCGCAGCCCCTGCCTTGTCGCCAAGGTTTTTGATATCTGCTATATCACTTTTTATCATTTCCCTGTATTCATCCCAGAGCGGCAGCTGCCAGACTCTTTCACCGCTCTCTTCGCCGGCTGTTATCAGCCGATCGGCCAGGGTTTGATCGGTAGCCATAACACCTGAAGCATGAGCACCGAGAGCAATGATCATCGCCCCGGTAAGGGTTGAAAACTCAATGATTGCATCCGGTTTGTAGCGCTGGGCATAAAATAATCCATCAGACAAGATCACTCTTCCTTCAGCATCGGTATTGAGGATCTCTATTGTTTTTCCGCTCAAAGTTTTTACTACGTCACCAGGCCGGTACGCTTTACTACCTGGCATATTCTCTGCGGCGCTGATAATACCCACAACATGAAGCGGCAGCTGAAGCTCGGCAAGGGCCTGCATTGCTCCAAGAACTGTTGCCGAACCGCCCATGTCCGACTTCATCATCTCCATCGCTCCGGCCGGCTTAATGTTGAGTCCTCCGGAGTCAAAGGTAATTCCTTTGCCCGCCAGGCAGATCGTCGGTTTATCCTCTGCTGCTTCCCCATATTCCATGACAATAAAACGTGGCTCGTTTACCGATGCCCCACCTACGGCCATAATCCCGCCAAAACCCTGCTTTACAAGCTCATCAGTGCCCAGAACGGTAACCTTCAGCCCCAGGCGTTTACCCATGGCTTCCGCCTCTTCACCGAGGTAAGCAGGCGTAATCACACCCCCGGGTCCATTAACCAGGTTGCGGGCATACACCACGCTGCGGCCAATTATTATGCCCACAGCAACTCCTTTTTTTACTTGCGGTTCATTGCCAATATAGATAGTTGTTTCAGCCACTGAGAATTTATCATCATCTTGTAAATCTGTTTTGTGCTGCAGGTAACGGTAAGTGCCCATTTCAAACCCTTCTGCCAGGGCCTGGCCAGCTCTTTCAGGATCTAATTCAGGCTTTTCGTTAAAACCAAAGCTAAATTTTTCTGCCTGCAAATTGCGAGCTTCCTTAACCGCAGCAGCGGCTAATTCGCGCAGGGTTTCCGCTGTTACCTTGTCAGCTTTGCCCATGCCGACCAGCAGCAGCCGACGTGGCTTTACTTTACCACCCGGATAAATAAGCAAGGTTTTTTTGAACTTGCCGCTGAAATCCTTTGGCTCAATCAAGCCGGCAATAGTTTCAGGCAGAGATGCTTCTTCAGGTACTGCAAAAACAGCCAGGTCGGATTCCTGGTTTAAGATTAAATCATCCTTTACATTAATATCCACGACTTATCACTCCTAAAGATTAACTTATTTTTTTATCATGTTTATCTGAAACATACTCAGGATAACCTACGGGTAAATCTTCCTCTTTGAAACCAGGCATTCTGCCTGCTGGTATTATAGCCAGCAAGGCAAGTGAGGCAAGACCCAGCAAGGATATTTTTAAGGCCCTCAACCGTGCCTCGGCATTGATCAGGACAGCCTTCGCCACTTCTTCAGGGGTTGCTCCAATCCTGTTCGCTAAAATATCCTCCACCTCTTCATTGGTAATAAAATTAACATTATCGAAATTGAGCTGATCTATTATTTCAGGGGTAATCACCGGGCTTGCAGACGCATTGGTTAAAATAAGCATGCTTAACAGGGAAACGGCAAAAACGGTAGCAACGGATATACCTACACTGCCTGAAATGTTATGAACAAGTCCGCGCCAGGCGCCTACATCGCCAGCCAGCTCTTTTGGTGAAGCGCTGAGCAGGGTATTGAAGACCAGGGCTACGATAGCTCCCTGTCCAAGGCCTAGCATAATCAATCCTAAAACAATTGTCAGTTGGCCCCACTCATTGCTGATAGTAAGGGCAATCAAACTCAGAGCTGACGCGACTAAGACAAATCCTAAACGGGCAATCTGGCGGGGAAGATAGATATCGTAGAATCTTGCAATTACTGTATTAGCAATAAAAATTGAAATAGTGTAAGGAATAATTGAAAAAGAAGTCTGGATACTGCTCAGTCCCTGAACAACCTGCATGTAGAGAGGGATCAGGAAATTTGCCGCTGTGCCAATGAAAAGCATCAGCGCCATGCACCAGGTTGTTGCTCTCTCCTCAACTGTATCGAGAACCTCGAGATTAAAGAGTTGAGATTTCTTTTCAGCCTGTCTTTTGCGCAGCCAGGCGAAAAAGACCTGGGCCATGAATATACCTATGACAATAAAAATCAAAGCCGGAGAAAGGCCGAGAACACTGAAGGGAGCAGCCGGTTTAGCCAGGAAAGGCCCCCAGGCTGTTAAACCGCTGAAACCAAAGCTAAGCAGGATGATGGCCGTAGAAGCGATCGCTGCGCCTCTCCAGTCTATGTTTAATTCTGATTGCGGTTCAATCTTCTTCAAGCGGGTGCTTAGAATAAGATTGAAAACTCCCAGCAAGACAACAAGGGCAAAAGAGTAGCGCCAGCCGATCGTTGTGGCGAAACTGCCGGCTATTAAAAGTGCCAGCACGCCAGCACCCGGAATAGCGGCTGCCAGGAAGCCGATCGCTTGAGCCTGCTGCTTACCCTTGTAATTAGCGGCAATAAAAACAGTTAGCGCCGGAGCAATGAGGGCGATAACAGCACCACCCAGGGCCTGCCCGATAAAGAGCATTGGCCCGTTGACGGCCAGAGTTACCATCAGCATTGAAAGGGCATGAATAAAAACGGCAACCTGGAATACTCTTTTTGAGCCAAACTTGGACCCGATTTTTGCCCCCAGCAAAATAAAAGCAGCCATGGAAAAAGTGCCGGTAGTAATAGCTGTTCCGACAGCGGTAGCAGGGATACTCAAATCACTGGTCAGACCGGCCATCGAAACTGTAAGAGCGTTGACATTAAATGATGCCTGGATCTGGGTTAAAACTACAACAATCAGTGGCAACCAGGATACTTTAGCGTTGTCTGAGATACCTTTAACAGGGGAATCTTGAATAGACATCCAAACTTTCACCACCTAGACATATAATTTGTGGAACAAATCTTAATAAAACCTTTATAAGCAATCGCCTATTTTTAAAACCGAAACTATTGTCAGCTGCAGCTGGCCTATTAAGCTCAGAACACCGTTAAGGGCAGCCTGATCAATTAGTAGGCCGGTAATGATGGTATAAACTGAACCATCTTTCTGCGTTTGGTAGCTGAGGGATAGTTCTTCAATACCGTACAAACGGGCTAAGTCGATTTCCCCCCGCACTGTGATTTCATAAACGGCGGGGCAATCAAATTCAGATCCGTAGCCGTGATAAGTATCCATGCTATTAAATTAAGCTGTCGATAAAGATAGCGATACCACCCGGTTGGTGTAGTTTCGGGTGTATTTTTTTCGGATGCAATTCGAGTTCTTATTACTTGCTGTAATTAGATATAGCGCACGGTGAACATCTACTCCAAGCTGGGGGTTCACAGCCGCTGGAAAGCGGTTGCTTTTTCCAGGAAAAACGGAATTATATAGTCCGTCAGTTTACTCCCTTTGATTATTAATTAAGTTAAGCCTCGCTACACCTATAATAATCCTTTTAGGTGGTAGCAGCAGTCGGGTGTTTAGATTAGCCTAAGCTTGGAAAGCTTAAATATCTGTGGAAGGAATGAATAGAATGAGTGTTAAATACCCTGCTTTATTTTTGATAATGCTGGCCTTATTCTTTGTGGCAGGCTGCGGTGGACCGGGTGGGGGAGTTCCCGATTTAGACGGAACGGAATGGAGCTTAACTGAAATGAATGGCGAAGCCTTACCAGGCGAAGTGGATATTAACATCACCTTCAGCGAAGGCCAGGTAAGCGGCCAATCAGCCTGCAACCGCTATTTTGCGGAATATGCACAGGATGGTTCAAAGCTGAGCATTGGCCAGGCAGGAAGCTCCCAAATGTACTGTGAAGGGTTGATGGATTACGAGGCTGATTACCTGCAGGCCCTTGCTGAAGTTGAAAGTTTTGAACTGAGCAGCGACAGCCTGAAATTGCTGGATCAAGCCGGCAATGCAATTCTGGTTTTCCGTAAATAAGTTTATAGAATTAAGCGGTGATAACAGCCTGTTGTATTCTGGAGATAAGAAAAGATGATCAATAGCTACCAAAAAATATACCTGGAATGGCTGGTTGATGTTCTGGCTTATGTAGTTGTGCTCAATCTCCTGGCCGAGCATTTTAATGCGTACTATATCTATAGCTTCACAGTATCAGTCATGTTAGCCCTTTCGATGAAGTTAATCCTGGTTCCCATCGTTTATATTAAAGTGAAAATAGGCATCTTCTGGAAAAAAAAAGAGGGTTGGCCATTCAGAGTACTGGGTATTCTAAGCAAATTTATTATATTGTTTTCAAGCAAATTTGTAGTGCTGGCATATCTTGATTTTAAATACAGGGAATATGTCAGCATCGAAGGTTTTGTCAGTATTACAGCCTTAATCCTTCTCCTCATGCTGACAGGTAAACTGCTTCGCCATGGATATGATTACCTGGGTGCCATTAATCCTGTTAGTAATCTATAGCGGTTTAAACCAAACAATGTATTTAATTATTAAGTTAAGAATAAGAAGGAGGTAATTCGCAATGGCACGTTTGATCAGAAAAATGGCCCGGACTGCAGCCATATCAGGAACTGCAACAGCAGCTTCGGGAAGGGTGAGACATCGCCAGGCACAACAATTTGCAGCTGAAGCGGACCGGGCTTCCAGGGAGGCTAAACCGGTTCCCACCCCTGAAGACGAAATGGGTCACCAGATAGCACAGCTGGAAAAACTGGCCAGTCTTAAGGAGCAGGGTATTCTGACGGAAGAAGAATTTAATGCCAAGAAAAAACAGATTCTTGGTCTGTATTGAAAACAAGACTTCTTAAAAGTGGTGCAAGCAATAAATGGCTTATTGAAAAATTATAAGCCATTTATTATATGCATAAGTTGTTATGGAATAACTTAGAAGCACTGCAAATTGCTCGAATTATAATCCAAGGGTGGGCAAAGACGAAACCCGAACTTGCACGCCGGAAGAAAATGACTGAACAATACCGGGGCAGGACTAATGCTGCTGTTGAAGTTTTTTTCCAGTTCCTCTTCATTTGCAAAATGTTTCAAACATTATTTTGACCTGTCGGAAACAACACTTG
>SL_8KL_010_SEDDRAFT_10002789_pt1 | contig 14630 bp, 10 predicted proteins | sample SodLakKL_010_SED_4_FD_11160 | JGI IMG/M metagenome (IMG submission 11160) | reverse complement strand
GGATATAGTTGGTTACAACAGTACTTTCCATGGATTGCTGCTGGAATTATAGAAAAGGGTAAAGCAGATATGGTAGGTGTTGGAAGAATGGCATTTGCATACCCTGATTTTGCAAAAGATATAATTGATAATAAAGAACTATCTAAAAGTAAGGTATGCATAACATGCAGTAAATGTTCAGAATTAATGATTGCTGGTGGTCCTACAGGATGTATTGTAAGAAACTCTGAACCATATGCTAGTTTATATCAAGAGAAAGTGGTCAAATAATATTATTTGACTAAATCAATATTATTTAAAGGAGGTGAAAACAAATATAAAAGCTGATTTCATTTATTAAAAAGATTTCAAAAACTAAAATTAGGGGGAAAAAAAATGAATTCAAAGAAAACTGTTTTAGCTATTAGCGTAATGCTTTGTTTAACGTTGGTTTTTGCTGGTTTTAATGGTGTTGTTAGAGCTGAAAGCTTTCCTGAAGATGATTTAGATTTAATTATACCTTGGCCTTCTGGTGGATTTACAGACGTTGCTGTCAGGCCTTTTGCTCATTGGTTCGAAGATTATTTTGATCAAACAGTTGTTGTTGATAATAGAACCGGAGCTGGTGGAGTAATAGGATCAAAAGCTATTGAAGATGCTGAACCAAATGGTTATACTTTTGGTACTACATCAATCTCAACTGTTACTGCACGGTTAACTGCTCCTAATCCGCCCAATATGGATAATGTTGATGCTTTAGGGCAGATTTTCACTAGTCCAGCAACATTAACAGTAAACGCTGATAGTGAATGGGAAACAATTGATGAATTTGTTGAATATGCAAAGGAAAATCCTGGAATGGTTACTATAGCAAATACTGGTGTTGGTGCTAGTGTTCATATTTTTTCATTAGCCTTTGAAGAAGTTGCTGATATAAATGTTATACATGTTCCTTATGACGGTTCAGAACAACCAACAGTTGCTGTTTTAGGAGGACATATTGATGCTACTTTAAATATACTACCAGATGTAGCAGATCATGTAAGAAGTGGTAGTTTAAGAATGTTAGCAATTGCTACCCATGAAAGACATGATGATTTCGAAAATGTACCTACTTTCCTTGAAGAGGGGTACGATTTTACAATGGGTAATTATACTGGTTTTGTAGCTCCAAAAGGTGTTCCACAAGAAAGATTAAATATTTTAGAAGATGCCATTGCAGAAGCTATGCAAGATGAAGATATTATTAAACACCTTGAAGATTCTGGCTATGTTCCTGAATATTTAAATGCCGAAGAATTTGATGCAGTTCTAAAAGATACAGTTGAAAGTATTGATAATATGATAGAAGAAGGATTACTTGATATAGAGAATTAATGATGGAATAGAACTTAAGTGCTGCACTTATATTTTTGTTGTGCAGCACTTTTATTTCAGGAGGTTAGATTATTAGTGAAAAGTTTATTTTTAAAGTTAATAAAAACAGCGGATTTTTATATAACAATTTTTTTATATATTTTATCTGTTTTTGTCTATAGTATGGCTAGAAACTTTCCTATTATGAGAGGTGCTCCAAGAGCTCAAAACCCAGGATTTTATCCAATTTTATTATCTGTAATGCTTTTTATTTTAACTACTATATTATTTATTAATACTATCCGAAAAGTCATTAATAATTCAGATGATTTAGTTAAAATAGAAAATAAAAAAGCAGAAGATAATTTGGAAAAAGGCAAGTCAGAAAAATTATTTTGGGGTAAAAGTACCCCATTGACAAAAAAATATCTTGCTTTAGCTGTTATCATGACATATATTTATATTCATTTATTAAATTGGCTTGGATTTGTTATTTCGACGTTTGTTTTTATGATTGTTATGTCTAGAGCAATTAGTCCAAAAGAGAAATTTAAAACCTCTAAATTAACAATTATTTCCATTATAGTTACAGTTATTTTTTATATTATTTTTGACATGATAATAGGAATTAGGTTTCCATCTGGAGTATTATTTTAACTAATAATTAAGTTTAAGATCATAAGATCAAAGGAGGATTAATGTGGAATTTCTCTCATTAGAATTATATACAGCAGGATTACATTTTTTTGCAAACCCTGTAGTTTGGTTAGCAATTATAAGCGGTACATTTGTAGGTATTTTATTTGGAGCTCTTCCTGGATTAACGGCTACAATGACTTTAGCAGTTTTTGTTCCGTTTTCCTTCGGGATGGATATGGTTATAGCTTTTGGGTTTTTATTAGGATTATATAAAGGAGCTGTTTATGGTGGGTCTATTGCTGCCATTATAGCCAATATTCCAGGAACACCGTCAGCTATTGCAACTGGTTTAGATGGATATGCTATGTGTCGTCGTGGTGATGCCGGTAAAGCAATTGGAATAGCAACGATAGCTTCAGCTATAGGTGGATTATTTAGTGTGTTTATACTTGCTATATTTGCTCCTATGGTGGCCAGCTTTGCACTGAGGTTTAGTGCTCAAGAATTTGCTGCTATTGCTCTTTTTGGAATAAGTATTATTGCATTTATTTCTCAGGGTAATATGATTAAAGGTTTGATTTCTGGAGTACTAGGTTTAATGATTGGTGTTGTTGGTGTTGATACTATTTCAGCTCATCAGAGATTTGTTTTTGGAATTAATGAATTAACTGATGGTATTGGCATTATTCCTGTTATGATAGGAGTTTACGGTTTAGCAGAAATGTATACTCAAATTATGGAAAAAGGATTAAGCGAAAAAATATCACAAAAAGTAAAAAATATTATTCCCAGCTTTTCTGAAATTGTAAATCTGTGGCCGACATATATNCGTTGTGCAATAATTGGAGTTTTTGTTGGAGCAGTTCCAGGTGCTGGAGGTTCTATTGCTGGTATTGTGGCTTATGGTCAAGAAAAAAGATTTTCNAAATCNGGNAATGATATGGGAACTGGCTGTTTACAGGGNGTTGCNGCTCCAGAAACAGCAAATAACGCAAGTACAGGNGGAGCTCTTATACCATTGATGACTCTTGGTATNCCAGGNGACCCTATGACTGCAGTNTTAATGGCTGCCNTAATAATACAAGGACTTAGGCCTGGGCCAATGTTGTTTGAAGAGCAAATGCCTTTTGTTTCTTCAATTTTTATTAGTGCAACTTTAGCTGTTATATTTATGTTGATTATAGGTTTAGTCGGAGCAAAATATTTTGCTAGGTTAATCAGCTTACCAGAAGAATATCTTATTCCAATAATCTTACTTTTATGTTTAGTGGGGGCATATGGAACAAGATACTTAATGTTTGATATATTTATTCTACTTAGTTTTGGTGTTATTGGATTTATTTTAAAGCGCTGTGGTTTTTCACCTGCATGTTTGTGTCTTGGATTAATCTTAGGACCTATTCTAGAAAGTGATTTAAGAAGGGCTATGATAATAACTGGTGGGGACTGGTCTTCATTTATAACTCGACCTATAAGTGGGTTTATTATTCTGGCAACTATTTTGATCTTGTTTGGACCTTTTATAAAAGCAGCTTTTAAAAAATTGATTTTTTCTAAATAAAATGGGAGGTATGGATAATGAAGGGCAAAGCTATGGTATTAACAGAGTTTAATAAGCCATTAGAAGAAAAAGAATTTGAGATTCCAGAATTACAGGATGAAGGAGAAGTTTTAGTAAAAATTACTGCTTCTGGTGTTTGCGGTTCAGATGCTTATATGTGGCATGGTCATGATCCAAGAACTCCTTTGCCAATAATTTTAGGTCATGAAGGTGTCGGTGAAATAGTAAAAGTTAAAAACTCGAAAAATTCAGTTACTGGAGATATATTGAAGCCAGGAGATCCAGTTTTATGGCATAGAGGAGTTAGCTGTGGTAAATGTTTTGCTTGTAAAGTTGATAAAGAACCTTCATTTTGTAATAATCGATGGGTTTATGGTATTAACAGAAGCTGTGATGAATACCCTTATTTTTTAGGAGGCTATGCTAGTCACATAATTTTAAGTTCTGATACAGATATTTTTAAAGTACCTAAGGATGTTTCACATGAAGCTTTAGTATCAGTCAGTTGTTCTGGTTCGACTACAGCTCATGCCTTTGAACTGGCCCCAGTTAAATTTGGTGATGATGTAATTATTCAGGGACCAGGTCCATTGGGTATATATGCTGTCGCCTTTGCTAAATTTTCTGGTGCTAGAGAAATTATTGTCATAGGAGGAACAGAAAAAAGGTTAAAGGTTTGTACTGAAGTTGGTGCAACAAAAATAATAAATCGCAATAAAACAACTCTTGAAGAACGTAACGACTTAATTCAGGAATATACCAATGGTCAGGGAGCCCAGTCAGTCTTTGAAATGGCAGGAAGTCCAAAAGCAGTTGCCGAAGGAATTAAATATGTAAAGAGAGGCGGAACTTACGCTTCAGCTGGTTTTGGTGAACCCAGAGGAACAGTAGAGTTAGATTGCTTTAAAGATATTGGAAATACAAATATTAGTTACCAGGGAGTCTGGGTAAGTGACGCAAGTCATACCTATCAGGCTTTACAAATTGCTCTTAAATATGAAGAACTGTTCAAGAAAATGGTTACTCACAGGTATCCATTATCACAAGCAACTAAAGCATTAGAAAAAATGGATAATAAAGAAGCTGTGAAAGCTGTTATCAAGCCTGAATAAATATAATTAAGTTAAGAGAGGTTATTATAATTATGAAAAAAAATCAGGTTAAAATTTCAGATCATGAGATACCTTTGTACTCTTGTAAAACAATAATTGTTGGAAGCGGCGCAGCCGGTTTAAATGCTGCAAAAAGATTATATGACTTTGGCTATAAAGATCTCTTGATATTAACAGAAGGATTAAAAAAAGGAACATCAAGAAATACCGGCTCTGATAAACAGACATATTATAAGTTAAGCCTTTCGGGTTCACATAAGGATTCTGTATATGATATGGCTAAAACATATTTTGATGGCGGTGCAATGCATGGAGATATAGCTAAAGTTGAAGCAGCACTGTCAGTAAGATCATTTTATCATTTAGTTGAAATAGGCGTTCCTTTTCCCCATTCTGAACTAGGTGAATATGTAGGTTATAAAACTGATCATGATCCTGCCAAAAGAGCTACATCAGCTGGTCCATTAACGTCTCATTTCATGACAGAAAAATTAGAATTTGAGGTAAAGAAAAGAGATATAAATATTATGGATCAACATCAATTAATTGCTGTTTTAACTGATCATGGGAAAAACAAAGTTCAGGGTTTAATAGCAATAGACTTAAATAAACTCAATACAGATAAAGAACATTTTGTAATCTTTAATTGCAATAATGTTATTTATGCAACTGGAGGTCCAGCAAAGATATACGATAAATCTGTATATCCAGGCAGTCAGACAGGGGCCACTGGTTTAGCCTTTGAAGCAGGAGTAAAGGGGCAAAATCTAACTGAGTCACAATTCGGAATAGCCTCAACCAGATTCCGCTGGAATCTGTCTGGAACTTATCAACAGGTTATTCCCCGATATATATCTACTGATCAGAATGGAAATGATGAAAAAGAATTTCTTAATGATTATTTCAATAATGCTAAAGATATGATAAATGCAATATTTTTAAAAGGATATCAATGGCCCTTTGACCCTAGAAAGGTATTAAACCAGGGTTCTTCTCTTATTGATATATTAGTTTATAATGAACAAATAATTAAAGGGAGAAAAGTCTGGTTAGATTATACAAAGAATCCTGAATGGGCTAGTAATAGTAAAAATGATTTTGATTTCAACAAGTTATCTAAAGAAGCTTATTCGTATTTAAAAAATTCTGATGTTCTAATGGGTAAACCAATTGATAGATTAATTAAAATGAATAAACCGGCATATGATTTATATAAAGATAATAATATTGACCTTGCAAAGGAAAAATTAGAGATTGCTGTATGTGCTCAGCATAATAATGGAGGACTTCTGGGAAATAAATGGTGGGAGAGTAATTTACAAAACCTCTTTCCAGTAGGAGAGGTCAATGGTAGCCATGGAGTATATCGACCAGGTGGTTCAGCATTAAATTCTGGTCAGGTAGGAAGTTTAAGGGCTGCAGAATATATTTATAATACTGATAAAAACGAAAGATTAAATAATAAAGAGTTTATTAGTATTGTTAAAGATCAAATCATTTCAAAAATTAATTTTGAAGAAAAAATTATAAATAACTCTAAAGGAACTAAACCTAAAGATTTATTTATTGAAAGCAAAATATTAATGTCTGAAGTTGGTGCAATTATTAGATCATCAGAAAAAATAATAGAGGCTAAAGACTATATTAAAGATAAGCTAAGTAATTTAAAAGAAGAGCTATATATTGATAATAAAGTTGAATTAAAAACAGCTTTTCATTTATACGATAGCTTAATTACACAATTAGTTTATCTTTATGCCATTAATGATTATATAAATAATAAAGGAAAAAGCAGAGGCTCATATTTAATATCTGATCTTTCTGGAAAGAAAGCAGATAGGAGCCTGCCAGATATATTTAAATTCAATGAGTCTAATGATGAGTTAGTTGAATATATTCAGACAGTTAGTTTTAATATAGACAACCTGTCATGTCAATCAAAATGGGTTCCTAGAAAAGGTTTAAAAAATGATGATCTCTGGTTTGAAAATGAATGGAAAAAATATAGAGATGGTGAAATTTATAATTAATAAGGAGTGATAAAATTGGAGAAAAGAGAAACTATTAATAAGATATATGCTACAGGAATAGTTCCAGTTGTAAGAGCTAAAAATGCTGAACAAGCTATTAAAATAACTGAAGCAATAAAAGCCGGAGGTATTAATGTCATAGAAATTACTATGACTGTACCTGGAGCCTTAGGTGTTATTAAAGAGTTATCAGATAGATATAAAGACGATCCAGATATGCTCATAGGTGCAGGGTCAGTTTTAGATGGCATAACTGCAAGACAGGTAATATTAGCAGGAGCAAAATTTGTTGTTGGACCGTCGTTAGATTTAGATATGATAAAGGTTGCTAATTTGTATCAGGTACCTGTTATTCCTGGTGCCATGACACCTACAGAAGTTGCAAAGGCAATGGAAGCAGGCGCTGAAATTATAAAAATATTCCCAGCTACATTATTTGGTCCCAAAATAATTAAAGCAATTAAAGGTCCAATACCACAGGCAAACTTATTACCGACTGGTGGCGTTAATATTGATAATGCAAAAGACTGGTTCGAAGCCGGAAGCTTTGCAGTTGGAGCCGGTAGTGCAATAGTAGATGGTGCAGAATCTGGAGATTATAAAAAAGTAGAAGAAAATGCCAGACAATTTGCAGAACTAATATCTACTATTAGATAATTAAAATACTAAAAAGGAGGAATTAAGATGTCAAAAAAATTAGTTACTTTTGGTGAGATTATGCTACGTCTAACTCCGCCTGATAATAAAAGATTTGTTCAGGCTGACAGCTTTAATGTTATATATGGTGGGGGAGAAGCAAATGTAGCAGTTTCAGCGGCTAATTATGGCCTGAATGCATATTTTGTTACTAAACTGCCAAAAAACCCAATTGGGCAGTCAGCACTAAATGAAGTAAGACGTTATGGAGTGATCACAAACTACATAGCCCGTGGTGGTGATAGATTAGGTATCTATTATTGTGAAAGTGGCGCAAGTCAGAGAGGTTCAAATGTTATATACGATCGTGCTTATTCAGCAATTGCTGAAGCAGATTTTAATGATTTTAATTGGGATGAAATATTTAATGATGCTGACTGGTTTCATGTAACAGGAATTACCCCGGCATTAAGTCCTAGAATGTCTGAAATCACAATTGAAGCTGTAAAGAAAGCACAGGAACTAGGCGTAAAGGTAAGTTGTGATTTAAATTATAGAGCAAAATTATGGACCCAGGAAGAAGCCAGACAAATAATGACTAAAGTGATGCAATATGTTGACGTCTGTATAGCTAATGAAGAAGATGCTGAAATGACCTTTGGAATAAAGAGTGGTTCTGATGTAGATTCTGGCGAAATTAATATAGAGGGGTATCGAGATGTAGCCCAACAATTAATTGATAAGTTTGATTTAGAAATGGTAGGTAGTCATTTAAGAATTAGCCATAATGCCTCACTAAATGACTGGATAGTTGTACTTTATGATGGTGAAAAATTTGTGCAATCTAAAGAATATAATATTCATATAGTAGATCGTGTAGGTGGAGGAGATTCATTTGCAGGTGCATTAATATATGCTCAGTTAACAAATAAAAGTCTTCAGGAAACAGTTGAATTTGGTGCAGCAGCTTCTGCATTAAAGCAATCAATACCAGGGGATTTTAATCATATGTCTGTTGAAGAAGTCGAAGCAATTGCAAGCGGCCCGGCATCAGGAAGGGTCAAAAGATAATTAATATAAAAATACGCCGACCGTTAAGGTTGGCGTATTCCAAATTTAATTCAGGCAAAGAATCATTAAGGAGATAACTTATGTTAAACATAATAGGAGTAATATTTTCATTTATATTAGTTGTATATTTATTATATAGAAAGGTTAATCTAGGATTATCAATGTTAATAGGCTCATTTACAATTGGTATTATGGGTAATGGACAATTTATGAAAAGGCTAATAAATATTATTAGAACATTTATTAATGGACTTACTGAACCAGTAACTATTGAATTAGTACTACTTGTAAGTTTTGTTTCAATTTTAGCCTATACAATGGAAAAGACTGGGATGATAAAAAATTTAATAAAATCAATTCAAAATTTAGTATCAAGCTTAAGGCTAAATTTATTAATAATACCATCATTAATTGGAGTTCTGCCAATACCAGGTGGAGCAGTATTCTCTGCTCCAATTATAAAACCGATAGGGAAAGATTTAAAAATGTCTAGAGATAGACTTGTATCTATAAATCTATTTTACAGACATCTTTGGTATTTTGTCTTTCCATATTTTCCTAGTTTAATTGTTGCTTCTTCTTTAAGTGGAATTAGTATAGCTTCAATTGCTAAATTACATCTTCCAATAGTTCTAATTATGCTTATAGTAGGAAAATTATATTTTTTTAGAGGAGTCAAAGAACCAGAAATAGAGACTGGAAATAATATTAGCTTTTATGAAAAAATTAAAGAGTTTTTGTATGCTTTTTCACCACTATTGATTATTGTAGGACTACCTATATTTTTACCGGTTAATTTTCTATTTTCTTTAGTTATAGGCCTTATCTATGTAATAATAATTAACAAAAATAAGTTTAAAATGAATATGATTATTAAAGGTTTTAATATTCAATTAGCCTTTGGAGTTTTTGGAATCATGATATTTAGAACCTTTTTAGAAAACTCAGAAGGGATTTATATAATTACAAATGGTTTAATTGAATCAGGTATGTCTCCGATATTTTTAGCCATTGGAATTCCTTTTTTAACTGGAATGATCACAGGAAATCAAACAGGTGCAATTGGAATATCATATCCGCTTTTAATTCCTATAATCAGTCAGATGAATGAATTTTATTACTGGCATATTATTTTATATAGCGCAAGTTTTTTTGGTTATTATTTATCCCCCTTTCATCTATGCAATATTTTAACTCTAGAATATTATAAATCTAATATTATGAAGATGTATAAAGAGATGTATATTCCAATATCAGCAAGCATATTAGGTATAGTTTTTTTAATAATATTTTATTTTAATTTATAACCATAAACTTAATTTTGTCTTTTCAATGAATTAGTTAGACTTCAGGAGGTTTACCAATTGAATAAGCATAAGGATAAGATAGGTCTTATTTTAGGAATTATAGTATTATTAATTATCTGGAATCTAAAAATAGAAGGTTTAACAACAGAAGGACAGCGTGGTCTCAGTTTAAGTTTGATGACTGTAATATTCTGGGCGACAAAAGTATCACATTCAGGCTTTGTTGCAGGTCTATATTTAGTAAGTTTAGTGCTATTTGAGATAGCACCATTAACTGATATCTTTATGCCATGGACTCAACAACTAATTTATTTAATAATTGGAGCATACTTAATAGCCAGTTCTGTTAAAAGTTCTGGTTTAGGCGAAAGAATTGCATATAAATTTATTTTGAAATTTGGAAATTCTTATAAAAATACAATCTTATCAATCTTTGGTTTAACCTTCATATTAAGTCTTTTGATTCCCCATCCCTGGCCAAGAGCTTTTATTATAATGTCAGTTATACATGTAGTCATAAATAGTGCTGATTTACCAGAGGAAGATGGAGCTATTCTTGGTTTTGCAGTATTTGTAGCTTCTGTTCCAATATCCATGATCTTTTTAACAGGTGACAGCTCTATTAATATTTTAGCTGTTGAATTTTCAGGAGTGAAATTAAGCTGGTTAGGATGGTTATATCAGATGGGTATTCCAGCCACTTTTGCAAGTATACTAACCTGCTTATTATTCTTGAAAATTTTTAAAATAAACTCTGATTTCAATATAAATAAAACTAAAATAAGAAATAAACTAAAAAATCTTGGTCCTCTAAGTCTAAAAGAGAAAAAAACAATCTTCTGGCTTGTTTTGGCAATAATGCTCTGGATGACTGACTCTATTCATGGAATTGATTTAGGGTGGGTAACTTTGACAATTGCAATGTTAATGAGTTTCCCGATAATTGGAGGTGTTATAAGCTCAGATGATTGGAAACAGGTTCCAATTGAAGTATTAATATTTTTAACAGCTGCAATAGCTATTGGTAATGTTGGGAGTATTACTGGGATGAATTCCTGGATAGCAGAACAAATTTTACCTGCTTCAATGCCAGAAAACATTTTATTTTTTGCTTTACTGGTTTCAACTGTATCAATATTTCTGCATATGATTTTAGGNAGTGTTATTGCTGCAATGGGGGTNGTTATACCAACATTTATTGCATTTACTTCAGGAAATGCAAGTATAAATCCATTAGTACCAGCATTACTTGCCTATACATCAATAGCATTACATTATATTTTGCCTTTTCATCACATTAGTATACTTGTTGGACTTGGTGAAAATAATGGTCTTTACACAGATAAGTTTGTAAGAAAGCTAGGAATTCCTTTAACATTTATAGTTTATATAATTGTTATATTTCAAGTTATTTGGTGGAGTTTAACAGGTTTAATTTAATTGATTTAAACTGTATTAAATCGAAAAACTATAATATCGTCGATTTTTTAATTGATGGCGACTAAATGAAAGTAAGATCATTAATCAATAGATTAGAAGAAAAAGAAGCAGAGGTAATGGACCTGATCATGAAGATCCAGGACTTAACCCCAACAGATGATACCCATATCGGCTGGGAGCTAAAGATAGTCTGTCCCAGCTGCCATAAAAGAACCCTGCTGATGAAATCCAACAGCAAGACCGGGGCCTATTACAAATGTCTTGAATGTTCCAGGGCCGGGGATCTGTATGTTCTTTATAACGATCTAGTGGGTAAGACCCTGCTGGAAAACGGCGAAGCAGTTTAATTTAATATAGATAGATCAGAAACCACCGGGAAACCGGTGGTTTTTGAATTATTAAGAAGGAGTTTCTTAATATTTATTGAATATTTAAATTAATGGATAATATAATTAATTAAAATTCAATAATATAATAACAAAATATTATTTTATTAAGGGGAGTTAATATGATAACTGCAAAACTTGATGAGATTAAGCAAAAAGCTAAATCTAGAGATAATAATTTAGTTTATATGAAATTAAAATCTTTNATGGATAGGCTTGGTTATAAACAAAGAAGTGATAAAATAAACCAAAAAGTAGTTGAATACTGCACAAATAATAATTTGATTATAACTTATGAAGATAATATCATTAATGACCTTTATGATGTTCCCTATGACGATTTTATTAATTTTCGTTACTACGAAGGAGAAAATATAAAACAAAAGTTCTATTACCAAAATGCTGGGAAAATTAATGTAGCTAAAGGGCAAAATAATATACAATTATATAGACATCAACAGGAAGCTATAAATAATTTATCTGAAATAAATAATAACAAAAATTTTTCAGGTATTCTTGCTATACCAACTGGGGGCGGGAAAACTTTAGCAGCTGTTTATTGGCTTTTGAGAGATGTAATTGATAATAATAAGAAAGTATTATGGATAGCACATAGGCATGAACTCCTTACACAGGCTTATTTGGCATTAAAGAATAATGCTTATAAAAATTTACTTAGAAATAGAGATTCTTTTAACTATAGGATTATTTCTGGGGAACATGACTATACTCGAAATGTAAAACCAGAAGATGATTTTATTATTGCTAGTAAAGATAGCTTATATTCAAATATGGATATTTTAAGGAAACAATGGCTAGCAAATATTGATGATGTTTATTTAGTAATAGATGAGGCTCACCACGCTCCCGCCAAAACCTATCGCAAAGTGATCGATGGTCTAAAAAATAATACAACGAATTTTAATATGTTAGGTTTAACTGCTACTCCTTTTAGAACAGCTGAAGAAGATAAAGGACTTTTAAGTAAATTATTTGTAGATGATATTATTTATAAAATTGATTTAGAAAAGTTAATTAATAGAAGAATACTATCTGAACCATATTTTGAAGAGCTAGATACGAATTTGGATATTGCTAGAGAACTGTCAACTGAGGATATTAAAAAGATTAATAAATCTGATTTGCGAACTGATATTGCTGAAAAAATAGCTAAAAGTAAAGATAGAAATAACATGATAGTAAATCAATATGTTAATAATAAATCTAAGTACGGTAAATTATTAGTTTTTGCAATAGATATTACTCATGCTATTACTTTAACTAAGCTTTTTCGTGCTCGAGGAATAAAAGCTGAATTTATTGTTTCAAGTCTTAAGGATGCAGCTACATATGTAACTATTTCTGCTAAAGAGAACAAAAAGAAAATTGATAAATTCAGAAAAGGAAACTGTGATGTACTTATTAATGTTAATATTTTGACTGAAGGAGTTGATCTTCCAGATACAGAGTCTGTCTTTTTAACAAGACCAACTATTTCAACTATATTAATGACGCAAATGATTGGTAGAGCATTAAGAGGTAAAAAAGCTGGAGGTACGGATAAAGCTTATATTGTTAGTTTTTTAGATGAATGGAAAGATAAAATTAATTGGGTTAATCCAGAAAAACTTTATAATGAAGATAATATTTTCAAAGATGAAGATAATGTTGACCAGGACAGAATAGTCAAATTAATTTCAATCAAGAAGATTGAAGAATTTGCCGATATAATGGATCAAACTATTGATACTAGTCATTTAGAAAAATTAGATTTTATAAATCGAGTACCAGTTGGTATTTATCATTTCTCTTATTTAATTGATGGAGGGAATGATCAAAATGTTGAAAAGAAATGTGAAATTTTAGTTTATAATGACATGGAGAATAGCTATAAGAAGTTAATATCTAATTTACCTGAATTATTTACTTCTTTTGATATTAAACCTCAGGAAAAAGATTTGTCAGATGAAGTTATAAATAAGATGGCCAGAAAAGCAGAAAAAGCTTATTTCCTTGGTAAAAATATGACTATACCATATAAAATTGATGATATTAAAGAATTAATTCAGCTCTATAACTTTAAAGAAGAAAAACCTAAGTATTTTAAGTTTGAAGATAGAGAAAAATATGATATATCATTAGTTGCTAAAAAAATATATGAAAAAGATCTTGGTCCTAAGAAAAAAGGAGAATATGTAAACGAGATTTGGAGTGAAGATAAGCACTGGCAATTATTCTTTGATAATAAGAGATATTTTATTAATCAAATTAGTATGGAATTAGATAAATTAATATTTTCTGATATTAATAAGAAAACAAATAAACCAACTGTTGATTATGAAGTGAGAGATATTGAAGACTTATCGATGTGGGAAATAGCTCAAAAATCAAATAAAATTTATAAAGAAATTTCTAATAAAGTTTATTCTAAAGCTAAAGATGAAAATGGATATTATACCTGTGCTCATTCTGGTTTTAAAAGTAAGAATCCAATACATTTTCAAATTGATCATATAAAGCCATTATCTAAAGGTGGTAAGACTAAATTAAATAATCTCCAGCTTTTAAAGAATAGTGAAAATTTAAGAAAAGGTAATAAATTTTAAATTAAAATAATATAAGTAAAATAAGCCAGACAGGCCTCAGCCATTCCTCAACCAGCAGTGGCAGCCAGTCTGGCTTTTTCATTTTACCTGATCCTTCACTCGCAAAGTCTTAAAAAACCACCTCCATCAAACTACACTCAAGACCGGCTGTGAATGTCAAGTAGAATTGAGCAGAAAATTTCCAACAAAATTGAGCAGTTTGTTTCCAATTGTTTAAGTTCAATAAGTCATTAATATAAAATTTGATGAATATTATTCATAGATCACCCCTTGAAAATATTATCCTTGTTTTCTAAGCGATAGCTTTTGCCGTCAAGGTTAAAAATTTCGCTGTGATGCATTAACCTATCTAAAATAGCTGTAGTAATGACCTATTACTTCAGCCCAGCGGCTAAAACCTAAATTAGACGTAATTATCAATGAATTTTGCTCATAAAAATCACTGATAAGCTTAAAGAAGCTGTTGGATTCATCCCTGGTTACAGGCAGATAACCTATCTCATCAAT
>SL_8KL_010_SEDDRAFT_10002788_pt1 | contig 14630 bp, 14 predicted proteins | sample SodLakKL_010_SED_4_FD_11160 | JGI IMG/M metagenome (IMG submission 11160) | reverse complement strand
GGCTGATCCTCCCGGGACTGCCGGAAGTGGCTGTTTATGCCTTTTATACATGGTAGTTCGATCTGGCCATGCCCTAATTCCAAAAGGTGTTGTTCTAAAAAACGTTCTGCGTCTAAAGCTATTAACCATGCTTCATCAGAAGATATTTCTCTTCTTGCCTTAATCTCTTTAGCCAGATGACTGAGCAAAGATTTTGCCTGCACTGATGAAGCTTGATTCTTTATTCTTTGCCGGTAGAAGACAGGTCGTCCCATTTATATCACCTCCCCATCTTTCTACCGGTAATATACTGCAGCGGAACTAATTATCCTGCAAAAGTTCTTCTGGGTTGTGGATATGACGGTCGAATATTCCGACCTTGGACAAGCCTCCGGCTTGCCCACATACCCACAACCTCTGGTTCATATTTAATTATCAAAGATCAATTTTTTCCAGCCCGAGTTATATCTTTTAACGGTAGTTGAAAAGGGGAAAAAAGGCCATTGGAGAACTTGACTATCAAGTTAACTCCTGAACTACTTGGCTCCAAACTATCGTTCTGCAATAATTAAACCAATAAGAACTTTAGTTTGGTAAGCGGGATTTTGGCTCAACAAAAAGAGCTCAACTGGTTGGAGTTTCAGCAGAAATTTTCTACAGAAGAAGCAGGCCGACAGCATTTGTTTGAAAATTGCTGGCCAGATGGATTTCGGCGCCCCAGGTGTGGCTATACCAGGAGTAAACATTTAAAACCACCTGATAACTAAAATAAAACAAGGTCTTAGAAAACTGGCAAGAACTAAGAAATATAAATACCTGAAGCAACTTATTAGAGTTCCCCAAAAAGCCCCTTCCTTGAGTCAAAATCAAGAGGTTGGGGTTTGATGCCCTCCGTTGGTTCCACTAAATTAGGGGGTTTTTAAGCTCAGCTTTTTTCTTTTTCGGGTTTTGCTGAGCTATTCGCCAGCTGCTTGGAGAAAAATAACCCCGGCTATTTTAGATCGTTTAGTCCAGAATAGCAAAATATTGACATTCGACGGAGAAAGTTATAGCTCCAAACAAAAGAAAAAAACCCAAGGGCCCATTGTATAAAAAATGAATATTTTTTTGGCCCCGGGTGGTACACTTTTGCTTTAGCCTCCCGGTTCACTTTTCCATTGACAGGAGCACTGCCAAAAGTGCCAACTCATGATGAACCGGTGGAAGTGATTGCTTGAGCAAACCCAATGGCCAGGGAAGTAAAAAAGACCACAACAAATTATTATCAAAAGTCGTGGTCTTTCTTTTTAAATTTTTGTCTAACTTCAGGAAATTATAAGTCCGGCAATAATAGTAGCTCCAACTGCAAAAACGTTAGTAATACTATGCATGAGCATTGGATAAATCATGCTTTTTGACCTCTCATAACAAACCCCGTAAACAATACCCAGGCCCGTTGCATAAATTACCTGGAAAGGATCATAGGAAAATGCCAGAGGAGAAAACTCAATGCTTATATGGGCCAGTCCAAAAATTACCGCTGCAATGATATTTGCAGTGCTTATTGTTCCCTTGAAAAACCTTCCCCGGGTCAGTAATCCCAGCATTGTAATTGCAAAAGCCCGAAAAATCAATTCTTCTGAGGGACCGGAAAGGAATAGCTGAAAACCTAAATACCCCAATATATTTCTTAATGTAAGTGGGGCATCAAAAACAGGAAATGAGCCCGTAATTAAAATGATTATTAAGGAAACCAGTAGATAAATTCCACCAATAATGACAAAAAGGCGAACAAAAAACAGTCCAATTTTCTTATCCCCCAGGCCAAAACCAAACTTGATACCCGTTGCCTTATAAATAAAAATCATAATGGCCAGAAAGACAAGGGCCTGGAAGATATGATGGACCGAAATCCAGGCAAATGTACCATCAGGGTCTATAACGGAGTAATTAAACTGGCTGGCAAAAAAACTGGCCAACCGGGGAACACTTAGTAATAAAAAGGCAAGGAATAAGACCCATAAAACCTGCTTGAGTATCTTTGCCAACTTTGCACCTCTCTCCGGTGGATTTTTCCTTTTATAATAAAAATTGAAGCAGCTTTATTTGAGGCCCAGGAGCTAACTTGAAGTAAAAATTCTTTAAAACGACGTCTTAGAGGGTATTTCTTTTATTAAACGAGGTAATAATTGTTAACAGGATATCAGGGTCATAAATAAACTTTAAGAATATTATATAGCCAAAATTAAACTTTGTAAATAATTACCTGATAATTTATCATACTTTTTTATATCCAAGGAAAAACCTTTTTTAAAAAAGACCACCCCAGCCGGGGTGGTCTATAACTTGCTCAGTTTATTTTTGGCCAGCGGGCCAGGAGATATCCGTAAAGGTATGTGCCAAACAGCATTCCGGAAAAGGTGAAGAGAGCAAGAATTTTCCCTTCCCCAATCTGAGCCAGGACGGTTCCCGGACAGGCTCCTGCCATTCCCCAGCCAATCCCAAAAATTGCAGCACCAATAATACTCAGGCGCCCCAGTTTTTTCTCCTTGATTTCAATGGGCTTCCCACCTCTGCCCAGGTTTCCCTTCATTTTTAAATAGCGCATACCCAGGTTGGCCACAATAATTGCAGATAAAATAACCCAGGCCAGGTGAAGATCTTCCGCGGTAAACATTCTAAAGATCACCTGATAATTAGAAGCGCCAACCCGGCTTAGAACAAATCCGAAATAAAATCCAGAGGCGAGAAAGAATAATTTTCTACTCATGGAGCGCCACCTCCCAACAGAAAAGTCCTTAAAAATGCAGCTGCGATTGCACCAAAGATCAAAAAAACAACGGTAACGATAATACTGGATTTATGGAGGTTGGCAAGGCCGTGGATACTATGGCCGGAAGTACATCCTCCCGCAAGCCGTGCTCCCAGGCCCAAAAACAGACCACCAGAAAAAAAGTAAAGGGCCGAACCCAGAAATGGCCAGTTAAGAACTTCGGTAAAAAGGGACATCTCTCGGGTTAAAAAGGTGCCGCCCTTCAAACGGCCGGCAACAAAAGCACCTAAAACCATTCCCCCTATAAAAAATACTCTCCAACCCCAGGCATCGGCAAATTTTTCTCCCTGCAGCCAGGGTAGTTTAGAACGGGAAATAATTTTTACCAGGTTGCCATATCCCGTGGAAACTCCCAGGGCGGTATTCTGGAAATAGTAGAAGCCAGGGACCAGGAGTCCAATTAAAATCCCTCCGACCCACCAGGGCCAGGTATCAACAAACAAAGCCTGGTACATTTTCTATTCCTCCTCCATGGGGTAGCCGGCGTTGCTCCAGGCCGTTGTTCCCCCGAGAACATTGTACACTTTCTTAAATCCCCTCTGCTGGAGAAGACTGGCGGCGGTCATCGACCTGTTACTGGTATTACAGAGAGTAAAAATCGGTTTATCGGGCGACCATTCCTGATGACGATGGCGAATATCCGGTGTTGGAGCCAGTATTGTTCCCTGAATATGACTGGTTTCATATTCCCCCCGGGCCCGGTTATCCAGAACTAAGGGTTTATCCTTTTCCATTTTATCTTTCAGCTCTTCAATGGAAATGGTTCTCACCTGTTGATTGGGCATGCCACTGTTGATCCAGGAAACCATGCCTCCCTCCAGGAAACCTTCCACTTTATCCAGGCCCACACTCTGCAGTTTTTGCACGGCCTGTTCAACGGTTTTTTCATCAGGAGATATTAACAGGATCGGTTTTTCTGGCGGTAAAATCCAGCCGGCAAAGGTGGGCAGGTTTCCAGCCGCACTTATACTGTAGGAGGCGGGGATATGCCCGGCAGCAAAGGCAAGATATGAACGGATATCAAGAGCAAGGTAACCTTTTTCCATCAATTCTGCGAATTCCCCCGGCGCTTTTGGCGAGGGCTTGGCCAGTTGATCCACAGTAACAGGTCCTTTGCGGTTGATCTCAGAACAGCGGGCAAAATGATCGGGAGCATCAGGCATTCCCGCCAGAATACCCTCCTTAAATTCTTCAAGATTATCATACTGGAGGGCGTAATTGGCCCTTTTTTCGGTTCCGATCGTGCTTGATAATTTGGCAGAAAGATCTCTACCACAGAGGGAACCCATCCCATGAGCAGGATAAACCTCCATGTGGTCGGGGAGAGTTTTCAATCTTTTTATACTCTTAAAAAGGTCCTTTGCCAGCTTTTCCTTTTTATCCGGGAAAAGATCCGGTCTTCCCACATCTCCAATAAAGAGGGTATCCCCGGTAAAAGTAAGGACGGGTTCGTTATCCCTTCCAGGGTCAGTTACCAGGTATACGGCACAGTCTGGAGTATGGCCGGGGGTTTCCCATAATTTAAATTTGAACCCTGCCAGGGTAAATTCTTCTTCATCCTGGAGTGACTTATGGTCAAAGGTGCAATTTGCAGTGGAAGGAGCATAAATGGTTGCTCCGGTTTCTTTTTGCAGCTCCATGTGTCCGGAAATAAAGTCGGCATGGAGATGAGTTTCCAGGATCCCTACAATTTTCATCCCCCATTCTTTAGCCTGCTTTAGATATGGGGAAATATCCCTGGCCGGATCTACCACAACGCACTCTTTACCATTGCCTAAAATGTAGGAACAATGAGCCAAACCTGGTTGATAAAACTGGGCAAAATGCATTAATTATACCTCCTCTTTTTTTGTTTCTCACATCCAGATAATCGTAATAATCAGGGCTGCTGCCAGTCCAGCTAAAATGGTTATAGGAATACCAGCCTTGAGAAGTGCCGGAGCCGGAAAAGGAGCCCGGCTCATCACCATCAGTGTTGCCTGATGGGTGGGGAGAATTAAAGCCATGTTGGCCCCTGCGGCAACTCCCAATAGAAGGCCTTCAACCTGAAAACCACTGCTATTGGCCAGCCCCAAAGCAAGGGGAGCCATGAAAACTGCTGCTGCAGAATTATTAATTGCATTGGCAAGTGCAGTTGAAAAGAAAACCATCACCAGAACTACAGCAAAAGGGCTCCAGCCAGCCAGCCACTTTTCCAAAAACCCGATTAGGGGCTCTACTCCATTTACAAAATCCAGGACTGCCCCCAGGCCCAGCATTCCTCCCAGGAAAAGGACAATAGGGATATCAATGCTTTCATAGGCCCGGGAAGGAGACAAAATTCCGCTCAGAATTAAAAGAAGGGCTACTGCCCCAAAGGCGAGGGAGGGGTGAAGCAGACCAAAAGCAACTAAAACTACAGGGACACTAACGAGGAAAACAGTGATTTTTTTATTCCTGTTTTCCAGGGGCTGAAAAGGAACCTCTTTCCAGAGATCAATCTCCTCTTCTTGGTTCTCCTCATTTTCTTCCCCCTGGAGGATAAATCCGCAGGTCCGACAAAAGAACCAGACTAAGAATGCCATCAAAAGCATTGCCAGGCCCTGAGGAGTAAAGTCAAACATTCGAAAAGTCTCACCTGTGGCTGAAACCAAAAAACCAGAAATAATAATATTGGGAGCAGTTCCAATAATGGTTAAAGAACCACCCAGTATAGAGGCGATGGTCAGGGGCAAACTCAAATTTCCAGGGTGCAGCTGGGCTCTTTGAGCCATACGGTTGGCAGTAGGCAAGAGAAGTCCAATTGCTCCTACATTGTTCATGAACGCCGAGAGAAAAGCTGCGGCTCCTGCAAGCCCCAGGACCTGGTACTGGGCTCTTTTAATTTTTCGGGCAATTAATTGTCCGAGTCCTCTGAGAAGGCCAGTATGAGTAACAGTTTTACTGATAATAAATATCGAGATAATCGTTACCAGCGCAGGATGTCCGAAGCCAGAGAAAAGGGTTTGTGGGGGGGCCAACCCGAGAAGACCCAGGAATAAAAGGCCGGAAAGGGCTAAAAGCTCCATTCGAAAGCGTCCGGTAGCAATAAAGAATAGGACCAGGATTATTGTAACCCATACAATTAATACCTCTATCCCAATTTCGCCACCTCCTTCGGAACAAATCCTGTAACCTTCCAAGTTCAACCAATTCCCCACTTTTCCTGCTTTACTCCCAAAAAAATCCCAAAAAAGAGGGAAATCAATAAAACCCTGTCTAGCAGACTTACTTCAATAACACCTGTAAGACCAAAACGGTCTTGTATGAAAGTAATAACCTGCCGACTGTTTGGGGGGGGTTAAATCTGGCTCAAAACCCCGAGGTTAAATCCTGGAATTTGAATGGGCTTCCTCTAATCCCGAGGTAGTCTTAAAGTGAGTTGAAAGAAAAACAATAATTGGAGAAATCAAAAAGGAAAACAATTTTCCATCTGGAATTATTCAGATAGGTTTTGGAAGCGGGGAAAATAGATCTCGGGGTAGAATTATTACAAAATTAGGGGTGTAGCACCATTTAATTTTTTTGGAGAAGAAGTCAAGGGAATTGGGCTAGGAGTAATCATTTTGGAGAAAAAGCTTTTTCCCATAAGGATTGGGCCTGAGGAGTTAAAGAACTCAAATTTCCTTTAGCAGAATAAAAAATTCCTCAGGATTATTTTTTTGGATAAATGGGGTGATAAAGTTTTGGAAATTAGCGATGAGCAAAAGATAATATTTATTATTGTTTTTCTGATTTTCATTCTGGTTTTTGGAACAATAGGATATCAATTCCTTTTAAATGTAAGTTTTGTGGATGCACTTTACATGACCGTAATTACTATTTCAACTGTTGGCTATACCGAAGTTGGAGAGATGAGTCCTGCAGCCCAATTATTTTCAATTTTTATTATTTTTCTCGGGCTGGGGACAGTGGGGTACGGATTAACCAGTCTGGGTTCGATTTTTTTTGAAGGTTCATTAAGAGAAAATTGGAGGAAAAAGAAAATGGAGACGCGAATAGACAACCTGGAAAACCATTATATCCTGTGTGGAGGGGGAGAAACTGGCGAGAGCGTTATCAATTATTTTTTGAAAAGCGGGGTTGATTTTATTGTTATTGAAATCCGAGAGGAGAGGGTAAAGGAACTTATTGAACAGGGCATTCTGGCCTTACAGGGGGATGCAACTCAAGAAGAGACTTTGAAAAGGGCTCGTATTGATACTGCAAGGGGGTTTATTTCCAGTCTGCCGGAAGATGCTTCCAATGTTTTCACAGTTCTCACCGCTCGCCAGATGAATCCCAAACTTTTTATTGTTTCCCGGGCTATTGAAAGCAGCGCGGTGGGAAAACTAAAAAAGGCGGGCGCCAATAATACCATATCTCCCAACGAAATCGGGGGGACCAGGATGGCAGCAGTTCTTCTTCGCCCCTCAGTAATATCCTTTTTGGATATAATAACTCGGGCGGGAGAGGTGATTCTGGATCTGGAAGATGTGGAGATCTGCAAATCTTCCATGTTAAATAATCAAACCCTGAGAGAAGCGCGGATACCTGAAAAAACAGGGCTAATTATTCTTGCCATTAAGAGAAAAGGAGAAGAAGAGCTTTCCCTGAATCCCAGCTCAGAACAAACACTTCAAGAAGGAGATGCAATGATAGTTCTCGGGAAGAAAGAGCAAATAGATCACCTGAGAGAAATTGCCTGTGACAGTGGCATCAGGGAATTTCATAATAAAGAAGATTAGCCTTTACCTCATACAATTCTGGTCCTCCTAAGTCCAGAAAGTTGGTTTTATTTCCGGGCAAATATTGCAGTAAAAAAATGAACAGGAAGAAGATAAGCTGAAAGAAAATACAGGCAGTAAAACTGATAGGTAAAAATAAAAAGGGAATTTGTTTAAGAAAGGTATTTTGGAGGGATATTTTTTTGGATCAAAAACCATCCCAAATCGGGGAGGTATGGTTTTGGAAATAAAAAAATACACCGGCATCTGCCAGTTCGGCAGAGCTTATGCCAAAATGTTGGAAAATGACCCTCATCCTTCGGGAACAATTGATCGGGTTCTTTTAGAAAATATGGTTCGGTTAACCTCAGGGACCAGGAATTTTCTTTATAGCTCATTTACCCCTCTGCAAGTAAAATACCAGCCTGGAACTCGCCCGGAGCTGGAAAAATATTTGAATGAGGCTATCGGGAAAGAAGAAAGGGAAAGGGCAGTTGCGAACAAAATAATTAATTTTTGTGCGCAAATTGCCCGCCAGGGCGAAAATTCTTGCCCTGAAAATCTCATAGTAGGGGGAACAGAAGAAGCGATAATCAGACGTAAAACAGACTGGTGTACAGATCTGGCCCGGGTTGGCTGTGCTCTTTTTCAGATTGCGGGGTTTCCGGCCAGGATAGCTTACCTGTTCAATACCGGGAAAGCATATAGCGGCCATGCGATAATTGAAGTATACTGGGAAAAAAATTGGGGAGCAATTGATCCCACCCATGGATTGATTTACCTTGATTTTGCAGAAAATCCCGCCAGCATTGTAGCTCTTCAGGATAATAAAGACCTGATTGTTAAGAATGAACCCAATCCCTACCCGGAACAATTTCAAGGGGTTGCTTTTTCCAATTATTTCATCTGGGAAGCTGAAAAATATGATTTTACCCCGGGGGTAATTAATGATTATTATAAGAAAATCCTGGAAATGTCGGAAAAAGGCTGGCCAGGCGGTTTAAGGTGGCTTTACGGGGAGAATGACTGAAGAGAAAATTATTCCTGGGGCGTAAAGGAGGTTTTAATGGAGTTACAACACTTAAGAGGATTATGTGAAGAGATTTTTCCCGGGGATGAACCTTTTAAAATTCAACTTTTGGATAAAGGTTGGTCTGAGGAAAGGAAATTCCTTATTGAAATCAGGGATGGAAGCAGGTACGTTTTACGGATTTCCCCAGTTTCTTCTCTGGAAAAGAGGAGAAACGAGTTTGAAATCATGGAAAAAATTATGGAACTGGGAATTAACATGTCCATTCCCCTGGGAATGGGACAATACGGGGACAACAAGAATGTTTATGTCCTGCTTTCCTGGGTTGAAGGAGAAACCCTGGACGAAGGAATTAAAAACCTTGCAGAGGATGAACAATACTTTCTGGGTCTTAAAGCAGGGGAAACGTTAAAAACAATCCATTGTATTCCAGCCCCGGATAACCTGGAAAAATGGGAAGAAAGAATGGGAAGGAAGATCAAAAATCGCCTGGAAAAATACAGGTCTTCTGATTTAAGGGTGAAAAATGATCAGTATGCAATAGACTTTATCCAGGGAAATATTCACCTTTTAAAAAATCGCCCCCAGGTTTTGCAGCACGGTGATTATCATACCGGTAACCTGGTCCATACACCGGGAGGAGATCTGGGAGTAATTGATTTTAACCGCTGGGATTATGGGGATCCTTTTGAGGAATTTTTAAAAATGGAGATGTTCAGTAGAGATTTGAGTCTGTTCTTTTGTCGCGGTCAACTTGATGGTTATTTTCCCAGAGGTATACCTGAAAATTTTTTTCCACTTTTAGCCCTGTACCTGGCCAGCGTTGCCCTTTTTTCGCCAATCTGGGCAGTACCTTTTGGGGAAGAGGAAATAGCCTATATGACTGAAAAAGCTGAAAGGATAATTAAAGATTTCAATAAGTTTGGCCGGGTAACTCCCCGATGGTTGGATGAAGGGGATTTAAGGCCAAAAAATAACTGAGAAGCCTGAGGAATAAGCAATGGTGATTGGAGTCGAAAAAGCCCATTAGTTCCGATTTCAGGGCATGCCATTTTTCCAGGGAAATTTGAACCGAATTTTGGAATAGAAAACCCTTTAAGGTTATGCTGTTGTTGGTGTCTTCCCTGGAAAGGATAAAAGAGGTGGAAATGAGTTAATAAAGATTGAGGAGGAAGATCGGGGCTGTTTTTTTGTCAGACCACGTTCTTTTTTAACAACGGGGACCTTTTGTTTTTTCCAGTTCCAAACTGATAGTATCCAGAAATATTTTCAATAGAATTATTAGGGTGAGTGGACAGCAGGCACCTCTCATTGAAGAGCCCGGGTAAAAAATATGGTCCGGACTCTTGACAGTGTTATTCAGGTTGCTATATAATTTATCTGTTGGTTTTTTTCAATTAAAATACTAAATTTGAAGGAGGGATGGATATGAGCAGGCCAAAAAAGGGTTTATATGGGTGTTGCACTGTTAATACGGCTTACTGGAGGTTTTTTAGTGCTAAAAAGTTTATTTATAAATATTCATCCCCAGGGGTTTTTGGCTCCTATTAAGGGAAGGGATCTGGTTGAGCAAAAAAAACCTGGTTCAAATTTAACAGGTGTAAAAAAGATAATAGAAGTAATGAACAACCCTGCCTGGGAAAAAGCAGGGATTTTATATTTGTTGGGAGAGGAATCTGGCGGGAGGGGGAAGGTGGTTTACTCATGCGCAAACTAGAACAAGTGGGCTGGAATTCATTCTGGGAAGAAATTTTCCGGGAAATGAATACCCAGGATCTGGTTCCCGGAAGAGTAATTTCAAGCCACGGTTCCCATTATGAAATCTGTACTGCTGATGGAATGTGCGTGGGAGAACTGGCGGGGAAAATGCATTATGAAACCCTTTATCGAGCAGGACTTCCGGTTACTGGAGACTGGGTAGGACTGAGCAAAAACAGCGGGGGCCCGGTATTAATTAAATCTTTATTGCCCCGCCAATCAAGTTTGGAGCGCTGGGAAATAGAGAATGATGAAGCCCAGGTTCTGGCAGCTAACGTTGATTTTGCTTTTGTTTTCCAGTCTTTAGATCGGGAGCTAAATATGGGAGGGCTGGACCGCCTGCTTGCAATGATCTGGGAAGGAGGGGCCATCCCCAGGATAATTCTTACTAAATCAGATTTGTTTTCCGCAGAAGAAGTGGTCCAAAAAAAGGTGGAACTCAAGGAAGCCTTTCCCGGAGTTGAAGTCTTTGTAACCAGTCCCCTTTTAGGGTGGGGTCTGGAGGAGGTGGAAGAAAGTTTAAGTCCGGAGAAAACCTACGCTGCTCTTGGTTATTCCGGAGCGGGCAAATCCACTCTACTCAATTACCTTCTGGGAGAAGAAAAAACAAAAACTCAAATGGTGCGGGAGGATGACCGGCGGGGTCGCCATACAACCACTTCTCGCAGTCTTTTCCTTCTGCCCGGAGGGGCTATTTATCTCGATACTCCGGGGATCAGAGAAATAGCTGTTTTCTCTCATGACAGCATGGAAAGGGCTTTCCGGGATATTGTTGAGCTGGCCGGAAAATGTAAGTTTAAAGATTGTTCCCACAATGAAGAGCCTGGTTGTGAGGTGAAAAAGGCCCTAAAAGAAGGAAGGCTGGATTATAGAAGGTGGAAAAGCTGGATAAAACTCCAGCAGGAGCAAAAGCTGGAAGAGCACAAAAAGCGAAAATTGCAGAAGAAAATATCCAAAAACCGGATCCGCCGCAAAAAAATTCATTATAAAGATTTTGTGCGGGGAAAGTATGACCCGCCTGGAGAGTGAAGAACTGGAGAGAATTTTTCTCCAAGAATAATGGAGTTGTTTTTCCCATAAAAACTAGGCGAAAAAGGGTTATGGTTTCAGACTGTTTTCAGGGAGTAAGTTAGGGAATGGGGAAAGAAACAGACATCAAAGAGATATTTCTATCCTCATTCCGGGACTTACTTTGAACTACCCGGGAAGAACTCTGGACAAATCTGGATACGGGAATATTTTTTTCAGAAAAATGAATCATATTATTCCAGAGGATGGTTTAATACTTTAGTAAAGTTAGTTCTTATTGATGGAAGAACAGGAGGTAAAGCAATGGAATGGAAGGAATTCACCGAAAAGAACCGCAGAGCCTGGAATGAAGCCAATGAAAAACATGTAAAAGCCCGGCTGGAGCAAGATTGCTTTGAAATTCGTGACGAAGATCAATTTTTGGAACCGGTTATTTTGAATTATATAGAGGATAACAACCTAATTAAAGACAAAACCATTGCTCAATTATGCTGCAATAGTGGTAGGGAGACCATATCCTTAAAAAGACTGGGTGCTGCAAAAATTGTAGGTTTTGATATTTCGGATGAGGCAATTAAAGAGGCCAGGCTCTTGAACAGACAGGCTGGAGAAGATTGTGACTTTATCCAGACCGACGTTTACGACATTGGAAAAGAATTTAATAATGTTTTTGATCTGATTTTTATTTCTGCAGGTTCTCTGATCTGGTTACCGGATTTGAAGCAATTTTTCGCCATAACTTCCCGGCTATTAAAAAATGGGGGAGGGGTTTTGATTCATGAAATTCATCCCTTGGTCTGGACCTTAGAAGATGCACCCTCCACCAATCCCTTACAAATTTCCAATTCCTACTTCAAAGAGGGGCCGGTACTGGAGCACGGGGGCTTAGACTATATTGGGGATGAAGATTATGAAGGAGAAGAAAATTACACCTTTGATCATACCTTTTCGGATATTTTAAATGCTTTGATCAAAAACGGTTTTAAGATTTTGGAGGTAAACGAATATCCCCAGGATATTTCCGGGTGTTTTCACCACCTTGAGGGTCAAGAAATTATGCTGCCCCTGAGCTATATGCTTTTTGCTTCGACATAAGGGGGGGTAGAGCAAATTGAAAGGGTAGCCGGGAATTGTACCTGGGCTAGAGCCCAATTTCGGTTATTTTCCCGGGTTCCTTGGAAAAAGAAAGGCCTGAAAGGTGTTTAATTATGGGACAGTTGGGCTTTACAGTTAATAGGGAATCTTATTTCTCTCATGGATTGAGAGTAGTGAGTCACGCCAAGCAATAGGACCTGCACTGCGGCTCCTCAATTCTCCTCTGAGTTTCCGACTGGGTAATTAGGGAAAAAGCATTGCAAAATTTTTATTAAAAGAAAGGGGTAGATGAAGTGTATTATGAAAACGAAATGGGGAAAATTTATTTTGAAGTTCAGGGTCCGGAGAATGCTCCGGCAATAATTTTCTGCCACGGAATTAATATGAACCATGAAACTTTTAAGGGGCAGGTGGAAGGCCTAAAAGAAAAGTTCAGGGTTATAACCTGGGACCTGCCCTATCACGGAAAGTCCTCTCCCATTGATAATCATCTTTCCTTTTCCCAGGTGTCTGCAACTTTCATAAAGGAACTGCTTCAACATCTGAAAATTGAAAAGGCGACTCTGGGTGGACTATCACTGGGAAGCTATGTAGTCCAGGTTGCGGCCCATAACTATCCAGAAATAACCCGGGCCTCAGTACATATAGGGGGAGGGCCGCTGCACCCTCCCTCGGGTTCGTTTCTAAAAATTTTCAATCCTCTCATTGGTTTATTTATTCATCTTTATCCTTCCCGCAGGGTCTTTAAGGATTTTGCCCGCCACCGAACTCTGGAAAACGAAACCCGTGAATACCTGGAGAGAATTGCTGCTGAAAATGGAAAATGGGTTTTGGCCCATTTGACCAGAGAACTAATAAGGGACATGGCCAGGGGGCTTCCAGCCTTTTCCCCAGAACCCAGGCTTTTAATTCACGGCGTCCAGGAAATAGGTTTTGTTCAGAAGCAGATGAAAAAATGGGAAAAAGCTACCCAGGGAAGCAGGCTTGTGGAAATAGAAAAGGCCCATCATATTGCCAATCAAGATAATCCCGAAAAAGTAAATCAGGCAATCGAAATTTTTTTGGATGAAATTCTATAGAAGTGATCTACTACCGCTCTGGCCTGGCTTTAAGGCAGGGGAGGATTACTGGTGTGCCGGGAAATGTGATCTTAGAGGTGATAAGAGAATAGCTAAAGCGGGTGAAGGTAATTTGGGGAAAAAGGGGAAAAATAGTAGTAAGGAATAAAAAAGGTTTTGACCGGGATAAAAGGATCAGGTGTTAGAAAAGAGGCTAAAAAAAAACTACTTTAACCCCGGTTCGAGAAGCAGTTTCCTGGCTGACAGTAAAGGTTTGAATAGTGGGGGAAATCCTGCCCGGCCTGTACCATGAACTGGATGCGGGTCTGGGGAAACTCTTTTCCCCTCTGAAGAAAATTTTGCCTCTTTTATGGGCCTTGATTTTTGGCAGGTGATTTCTATAAAGGGGCAGAGCAAGAAGTTGTTTTTTCGTTGAATTAAAGGGGTGCAACCCTAGAGAGTTCTCAGGTTTATTGGGGATTAATAATTAAAGGTGAAAAGAGGTGGAAGGGAAATGGAAAGAGAGGAATATGGTTTTCATAACTATACCGAGGAACTGGTTAAGGATGTACTGGAGGAAATGCTGGGAAAAAGGGACGATATTTGTAAATGTTCCCTTTGCTGGGCTGATATGGCCTCCCTGGCCCTTAATCAACTGGAACCCAAATACGTAACTACTCAAAAGGGAGAAATTTATTCCCGGCTGGATGAATTTAAGTTTCAGGTCAAGGCCGATGTTATTATCAACGTAACCAAGGCCATAGAAAAAGTAAAAGATAGGCCCCGGCATCCACAGGAGTAGTTAAATGCATCATGGCGGTCTGTTCTTTTACGAGGTAGTGAGGGAAAGGCCGGGCGGGTTGTTGGGGGGGCTGTTTACCTTTTGGAAATAGTTAACCCTGTATTCCAGGGAAAAGACAATTAAGGAAGAAAAATAAGGGAGGCAAGAAAGAAGGAAAGCAGTGATGAGCCAATATAGGGGCCATGGTTTCCCCAATTTTGAGCTCGGAGAAAGAACATAAGGGCTTCTTTTTTTGTTCCTGGTCACTAACGTTGCAAGAAAAGGATTAAAAAAAGTCAAGTTGGATTATGGAGAAAAAATATGCAAAAAGCGGCAAAAAGCACCAATAAGTAAAAATTAAGGG
>SL_8KL_010_SEDDRAFT_10002787_pt1 | contig 14630 bp, 14 predicted proteins | sample SodLakKL_010_SED_4_FD_11160 | JGI IMG/M metagenome (IMG submission 11160) | reverse complement strand
GTATAAAGATCGGTCATCTTTTCCATCCGATGGCCGAACATAGGTTCGTTCATCGCCTCGATTACTTCCTTCCTCACTTCCGTCGGTCCCGGAATATATAATTTTTTATGGTTCAATTACACCACCTGGTCTCCCATAATACTATCTGTATATAATGGTTATGATTTAGAATATAATAAATAAGAAGTATATTTTGTACGATCTGTTCTTTTTCATGGTTAACGGATCTTCAAATATTGAGTTAGATTTCCAACATCTTTTTATAGGATTTAACTCTAATTTTACTTTGGTGACCTGCGATTAGTGAGATCTCTAAGACCATATCTGACACGGCATATCAGGCCTATGAAAAAAAATTACTCAAAGAGATAAAGAACGGAGGAGATCTTCCGACTCACGTTGCGGTGATAATGGATGGTAATCGAAGATTCGCAAGACAGCTCGGTCTAGAAAAAGAGTCGGGTCACACTAAAGGCAAAGAAAAATTAGAAGACGTGTTAGATTGGTGTACCGACGTAGGGATAAAAATATTGACCGTCTACGCCTTCTCTACAGAAAACTTCAAAAGAGATTCCAAAGAGGTCCAACATCTGATGGAGCTCTTCAATAAAGAATTCAAAAGAGCGGCTGATGATGAGAGGATTCACGAGAACGGTATACGGATAAATGCGATAGGGAATATACAAAAATTGCCGAGAGAGGTTAAGGAATCTATAAGGTATGCAGAAGAGAAAACAAAAGAGTATGATAATTATTTTTTCAATGTAGCAGTTGGCTATGGAGGGAGAGAAGAGATAATCCAAGGCATCCAAAAGATTGCAGAAGACGTGAAAAAAGGAAGATTGAATATCGAAGACATAAATGAGAAAACCTTCGCTGAAAGATTATACACCTCCAATTTTCCGGACCCGGATCTAATCCTTAGAACTAGTGGAGAAGAAAGGATATCTAACTTTCTATTATGGCAGTCGGCCTATTCGGAATTATATTTTACCGATGTATATTGGCCGGGCTTCAGAAAGATAGATTTTTTGAGAGCTATACGGTCTTATCAGAACAGACACAGACGGAAAGGTGAGTAAGCATCTACTAATTAAAAAGAAAAAAGGAAAAGGTATTCAATAGATATCTTTTGTCTTCTCGTCTATCACTTCACCTTCACTAGATATCAATTTGACTTCTAAAGGCATATCTCCAACTGCGTGTGTAGAACATGATAAACATGGGTCATAAGCCCTGACTACCCCTTCAAGTCTATTTAGTGTCTCTTCCGGTATCTCCTCACCATCGATGTACTTCTCCGCGACTGCCTGCACACTTCTGTTTATGGCGGCGTTGTTGTGACCTGTAGCTACTATAAAATTCGCATCTGTTATAACCCCATTTTTATCCGACCGGTAGTCATGAATCAATGTCCCTCTAGGCGCTTCGATCACTCCTACTCCTCTCTCATTGGTTGCTTTGGTAGGAACATTTATCTTTCCTGAATAAACATCTTCGTCTTGCAGTAATTCTTCTATACGCTCTACGGTATGTATACATTCGATCAGTCTCGCATAGTGGTAGTAAAGCGGTCCTTCTTTTATGTCCCCACGGCCTAGTTCATTGTATCTTTCCCACTCTTCGTGTGCGAGCTCAGTACTTATACCATTTATTATATTCAATCTTGCAAGGGGACCGACTCTGTATACCCCTCTTTTGAATCCTAATTCTTCATAATAGGGGAATTTCATGTAGCTCCAATCCTGAGATCTCTCTGCGATAAGGTTCTTGTATTTCTCAGGACTGACTTCTCCGAGTTCTATCCCATGAGGGTCGACTATTCTCAATTTACCGTCATAGAATTCTAGTTCGCCGTTATCATCTACCAAGCCCATATAGCCGGTGGAATGAGATGCAAAAGTTTCAATTTTTTCATCCATCTCCTCAAAAATCTCTCTTAAAAGATCGATCGTATCTTTAAGATAATCGATCAGATCATCAGTTTTTTCTAGTAATTTCCCCCCTGTATCGCGATCCATATTCTGGTTCACTCCACCAGGTACGGCTAATTCAGGATGGACTTTTTTACCGCCCAAAGTCCCTATTATTTTTTGGCCGAAACCCCTCAATTCTATTCCTTTGTCCGCCAACTCTTCATTCTCTTTTAACAATCCAAAGATGTTCCTTTCTTCCGGAGAAGCATCGAATCCCATGACAAGATCGGGGCTCGAAAGGTAAAAAAAGCTAAGACTGTGTGATTGAAGGATCTGAGCCATGTGCAACAATTCTCTGATCTTGTGAGCACTTTCGGGTACATCAGCATCTACTAAAGCATCACATGCTTTAGCTGCCCCTAGTTCATGACTTACAGGACATATACCGCATATCCTAGAAGTCATCTCGGGCATCTCCCATAGAACTCGGCCTTGTACGAATTTTTCGAAAGCTCTGAACTCAGTAACGTGAAATCTTGCTTCCTCCACATCCCCTTCATCATCTAGATGTACCGTTATTTTACCGTGACCTTCTACTCTTGTTACAGGATTTATTTCTTCTATTTTTCCCATCTTTTTCACCTCTAATATACCAATCTATCTTTATCCAATTTTGGCGTTCTACCCTCCAATAGTTCTTCGAATCCGTATCTTATCAATTCGGCCGAAGGAGGACAACCAGGTATGTACGCATCGACTTCTACTACTTCGTCTACGCCCTTTGCTTTATCGGTCAGAGTCGGTATAGATTCATCATCAGGGATCTCGCTCTTCTCGTCACCTTTTTCTTTGTAGCATTCCTCAAGTATATCGTCTACATCTTCAAAATTCCTCATAGTCATGATCCCCCCAAAGCAGGCACAATCACCCCAAGCGACAAGTATGTCACAATTCTCTCTCAATTCCTTAGCGACCTCTATGTTTTCTTCATTCGTTATAGTACCTTCAAGAATTCCTATGTCGACCTCTTCGAAATTTTTGATATCCATGATCACATGACTTGATTGGAATTCAACTTCTTCCGCCAGATCTTTGATATATTCATCAACATCTAAAAAGGACATATGACAACCTGAACATCCGCACATGCATGCCGTAGCCACTCTAATCTTATCATCGCCCATATTTATACCTCCTTGCTCGATAGTTTCTCAAAAAACTTTTGCTCTGATTCCATCTCCACTTCGGGCTCAAACACTCTGTTCAATGTTTTCTCTTCACCGTTGATATTTTCGATAGTTCCGTTTCTCTCAAACATCGTCATCGAAGGAATAACTATATCGGCCATATCTGTAAGTTCAGATTTTTTAGTCGCCTGAACTATTAGGTAATCAGCCTTTTTTGCTTCCTCGATCATCTTTTTGTTATCCTTTTCATTAGAGGCATAGATGTAAGTCACATCTGGATTGTTATAAAGTTCTTCAGTCTCAAGTTGTTTGAAGTATTGATTGGCAGCTTTGTTCAAACTGATGAGATAACTACCTTCCAATTTAGCTAGCTCAAATATATGTCTGATGGACCAACGATCGGGCATCTTAGAACCTAGTATTATTATATCATAAGTATCCTCTTCAAGGTGCCTAACGATAGTCATTATATCTTCAGGATGAACCTTTACACCTCCAAGAATCGAAGAGACTCTAGATAAATCCTGTATCGATGCGACACCTTCCTTGATCATCTCATTGACGAGTCGTGTTAACTGAGTGTTCGGGGATTCGATGCTGATAGAAATGTCGGAATGTCTCCAAAATTTATCCTCGCCAGTATCAACTGTGATGAGTTTAGTTCCGTTTATCGCTGCCCTTCGGATGAAAGCTGCTAAAACAGGATGTGTTTCTACTATAGAGGTATCATAAACAAGGAGATGGTCCGCTTTCATGACCTCAGAAATATCATCTATTAGATGGCCCTTGATCATATTGACCCTTCTCATCACCTCTTGCTCTATCCTGTGTCTTTCAGCACCTATCACATCAAAGAGTGCATCATATTCTCTCACCGCTTTCTCGAATCGATCTAAAACTTCAGAAGTCGCTTCACCGCTAGCAAGNGCATTGATCCTATCTGCGCTTTCAAGTTTATCTTTCACTTTCTCAATACCATCCTCGATATCAGTAGTTGTTTCCTCACCATCTTCGCGGACAATAATCTGTTCTATCCTTTCGTTTTCTTCGATAACAGGATCAAATCTTCCCATTTTACACAATTGTCCACCAGATTCCTCTTCTAGATCAGAACCCATAATCTCGACTATATTCCCTGAACGTGTATAGACTTCAGTTCCACAACCCATACTACACTTCATACAACTGGTGATATTAGAATCACATTCTCTAGTCGTGCCTTTAAACATGCTTTGTTTGTTGAAGATAGCACCTGTAGGACAAACCTGCTGACACATACCACATTCTATGCAGCTCGATTCAGCTAAAGGAACGTCAGTATCCGCGACGATCTCATTGCCTAATCCTCTTCCACCAAATCCTAAAGTTTGATTTCCTACTACTTCTTCACAGGCCCTAACACATCTACCACATTTAATACATCGATTATTATCGATGACAAGAAAGTCATGAGAAGCTTCTACGGGTTGGTCCGGGAAGGCTCGCGGAAAATCAAAACTGTCTATTTCATGCTCCCACATCAGATCCTGCAGCTCACAATCTCCGTCACTCTCACAGAACATGCAGAAATGGTTCTCGTTAAGATATATCAGTTCCAAGTTCATCTTTCTATACTTTTTGAGTTTATCCGTATGAGTTTTGATCTCCATATCATCTCCAACTTTTAATCCACAAGCTGGTTCTATCTGTTCATCGTTTACTTCGACCACGCACAGACGACAAGCCATAACGTTTTCTAAAGCATCGTGTTCACAGAGGGTTGGGATATCAATGTCGTTCTTCTCGCAGGCTGAAAGAACGGTTTCACCAGCTTTCGCTGGTATTTTCTCACCATTTACTTTCAATTCAACTTCACTCATCACTTTTCACCTCCTTGAGAAATAGCATCTACAGGGCAAACTTCAGCACATTGACCGCAGGAGATGCAAGTATCAGGATCGATTTCGTAAACATCGTCTTCACTAGAGATCGCATCTACTGGACAAACTTCAGCACATTTACCACAGGAAACGCATGTATCAGTGTTTATTACAAAGGTGCTCATCAATGCTTTACATTGACCGGCTGGACATTCGTCTTCATAAACATGAGCTTCATACTCTTCTCTGAAAAATCTAAGCGTGCTCAATACAGGGTTCGGTGCTGCTTGACCTAGTCCGCAAAATGACGTATCTTTAACTGTTTCAGCTAAGTCTTCTAATTTTTCTATATCTCCAGGCTCTGCTTCACCTTGAGTCATCTTTTCAAGAAGGTCTAGCATCCTCTTAGATCCTAACCTACAAGGAGGACATTTACCGCAGGATTCTTCTTGAGTGAAATCTAAAAAGAAGCGTGCGACATCTACCATGCAGTTGTCTTCATCTAAAACGATGAATCCACCAGAACCCATAATTGTTCCGGCTTCTTCAAGTGAATCGTAATCGATCGGGAGATCAATATATTTTTCTGGTATAGTACCTCCAGCGGGACCTCCGATCTGCACTGCCTTGAAGTCCTTGTCATCAGCTACCCCTCCAGCTAATTCTACCATCTCTTCTATGGTCATTCCCATAGGGACTTCCACTAAACCAGTCTCTTTGACGTCGCCTGCAACAGCGAAAACTTTAGTTCCAGAACTCTCTTCAGTCCCTATATTATCGAACCATTCTGCTCCTTTTTGTATTATAGGGGTAACGTTAGCTAAAGTTTCTACATTGTTTATAACTGTAGGCTTACCCCACAAACCTTTCGTAGAAGGATACGGTGGTCTGTATTTTGGTCTCCCTTGTTTACCTTCTATCGACGACAAGAGAGCTGTTTCTTCGCCACAAACGAATGCTCCCGCCCCGACTCTTATCTCCACGTTGAAATCAAAATCAGTTCCAAACAGACCTTCTCCAAGATATCCCTCGCTTTGAGCATCCCTTACAGCTTTTCTCAAATTCCTGATAGCCAAAGGATATTCCGCTCTAACGTATACATAACCCTGATCCGCTCCCACCGCATATCCTGCTATCATCATGCCTTCTATAACACTGTGGGGATCGCCTTCAAGGATACTTCTATCCATGAAAGCTCCTGGATCTCCTTCATCGCCGTTGCATACCACATATTTTTGATCAGCATCTTCGTTCGCGGTAAATTCCCATTTCAGACCCGTGGGAAATCCTGCTCCTCCTCTTCCTCTAAGTCCGGAATTTTTTATCTCTTGAATAATCTCGTCTTTCTTCATCTCCGTTACCGCTTTTTTTGCTGCCCTGTAACCGTCTTGTTCCAAATAATCTCTGATACTGCTCGGATCTATGTCACCTGAGTTTCTCATCACTACCTTCCTTTGACCCTGGATGAATTCCAATTCCTGGAATTTTTCAACCTTGTTGCCTTCATAATCATCGACTAATAAGTTGAAAGCGATCCTGTCATTTATCAGATGCTCTTCAACTATGGTTTCCACGTCAGAAGGTTCGAGATCGCCATAAAAGGTATTCTCAGGCTGGATTATCATCATCGGACCTTTATTACAGGGGCCCATACAACCGGTCTTTTTTATCACTTTTTTTACAGGATATCTATCTTCAAGCCCGTGTTCCCAGAGCTCATCCATCAACTTCTCTTCGATCTCCTCTGCGCCTGCAGATAGACAACCAGTCCCCGCACATATCAAGATTTCTTTTCTAGGCATTTTATACCTCTTTATCTATATCTTTTCAAAATATCAGTCAATTCATCCGGTTTGAGCTTTCCATATACCTCATCATCGACCATCATAACGGGAGCCTTACTGCATGCTCCAACGCATCTGCTCGTGGTCAAAGTGAACTTTTTATCTTCTGAGGTTCCGCCTTCTTCCACATCCAATTCCTCTTTTAGTTCTTCAACGAGTTCATCAGCACCTTTCACGTAACAAGCAGTGCCCGTACAAACAGCAAGGGTATGATCACCCTTAGGTTCCATACTGAAAAACGAATAAAACGTCACAACTGAATATACCTGGCTAAATGGAACCCCTAATTCCTCAGCTATGAACTCTTGAACGTCTTTCGGCAGATATCCAATTTTCTTTTGTACCTCATGTAGAACAGGTATCAAGCTCCCAGATTCTTTTTCGTAACCCTCTATTATCGGGAGTATATCCCGCAAATGATGCCTTTCCATTATATTACGCTCCTCACCTTCTAATAAGAAGAGCTCCCAATGGTTCCCTCTTCTTTTTGAAGGTGTACATATTGGCAGTTCTGCCATCATATGGAGCCCATATTAAACGTTTTCGATAAGGACGGATTCTAGAGATATAGATACTAATCCACGATAAGATTTATATTCTTACATACATTATTCTTTTGTGGTGATGATCGTTGTCTCAAGAAGAAGTGGTGGAACACATAATAGATGATGATATTGAAAAGGACGTAGAACAGATGATCGAACATCTTGAAGAAGACGAAGTAAACGAGGCTTTAAAACTCTCTAAAAAATTATCACCTTTCCGGTTAACAGATATTTTAGGAGACTTTTCAATAAAGAAAATAGAGACTTTTCTGAAAAAGATGAGGAGAGGAAAAGCGGCTGAGGTGCTCAATGAATTTCCGGAAGAATTTGCCGGACAACTAGTAATGGATATGGAAGAGGAAACCGTACACTCATTATTGAATGAGATGACTCCAAGCCAGATTGTTGATTTCTTTCCTCACATCTCCAACGAGAAAAAAGAAATGGTTCTATCAGTTATGTCTCCTGACAAAAAGGAGAGGATCGAAAGACTAGCCCTTTTTTCAGAGGACGTTGTAGGGGCTCACATGGTCAAAGACTTTATCACAGTAACTAAAGAGACCACTGTAGGAGAAGCAATAAAACTTGTTGAAGAAGCACCTCCCCAGATGAGGAATACTGATTACATATATATTGTAGACGAAAAGGGTGAACTCAAGGGCATGACTACCTTTAAAACACTCATGTTCTCGAATAAGAACAAATTAGCTAAAGAGATTATGGAAACGAATATCTATTCTGCACTTCTTGAAGATCCTGCTTATGAAGTCGCTCAGCGGATTAGATCTCGTAGATTTAAGATGATACCTGTCGTTGATGAAGACCATTTACTAAAAGGGGTCATGACATTGAACACCGCAGCTGAACTACTTTCAACCGATATAGCTGAAGGTTTCGTTTCTTTCTCCGGTACGATCGGTGATGAGTCTTTCTTCACCAGACCCAGCCGAGCAATAAAGATGAGACTACCTTGGATGGTCGCTAACGTATTCTTAAATCTTGGGGCCGTAACCGTGATCAGTTCATATGAAGCTACTATCGAAGCCGTTGCCATCCTTGCCGCATTTTTACCCATGATAACGGACATGGGCGGAAATGTGGGTATCCAAGCACTTTCTGTTTCTATCAGAAGCCTCGCACTTGGAGAGGCTCAGTTTAGAGATATAATAAAATCGATGAAGAAAGAGATAGCTATCGGTCTTGTCAATGGTCTTGCTTTGGGTGCTCTATTCGGTACTCTAGCATATCTATTCGAATGGAATGTTATTTTGGCTGTTGTGGCTGGAACCGCACTTGGCGTAAATGTGTTGGTCGCAGGGATGATCGGTGGTTCGATGCCGTTCATAATAAAGAAGTTGGGTAAAGATCCTGCTATGATGACCGGACCCGTTCTTACCACTATCACCGATATTACTGGTATAAGCATATATCTCGGTCTAAGCACAATATTCTTGGTGCACATCATATGAAATAAGGAAAATATACAGTCAAACTTTGAATTTCATAACGCCATTATAGACATTGGGTAATGAAACATAGGAAAACATCGAAAGTTTTAAAAACACGTCCTGATTCATCCTAAATATAGAACCTATTAAAACCTCAAAAAGTGAGATATATGAAAATTATAGAAAAAGAGGATTTTGATCAGTTCGTAACAGAGCTGATCGAAAAAGACAGCAGGGAAATTGTTGGAGTTCAGAAAAAAGGAAAGGATAAGTTTGCGTTCCAACAGTTGCACGATGTTGCGGATTTAAGGCTCGATTACGACGTGACGATACTTCCCCCAAAGAAATATTTCATGCCCCAGAGAGAGACACTGGTGAGATATAAATCGACAGAAGAGATATCAATGGACCCAGTCAATGAAGTGATTCCAAGGGTCATCATCGGAATTCATCCGTATGACCTTGTTTCTATTAGGCAGATGGACAAAGTATTTGAAGACACACACGCAGATCAGAATTATCTTTGGAAAAGACGTGAGGCCGTATTAATAGGGGTAAACATGCAAGATGTATCTGAGTGGTCATTTGCTGCAAGTATGGGAACTGCTACCATTGATTCGGGATATGATCTGATGCTCACTGATCTAGGAGACAAATACGCAGTAGAGATAGGTTCATCTAAAGGCTCAAACATACTTGAGAAGCATAATGCCGAGATAAGAGATGCTTTACCAGAAGAAGTAGAAGCTGTTGAAAAGGAGAAAGAAAAAATAGAGAAAAAATTTGAAACCGAACTTGACTTTTCTCCACACGAACTCCCACACCTATTAGGTGAGAACTATAATAATGAGGAGTTCTGGGAGGAAAATTCTGAAGACTGCCTGAGTTGTGGGACCTGCAATCTTGTCTGTCCTACCTGTTATTGTTTCGATGTACAGGAAGAGGCCGACATCAACCTACAAGAGGGCGAGAGATTACGGAGATGGGACGGCTGCATGCTTCAGGCCTTTGCAGAGGTAGCCGGAGGAGAAAACTTTAGAGAGGAAAAAGCATCGAGATACAGACACCGATACATGAGAAAAGGAAGATACATGTATGATGAATTCGGTGATATTGCCTGTGTGGGATGCGGTAGATGTTCTTCCCAATGTCTGCCCGATATAGCAGATCCCGCTAGGATCTACAACAAACTCAAGGAGGGGAAAATATGAGCGTAACTGAAGAATCAATATATTTACCTGAAAAAGCGACGATATTGAAAGTTGAGAAATTGACCGAAAAAGAAAAATTGTACACAGTAGAACTCGATAGTGGAGAAGAACTGGGTCACGAGCCGGGACAGTTCGTTGAATTGACTGTACCAGGTGTAGGAGAAGCTCCGATCTCAGTGAGTTCTTCACCAACGAAAGGAGGAAACTCCTTCGAACTTTGTGTGAGAGCCGTTGGAAATGTGACGAATGCACTTCACCGCATGACCGCAAGCGACAAGATAGGTATCAGAGGACCTTTCGGAACTGGCTTTCCAGTAGAGGAACTGAAAGGGCATGACATGCTCTTCATCGCTGGAGGTCTTGGAATCGCGCCTTTAAGATCTCTCATCAAGTACACTTTGGATAGAAGATCAGAGTTTGGTGATATTAAAGTATTGTACGGATGTCAAGAGCCCTGTCAGCAGCTTTATGAAGATGAAATTGAAAGATGGAGAGAAAGAGATGATATCGATATCAGAGAGACCGTAGATAAGTGTCCAGATGAAGCCTGCTGGGAAGGAAATGTAGGAGTCATCACGACTTTGATCCCTGGTGTTGATATAGATCTCGAGAACACTTATTCGATTGTTTGTGGACCTCCGGTCATGTATCGTTTCGTATTGCAGGAACTTGAGGAAAAAGAACTCCCTCATGACAGCATCTACCTTTCTTTAGAAAGAAGAATGAAGTGTGGTGTAGGAAAATGTGGGCACTGTCAGATAACCGGCGATAAAGGTGAATTTTACGCTTGCCAGGACGGACCCGTGTTCAATTATGATATCATCAAAGGTTTCGAGGAGGCGTTATAGATGAAACCACAGACTAAACCAAAAGTTGCATTCTTTGATTTTGCAGGTTGTGAAGGCGATCAACTCCAGGTCGCAAACCTGGAAGAAAAGTTACTCGATTTACTTGAAATAGTGGAACCAGTGAGCTTCAGAGAAGTGATGACTGAACACAGCGATGATTATGACATAGCTTTCATCGAAGGTTCAGTTACAAGGAATCATGACGTTGAAAGATTAAGAAAAATAAGAGAGAACGCCGAAACGGTCGTTGCTATAGGATCTTGTGCGACCATCGGTGGTGTGAATTCAATCAGGAATAGACAGAACTTCAAAAAGGTAAAAGAACGAGTCTATGGCGAAGACGGCGACATGTATGAGGCATGGGATAAGGCAAAGGGGATCGATGCAGTCATTGAAGTAGACTATAAAGTTCATGGTTGTCCAATTGATAGAGATGAATTTTTACATGTCGTAAGATCGCTTGTGATGGGGAGAGAACCTAACATACCTGATTATCCAGTTTGTGTGGAATGTAAATTGAACGAGAACGTTTGTGCGTTTGAAAGGGATGAATTCTGTGTTGGGCCAGTGACCAGAGCAGGATGCGACTCTTGCTGTGTGAATCAAGGAACGATATGTTGGGGATGTAGAGGTTTAGTTGATGATCCCAACGAGGAAGCACACCAAGAAGTACTAGAAGAATACGGTTTGACAGCAGAAGAGGTTATGAAAAAATTCGATCTTTATTTCACCTGGCAAAAGGAGGTAAGAGAAGATGAGTGATGATGTAGATATTGATGTTGAATATTTAACGAGAGTTGAAGGTCATGGTAATATTGAAGTGAATGCAAAAAACGGAGAGATAGAGAAATGCGAATGGCAAGTCGTTGAAGCTCCAAGATTCTTTGAATCGCTTGTTGTCGATAGGGATTGGACAGAACTTCATCACATTACTTCAAGGATATGTGGTATCTGTTCTATAGGTCATACTCTCACATCTCTAAAAGCGACTGAAGATGCGATGGATATCGAGGTTTCGGAACAGGACGAAAAGCTGAGAAAACTCGCTCTACACGCTGAAAATATGCAGAGTCACGTTTTGCACGTAGGTTATCTCGCCCTTCCTGATCTGATGGACTCTAAATCTGTAGTTCCACTGACAGAAAGCCACGAAAAAGAGGTAAAAACGGTGATAAGACTTCACAGGTTGGCTAATAGGATGTCAGATATGATCACAGGAAGGACAACCCATCCGCAGAGATTGATACCTGGAGGATTTTCCAAAATACCTACGGAAAACGAATTGATGGAACTGAAGAACAAACTCGAAGGCTCTTTCAACGATCTAACTGCTGTCGCCAATCTTTTGAAAAAACTTGAATCAAAGATACCGAACTTCCAAAGAGAAACAGAATACATATCTCTAACTCATGACGATGAATTTGCTCTTTATGGCGGAGATATATGCTCTTCTGACACTGGAAAAACACCTTCAGAAGATTATCTAGACATAACCAATGAATACACTGTACCACAATCGACCGCAAAATACACAAAAAACAACCGTGAATCATACATGGTTGGAGCACTAGCAAGGTTAAACAACAATTATGATCAGTTGAGTCCGATGGCTAAAGGAGTGGCTGAAAAATTTGATTTCGATCCTTTAGTATGCAATCCGTTCATGAACAATATCGCACAGGTAGTGGAAGTCGTCCACAGCGTCGAAGATTCAATAAGTATAATAGAGGACCTGCTCGAAAGTGGTCTTGAAAAACAGGAGGAGTATAACTCACCTGATATTGAACCTAAAGCAGGAAGAGGTGTAGGAGCGGTAGAAGTGCCAAGAGGTATATTGTTCCACGATTACACTTATGACGAAAACGGTAAATGTACTGAGGCGAACTGTGTAATACCTACGAACCAGAATCATGGTAATATACAGCTAGACATGGAGAAATTAGCTCCAAAGATAATAGATCAACCGGAAGAAAAAGTCAAAACACAACTGTCCATGTTGGTTAGAGCCTACGATCCGTGTATCTCCTGCTCTACTCACGACTTGAACATAAAGTTCGTTGAATGAATTAAAATTGGATAAAAAAACTGTTTTTAAAATCTTTTCTTTATCTATTTTTTCTTAGGTCTCTAAAAAAGAATTTTATTTTTAATTCGGAGAATTATTCATTCGATATCTAATTTTTCCAACAATTTCTCAAATTTCTCCTCCACATCTTCACTTTTCCTCTTTTCGAGCAAGAACATAAGAAGTTCAAATCTCATCAATAGAGGAAAGCTTATTTCACCTATTTCGTCTTCAGCCTCTTCGATAGGGTCTGAAACCTTTTCTTTCAATTCAGCGAAGATATTGGAGAGGATATCGATCATCTCCTCATCTTCTCCTTCGTCTACAGAATAACCCATTATCTCCAAGAGTTCTAATATCTTTCTAGCGTTTTCTCTCTCCCAATCCAATGTCAAATCAGACGGTTCCCCACCATCTATAGAAGTGGGGGAAAGAAGAAACGCGTCCGCTGTTCTAGTATATACTTTCTTTGGTATATGGTTCTCTTTCATCTGGGCGATCTCTTTTATATAGCCAGCATCCTCGAGTTTCTTTATGTGCCTGTAAATGGTGGAATGGTCTTTGTCTAGATTTTCAGCTATCTGTGATATAGTCATATCGTTGACTCTGAGAAGGGAAAGGATGTCACTCCTTGTATCTTCTATGGCGACTTTTACATGATCAGGGTCTCTTACGACTTTGACATCGCTTTTCATGATAGCGTATAGGCTTAAAAAAGGATTATAATTAAATCTTCGGTCTATTAACAAGGTTTTGGGCCATCTTGCGGTTAAGTACGTTCTTTCGGAGACTATTTTAATATATATGATATATATAATAAAGTATAAGTACTTCAGATCTTATAGTTGGACTAAGGTATGATCGATGAATGACGATCAAAAAGAATGCTGCGAGAACACTTGCCTCTGTCCCGCGGAAGGTATAATCGATACAGTCTCTAAAAAATGGGCCATATGTATAATAAGTCACCTCGGTGAGAATGAAGATGGTTATAGATTCAACGAACTCCAGAGAAGTTTGAATGGTATAAGTCCAAAGTCACTCTCGGATAGATTAAAAGAACTCACCGGAGAGGACCTTATCGATAGAGATGTGGAGAATTCAGTCCCTCCTAAAGTGACTTACACCTTAACAGAAGATGGGAAGGAACTATATGAGAGACTGAAACCTCTAGTCGAGTGGGTCAATGAAAGATGAAATTACTTGTTTGGATTCGGCGTTTTGACCACTAATATCTTAGCATTTTCTTCTTCCGAGGCGTTCATTACGTTGTGCGGTATATCCTTTGGACTCAAGACTATATTTCCTTCTTTAACTTCTTTCGTTTCTTCACCTACTTGTATTTCCGCGGTCCCTTCTATCACGTGGAAGAACACATCTACCGGAGTAGTATGTTCTTTTAGTCCTTGACCGGGAGCGAAAGGAAGAAGAACTACCTGTACTTCTTCCTGTTGGATCAATCTTTCCGGTTTGAAATTTTCTTCTTTTGGTTCGCTCTCGTTTAAATCTATTATTTCCATTATATTTCATCTCCTCTTCTTTTTTCCTTTCACGGAGATCGTTACGTCTTCTAGGGGTATCTCTTTACCCGATTCAGAAAGGGCTGTTTTTACTATCTTCATCAATCCAAAACAGCAAGGTACCTCCATGTGGACCACCTTTAGACTCTGTATGTCGTTATGCTTGAATATCTCTGTTAGTTTCTCA
>SL_8KL_010_SEDDRAFT_10002784_pt1 | contig 14635 bp, 11 predicted proteins | sample SodLakKL_010_SED_4_FD_11160 | JGI IMG/M metagenome (IMG submission 11160) | reverse complement strand
GTATTCTCAGTGATGATCTCTCCGATCTGAAAGGCTGCACTGTAATGTTTCTCCTGTTTTTTGCTCTGATCCAGACAGCAGTCCTTAATTCCTTCAGCTACCATAATGAGATTGTGAGATTTTCCACTTTCATAACCTTTTCGGACTATCCCGCATACCTCTTCAATATCAAATTCAATCTCCGGAATTAATATAGCTTCTGCCCCCACAGCCAGTCCTGACTCCAGGGTTAACAGGCCATTATTCCGCCCCATGGTTTCTATCACAAATACTCTCTCATGGGAGGTAGCGGTATCTCTGATTTTGTCAACCGCCTCAACCACTGTATTAACAGCAGTATCAAAGCCGATGGAATAATCTGTTCCGGATAGATCATTATCAATAGAAGCTGGAACCCCCACTGTCGGTATGCCCTGTCTTTCCAGAGCCATGGCTCCCTGCAGGGATCCATCTCCTCCAATTATAACTAGAGCCTCTATTCCATAATTTTTAAGTTGAAAGATAGCCTCTTCCTGACCTTCGGCAGTTTTGAACTTCTCACTCCGGGCAGTAAAAAGAAAGGTCCCTCCCCGGTTTATTTTGCCGGAAACATCCTTATCTTTTAATTCAGATATTTCCCCTTTGATCAAACCGGAATATCCTCTGCTGATTCCCATGACTTCCAGATCCAGATTTAAAGCCTGCCGGGTGACAGCCCGTACAGCCGCGTTCATTCCCGGGGCATCTCCTCCACTGGTAAGCACCCCTATTCTTTGCATGCTTATTTTCCTCCTTAGGTTTATTCCGGTCTGGTTAATGTAACATTGAAAAACCTTTATGCCTGTAAATCGTAAATACATCATATCACCGGACTTTCTCGCTTGTCAAGGTAAAGCAGTTTTCACAAAACATTTGGATCAGTACTTAATTAATATTTTGATTAAATTTTTCTCGAACCCCAATTAAGCTTTAATCCAGTTCAATTCGGCACTGAAAATTTTAATTTGCATCTTACCTGCTAAAGTGGTAAAATTTATTTCTGTAGGGAAGCCATTTTTGCCTCGTACTTATTTTAACAAACCCTTATTAACTTGTCGACCATTATTAAATTATCAAAGCATTATCAAACCTCATTAAATATTTTGTTTATTATTCAAACATTATTGACTATCTTTTAAGCATTATTGAAAAGCATTATTGATCATTACTATTAATTTCAGGAGAGTGATATTATGAAAATAGGAATCTTAACCGGTGGAGGAGATTGTGGTGGATTGAATGCCGTAATTAAATCGATTGTCTGGAAGGGTATCAAGGAATACGGTCACGACTTTGTTGGCTTCCGGGACGGCTGGAGGGGTGTTCTGGAAAATGACTGGCAGGAATTGACCTTGGATGATGTTATTGATATTCTGCCTGAAGGCGGTACCATGCTGGGCAGTAGCAGAACAAATCCCTTCAGTGCCGGTAATGACCCTGATAATGTCAAAAGAACCATGGAGCAGGAAAACATCGATGCTCTGATAGTAATTGGCGGAGATGACACTCTGGGAGCTGCCAACAAACTTTATCAACAGGGAGTTAAGATCGTAGGTGTTCCCAAAACAATGGACAACGATCTGGAATGTACCGATATGACCTTTGGCTTTATGAGCGCTGTTCAGGCCGCCACCGACCATCTGGATCGCCTTAAAACAACTGCCCGTTCCCATCATCGGGTGATCGTCTATGAAGTCTTTGGTCGCTATTCCGGCTGGACTGCTCTCTATGCTGGCTGGGCCGGGGACGCTGATGTAATATTGACTCCGGAAAAAACCTACAGTATCAAAGATATCTGCAGTTACCTGGAGCAGCGACGGCAGCGGGGCAAGGATTATGCCATTGTAGTTGTGGCTGAAGGAGCCACCACCACAGAAATGGATGAAATGATGGCAGAGGATGAAGACACTGACGAATACGGGCATGTAATCCTGGGTGGTATCGGCGAATATCTCGCCGATGAAATCGAGCAAAAAATGGACTGGCAGACCCGCTATATCCAGCCCCGTCACATTGTCAGAGGGGGTACCCCCACTGCCTTTGACAGGATTCTTTCCAGCAGATATGGCCTGGCCGCCATTGACTGTGTAGAAAAAGGCCAATTTGGCAAAATGGCAGCCCTTAAAGGTCAGGATATTGAAATAGTTGATCTGGCTGATGCGGTGGCTGAAACAAAAACTGTGCCTCTGGAGCTTCTGGAAAAAGCTGAGATTTTCTTCGGTTAAGGCCAATAACAGAAATCAGTTTAACCGGTTTTACTATATTTTCGCTTTTTCTATATTTCACTTTTCTATATTTCACTGTAGTATAGAAAATATAATTAGTTCAAAGCAAATAAATACAAATTAATAATTGATAAAACAAATAAACCATCAAAACAGAAAAACCCCCGATCAGCCAATCCGGGGGTTTTTCTTTGCCAGTTTATTTTTATCCGGGGATTTGTTAGTCAAATTTTTGTTCCGGGATTTATACATTAAACCTCTGATTTAATATCTCATAGACCTCTTCAGCCTCACTCCGGGGAGTTTTAATCTGATAATCACCCTCTCCCATACCTTCAATTTTAATCAGAAATCCCTCGGCAGTCAACTCCTCTTCAATCCTTTCTGCTTCTTCCCGGGTGTGCACCACATAAACAATCTGCCACATGCTTCTTTCCTCCCCTCCCCGATTGGAGTATGTAGGCTTTTTGCTGTTACATTTGCTGTTAAAACTGGATATTGTTAAATCTGGAAATAAATTAGATTTTCTAAATTAAATTCGCTGCTAAAATAAATTTACTAAATATCAAGTAGCTCCTTGCCGGCAATCCCGGGCTCGGTCATTTCATAGGGGTTCAGTATTTTCTCCAGCTCCTCGGCGCTTAAAATTCCCTCTTCCAGAATGATATCTTTAACTGACCTTTCCTCTTCCAGAGCTCTTTTGACAATCCGGCCAGCAGTCTCATAGCCGACATGGGGGTTAATGGCCGTTATAATCCCCACACTTCTCTCCAACAGCTCCCGGCAGCGCTCCCGGTTGGCCTTAATCCCCACAATGCAGTTGTCAATAAAGGTCTCGAGGGCGTTCTCCAGCATCTCAATCGATTGAAAGAGGTTGTATACCAGCACCGGCTGCATAACATTCAACTCCAGCTGACCGGCCTCAGCAGCCATACTGATTACCTGATCATTGCCTATAATCTGATAGGCAACCTGGTTTACCACTTCGGGTATCACAGGATTGACCTTACCGGGCATGATTGAAGAACCTGGCTGCACGGCAGGCAGGTCAATCTCATTTAGCCCTGCCCGGGGTCCTGATGACATCAATCTCAGATCACTGGCTATTTTTGAGAGATTGACCGCTGCTGTTTTCAATACCGAGGAAACCCCCACCAGAGCATCAACATTCTGGGTAGCATCTATCATGTTCTCCGACTGTCTCAGATTTAAACCGGTAATCTCTCTTAAAATTTCGGTAACACTGTTGACATATTCCAGATCAGCATTGAGTCCGGTACCAACCGCTGTAGCTCCCAGATTGATAACCACAAGATCTTCTATAGAGGCAGCAATTCTGTCCCTGTCCCGGTTCACCGCTGATGAATAGGCGGAAAATTCCTGACCCAGCCTGATGGGAACAGCATCCTGCAGCTGGGTGCGGCCCATCTTAATCACATCATCAAACTCCCGGGATTTCTTCTGCAGAGCTTCCTCCAGTCTGCCGACTTCGGCCACCACCTCCTCCAGCATTCTGATGGTGGCAATTCTAATGGCGGTGGGCAGCACATCATTGGTCGACTGGCTCATGTTAACATGATTGTTGGGATGGACAAGCTGATAATCACCTTTGGTTCCGCCCAGGATTTCAATGGCCCGGTTGGCCAGCACTTCATTCATGTTCATATTGATCGAGGTTCCGGCCCCGCCCTGAACGGCATCGACAATAAATTGATCCTGCAGCGAACCTCCGGCCACCTCATCACAGGCCTGGATAATGGCCCGGGCCTTCCTTTCCACCAGCAGACCTATATCCCGGTTGCTGATGGCTGCCGCCTTTTTCACCAGGGCCAGAGCTTTAACCAACCGGGGATGGATTTTCAGGTTGGTAATCTTGAAATTTTCCGCCGCCCGCAGGGATTGAATCCCGTAATAGGCTGTGGCCGGCACCGTCTTTTTTCCTATTGAATCAGCTTCTTCTCTGGTTTTCATCTCCGCCCACCTCCAGTGTTATTATGAAAAGTCCTTAACTTTCAATCCCTTCTTTTTTAATTCCTCAACAAAATAATCTCTCTTATCCTCAACCGGCCAGATTTCTGCCGGCAGCAGGAGAATCTGCCTCCCGCCTTTCCCGGTTTTCCCGGCCAGCATCAGCGGAACCCTGCCACCTTGAGCCTCCTGAACTACAGCCTTGATTTTCTTAAGCTCCTGATTTTCCTTTCCTAAAAATTCAACAACTATCGGAGGCGCCTGCAGCGGAACCAGCTGTCTGGCAATTAGTTTATCCTCATCCCGTTTGCCCGAAATCAGGACCACATCACCTTCGGTCAGTCTGCCGCTGTACCTGCGGTAAATATCAGGAAAAACCACCACATCCAGCTCAGCACTGATATCCTCGATGGATAAAAAAGCCATTCTATTGCCGTTTTTGGTAATATGCTCCCTGATATTTTTAATAAAACCACCCCGCAAAATCCGGGCTTTTTTACTGTCAGCTTCTTTAAGACAGCCCAGGTAGGCAAAAAGCTGATAATAGGGCGCCAGAGGATGGCCGGAAACATACACACCCAGGTATTCTCTCTCCAGCTCCAGCTTTTCCTGATGGGTATACTCCTCCATCTCGGGAAAATCAAACTCCCCGCTGTAAAACTCTTCCTTTTTCTCAACCAGATCAAAAAAAGAAGTCTGCCCCTGGGCCTGAGCCGCCTTGGAAGTGTTAAATCTGGAATACAATTCATCGCAGCTGCTGACCAGCTGCGATCTTTTCTGAGCCAGGCTGTCAAAGGCTCCAGCCAGCATCAATGATTCCAGCGAAGTTCTATTGAAAGCGGCCAGATCTACTCTTTCGAGAAAATCTATAATATCCTGATAGTTCCCCTGCTGGCGTCCGGCAATAATGGCTTCGATTGCTCCTCTCCCCAGGTTCTTAATAGCCTTCAAACCAAACCGGATCTCTCCTCTGCCGGTATTAACAAAATCATGTCCGCTCTCATTAATGTCCGGAGGCAGAACCTTAAGCCCCATTTCCCGGGCAGCAGAAATATAATCTGCCACCTTGTCAAGATTGTTCATCACACTGCTCAATAGGGCAGCCATGAACTCGCCCGGATACTGAGATTTTAGAAAGGCAGTCTGATAGGCAATCATGGCATAGGCTGCGCTGTGGGATTTATTAAAACCATAGCCGGAAAAGTAGGCCATCTGATCGTAAATTTCATGGGCTGTCTCCTTGGCAATTCCGTTTTCCCGGGCTCCTGCTATAAAGCGCTCCCGCTCCCGGGCCACCAGCTCCTCTTTCTTTTTGCCCATTCCCCGGCGGAGAATATCAGCCTCTCCCAGGCTGAAACCACCCAGTTTACTGGCAATTTCCATTACCTGCTCCTGATAGAGAATCAGTCCAAAGGTATCCTTTAAGATGGGCTCCAGAGAGGGGTGGAGATATTCTGGTTCCTTCTCACCGTGGCGGCACTTAATATAATCTTCAACCATGTTGCTGCCCAGTGGTCCGGGCCGACCCAGAGCCAGCAGAGCAATCAGATCCTCAAAACGGTCTGGCTTAAGTCTCCGGTTGAGATCCTGAAAGAGCTGGGACTCCATCTGAAAAACCCCGGCGGTCTGCCCTCTGGCCAGCATGCGGTAAACTTCCTGGTTGTCCAGCTTAAGGTTATCAATCTCAATCTCTTTTCTGTGATTATCTTTAATTCTTTTAAGGCTGTCCTCAATCACCGTCAGATTCCTTAAACCCAGAAAATCCATCTTTAAAAGCCCCAGCTCCTCAACCTCTTCCATCGGCAGCTGGGTTATCCGGGTACCATCAGATAGCTGCAGGGGAACCAGTTCCACCAGCGGTTTCGGTCCGATAATCACCCCGGCAGCATGGGTGGAAATATGTCGGGGCATGCCCTCCAGCCGGGAGGCCTTCTCCAGGAGTTCGACTACCTGCCTGTCCTCCTCGGCCAGGGCCTCCAGCTCTGAATTTTCCTTCAGAGCCTCTTCCAGGGTTATCCCGGGCCGGGCTGGAATTTTTTTAGCCACCCGGTCAACTTTGTCATAGTCCATTCCCAGGCCCCGGCCTACATCTCGGACCGCTCCCCGGGCTGCCATGGTACCGAAGGTTCCAATCTGAGCCACCCTCTCCTGACCATAACGTTCGCTGACATATTCAATTATTTCATCCCGGCGGTCATCAAAGTCTATATCGATATCTGGCAGGTTCAATCTTTCTGGATTAAGAAATCTCTCAAATAAAAGCCCGTAATCCAGGGGATTGATCTTGGTTATGCCTAGAAGATAGGAAACCAGACTGCCAGCAGCTGAGCCTCTTCCCGGCCCGACCCTGATACCCCGCCGGCCGGCTTCCACCACAAAATCCCGGACGATTAAAAAGTAGGAGGCATAGCCCATATCAATAATTATATTAAGCTCCTCCTCCATCCGTCGGCGGGCCTCTTCATCTCCCGGCAGCTTCTCCTGCAACGCCTCTTCACAGTAATAACGCAGCAGTTCCTCGGGACTGGAGCTCTTATCCTCTTTACCCTTCCTTGTCCCCCTATTATTCCCTCTATTTACATTATTCTCATTACCATTTTCCCTTTCATTCTTATTCCCGTGCCCTTTACCTTTTTCTCTCTCATTTTCTTCAATATCGGGATATTCTGGCAGGTGAAACTGATCAAATTCCAACTCCACATTGCAGCGCTCGGCAATCTTCACCGTGTTTTCCAGGGCCTCCGGAACAGCCCCAAAGAGTTCTTTCATTTCAGCAGACGATTTAAAGTAGAACTGATCACCCTGGAACTGCATTCTATTTTCATCCTGAATAGTAGTGCCGGTCTGCAGGGCCAGCAAAAGGTCATGCAGCTCGGCATCCTCCTGGTTGAGATAGTGGCAGTCATTGCTGGCAATCAGCTCTGTCTCAAACTTATCAGCCATCTCAATCAGAATAGGATTAATCCTTTTTTGCTCCTCCAGGCCGTGGTCCTGAAGTTCAATAAAAAAGTTATCTCTGCCAAAGATATCAAGGTATTCCTGCAGAGCCTTTTCCGCCTTATCCCGGCGGTCCTCAGTCAGCAGAACAGCCAGTTCCCCCTGGAGGCAGGCAGAGGTAGCAATCAGCCCTTCAGCATGCCGGTACAGCAGTTCCTTATCCACCCGCGGTTTATAATAAAATCCTTCAAGATGCCCCCGGGAAACCAGCTGAATCAGATTGTGATAGCCCTTATTATTTTCAGCCAGCAGAATCAGATGATACCTGGTCTGATCCTTCTTCTCCAGCCTGCTGCCAGGGGTAAGGTAAACCTCACAGCCCAGGATCGGTTTGATCCCGGCTCTTTTTGCCTGGCGGTAGAACCTGATCATGCCATAGAGAGAGCCATGATCGGTCAGAGCAGCCGCCGGCTGGTCAAATTCCCTGGCCTGCTCGATCAGCTCTGACAGCCTGATTGCCCCATCCAGCAAACTGTATTCAGTATGATTATGAAGATGGACAAAATCAGCCATAAATATCCCCTTTCCCGCTGGCACTTTACCGATTGACTCTGTTTTTCAGTATTTACTCGGATTCTGTTTCTTAAATTATTTTTTGATTCCTGAGCTTTTTATGACTCCCTGCTTTGTAACTCCCTGCCCAATCATCTTGGTGATCCATCTTGGTGATCACCTGCCTGAGTATTTTTGTTCACCCTGCTTTTAAATCCCTGCCTGATCATCTTTGTTATGCCCTAAAGGTAAATACTTTACTTTGTTTTTCAAGGCCAGTATGTTATAATATACTTCAGATATAGTTATTAAAGTGATTACAATGCTCATCATGCTTATAATGCTTTTGATTATAAACAAGTATCAGGAGGTGAAGTTTTAATGGATAGAGAAAAGGTTGAAGATGTCCTGAATCAAATTCGCCCCGGCCTTCAGGCTGATGGTGGCGATGTAGAACTTATCGATGTAGAAGATGACGGAACAGTAAAAGTTCGATTGACCGGAGCCTGTGCCGGATGCCCGATGTCAACAATGACCTTAAAATCCGGAATAGAAAGGGTTCTTAAGGAAAATCTTTCCGAGGTAAAGGAAGTTATTAATGTAAATTAAACATCTACTGTTATTGTTAAAGTCCTGTAATTCCAATTTGTTATACCAATTGCAAATTGCAAAGATTTCAATTCCAAGAACTTAAGGTAAAGATTTAAAGTGAATCTTTGTGAATCTTTCAAAATGTAAATAATTAAAAAATAGCTTTAAGCAATAAAAATCCTAAAAGAAACAGTAATAACCATAAGAGATATAGCAAATAACCATATCATTTATAGCAAATAACAATTTAACCGGTTATAGTAGATAACTATTTAACCCGGGAAAAATACAGCAAAAAATTATAACAAAGCTAAAATAAATCAAAATATCTGGCCATTTAGCATGCTGAAAGATCCTGAAAAGCCGGTCCAGAAAAAGATCCCCGGTGAAACTAAACTATCAAGATTATAAAGCATAAAATTATAAAGCATAAACAAACAAATAAGATAAGATAAAATAAGATTATAAGATAAAAACAGTAAAAACAGGATAACAATAAATAAAATGAATAAATCTTAAAACAGGGATGGTCTTCTGGCTGTCCCTGTTTTGCGTTTTAATTTACTCTAACATTTTTATTTTTGTCTTACCATTTTTTCTGACACTATTGACACCATTTCTGACATTATTTCTAATTTAATCATTCTCAATCATTCTATTCAGCAAAAACTTACTAAATCCTTTTCAATGACAAACTCTAATTAAAAAAACTCTATCTCTAATTACGAAAAATGTATCTAATTCTCTTTAGCTTTTCTCAACTTCTCTTGCCCCTATTACCAACTATTATAAACTATTATCAACTATTATAAACTCAGCTTTCACTCTTTTTATCATCATCTTCACAGCCAGATTCATTTTCTGCAAACTTATCACTTTCAGCATCATATCCAGCAGTTTTATCTTCTCCTTCATCAATTTCTGTAGTTTTATCTGCCCCAGCATCATAACCTGCAGTTTTATCTTCTCCAGCATCAAATCCTGCAGTTTTATCTGCTTTACCCTCATCACCTTCAGCCTCTTCCTTCTCTTCATCCAGCAATCTAAGCTCAAGATCTCCGAACAGAATTTCCTCGATATCATTTATCATGGTAGAAAGCCTGGACTGAGCCTGAAGAAATCTTTTCACCGGCTGATTCATTTCTATAAGGTTCTGCAGTTCATTGAGCCGCTGCTTTTCTTCTTCAGAAACTTCCTCGCCTCTCATTTCCTTGCTGCGAACTTTGATAATCTGCTGCTGAAAATCCTGCAACAGCTCGATTCTGGTGGAATCTTCTTTAACTTTCTTACGAGCTTCCTGAAAGTTCTGATATTCCTCAGAATCTTTAATTGCCCTGGCCAGCTTATGAGCTGTTCCGTAAACAGACATGCTATCCCTCCTTAAAATTATCTCTTAGGCTTTATCATCCACAAATAGTAATTAACCATTGTATTTTGCCCAAAATAAAAATAGTAAACTTTAAGAGCTCTGAAGTTAAACAAATTTTTTTCTCTTACGTACAGAAAAAGTATGTGTGTCCCACCAGAAAAAACATTATATTCTGAAAAAACCCCTTTTCTTCTCAATCCCCTATCAAATCATCCAGCCCCGCTCAAACCATCCAGACCATTTCAACCAGGCCATTTCAAATCATTTATTGATCCTTTCCCATTACTTCCACTACTTCCATTACTTCCACCACAACCTCTACTTCCTCAGATTTAATTTATCTGTTCTTCCGGCTTAATCTGCTCTTCCGGCTTATTTATTGTCCCATCCGGTTCCGCTTCACATCCTGTTCCGCTTCACAAAACGAATATCAGCAATTTTACCTGCCTTAAGCTCTACCCTGGCAAAGCTGTAAAAATTCTTTCTTTTTCTCACGGTAGGCGAGCCTGGATTCAAAAGCAGCTGCCCTTCAATCTCCTGGCGAAAGGCATTATGGGTATGACCAAAAATAATCATATCAGCATCAGGAAAGCTGTAGGTCAGTCCGGTAATCAATTCTCCCTGAATAATATGACCGTGAGTGAGAGTAATATTTACCCCCTCAATTTCAAACTGCCGGCTGAGCTTAAGGCTTTCAGCCAGATCAGTCTCATCACAATTCCCCTGAACCGCTTTCACCGGCGCAATTTCTTTCAGTTCAGCCAGTACCTCAGAGCCGGTTATATCGCCGGCATGAATTATGAGGTCACAGTTAGCCAGACCGGAAATAATCCAGTCTGGAATTTCTCCAATAATGTCAGGAATATGGGTATCAGAAACAATGCCCAGATTCATTAAGTTATCTGCCTCACTTTATATAATGATTTTTTATCTATCATTTTACATTTATATATTTTCCCTGAGTTCAGAAGGCCAGAGCACCCTTCGCACCCTTCTAACACTTTTTACACTTCCCACACTCTTAATTTTCCACTTACATTTAGTATTCTCAGCTAATTTACCAGATTCCTGCCTAAATTTAAAAAAACAGCCTGCCCAGCAGAGGTTTTTCAATTTCAACCGCCTCATGGGGACAGAGCTCCTGACAGCAGAAGCAGCGAATACAGCCCTCCAGCTCGGCCCGGGCCTGCCCCTGCTCCAGAGTTATAACCTGTGGCGGACAGTTCTTTTCACAGATGCCGCAGCCAATGCAGGCCGAAGTAAAAACCGGCCTGGGCCGTACCAGCCTGATAACAATTCTCTTCAAAAAATCCGGCATTCTCTTATCCATCAGATTAGCTGTTCGGTCAATATCCGGCAGCTTAACCTCCCTGAATTTCTCGGTCAGCCAGCCGGGAATTTCTTCCTTCAGGAAATTCTCTTCAATATATCGCCCATAACCCCCGGTTTCACCGGATTGACTGTAACGGCTCAAAATAGCCTCCGGCAGGGGATCATTCCGATAGGAAGAATCTCCCCGTAAAAGCCAGGAAACCAGCAGATCCAGCTCCAGCATATCACTGGCAGCCAGCAACAGCTTAAAATCCCGGGGATTTCCGCTGGAAGGCCCGGCACCCTCCATTCCGGTCACGGCATCCATGATCGTGAGATCCGGAGCAGCCAGCTCGGCTATATCCAGCAGCAGCTGGCAGAAATCCCTGACCTTCGGCATCTTAAAATGATATCCAGCCTTAACTGTACCCGGCACCACTCCGAAAAGGTTTTTTACCGCCCCGGTATAGAGTGTCAGCCCGTGGGTCTTGAGCTTCGGCAGATTAATAATAAAATCCGCTTCTCTGATAAAACTGCAGAGCTCAAAGGATTTGCCCCGCCGCCCGCTCTCAAGCTTACCGTAAAAACTCCCGGTATTATAATTCAGCTCATAAAGCCCCTTCCCGGCTTCTTCGGTATAACCGCTTCTGCTGTAGGCAAGCTTTAAGGCTGGCTTATTGAAGGGCCCTCCGGGACTGTCGGCCAGCACGGGCTCCCCTCCCAGCGCTTTAACTTCCCTGGCAACAGCCCTGACTACCTCCGGATGGGTGCAGACAGCCCGGGAGGGGTCCTTGCCCATCAGCAGGTTAACCTTCATTAAAACCCTGTCACCGGCAGAAATCTTGTCACCGACCTTGAATTCGGCAAAAATTTTTTCGATATTCTCTTTAAGAAGCTGCTCCCCGTAGTTTTCGGTTTCCACAACATACAGGTTATCCCTCAGATACTGATGCACTGTAATCGCTCCCCGCCCTCTTTAAACTATAAACCCGGATCTGCTGAAAAGCATGAATCCGGGCCAGTTATAACCAGTTATAGATAGTTTAATAGTTTATCAGTTTATCAAAAAAATAACAGGTAATTTTTTCATTTCTTATTTCGCCCTCACAGGGGGCATGCTAATTTATCTTTAATTTATCTTAAAAATTAGTTCATTAATTTTCAAGTCTTTTTGTGCCCTGGAAAGGGCATGCGAGTTTATCTAATTTTTTAAGAAGCTTTTTCACTGGTTTCCTTGCTGCTGCTCCCGTCGCTGTCCCCGCTGCTCTCAGCAGACTTTTTGCTCCCGTCAGCCCCGGAGGAAGTCCCCTTCTCCCTGGTATCGGTGCAGTAAAATCCGGAGCCCTTGAAAATAACTCCTGGAGAACCTATAATTCTCCTGACCTCCGAGCCGCATTCCGGACACTCTTTCAGGGGGCTGGCCTTGATACTCTGCATCTTTTCAAAACGTCCACATTCATCGCATTCATAGAGATAGGTTGGCATCTTACTCACTCCTCATATTCGATTTTATTGTCTGCCTGAATTTCTGCTGCAAAAATTTTCTTAAACAGCAAAAAAGCTCTGATTTTATAATTTTCAGCATTTATAATTTTCAGCAGAATAATTAAAAATTAAAAAATAATTAAAAGAACTTAAAAGAACATTGAAACCTAAAAATATTAAACCTTAAATTTATTTATATTATATTTTAGTGATTTTGTCAAGAAATTTAACTACCTATTTTTATACCAGCCCTATTATTTTTATACCAGCCCGATAATTATTTTACCCTGCGAACCACCTTTGGCCGCCTTTTAAGCTGCCTTATTGATAAACATGAGCCTGATAGGGCTAATTGCCGCTCAGAATTGCCCCTCAAAAAACCCTGATCCCCGCCTGATCCCCGAGAACCAGTTCCCGGTTATTATCCGGTTAAATCCCTGTTATTTTTCCCTGCTACCGGGGTCGAGACCGGTAAAACGGCGGTAGCCCCAGTAATTATAGAGCATCACAAAAATAAAAGCCAGCATCAGAGTATACCAGCCAATCAGGAAAAAGTAAACAATACCGAGCAGAGCCGCCGCTGCCAGCACAACCAGATAGGGCCTGGAAGGGAAACTAATTCTGCCTAGCTGCCAGGGCAGCAGGGTCAGTCCCACAAAAACTCCGATTTCGTTGTTAAAATAAAATCCGGCAGCCGCCAGCAGAGCAAAAAATAAAGCTAAAACCTTATGCACAAATTTATCCTCCCTTCCTTTCCAGCAGAACAGCAGTCTCAATATGGTAGGTCTGGGGAAACATATCTATTCCAGAAATTTCAGAAATCCTGTATTTTCCCTTAAGCTCCTTGAGATCCCGGGCCAGAGTCCCGGGGTTGCAGGAAACATAAATTATTCCTGCCGGGCCAATTTCCAGAATATCCTTCCTGGCTCCAGATTCCAGTCCGCTGCGGGGAGGATCTAAAATCAGCAGGCTCGCCGGATTCAGCACTTCAGCCAGAGCCTCCTCAGCCTCCGCCTGGTGAAATTTCACCCTGTCCTCCAGCCCATTGATCCGGGCATTGAACCTGGCAGCTTCAATTGCAGCCTTACTGCTGTCAATACCCACCAGCCGGGAGCTCAGCTCCGAGAGATAGATCCCGATTGATCCTGTTCCGCAGTAGACGTCAACTATCTCTTCGCTGCTGATTTTGCCGGCCATCTCCCTAACAGTGTCATAGAGTTTGACCGCCATCAGCTGATTTACCTGAAAGAAAGAATCGGGATAGATGATAAATCTATAGAACCCGAGATATTCAGTTATGTAGGGCTCCCCGGCCAGCAGCCTGGTCTCCTCTCCCAGTATTACATTGGTGCGGCCGGGATTGATGTTCTGATGCACACCCTTAAGCTCGTGATTCTCCTGAATAAGCTGTTCCGCCAGCTCCTGCCAGGGGCTCCAGTTCTTTTCCCGGGTTATAAAAGTCAGCTGCTGCTGTCCGGTGCAGCGGGCCGAGCGCAGCAGCAGATGTCGCAGTTCACCCCGGTGTTCCTCTTCCCGGTAGGGCTCAACTTCCCGCTGCTGCAGGAGCTCCACTGTACGGTCAAGCAGACGGTTTATTGGCTGGTCCTGAATCCGGCACTCCGGAAAAACAACCAGCTCATGACTGCCGGACCGGTAAAATCCCGCCTGAATTTCCTCCTCCACCAGCCCCAGGGGAAACTGCCCCTTATTACGATAATACCAGGGGAAATCCATCCCCTGAACGCTGAAATCAGGGAGTTCAGATATTTTAGCAATCCGCTCCAGGGAATCTAATATCATGCCACGTTTGGCCCGAAGCTGACCGCTGTACTTCAGATGCTGGAGCTGACAGCCCCCGCAGCGCTGATAAACCGGGCAGGGAGGCGAAACCCTCTCCGACGAAGTATGGATAATCTCCAGCAGCTTTCCCCGGCTATAGCTATCCCGGACCTCGGTTACTTGAATTTTGACCCTTTCTCCTGGCAGAGCTCCGGCCACAAATACCACCGGTTTACCCTGAGGTCGGGCCACACCTTCTCCCCCGTAGGCCAGGTCAACTATTTCGACTGTGGCAGTCTCACCCTGTTTCATTTTCCAGCTTCCCTTCCCTTTTCCAGCTCTTTCTCGCTTTATAGCTATTTTTAACAATCACACCATTTTTCAGCTCTTTCTCACTTTA
>SL_8KL_010_SEDDRAFT_10002780_pt1 | contig 14643 bp, 13 predicted proteins | sample SodLakKL_010_SED_4_FD_11160 | JGI IMG/M metagenome (IMG submission 11160) | reverse complement strand
GCTTGAGCATAAATCATTTAATGAGAACTCACTCTTTACAGGGTTGTTAAAACAATAAAAAGCCGCCTTCTCAGGCGGCCTATTATCATGCTTGCTAAATTGTATAGTTAATCTATATTTTATGAGGAATTGGTTTAAATATTCTTTTAATCTTCTTCCTCGTCATCATCCTCATCTTCCTCATCATTTTCATCTTCCACATCTTCTACATCTTCCTCGTCTTCTTCTAGTTCATCGTCTAATTCTTCATCAAAATCATCTTCCAAACCATCATCTTCTAGTGGCTCTTCTTCAAGGTCTTCATCCATAGGCTCTTCATCTAAAGGCTCTTCCTCAAATTCTTCTTCAGGCGCACCACAGGCAGCTGCTGCAAAAACAACTAAAGTCAAAATAATCGCCAGAGCTAAAATTTTGCGGTAATTTCTCATTTTAGCACCTCCTGAAGGAGCTTTTAGGGCTTTAATATTTCTTATTTTGCACAAATTAGTATAGTCACTAGATTTGTTAGTTCTGTGAGAAAACTTTAATTTAACTTTTGTTGTTTTCTAATAATTTTATATCCTCATTACTCTCTGCCTCATCTAACAAGCCCTCTGAAATATAAAATTCGCTTAAACTTGAGGTGTTTTTTATCCTGGCCACCTTTATTGTTCTGTTGTCTTTGTTAACAAATTTTATTGCCACCTTTATCGCAGTCTCCTGATTTTTTAAGACTAAAGGTATTTTAGCATAATTAACCATTTTTGAAGTCAGGCAATTTATATAAGTATCTGAAAAATCAATGCTATTAAAACAATTTAAAGTAGTGAAATCTGCGAGTCCTATACCAGTAGCGTTACCGTGGGATTCCGGGGTTAAAGATAATACAGCAATATACTTAATATTTATTTTATTATCGAATTTTCCAATTACATTTGTGTCCATTCCAGCTCCGCTAATATTCTTACCCATCTCGTCGATAATAAGCACATCTAGCTCTTTAAAAGGAAGGCCTGGCATTATTTCTTTTTGTTTAATTAACATTTTTTTATCGAGCTTAAGAATTTCTGCCGCCTGAGCTGTTTTAATTTCACTTATCTCACTGTAAGCATTTTCTAGCAATCCCACCCCTAGCAAAACAGGTGCCTTGGCAATTATCAACTTAGCTGCTTCAGGAATTAATTCAGGAAATTTATCAACCCCCATACTATGGACACTTGAGGCCCCTTTCTGTTTTCCCAGTCCAATAACTAACATTTTACTGAGGCCACTCTCAATATCTCCAGAAAAATCTGTATGGACTTTAATCCTGTTCACAACAATAATTCCATCAGCTTCCAACCCTATTTTAGAAAAATATATAGGAACATTAGAGTCTGTTTTTCCAATTAATTCTGTTTCCATAGAGGAAACCACAGGAACCCCGAGGCTCTCTTCAGAAATATTATAGTCAGCTAAAACCTCTTTCTGTCCCCGAGCAGTTGCTCCTCCATGGGTTCCCATGGCTGGAATAATAAAGGGCCTGGCCCCGAGGTCAATTAGATAATCAATTATTTCTTTTATAATTATCATCAGACTATCTATCCCCCGACTACCTACTGCCACTCCTATTTTGCTGCCTGGCAACACCTTGTTTTCAAGCTCTTCTTCTGCCAATAACTTTTTTACCTCGCCAGGAATATCAATTAACTTCTTACTATAGAGAGCCTGTTTGATTTTGTACATTTGAGGTAACTCCACCTCATCGAAATTTTGAGTTGCTAAATCTTTAATATCCATAATCTCGCCTCTTTCTCTAATTGACGGTATTTATGACTTAACTTAAACCTCTCTATGATTCTTTTTAGTTAGACCCAGCGGGCATCAATAATAGCACCTTTAGCCGCTGATTCTGCTAATCTTGCATAGGTTGCCAGATACCCTCCTGTTATTTCAAGTTTAGGCGGGGTCCAGTTTGCCATTCTTGCTTTAATTTCCTGTTCTGTAATATCAAGATTTATTTTTCGATTTTGAATATCAATTGTAATTATATCACCATTTTTTATAGCAGCTAAAGGACCTCCTTCAAAGGCCTCGGGAGAAATATGTCCCACAAAACAACCATTATTGGTTCCTGAAAACCGGCCATCTGTTATCAAAGCCGTTTTCAAAGCCAGTCCTTTACCGTAAAGCAGTTTTAACGGTTTATACATTTCTCGCATCCCTGGCCCACCTTTAGGCCCCTCATATCTAATGACTATTACATTACCGGCTTTAACTTGCTCATTAATTATGGCCGAATTGGCCTCTTCTTCAGAATTAAAGACTATCGCCTCTCCTGAAAATTTATGGAGGTCTGGATGGATAGCTGAGGGCTTGGCCACCCCGGTCTCTGGAGCAATATTGCCCTTTAAAATTGCCACACCTCCCTCACCAGAATGAGGAGAATCAACTGGCCTGATAAGATCAGTCTCCGGAAAATCTTTTCCTGCTAAATTATCCTTCAAAGTCTCACCTGTAACTGTCAGGACCTCTTCTGCCAAATACTCCAGCAGATTAATTAACAAAGCCTGAACACCGCCGGCACGTTCAAAATCAGGCACATTATACTGCTTGCCCGAGGGATATATTTTAGCTAAATAGGGAATCTCTTTACTATAGTGATCAAATAAATCAATTGTAAGCTCAACCTCTGCTTCATAAGCTATAGCTAAAAGATGCAGTATTGCGTTGGTAGAGCCGCCAATCGATATTGTGGTCTTAATAGCATTCTCAAGAGATTTTCGATTAATAATTTTGCGGGCCCCAATATTGTTTTTAATTAATTTGACTATCTCTCTTCCTGTTTTACGAGCAAGCCGCATTCTTTTGGCCGAAGTCGCCAGAGCAGTACCAGCTCCTGGCAGACTCATGCCCATAGCTTCAGAAATTATTGACATGGTATTTGCTGTCCCTAAAAAAGAACAAGAACCACAGGCAGGCCCGGCAGTATCCTCCAGTTCTTTTAGTTCTGCCAGTTTAATTTTACCAGCTTTAAGCATTCCCAGCCCTTCAGTAAGGGCTGTTATATCAGAACTCCTGCCATCAAAACAGGCTCCTCCTTCCATTGGCCCTCCCGGCAATAATATAGCTGGTAGGTCAAGACGAGCTGCAGCCATTAACATTCCAGGTATGACTTTATCGCAGGATCCCAGTAAGACTATACCATCCAGTCGGTGGGCCTGGACCATTAACTCAACGCTATTAGCAATAATTTCCCGCGTTGGCAGAATATAATGCATACCTTCATGGCCCTGGGCTATACCATCACAGGCCGAGATCACTCCAAATTCTACTGGAGTACCTCCTGCCTGCCAGATACCCTCCTGAACTCTTTCACTGATCATTCTTAAATTATATGAACCGGAAACAATTGTATTCCAGCTGTTTGCTATTCCAATAATGGGATTAGAAAGACTTTGATCATCAAAGCCCATGGATTTAAATAAAGATCGTTGCATTGAATTTTCTGGCACTCTTAAAATATCTCTGCTTCTAAGCTTCAAAAGGATCATCTCCTCCAGTATTAAATATATCGGCAGAAGTTAAAAAGTGGGACCGATACGATTGATGGCAAAGTCTCTCTGGTCTAAAATCTCACCTCTGGTTAATCTGCCCTCAGCTACTTCAATAAGCAGGGCCAGGATCTCTTCTCCAACCTCTGCAATTGATTTATGACCGGTAATAATTTCACCAGCATTAATGTCCATACTTTCTTTCATATTTTCATAAATTAAAGAATTGGTAGCTACTTTTATAGTCGGTGCTACTGCACAGGCGGTTGGTGTTCCCCGTCCGGTGGTAAAGATCATAATCTGAGCACCACCGGCTGCCATTCCAGTCATAGATTCTACATCATTACCAGGAGTATCCATTATAATCAACCCTTTTTTATTGGGCTTTTCGGCATACTCAATAACCTCTTTAACCTCTGATGTACCTCCTTTGTAAATACAGCCCAGCGACTTTTCTTCCAGGGTAGTTATGCCACCGGCCATATTTCCCGGAGTAGGATTGGCTCCTCTGATATCCAGACCGGTATCCTTCGCCTTCTGTTCAAAACGCTGAACAATAAAAGCAAGCTTTTCTTTAACTTTACTATCAGAACAGCGCTCAATCAAAAGATGTTCAGCCCCAATAAATTCGGGTGTTTCAGAAAGTATAACACTACCCTGATTTTCAACAATCAAATCAGAGGCAACACCTACCGCCGGATTGGCAGTAATTCCGGAAAAAGCATCGGAACCCCCGCATTCTAAACCTACCACCAGCTGGTCTATTCCCACTTTTCCTCTTTTAACCTTAGAAGCTTTATCCTTTAGCCCCTTTAAAATTCTTTTCCCCTCTTCAACTGTACTGCTGACCCCTCCATTATTCTGAATTTCTAAAGCATATACTGGTTTTTCAGTCGCAGATATCTTCTCAGCTATCATCTCTGCTGAAATAGTTTCACACCCCAACCCCACTATAATGACCCCGGCTACATTGGGATTGCTGGCAACTCCAGCTAAGGTTCTCAAAGTTCTCTCTCTATCTTCACCTGCCTGATCACAGCCATGGGGATGAGTGATTGAAACTACATTATTTTCATTTTTTCCAATCATAGAAACAGCTTTATTGGCACAGACCACACTGGCCATAACTAAAATATGATTACGAATTCCCACTTCTCCCTCTGGTCTAAGATAGGCTGTTATTTTATTCTTCATTTATTATCACACCTCATTAAATTTATCTTCTGCTGAGCAGGTTATTTTTGAGTTATCTGCTTATCTGCCTGCCCTCTTAAACCTGCAAGATTATGAGTATGGACTAACTCGCCTTGAACAATATTTTTGCTAGCTTTACCGATAACTTCGCCATATTTTATGACATCTTCATTCTTATTAATATCATTTAAAGCAACTTTAAAGCCTATTTTAATTCTATCTTTGACCAATAAATCTGGTTGCAATCTTTCATTCTGGTCTATTCTTTTTGTGGCAACAGCAACATTATCTTTTTCGTTTAGGAGAATTAAGTTTTTCAACTTTTTCATTTGGAGAACCTCCTTCATTATCCTGAACCGACCTTTTTATTATAATCCTGACATATTTTTGCTATTTTCTCAACTCTGGCAAAGTTAGCCGCCGGGGGTACAGTATCAGCTATACTCAAAATTATCTGCTTGCCATCACCAATCTGTTCAGAAAAGAAGTTATCAATAAATTTATCAAAATCATATTCGGACATAGAATTATCTAAGACTGCAACTGATGGTATGCCTCCCCAAATGGTTATATTATTATTTAAGACTTTTTTATACTCCATAAAAGGAAGTTTAGTCATTGGGGCTGGACAGACAGAATCGGCAATGTCTATGCCACTTTTGTTATATAATTCTAACAGCCCGTCATTCTCCCCATCTGTATGTGATAACAGATATTTGCCCTGTTCTTTTATTTTCTTAGAATATTTTTGCAAAGAGGGTAAAATATGTTTTTCATAAAAGGGAGGTGGGGTGATATTTCTATCATAGTTAGCTCCTAAAAAGATAATATCTGCCGGAGAATTAACAGCAACTGCAAATAATTTATCATAAAAACCCTGAATTTTTGCTACTAATGATTCAAAGGTTTCTGGCTCTTCCATAAGCTTTATAAAGAAATCTTCAAATTTCATGAGGTATCTATGGATTGCATGCATTGGAGAAGCAGCAAAATTTACTAAAGCCACTGCAAGACCGCGTTCCCCAATCTGGTCTACTCTTTCTTGAAATAAATCATACTGGGGCAAAACTTCTGCGTTTTCATAGATATAAGCTACTGCTTTAAAATCATCTTCATCTTTGATTAATCTTTCAAGAATATCAGTAATTGTAATTCCAGCTTCTCTTGCTTTCTGGCTATACCTGGTTCGGGCCCTGACTTTCCCATAAGGTGTAAGGTACTCTACAACTCTTTCATCATCCTCATAAAATACATTCCTCTGCACCCCATTAAGGATAATTCGATAGGGTAAATCCCTGACCCTCCAAATCCCTAAAGCTCTATCAACATCATCCAGGGGATCCTGATAGCCCTGAAGGTCTGGCATAACAGCATGGAAACCAACATTTAAATCTCTGGTTATTTCCATTAAAGTTGCTTTCTGATATTTTGCTGGCAAAGTTCCTTTTAATTTATTAGCCATATACCAGTTATCTAGTCTTGGCACAAAGGGAATTTCTTTTATTTCCTCTCCTTTTATTGTTTTTAGCATCTTTTGCCTGTAGGATAGCATTGGCAATCCCCCTATAATTTATTATCTGTTTTATATTAAGCCAAAAAATTCTGGTAAAAATAATGTTAAAGCCGGGAAGAAGGTAACTAAGAGCAGTGTTACAACTAAGGGAATTAAAAAAGGAACAATCTCTTTGACAATTTTTTCAAAGGGAGCTTTCGATATCTCCTGAACAATAAATAGGCAGACCCCGAAGGGCGGTGTATTTGCTCCAATCAAGAGATTAACAATTAAGATCAAACCAAAGTGCACCGGGTTTAAACCCAGTTGGCCAACAACTATGGGCAGGAATATTGGAGTTATCATTAAAACCAGTGCTGTTGTTTCTACAAAAGCTCCAGCTATTAAAAATAAAATATTCATTAATAGTAATATTAAATAATAATTTTCAGTTAAGGAGAGCATGAAATTTGCTAGAATTGCAGGTAGTCCCCGGGCTGCAACCAGCCAGCCAAAGGGAACAGCAGCAGCTATAATAAAAGTAATAACACTATAAATCACTAGAGCATTTCTAAAACAGATAAATATCGTTTTCAAGTTAAATTCGCCATAAAGATAGCCTAAGACTATTCCATATAATACTAGCAGAGCACCCAATTCACTAACAGTGGCAACACCTGACAACAGACCAACTACTAAGAGGACAGGGGCAATAATTGCAGGCAATGCTCTTATAAAGGTTTCTTTAACTCTTGAAAAAGAAGCTTTAGGGCGGGAGGGAGCATTGATTTTGCCCGTTGCAGATCTAATATAAACCATTGCCATTAAACTCAAACCCATTATAACACCGGGGATAATGCCTCCAACAAACATTATGGCAGGTGAAACCCGAGCTACTAAGGCAAAAATAATCATTATAACGCTGGGAGGAATTATGGGGCCGATTATTGAAGAGGCCGAGGTAATAGCAGCAGCTAAAGAAGGGTCATAACCTTCTTCGACCATAGCCTCAATTTCAATTGTTCCCAGACCGGCAGCATCAGCCTGGGCGACTCCTGACATTCCGGCAAAAATAATTGAAGCTACTATATTTACCTGGCCCATACCTCCCTTGAAGTGACCAAAAACACTCATGGCAAAATCAAAAATTCTTCTGGCAATACCTGATCTATTAAAAATTTCTCCAGCTAATACAAATAGAGCAATAGACAAAAAAGGAAAACTATCAAGACCGCTGGAGATTCTTTGAGCAATTATAAACAACGATAATTGTCCTTCCAGTAAAATATATAAAGCACTACTCAAAATCATAGAAAATCCCACTGGTATTCCAATTAATACTAAAACCAGAAACAATAAAAGCAAAATATAAATAGGCATTAATCCAGGTCTCCTTTCTCAATAAACTATCCCTAAATACAGAGGAGTCACATTGTTTGTTCATATAGTTTATCCTGTAAATTTTTCCTGCTTTGAAATATTAGTTCTAAGATATCATAGATTGCCGTAATTGAAATTGAGATGGTACAATAAAGGACTGGCCCTGAAAAGGTAACATATCTGGGCAGTGTTATTGGTAGGGTAATTGAAGTCTGAGCGGCTTCTATCCTAAAGGCAGTTAGAGCCCCTATAAATAAAAAGATACAGGCAAAAACAACCAAAATACTTTTAATTATAACATAATAATATTTTCCTTTTTCAGGGAGTAGTTCTATGAACGTCATTACTGCTGTATGCCTCTTTTCTTTATAGCCATATGAAGCTCCAATAAAAACACCCACTATAAAAGCATATATCAAGTACTCTTCAGCCCAGATTATCGGATTACGAATGATATACCTCATAAAAACCTGGGCATTCATAATCACCACAATGGATATTAATAAAACGATACCAAATGTTTTCTCAATAAAGCCAAAGAACTTTATTAATTTTTTATAATAAAATAATATACCTTCCATCAGATAGCTCTCCTCCTGTGTTATCTACTTGAGATTTAAAAGCATAAGGTTTTAGAGCTAGTAAAAATAGGATAACCAGTTTCTAAAGACAGGGCCAGCAAAATTTAGCGGTATAGGGGGGAGGGATGAGAATTATTAATTCAAAGATTATTAGAATATAACTTCTCATCCCTCTAGCTTTTAATAATCAGTTAAATACTTGATGAAAAAAATTATTGGACCTCCTGTACCTCCATGAATAAACCCTGATTCCATAGACCATCATCTTCTACTTCTTGAACTATTTCCAGCAATTTATTTTGAAACTCTTCAACATCGAGTTCTGAGACATTAGCTCCATCTTCTTTATATCTTTCAATAAACTCTTCTACCATTACAGCACTTCTCTCCATTGCCCATTCACCGGCTAAAATAGCCGCTTCTTCTACTTTTTCTTTTAAATCATCAGGTAATGATTGAAACTTATCTTCACTCATAGCAAAACTCACAGAGTTGATTATATGATTGGTTAGATAAACATAAGAACCACCTTCATGCAATCTATCTTCATAACTAAGTGTTAGAGGGCCCTCAGCTGCATCGACAACACCTGTCCGCAGACTGGTGTAAAGATCTCCCCAGGGAATTTGAGCCGGATTGGTTCCTAATCCTTCCCATACTTTTAAATAGGCTTCAATTTCAGGAACTCTCATTGTGATCCCCTGCAGGTCTTCGACTCCCTCTATAGGGTTGCGAGAAAAGAAAATTCTCGGTTCAGTAGGAACAACATTTAATATTCGGACATTATTATTTTCCTGCATTTCTTCTTTCATAGTATTAAATCTTTCTGAATTTATAAATCTTTGGAAGTGTTCATCATCTTCAAAGGCAAAGCCCCAGCCAAAGATATTAAAATCTTTATTCCATCGTCCATACCATTCAACTACATCGGTGTTAAAATCGATTGCCCCAGCCTGCATCTGTTCAATGTGAGCTACCGCTCCACCAAATTGTCCCCCGGGATAAAAGTTCATTTTTATCCTATCACCGGTTAACTCCTCAACATAATCATTAAACTTCTGTCCTGCTTCTCCAATCAGAGAACCGGCCGAGGTATGGGTGCCGTGAGTAAAAGTAAATTCTGCAGCTGAACTGACTGTAGCAACTGAAAAGGTCAAAATTAATGAAAAAGCCAATATAACTACTAACATACTCTTGAAAATTCTCATTTGTATTCCTCCTCTTAAATTGTTGTATCTCCTGATTTGAAAGTTGTTAGCAAAAACAAAGCTATTATCACCTCCTCAATTATTTATTGCAATAAACAGTTCATATTGTCTTTATGCTAACAGAGGGGTATTGGTTAAGAATCTGCTTCTCATTAAAGTTTTTTAGCCAGCTCATAAGCAACATCATATATCCAGTCTTCCTGCCCTCCCACCGCCTCTCTTTTTCCGAGTTCAACTAAAATATCTCGCGAATCTATACCAAACTTGTGAGCTGCTTCTTTAGCATGAAGTAGGAAGCTGGAGTATACTCCGGAATATCCTAAAGTAATTGCATCCCTGTCAACTCTGGGTAATCTGCTCAATTTGGGTTTAACGACATCTTCTGCAGCATCCATTATTTTAAAAATATCTACTCCAGTTTCGTAGCCCATCTTTTCTAAAGCTACTATTAGAATTTCAGTCTGGGCATTTCCAGCCCCTGCTCCCAATCCTGCTAAAGAACCATCTACTATTCTTACTCCTTCTTCTACAGCAGCCAGAGTATTACCAACTCCAAGTCCCAGGTTATTATGAGCGTGAAAACCCACTTCAACTTCAAGATTCTCTAATAAAGCTTCCACTCGAACTCGAACTGCATCAGGGGTCAGGGCACCAGCAGAGTCGACTACATAAACCACATCTGCTCCATAGCTCTCCATCTTTTTCCCTTCTTCGATTATTACCTCTGGCCCCCGGGTATGAGACATCATCAAAAATCCCATTACTTCCAGACCTAAATCTTTGGAAATTTTCATATGCTGCTCAGAAACATCAGCTTCAGTAACATGAGTAGCCACCCTAACAACATCTATTCCCAGGTTGCTGGCCTTTTTCAACTCTTCCACTGTTCCAATTCCTGGCAATAGCAGTACTGCTAATCTGGTTCCCGCTAATTTTTGTTTGACTGCCCGCAAATATTTTTCATCTGATGCAGATGCCAGTCCATAATTTATTGAGCTACCTGCCAAGCCATCACCATGACCAACTTCAATTGTATCAACCTCCGCCCTTTCCAGGGCTGAAGCAATCTCTGCCATATCCTGCGGGGAAAAACTATGGTTCACCCCATGCATTCCATCTCTTAAAGAAGTATCTATAACTCTAACAAAATTTTTAGTCATAATTAACTTCTCCTTTTAAAATTTTTTCTGCAAATAGTTCTCCTGTTTCTAAAGCTGCTGCTGTCATTATATCGAGATTTCCTGCATATTCTGGCAGATAATCACCGGCTCCTGTTACCTCTATAACAGTGGTCACAATATCACCATCAAGCTCCGGTTCAATCTTCAAATTATAACCAGGAACATATTTTTTAACTTGCTCAACTATCTTATCAACAGCTCTTTTGATTGCTTCAGGATTTCGCTTCTTTACTCTGGTATAAATGGTGTTTTTCATTTTTATTGGAGGTTTAGTCGGATTCAAGGTTATAATAGCTTTTGCTCTGTCAGCTCCTCCTACCATCTCCAAAGCCTTTTTGGTTGTCCTGGTATATTCATCAATGTTTTTTCGGGTTCCCGGTCCGGCAGCTGGACTTGCAGTAGAAGCAACTACTTCTGCATAATCGACTCCCACAGCCTGATCGATAGCAAAAACTATCGGAACAGTGGCCTGTCCGCCACAGGTTACCAGGTTGACATTCTTCTCAGCTAAAGGGTCACCAAAATTAACTGCTGGAACTATATATGGTCCAAGGGCAGCCGGGGTCAGGTCAATAATAATTTTACCGGCTTTTTTAGCTGCTGGAGCATTAATTTTTGCGTGAGGCCCTGCTCCTGTAGCATCAAAGTAGATCATAATATCTTCTCTCTTAATAATATCCATGATTCCCTTGGCAGTTGTATTAAAACCCAGCCTCTTTGCTTTCTGCAACCCTTTTGAATCCTGATAAATACCGACCATGGTGTCAAGCTTAAGATATTTTCCTTTATTAATTATTTTATACATTAAATCAGTTCCTATTAGGCCGGGACCGATAATAGCGGTCTTAATTTTATCCATAACAACCTCCCTATTACTCAAATTCTCTAAATAAACTTTGAAAAGCCTCTTCAGATTCTTTTATATTATATACATGCTCTTCAGTGGGGAACTCTCCTGCTTTTACTTCCTGGATATATTCTGTAAAGGCTTCAATCACGATATTAGCCAGATTGGCATACTTTTTAACAAATTTGGGCGTGAAGGATTCAAACATTCCCAGCATATCTCCACAAATAAGCAGTTGACCGTCACAGGGAAGTCCAGCCCCAATTGAATATACCGGTATATCTAGTTTATCTGTAATAAATTCAGTTACTCTAGGAGGAATAGCTTCGACCAATAAAGCCTCACAGCCAGCCTCTTCTACCGCAATAGCATCTTTTATGAGTTCTCTGGCACTCTCTACATGGAGCCCTTGGGCCTTAAATCCTCCCATTTGCCCGGAGCTTTGGGGAGTTAATCCAATATGTCCAAAAACAACAATCCCGGCATCAGTAATGGCACGAATCTGCTCACAAACTCGACGTCCTCCTTCCAGTTTAATGGCATCCATATCAGCCTCTTTCAGAAAACGACCGGCATTAGCCACTGCCTCTTGAAAGGAAACCTGATAGGACATAAATGGCATGTCTCCAATACAGAAGGTTTTTGGAGCCCCTCTTCTTACATCCTGACAGTGGGAAAGACAGTCTTCCATGGTAACTGGAATAGTACCTGAGTAGCCTTTTACCACCATACCCAGTGAATCGCCTACCAGAATCATATCAATACCGGCCTGTTCAGCAAAGGACGCCATGGGGAAGTCATAGGCTGTAACCCAGGAGACTTTCTCTTTCATCTTCTTCATTCTGCGAAAATCCAAAATGGTTTTCCTGGCTGTCAATTAAAACACCTCTTTTGCATGAATTTTGTTAATAACCTTGCTACATAAATAAAGCCTGTTAAATTTTATTTTTGTTATTAATTTTCTGAAATTTTAGAGAAAATATAAATAATTTGAATTACTCTTTTTAAATTTGACTGCCGTAGAAGGTGTTACGACATCACCCTAACTGCCAAAGCCAAGTACATTAGAAATATCCATGGCATTCTCCTTTACCAATGAAGCTAGTCTTTCAATCCCTTTTGAGTCCATTCTCTCTGCAGGCCCAGTTATACTAACGGCACTAATGGGATCTCCCTTGTAATCAAAAATTGGTGCAGCCACACACTTCACCCCTCTGGCAAACTCTTCATTATCCACTGCATAACCGCGATTTTTGATTGTTATAATTTCCTCTTTTAAATCTTCAAGATCAGTAATGGTGTTGGGTGTATGAGAATGAAAGGTGATCTTTTCAAAAATTTTTTCCTGTCTATCCTGTTTTAAAAATGCTAAAATAGCTTTGCCTACTGCTGTACAGTAGATATCCTCTTTCTTGCCTATCTTGGTATTAATATTAATAGGTTCCTGGGATTCAACTTTCTCAGTATAAAGAACTTTTTCTTCCATGTGAAGGACCAGGTTTATTGTTTCTCTAGTGGCCTCAGATAGTTTTCTTAAATAAGGTTTGGCCTCATTTCTCAAATCATATTCTATCGATTGACTTAATTCAAAGATTTTAGTGCTCAGCTTATATTTATCATATTTAGTTTGTTGAATATATCCCAACTCTGTAAAGGTATATAAAATATTAAACATTGTTGATTTAGGAATGTCCAGTTTTTTTGAAAGGTCAGTAGTACCCAGCTCTTTTTTCTCCTTAAACTCCTCTAATACTTTCATAGCCTTAACAACAGATTTAATTTTATAACCAGATTTACTCATGTTATCCCCCCAAACCCAATTTAAAAATTTCATCATGTCGTTTTGTTCAATATTATAGAACGCTGTTTAATTTTATTAATCTCTAATAATAGTTATTAAACACAAATACTTAAAATCCTTTTTGATAAATAATTCACTATCATGGTTATAATTTTATCGGGATTAGCTATAAAAAAAGAACTGACCTTAATAGGCCAGCTCCTTTAGCAAAGTTATATTAACTTTAAAGCTCTTATTCACCGGTTATTTGAATATCCTCTACTAGCAAATAAGGATAATAGCCAAAATAGCCGGGGTAAAGCTTTTCTCCTACTTCAACTCCCTCTTTAAAATCTTGATAAATATTGCCGGCAATCATGACATCCTCTAGCCTTCCTACAAGTTCTCCCTTTCTGACATGAAAGCCCTGGGCCTGAACGGAAAAATGACCCTGCTCATAATTCGAGGAATGAAAACCAATAATATTTTCAACCATAATTCCTTCCTCTAAATTCTCAATCATCTGCTGCCGGCTGGATGTTCCTGGCTTTATAACGGGATTTATCAAGGCCGGTCGGACGGGAGTATCAATTCCGGAACCAAAGAGGGTTCTTTTAACTCCATTGCCGGTAGAAGTTTTATCGAGTTTAGCAGCATGTTCGAGGTCATAGATATAGGAGTTTAGTTTTCCTTCGTCTATTATGAGCTGTTTTTGCGTTGGAATGCCCTCATCATCAAATTTTCGTCTGCCATTTGCTTCTTCCATTAACGGATTTTCCAGCACCGATAATTTATCCGAAAATATTTTTTCGCCCAGCCTATCTATTAAAGGTGATGTTTCTTGATAAATATTGGCTCCACTAATCCCCTCTACCAGCGAAACCGAGAAAAAGTAAAGGGCCCGGGGAGTGAAAATAACTGGATATTTGCCAGTTCTAGGGCAGGAGACCTCTCGCGACTTTTTATGATCTCTAGCAAAAAGCTCTAACTCTTCTTCCGGTAGTTCTGAGAAAAACTCCGGTTGGATAAAGGCCCGCCCCAAACCTGAACCTCCTCCTGGTATTGGAGCAAAAACGGAGAGAGAAAAGTTAGTTTTATTGTCAGCGAGCTCCCCCTGACTGGTTGTATAGATATCCTGTTCCAGATATTCCTTCTCTAAATTGATAAAGAGGGTCAGGTCACTGGCGATATCTTCCATATGTTGTTTTAACTCTTCAATAAAATCAAGCATTTCGGCAGCTGAAACCTGCTGATAATTATTTTTCTCTTCCGCTTTAAAGGCCTGGCATTTTTTATCGGAAAAATCAATAATTGCTTCATCGCCAAATTCAGCGGATTTTTCTGCTCCAGCCAAAAGACCGTGGTATGATTCTTTTATATCCCCAAAGCTTGTATTACTTCCCAGCTTGCCATTATTAATAACTCTAAGACTATTTTTTTGTAAGTTGTTTTGCTCTAAATCCTGAAG
>SL_8KL_010_SEDDRAFT_10002779_pt1 | contig 14645 bp, 13 predicted proteins | sample SodLakKL_010_SED_4_FD_11160 | JGI IMG/M metagenome (IMG submission 11160) | reverse complement strand
GCAAGCGCCCGGTTGGAGTGGATGGCCTCGGTCCCGCCCCGAAGGATAACGGCATTTCCGGATTTCAGGCAAAGACCCGCCGCATCGATGGTCACGTTGGGACGGGATTCATAAATAATGCCGATAACGCCCAGGGGGATTCGTACCCTGCTGATCGCCAAACCGTTGGGCCTTATCCAGGTTCCATCCGATGATCCGACCGGATCTTCCAGGCGTGATACTTCCATAAGTCCGTCAGCCATGGCGGAGAGCGTCCTGTCGTCCACTGTCAGCCGATCGATCATCGCCTCCGGCAGGCCGTTTTTCCGGGCGGCTTCCAGGTCCAAAGCATTTTGCTCTTTGATGCCGGATGCTTTTTCAATCAGTTTTTCCGCTATCTTTTCAAGGGCTTCGTTCTTTTGCCCCGTCGAACAGGCGGCCAGTTCCATCCCGGCTCTTCTTGCCGATGCGGCCAACTCCGAAACAATGCTTTCAACCGACATATGCCGTTTCTCCTTGCTCGATTATCTTCAGGCACCGTGCGTGCAGCGAGGCCCCGGTATACCGGGATTATCTGCCGCAAAAAAGCGGCACTTAACAATCCCCTGACGGAAGCGCCGGGAACTATCAGCCATCTCCCAGTACCGTCATGTTGTTGCGATGGATCACCTCGTCATAGGGCTTCTGCCCCAGTTCGGCCCGGATCCGGTCGGTTCTGAGCCCCATGATCCTGCGGATATCGCCGGCCGAATAGTTCACAAGACCCGTGGCCACCCAGCGATCCTTTCCGTCATATACGGCCACCGGCGCGCCGATGCCAAATTCCCCGGCAACGGATGTAATCCCGCTCGGAAGGAGGCTTTTTCCTTTTCGGACAATGGCCTGAACGGCCCCGTCATCAAGAACCAACACACCCTTCGGCTTTCGGTGAAACGCGATCCAGCACTTCCTGTTGGGCAGGCGGCCGCCGCCCGGTGCGAAGAAAGTTCCCTCCTCCGCCCCGGAAAAAAGCACTTCCAGGATGTCGTCGCGCTGCCCCGAGGCAATCACCATGGGAATTCCCGCGGATGTGACCTTCCTGGCCGCCCGGATTTTCGAAAGCATTCCGCCGGTGCCCAGGGCACCGGGCAGCCCGGTGGCCAGTTGTTCGATGTCCTTTGTAATACGCCCGACAACCGGAATTTTCCGGGCATCCGTGTCGCTACGGGGATCCCCAGAATACAGGGCGTCGATATCCGTGAGGTTGATCAGCATATCCGCGTTCATCATCAGGGTGATCAATGCGGACAGATTATCGTTGTCGCCGAATTTGATCTCCTCGGTCACGACGGTGTCGTTTTCGTTGATGATGGGCAGAACCCGCCACTCCATGAGCGTATTGAGCGTGTTGCGCGCGTTGAGATACCGCTTCCGGCTGCTGTTCAGATCGTCGCCTGTCAGCAGGATCTGGGCGACCTTATAATTATACCGGGAAAAGGCCGCCTCGTAGGTCCATATCAAATCCGCCTGGCCGACGGCCGCAATGGCCTGCCGCTTCGGTATTTCTTCGGGACGGCGCGGAATATCGAGTTTTCGCTGGCCGCAAGCCATGGCGCCGGACGATACCAGCAAGACCTCGCGGCCGGTATCGATCAATTGGGATATCTGCCTGGAAAGACTGTCGATCCGATCACGGTTGAGCCCGAAGGAACCGGTCAGCACATTGCTTCCGATCTTGATGACCACGCGCCCGGCGCGCCCGAAAACATCAGTTCGATCCATCGTCATTTTCTTTTTGTTTCCCCATGCCCTTTTCCAGGGCAATAAGCAGCCGGTCGACACCGGCGCCCGTAGCCGCGGATATCCGGTGGACATCCAGGTTTTTCGCCGCGCGTTCAAAACGTTCGGCCAGCGCTTCTGCGCCGGTCAGATCCATTTTATTGATGGCCACGACCTGCGGCTTTTTGGAAAGCTCGGGAGAAAAACCGGCAAGCTCGCTGTTGATCATGCGGAAAACCGAAAGGGGATCGTCCGGGTCGACCGAAGCGGCGTCGATTAAATGAAGAAGCAGACCGGTCCGCTCCACGTGCTTCAGGAAACGGGTGCCAAGCCCGGCACCGGTGTGCGCCCCTTCGATCAGACCGGGAATATCCGCTGCAACAAAGGGTTCACCCCGGCCGGTGTCGACCACGCCCAGCATGGGATGCAAGGTGGTAAAAGGATAGTCCGCAATCTTCGGCCGGGCCGACGAGATTCTGGAAAGAAGGGTTGATTTGCCGGCATTGGGGCATCCGATGATTCCAATGTCGGCGAGAAGTTTGAGTTCAAGCTGGAGCGTGCGGGATTCCCCGGAGGTTCCGGGCTGCGCATGACGGGGGGCCCGGTTCGTGGATGTGGCAAAGCGCTTGTTTCCACGCCCCCCCATGCCCCCGCGGGCGATGACGTATTCCTGACCGTCGGCGATGCAGTCGCAGACAAACGCCCCGGTTTCGGCGTCGGTCACCATTGTGCCGGGGGGGACCTCGATTATCAAATCTTCGCCCTTTTTGCCGGTTTTCTGCCGTCCCTGGCCGTGGCCGCCGTTTGCTGCCGTAAATTGTCTTTGGTATCGAAAGCGGTAGAGGGTTCTGCGCCGAACGGTGGTACGAAGTATTACATTGCCCCCGTCGCCGCCGTCACCCCCGTCCGGTCCGCCGCGGGGAATATATTTTTCCCGCCGGAAGCTGACGCATCCCCGCCCCCCGCTTCCGGCCGTAACGGTAATGACTGCTTCATCGATGAACTTCACGCCGCGGCATGTACACTGACTTTTTTCCGCGAACGACCCAGCCGTTCATAGGATACGACGCCATCGGCGGTGGCGAAGAGCGTATAATCCTTACCCATTCCGACGTTTTCTCCCGGGTGGATTTTGGTGCCGAGCTGCCGGACCAGCACGCTGCCCGCTCGCACCGTCTGCCCGCCGTATCGTTTCACGCCCCTGCGCTGGCCGTTTGAGTCCCGGCCATTCTTGGAGCTTCCGCCTGCTTTTTTGTGTGCCATGATTCAATACTCCGATATGCTTTCAGATATGTATTTTTTATTCATCATCCGCTGGTCGCGATGCCTTCGATTCGTATAGCGGTAAACGGCTGCCGGTGTCCCTGCATTTTGCGAAACCGCTTGCGCCGCTTATACTTGAAGACCAGGACCTTCTTGGCTTTTCCCTGCTCCACGATACTGGCGTTCACCTTTGCATCGTCCACAACGGGACGCCCAATGGTTACCTCGTCGCCGTCGGCCACCATCAGCACCTTGTCCAGCTCGACCGGATCGCCGACGTTTCCGCCGATCTTTTCGATGCGAAGAACATCCCCTTCGCTCACCTTATATTGTTTGCCGCCCGTGGCGATTACAGCATACATTTTCCGTTCTCCCCGTTCGCTTGAATTATAAAACAATAAATTATAGATTTGTATCCGATTTTGTCAACAAAAAAAACATAAAAAGGGTTCATCCGGTTTTCCGGGATGAACCCTTTTCAGCACCCGGTCCGTCCGGGCGCTATTGCTTCGGTCGAAGGGCCACAACCCTAACCCCTGACTTCTTCCTTAACCCCCACAACGATCTTGAAAAGAAGCGTCAACACGAGAAAACCGATTGCATAGACACCCAGGGATATGATCACCTCCGGAACCGTCGGGATGTATTCGTTTACCTCGTGGAGCGGGTTGGGAATGAAGCCGCCGGAGATCAGGCCGAGACCCTTGTCGATCCAGGATCCGAAAAAGATGAAGATGCAGGCAAGGCCAAGGACATATTCATTTTTCCGCCCCGATGGAAAGACCAGCAGAACAGCCGCGGTAATGAGCATCAGAAGCGAAGACCACATCCAGGGTACCAGTGCGCCTTTTCCGTCGAGCCCCCAGAAGAGATACAGCTTGTGATCCATGTGTTCCGGAATCTGGCTGTAGAAAGTGACGAAAATTTCACAGAAAAACAGGAACAGGCTTGCGATGGTCGCATAGCAGACGATCATGGCGAGCGTCTGAATCGGCTTTTTCCCCACATCGAAATTGGTGAACTTTCGCAGGATGAAGCTCAAAAGAATCAAAAATGCAGGGCCCGCGGCAAACGCAGAAGCGAGAAACTTGGGCGCCAGTACTGCGGTAAGCCAGAATCCCCTGCCCGGAAGACCGGAATAAAGGAACGCCGTGACGGTATGAATGCTGACCGCGAAAGGAATCGACAGGTAGATGAGCGGCTTGAGCCATTTTTCCGGGGGGACGCCTTCTTTCTCAGCGGAAAGGACATTCCACCCGATAATGATATTTAAAAACAGATACCCGTTGAGGACGACCATGTCCCAGAACAGCATGGAATGCGGCGTCGGGTAAAGTATCACGTTCAGAAGCCGCTGCGGCTGCCCGAGATCGACGATGATGAACAAAAGGCACATGAGGACGGCGGATACCGCCAGAAACTCCCCGAGAACCGTCATCTTGCCGAACTCTTTATAGTCGTGAAGGTAATAGGGGAGCACGAGCATCACGGCGGACGCCGCGACACCCACCAGGAAGGTGAACTGTGCAATGTAAAATCCCCACGTGACGTCCCGGTTCATCCCGGTAATCCCCAGGCCGAAATCAAGCTGCTGCAGGTAGAACAGAAACCCGATGCCGATTATAACCAGCAGCCCCAGGACCAGTGTATAGTATGTTTTGCTTCCACTCAGCGCTTTTTCTAGCATAGCTCCCTCATACGATGATCATATGATGTAAAAAACGGAAGGCAGGGTGCCAAGTTCCGCCTTACGGGTGATGGCATGGTATTCCGCCAGCAGCTTCCGGATATCCGATGACGAATCTTCCAGGTCGCCGAAAGTCAATGCGCCGTTGGACGCCTCGACGCATGCCGGTGCTTCACCCCTTGCCAGTCTTTCCGCACAGAAGTTGCATTTTTCCACGACACCCTTTGTGCGAAGCGTAAAATCAGGATTCAATTCCTCGATGGCTTCCCGGGGGTCCCTGTAGTTAAAGCTCCGGGCCCCGTAGGGGCAGCCTGCCATGCAGAAGCGGCAGCCGATGCACCGGTGGTAGTCCATCAGAACGAGCCCGTCGGATTCCCGCTTGAAGGTCGCCCGGGTTGGGCACACGCGAACGCAGGGCGGATGGTTGCAGTGATTGCATAATACCGGAATTTCGGTTCGCTTGAGATGATCTGAAATATACTGAAGATCCTGCTCGATAAATGCGTTTTTGAAGGGAGTCGGCCAGATCCACTTGATTTCGTGATTTTTGGCGCCGAATTTTCCCACAAAATCGGGCACGTTGTGCTCCCTGTGGCATGCCCGCTGCATGTTCCGGTTGATTCTTGCGGTAATTTTGCGGGTATCGATGACAAGTCCCCATCTTTCCGCCTTCAGGGCCTCATCCCGGCTTTTGTATTCCGGGTTGCCGGATGCCTGTTCCGCCGCCCCGGTGGAAGACCTCGGCGTGATCCCGATCAGCATGGAGCCTGCTGCCACACCGAGAACCGAATATCCGGCGGTTTTCAGGAATTTTCGTCTGCTGTTTTCCATCAGTTGTTCTCCTCCGGGTATGTGTGACAGTCCCAGCAATACGGATCCACCGAGACATAATCGTGACAACGGTCGCAGAAATCCGCCTTGTTGGAGTGGCAATCCATGCAGGTACTGGTGAGGCTCGCCACGTGCTCCTCTCCGTCATTTGCCACATAGATCCTGTTTCCGTCGCGAGCAACCGCATCCCGCCACTCGTTAAGCAGCTGCATGTGTTCCCGGGTCATGAAATCCGTATCTTCAATGCACTTTTCGGCCTCTTTGGCTTTTTCTGTGAGTTCCAGTTCCGGAAGCGGGGTTTTTGCACCCATATTGTACCAGAACGGGAACGCAAGGATCACAAAGAAAATGACAAGGCCGGTGACAATCTTTGGCTTATCATACATCGGCTTCCACCTCCGTTTCATCGGTCAGGGGTTCGAAGCGAAGGTTGGTGGTGCGTTCAATTTCACCGTCCATTACCAGCGCGTTCCCCACAAGCTCGTGCACGCCGCATACGTCAACATCGGGCACCCAGTATTCCATCAAAGGCGGCAGGGCCGCGCGGTCGATGGCGCAGACGCACGACAGCATATTCACGCCGAATTTTTCATGGACATACCGGACGGCGTTGGCCCTCGGCAGGCCGCCCCGCAGGCGGAGTTCCATGATCTCTTCCGTATTGAGCCCCGAACCCGATCCGCAGCAGAATGTCTGTTCCCGGATGGTGCTTTCGGGCATCTCGTAAAACTCATTGCACACGGCGTTGAGCACATACCGCGGTTCATCGAAAAGACCCATTGCACGGGCCGGGTTGCAGGAGTCGTGGTATGTCACCTTGTAAATATCGTTCCGGCTGGGATCCAGCTTGAGCTTGTTGTTCCTGATCAGGTCCGCCGTGAACTCCGTGATGTGAACCATCCGGTTGGACGCCGCATTCTCGAAGCGGGTTCCGGTTATGGGACTCACCGGAACCTCCCCGAAATCGGCCGGGCCGTTCATGGTGTCCATGTACTGGTGAATGACCCGCCACATGTGCCCGCATTCACCGCCCAGGATCCACTTGACGCCCAACCGCCTGGCTTCGGCATACATCTTTGCGTTAAGGCGCTTCATCATCTCCGAAGAGGTGAACAGCCCGAAGTTCCCGCCCTCGGATGCATAGGTGCTCAGCGTATAATCCAGGCCGATGTGCTCGAACAGCATGATGTAGCCCATCATGGCATAGGTTCCGGGATCGGCAAAGGCATCCCCGGAAGGGGTGATAAACAGAATTTCAGCCCCTTTCCGGTTGAAAGTGGGCTCGATTTTCTTTCCGGTGATTTCCTCGATGTCGTCACAGAAGAACTCGATCATCTCCTTGAAGGCATGGGGCTGGATGCCCAGGTGGTTGCCGGTGCGAAAACAGTTGGCAGCCGGCTCGAGAATCCAGTTGATATTGAGGCCGAGCAGGCTCAGCAGTTCCCGGGCCATCATGGTCACCTCTGCTGTGTCGATGCCGTAGGGGCAGTACACACTGCAACGGCGGCATTCCGTGCACTGATAGAAATAGGTGAACCATTCCTTGAGCACCTGCTTGGTGAGCGGCCGGGCGCCTGCGATATTACCCAGGAGCTGTCCGGCCCGCGTGAAATCGTTGCGGTACACGGAACGAAGCAGTTCTGCCCTCAGCACCGGCATATTTTTCGGGTCGCCGGTCCCTATGAAGAAATGGCATTTGTCGGAACAGGCCCCGCAGCGTACGCAGGTGTCCATAAAAATCCGGAGTGACCGGTATTTGTCCAGCAGGTCCTTGAATCCTTCATGGATGATCTGCTGCCAGTTGTCCGGAATCGGCCATTCCTCGTCCGCCGGGGACCACTCGTCGGTGGTTGTCGTGGGCATCCCCAGGTATTCGAGGTTTTTCTTCTTTGTGGGATAGCAGAAATTGCCCGGCGAGAGATCCGGAGCTGCATCTTCCCACGGTTCCTTCGGCGGGGTATGATCGATATTTTGTAACAGTTCTTCCGGTTTCGGTGTGTCGACCATGTCTACTCCTTTTCAACTGGAATGCCAGCCTCTTTCATTTTATCTCTGAAATCGTCTTCATACTCTTCGTACGTATGGGTTTTGACCGGATAATTCCACGGATTTTCGTGCCGCACGGCCCGGCTGTTGTTCGGCAGGTTCCGTGTGGGGCTCATAAAGACCCCGCCCATGTGCATGAGCTTGCTGAATGGAATGTAGGCCAGCAGAACCGATACGAAAAACAGGTGGACATAGAAAAGGGCGCTCAACCCCCCGTCGGGGATGGAAGGTTGGAATGTCGCCAGGCCGATGGTCAGCTCCTTGACGGCTGCCGTGTCGACCTTGCTGATATGCCGCATGAAAATTCCGGTGACGGCGATGCCGATGATCAGGAGCAGGGGAAAATAATCGGCGGCCTGGGAAATGTATTTCACCTTGGGCAGTACGATCCGGCGGATAAGCAGCAGCGCTGCCATAGCCAGCAGAACGACACCGGAAAGGTACACCCCGGGTGCCCCCACCTGCATGATACCGTCGACCATTGCGAGCATCTCGACGAAAAACGGCGTGGGCTCGGCGAAAAACCGAAGGTGCCGGACCACGGTCACCAGGAAGGCGTAGTGGAAAAGCAGGGCAAACAGCCAGAGCCAGATGACCCACTTGTAATACACCTTCTGGTATCCCCCCGCATCCGCGATTCCGACCCTGGAATTCTTGAACAGGGAGCGGAACAGCAGGATTTCCAGGGCCATCCGCCCGATCACTTCCGCCTTGCTGTAGGGGCTGTCAAGCCGGTTTTGCCGGATCCAGGGGAGGGATTTCTGCTGACCGCTGGTGGTCGGTATCCGGAACGGAACAGGGGTTTTTCCCCATTCAATGATCCGGTTGGCGAAGCCCACCACGAACACGATCAGTGCCAGGTAGGGAATGAAGATCCCGAAAAAGCCTTCGAGGCCCAGTACCGCGACACCCGCATACGAGATCAATCCAAGTACGACTACTGCAATGAGGGAATACAAGTATGCTGCATTCATTCGATCACCACCTCACTTTGCCGGGTTCGGGCGCACCGCACATACTGCTGTGCCGCCGCTTACCGGTCTGCGGTTAATACTGTATGACGCTATCTTGTAAGCTCCGGATCGATTTCCGGTAGCTCGCATATCAGGTCTTTTTTGACCAGCAGTTGCCGGACATTGTCCCTTGCCTGTTTTGCCCGCAGCGTATAGATCTTCTGCTTGTTTTCCATGTACAGGTCAAAAGCGATAAGCGCCACCCGGTCGATTCGGGAAAAAACGTCCCGGATCTCCTCTGCCGGATCTTCGGCTCCGGATCGGATAATCTTCTTCAGATCGTAGATGAAACCAAGCGCTTCCGAGGGGGCGAATTCCTGGACGGAGCGAAGTTTTACGACCGGTCCCATCGCGCTGCGGGCCGCATCCGGATCGAACCGGGATGCAAAAATCAAATCGTAGGTTTCCGTCAGGCCGGTTTTGATTGTTGCTCCGACAGGGTTTGAAAAGGGATCTATCGATGTTTTGAAAAATTGGGCGGAGTCTCCCGAGTACGTCTCGAAAACGGCATCCATCCACTTTTCCAACCATCTTTTTCTGTTTTGCTGAAATAAACCCAACGTGACTCACCGAACTGATTCGTATTGTTATTTTACTGAAAACGCATTAATATGAAATGCGTCAACGGACTGAAAATGCCTGAAAACGAAAAACTATAAATGTAAAATAATTACAAATTCAAAGGCACAGACTATACTGTAAAATCAATTTCATTGTCAAGTGAATTTAAAATTTTCATTTGACTACAAAATGATGCACTCGTTTAAAGTCGCGGACGGATGGCTTTGTAAAAAGTTCAGGATGCAAGGCTTTCCGGGTTCCGGAGAATGCTGTGTACGCCGCATCACTGTATCCGGTTGCATCAAAATCCACAGATGGCAGAAACATGCAGAAAACCAAAATTGCAGCCCTTTTATCCTCCGAAGCGCCAATGACCGGGATCCGGATCTGCGGATGGGTTCGGACCCGAAGAGATTCGAAGACTTTTTCCTTTATCGAAATTTCTGATGGTTCCTGCCTTTCCGGTATACAGGTCATCGCGGAGGACACTCTTGACAACTATGAATCGGTCAAACGCCTTACCACCGGATCCGCGGTGGCGGTCTCGGGGGACCTGCGGGAATCGCCCGGCAAGGGGCAGAAGTGGGAAATCATTGCTTCAAGCGTTCACATTTACCAGATCGCCCCGGAGGACTATCCGCTTCAGAAAAAACGGCATTCCGATGAATTCCTCCGAACCGTCAGCCATCTGCGGCCGCGTACCAACAAATTCGGCGCCGCCTTTCGCATCCGCTCCGCACTGGCCCATGAAATCCACCGCTTTTTCAGCGAAAGGCATTTCGTTTACATCCATACCCCCATCCTGACGGCCTCGGACTGCGAAGGCGCCGGAGAACTCTTTCGCGTCACCACGCTCGAACCCGGAGAGAAAGCGGGCGCCGGAAGCGATGCATACGAAAACGACTTTTTCGGACGAAAAGCCCATCTCACCGTCTCCGGGCAGTTGGAGGCGGAAATGTTCAGCCTGGCCCTGGGGGACGTCTATACGTTCGGGCCCACGTTCCGGGCGGAAAATTCCAATACGAGCCGGCATGCTTCCGAGTTCTGGATGGTGGAGCCGGAAATGGCATTCTGCGACCTTCAGGAAACCATGGCCTTTGCGGAAACGTTCACCCGTCATCTCGTTTTGCACGCGAAAAGCCGACTGGCCGACGATGTGGGCCTGTTTGCCCGGTTCGTGGACAAGAACCTGCATGAAACCCTGGACAGCATCATCGACAATCCCTTTGTCCGGCTTCCCTACACGGAGGCCGTCGACATTTTGAAAACCAGCGGCCAACCGTTTCAGTTCGAACCGGTATGGGGCAAGGACCTCCAAACCGAGCATGAACGCTTTCTCGCGGAAACCCATTTTGAAAGACCGGTTATCGTGCATGACTACCCCCGGTCCATCAAACCCTTTTACATGCGGGTCAACGAGGATGGTGAAACCGNCGCCGCCATGGACGTAATCGTGCCGCGAATCGGCGAAATCATAGGGGGCAGCCAACGGGAGGAGCGGGCGGATGTGCTGGCAAAGCGCATGAATGAAACCGGTATGGATCCCGAAAGTTACCGGTGGTACATGGATTCGCGCCGTTACGGAAGCGTTCCCCACAGCGGGTTCGGGCTGGGTTTCGAGCGCCTGGTCATGCTGGTGACCGGAATCACCAACATCCGCGATGTGATTCCTTTTCCAAGGACGCCGGGCAATATCGGTTTATAATGCAGTCGGGTTAAAAAGGAAATGATACCATAATGATCATTGCGGCGGACAACCTGCAGGTGACCAACCCGGTCGTGGCCGGAGCAATATCGTCGCGCAACCCGGAGCCCCTGGAGAAACTGGTGAAGGCATGCATCGAAGCCGGCGCGGACGCCATCGACATCAATCCCGGCCCCTTGAAAAAAAACGCCGCGGAAATCATGACGTTTCTGGTCCAAACGGTCCGCGGCGTCACACCGAACACCATACTCCTGGATACCACCAGCGCGCCTGCCATCGAAGCCGGCCTTGCCGCCGCGGAAGGCCGCGCCATCGTCAACGGGTTTTCCCTGGAGCCGGAAAAACTCGCTCACATTCTGCCGCTGGCAAAACGCTTTGATGCGGATATCATCGGCTACGTGCTCTATCCGGACAGCCGGGTGCCCACGGATGAAGCCGAATTTTTTGAAATCACCCTGGAGTTGCTGGCGGAAGCGGAAAAAGCGGGGATCAATCCCGGAAAACTGATTCTCGATCCCGTCGTGGCTCCCCTGATATGGGAAAACGGTGTGGATCACAACCGCTCGTTGCTTTCGTTTCTCGGGCGGCTGCCCGAACTGGCGGGATATCCGCTTCGCTCCGTGGCCGGACTCTCCAATCTCACGACCGGCCGGGGTGCTTCGGCGGAAAAAAAGCGGCTGGCGGAGCGGACCTTTCTCCCCATGATGGCCGCAGCCGGGCTTTCCATGGTACTCATGCAGGTATTTCACAAGGAAGTCGTTGATACGGCAAGGGCGTGCGATGCGATGATCTCATCACGAACCATCTTTTCCTGGGCCTCTCTGACGGCATGATGCGCTTCCTTCGTCAGCACATCCTATACCCTTGATGAAAATCCCGGTTTTCGTTCAGCCGCTATATATCCAGGACGCTGACCTCGAGGGCATTGCTCTGGATGAAATTTCGGCGGGGCTCCACCTCGTCTCCCATCAGAAGGGTGAAAATTTCATCGGAATCATCGATGTTTTCAACCCGCACCTGCATGAGATGACGGGTCTCCGGATTCATGGTGGTTTCCCAGAGCTGATCCGGATTCATTTCCCCGAGACCCTTGTATCGCTGAATGGAAAGTCCCTTCTTTCCCTCCTCGAGAAGGTATTGAATGAGGGCCTGCTTGCTTTCCACGACAACCGGTTCAACCGATTCCTCCCCGCCTTCCTTCGGGACGGGATAGACGTTGAAACGGTCCGCATCGTAGCGGGAGATGGCATTGAACAGCAGCAGCGCATCCTGGTAGTTCCGGGAATGAATCAGGCCGCGGCCGATTTTTACCGTGATCTGCTTCTTGTCGGAAATTTCCCTGAACATCTTGTCCACCTCGTCGGAAAGCGCGGGGTGCACCATCAATTCATAGACATTTCGCTCCGCGTTGAACCGCGGTTCGCCGGCGGTAAATCCGTTTTGCTCCAGCCTGTCCCGAAGCCCGGTCATTTTGTCGAAATCCTGAAGAAAGCCCTTTTCCTTTACCCCGCTTTTGATCAGCAGTTCCACAAGATCCCCGTATATCCCGTTCTTCTCGAGCCGGTGCAGGATATTCAGGTATTCGGCGAGATCGGTCACGAAAACATAAAAATCATTACCGGTCAGGATCGCGTCTTCCGCGTGATCGTGTTCCGCCTTGATATATTTTTCGTTGCAGGCCCGCTTCAGGATGTATTGCGTGTACTGCTGCTCATCTTTCAGGTAGACTTCGGATTTTCCCCGGGCAATCTTGAAAAGCGGCGGCTGGGCGATGTAAAGATACCCTTTATCGATGATTTCCGGCATCTGGCGGTAAAAAAAAGTCAGCAGCAGGGTACGGATATGGGACCCGTCGACATCCGCGTCCGTCATGATAATAATTTTATGATACTTGATCTTTTCGATATCGTATTCTTCGCTTCCGATCCCGGTGCCCATGGCGGTGATGAGATTCTTGATCTCCTCGCTGCGCAGGAGCTTGTCGAAGCGCGCTTTTTCCACATTGAGTATTTTACCCCTCAACGGCAGGATCGCCTGGCTCTTGCGGTCCCGTGCCTGCTTGGCCGACCCGCCGGCCGAATCGCCCTCCACGAGAAAAATCTCGCGCATGGCCGGATCGGACATCTGGCAGTCCGCAAGCTTGCCGGGCAGGGTGGAATCCATCATGGATCCTTTGCTCCGGGCGATGTCCCTGGCACGCTTCGCCGCATCCCGGACACGGGCCGCCTCCACGGCCTTGGCAATGATTTTCCTGGCGATCTGGGGATTTTCCTCTAAAAAGACGGACAATTTCTCGTTCATCATCGATTCGACGATGCCTCTTACTTCCGAGTTGCCCAGTTTCGTCTTGGTCTGTCCCTCGAACTGGGGACTCATGATACGAATGCTCACGATGGCCGTCAGTCCTTCGCGCACATCCTCCCCGGTGATTTTCGACTTGAGCTTTTTCAGGCTGTCCGAGCTGATGGCGTAGTTGTTCAGCGTCCGTGTCAGCCCGGTTTTGAACCCCACCAGGTGAAATCCGCCTTCGGCCGTGTTGATGTTGTTGGCGAAGGTAAAGATTTTTTCGTTGAAGGTGTCGTTGTATTGAATGGCCACTTCCACCTGAACATCGTTTTTTTCTCCTTCGATGATTACCGGCTCGTGCAGACTGGTATGGCGACGGTTCAGGTAGGTTACAAACTCCGCAAGCCCTCCTTCATACCGGAACTCCTCTTTTTCATCGATTCGTTCATCCTCGATGGCAATGCGTATTCCCTTGTTCAGAAAAGCAAGTTCCCTGAGCCTTCTTTTCAGGGTGGGGTAATCGAAATCGTCGGTGGTCATGATGTCGGTGTCCGGTTTGAAACGGATCCGTGTGCCCCGTTTGGCCGTTTCCCCGACGATATCCAGTTCGCTGGTCTTTTTTCCCCTGGAATACGTCTGCCGATAAATTTTTCCTTCCTTGTAGACCGTAACCTCCAGTTCCCTGGACAGGGCGTTGACGACCGAAACACCCACGCCGTGCAGACCGCCGGAAACCTTGTAGGAGTCGTGATCGAATTTCCCGCCGGCATGGAGCTTGGTCAGTACGACCTCCACGGCCGGTATTTTTTCCGCCTCGTGAATTCCCACGGGTATCCCCCGGCCGTTGTCCTCGACACTGACGCTCTTGTCCGTATGGATGGTCACGTCGATGGTATCGCAATGGCCGGCCATGGCTTCATCGATGCTGTTGTCAACGATTTCGTATACCAGGTGATGCAGTCCATCGAAATCGACGTTTCCGATGTACATGGACGGCCGCAGGCGTACCGCCTCCAGCCCCTTGAGTACATTGATGCTGCTCTGATCATATACGTAGTCGTTGTTGTTGTCTGTCTGGCTCATTTTCCGAAATTCCTGTAAAATATCAGTTGTAAAAGATCCTGTCCCACAACGTTTTCTGTTACCCTGAAAAGATTATATTTCCGATGGGTTAACATCTGTGTTAATCCGTGTGATCCGTGGGCTGTGATTTTAAAATAAAAACCCACGGATTAACACAGATGCCATGAAAGCCCTCAGATTTTCATTGGCATGATCAGGTTGATATAGTCCTCATCGTTTTCACCCCGCACGATACAGGGATTTTTGTCGTCGCGTATATTGAGGAGCACATTATCCTGACTCATAAACCCGATGGCTTCCAGAAAATATCTCGGGTTAAAGGCAATCTCCTTGGGTTCCCCGGCATAGGCGATGTCCATGGTTTCCCTGGATTCACCCAACATCGCATTCACGGTGCGGATTGTAAATTCATTGTCGTTGAAATGAAAAATAA
>SL_8KL_010_SEDDRAFT_10002778_pt1 | contig 14647 bp, 14 predicted proteins | sample SodLakKL_010_SED_4_FD_11160 | JGI IMG/M metagenome (IMG submission 11160) | reverse complement strand
TGGAAGTATTAAAGGTCTCAGCAAAATCCAACCCAAATTCTGTAGCAGGAGCCCTGGCAGGGGTTCTAAGAGAAAGAGGAGGAGCAGAAATCCAGACAATTGGAGCAGGTGCTCTAAACCAGGCAGTAAAAGCAGTAGCAATAGCGAGAGGTTTTGTCGCTCCAGGTGGTATTGATTTAATCTGTATTCCAGCCTTTACGGATATTGAGATTGATGGTGAGGAAAGAACGGCAATCAAGCTGATCATTGAACCTCGCTAGGTAACCTGAAGCCGACAACTAATACGCTTTATTCGCCCTCTGGTTACATATATTGTAGGGGGTGTTTTTTTGTCAAAAGTAGATTTTCACTTGCATAGTTCTGCATCAGACGGCCTGTTCACTCCGCGCCAGGTGATGGAAATTACCGCAACAGCCGGTTTAAGGGCTGCCGGTTTGACGGATCATGATACAGTCAAGGGTTTATGTGAAGCTGAGGAAGCTGCATTTGAACTGGGTATGGAACTAATTCCAGGTGTGGAAATCAGCATTTATGAGAATAACCGTGAAATTCACCTGCTGGGTTATTACCCGCAAAAATTAAATGTATTGAGCTCTGCACTGGAAGATATTCGCAGCAAAAGGTTTAGACGCATGGAGCTCATAGTGGACAATTTAAAAAAACTCGGTTTCAAGATAGAGCCGGAAGAAGTGCTATCGGAAGCAGGAGATGCGGCCCCGGGCAGGCTGCACCTGGCCAGGTTACTACTGAAGAAAAAATATGTTCATACTATAAATGAAGCTTTTAAGACATATCTGAATCGGGGCAAACCCGCATTTGTATCAAGGGAAAGCATGTCTGCTGCAGAAGTTTTAAGTTTACTGCACCAGGTAGGAGCTGTATCGGTTTATGCCCATCCCGGAGATGCAGGCAAAGAAGTTCTTGATGAGCTTGCAGCAGGTGGTCTGCAGGGTATAGAAGTTTACCACCCGGATCACTGCAGGGGACTGGTCCGTTATTATAAGGAATATGCCGATGCTAAGAAGCTTTTAATTACCGGGGGTTCTGACTTCCACGGACAGAGTCTTAACAACCCCGGTTATCAGCAGAAATATGCTGTCAGCTATGAATACTTGCAGGCAATGAAAGATGGGATCGGGCGGTCATAATTTTTGTGGTTGTCTAGCTTTGCAATTATGGCAGAAAGTGATAGAATTTATTATATGTTTTTCAGGAGGATATAATCAATAATGAATGAGATTAACTTTGCAATCCAGGTTATGGTTCTCGGTTTTTCTGTGGTAATTGTAACCCTGGTCGGACTATACTTTTTGCTGTTAGTTTTCGCCAGAATATTTTATGAAAAAGGCAGTCCAAAAAGCACCCTTCCTGAAAAGGAATCAGAGGTTACAAGCAAAGCGGAGCCAACTAAACCAGATCAGGAAAGCCGAAAAACCGCGGCAATATTTGCAGCAGTTTACCGTTATCTACAGTTAAATAATGAAATCAAGGAAGGAAGCAGAATTTCAATTGCTGTTCAACCTGCCGGTTCCAGCAGTACTACAGGTGGATGGCATATAACCGGAAGAAAAGCGCTAATGGAAAATAGAATGGAATTAGAAAGAATTAGGAGGATGAAGCAGCGTGAAAACATTCAAGGTAACAGTTGACGGGCAATCTTATACAGTACAGGTTGAAGAAATTGAAAAATCCTCTGCAGGCAGTTCCGGTACTGCATCTGTTCCGGTCAGCGAGGCAAAATCAGCACCTGTAAAAGAAAAGCCCCTGGAAAATAAAAAACCGTCCGAACAGTTGAAAGCAGAGCCTGCAGCAGATCAAACTGAGAAAAGTGCCCAGGATAAGCCAGCCCCGACCGGCGGACCAGGCGGAAAAACCGTAAAAGCGCCAATGCCTGGATCTGTTCTCGAAGTAAAAGTAAGTGCCGGTGACGAAGTAAGTGAAGGAGACGTTCTGCTGGTATTGGAAGCAATGAAAATGGAGAATGAATTAACAGCATCTCAGGCAGGTACAGTAAGCGAAGTGCTGGTGAAAAAAGGTGATACTGTAAACAGCGGAGATCCCCTTGTTGTTCTATCTTAATTTGTTGTTATAATCATTTGAAACCAGAGACGGCATGAAAGGGGTTGGGCTGAATTGCTTGATATGCTATTTGAATTTATCCGGGGAACCGGTTATTATAATCTTCAGGCAGGCAACATAATTATGATAGTTGTTGCCTGTATATTGCTTTATCTTGGTATAGCAAAAAAATATGAACCTTTACTACTGGTCCCGATCAGTTTTGGGATGCTTCTGGTTAATCTTCCGCTCGGCGGACTGATGCAACCGGAAGCAGGCCAAAATATCGGAGGGCTGCTTTACTACCTCTCCCTGGGATTGGAACTGGGTATTTACCCGCCCCTGATTTTCCTTGGGGTAGGAGCAATGACTGATTTTGGTCCGCTCATCGCCAACCCAATTACTATTCTACTGGGCGCCGCAGCCCAATTTGGCATCTTTTTAACCTTCATCGGAGCAACATTATTCGGTTTTTCTCCCCAGGAGGCAGGTGCGATCGGTATCATTGGCGGTGCTGACGGTCCTACGGCAATATTCCTGGCCAGCCGATTGGCCCCGGAACTGCTCGGTTCTATAGCCATTGCTGCCTATTCATACATGGCCCTTGTGCCGATAATTCAACCTCCAATCATGCGCTTGCTTACCACTAAAAAAGAACGCCTGGTTGTTATGGAGCAGCTGCGCCCTGTATCCAAGCTGGAAAAGATTTTGTTTCCGATTGTGGTTATTATTTTGACAGGACTCCTGCTTCCTGCAGCACTGCCGCTTCTCGGTATGCTGATGTTTGGTAACCTGCTTCGTGAAAGCGGGGTTACCGAGCGGTTAAGCAAGGGTGCCCAGAATGAGTTAAATAATATTATTGTCATTTTTTTAGGTTTGACCGTGGGTGCAAAAGCAACAGCTGTCTATTTTCTTACTCCTGACACCTTGAAGATTATTGGGCTTGGCCTGGTAGCCTTTGCCTTTGGTACTGCCACGGGGGTGTTGATGGGTAAACTTTTATATGCTATGACCGGCGGTAAAATTAACCCGCTGATCGGCTCTGCCGGGGTATCAGCAGTGCCTATGGCTGCTCGTGTTTCCCAGTCTGTTGGAAAAGAAGAGAACCCAAACAACTACCTGTTAATGCATGCTATGGGACCTAATGTAGCCGGAGTTATCGGTTCAGCGGTTGCAGCAGGTATACTGTTATCCATTTTACTGTAAGGAAGAGGTGTTTTTGTGTCAAATATAAGGGTTAGATTTGCACCCAGCCCGACCGGCGAGCTGCATATCGGTGGAGCGAGGACGGCCCTGTTTAACCTGCTTTATGCAAGGGCAAAAAACGGGACTCTTGTCCTGCGCATCGATGATACAGACCTTGAACGTTCCAGGGAAGATTATGTTGAAAAGTTATTTGCTTCGCTGCGCTGGTTAGGGCTTGACTGGGATGAAGGACCGTATTACCAGTCCAGGAGGCAGGATCAGTATACTGCTGAGGCAGAACGATTGCTTACAGACAATAAAGGTTACCGCTGCTACTGTACTACAGAAGAGCTGGCAAAGGGACGTGAAGAAGCCAAAAAAGAGAACAGGGCTTTCCTTTACCCCGGAACCTGCAGAAATTTATCACCCGAGATGGAAGAAAAATGCCGCAGTGAAGGGCGGAATGCTGTTATCAGGCTGAGGACACCGGATAGCGGCGAAACAGTTGTAGATGATCTGATCAGGGGTAAAGTTCATTTTGATAATGAAATGCTCGATGATTTTATAATACTTAAGTCAAACGGCCAGCCAACTTATAACTTTGCCAGTGTTGTAGACGACCTGCAGCTGGCTATTACACATGTAATCAGGGCAGAGGAGCATTTATCGAATACCCCCCGCCAGCAGCTCTGTGCAATAGCCCTTGGTTATGATCTGCCCGCATTTGCTCATGTTCCGATGATCCTGGCTCCTGACCGCAGTAAATTAAGCAAAAGACACGGGGCTACCTCAGTTGAAGAATTCCAGAATGAGGGTTACCTGCCGGAAGCTCTGGTAAACTATATGGCTTTACTGGGCTGGTCGCCTGGAGAAGACCGGGAATTATTAAGCCTTGATGATATGGTAGAAGCATTTAACCTGGAAAAAGTTAACAAAACCGCAGCTATTTACGACGTCAACAAGCTGGCCTGGATGAACGGCCATTATATCCGCGAGTCTGAACCTGATCGGTTAACCGAAGCTGCCAGACCATTTTTTGAAAAACATGGTTTGCTTAAAGGGGAGCTATCCGGCGATGAGCTTGATTTCTTCAAAAGGGTTCTTAAAGCTGTCAGAGAAAGAGCCAGGACCCTGGTAGAGCTGGCCGAGGCAGCAGAATACTTTTACCTTGATGATTTTGAATATGATCAGAAGGGCATTAAAAAAGCTTTTCAAAAGGAAGGCGCAGCATATGTACTGCGTTCTATCAGGCAGGAACTGAGTGCGCTGGATGATTTCAGTGAAGAGAAAACTGAAGAGCTATTTAATGAAATAAGCGATAAAACAGGTCTTTCTTTTGGCCGGCTTATCCAGCCGACACGCCTTGCCCTGACCGGTAGAATGGGAGGGCCTGGCCTGTTTGAAATAATTAGTCTGCTTGGCAAGGAGAAAACCCTGGCAAGGATTGATAAAGCAATCAGCTATATTGAATCAGGAATGGATTAACGTAGATTTACTAACACAGGCACTATTTTTCATTCTTTTTCTTTTCTTCCTTTTCATCGTAACCGCGCTTTAGCATGAAAACGAGAACAAAGAAAACGGCAATTAGGACAAGTCCTGAAATTAGTTGAAACATTAATAAGCCTCCCAATAATAAACTTTAAGCCCACTGCTGCAGGCAGCGGGCTTTCTGCTGCAATTTAGAATAATTATACTGAAAACATTGCTACCTGACAAGCTTAAACCTGATTACTGCGGCTGTAATTCGCAGAACGTTTTCTTCGGTAAGGCCTTTTCTTTCTTGTTGCATAAGCTTTATCATCAATTAAATCCTGGTAGACCTGCAGCATTTGCTCGGCACAGCGCCTGGAAGAAACGTGGGCTGCATTTTCCAGGGCTTTCTTGCTCATACCTTCATAAAGCTTACGGTCGCTGAGCAGGGTAATAATTGCTTCTGTAAAAGCAGGGAGGGAAGGATCGGTTAAAATACCATCATCGTTATGGTATACCATTTCTGCAGGACCGAAAGCACGGATCGCAACGACAGGAAGGCCGGTAGCTTTAGCTTCACCTATAACCAGTCCCTGGGTTTCAGTCACTGAAGGAAATACAAAAAGGTCTGCGCTGGCATAACAGTGAACTATTTCCTGGCGGGGCAGAACCCCGGTAAAAATAACCCTGTCTTCTATGGACATTTGTTTTGCCATTTTGCGGAGTATTTCCTCCTGTGGCCCCTTGCCAACCATTGCCAGGTGGGTTTCAGGAAACTTTTCCTGGACAGTTTGAAAAGCTTTTAAGAGGAAAGTAACGTTTTTTTCCTGGCCCAGGCGGCCAACGAAAAGCAGGACTTTTTCATCAGGCTTTACGCCATAGTTATCCTTAAACCAGTTTTTATTGCAGTCTTTGAACTCTTCAAGATCGACGCCGGTCGGAATATTAACAACCGGAGATTCTACCCCGATACGGCGAAGATAATTTACTACAAGCTGGGAAGGTGCTACAACCATGTTGCAGCGGTTTGAGAAATTACGGGCAATGGACTGAACGACATGTTTTGAGGTCTTTTCGGCAAAGGGAAAGTAATGAACATATTGGTCGTAGAGTGTATGAAAAGTAAAGACAAGAGGTAGACGGTAACGTCGCGCAGCCCTTGCTCCCAGGCGCCCGAGCAGGAAAGGTGAATGGGAGTGAATGATATCCAAACCAATTTTACGGATAGTAGAACCAAGCTGCGTAGAAAAAGGTATAGGCAGGGAAAAATCTGGCATAGTTGGCCAGGGCACTGAAATAAAGCGAAAGACCCCTTCTTCTTTGGGCGGGTGGAGCATGGGATAATCGGGACCGAATATATAAACTTCGTGACCGAGGTTGCTGAATTCCCTTGAAAAAAGTTCAATTGACCTGACTACTCCGCTGGTATAAGGGCGAAAGCTATCTGTAAATACCCCTATTTTCACCTAAAAACCCTCCTCGTATGCCTTGTTATAGAGTTCTTCGGCAATAGCCATAGCTCTTGCTTTACCTTCCGGGTGGCCATACCTTTCAACTACTTCTACTGTTGTATCGTATATGCCTTTCATGCGCTCTACCTGGGCTTCAGACAGGTTGTAATTTTCAGGAGATGCGGCAAAAACATCTGACAGGGGTAAAACCCGGTGCCGCCATTCACGGTGCACCCAGGTAATTTCATAGCCTATATCGCTAATCCAGGTCTCTCCAGTGTCATAATTTTTTGTTAATTCCACATCAAGGAGCAGTCCATATTCCACGAAGGGAGTGTTGTTTGCCGCTTCGCTCTGGTTTGAAATAAAGTTGCCCTGCGAGTAAATAGCCAGTGTAGGCCTTTCATTACCGTTTTCTTCATGGAAAAACCATTCGATCGGCTGAACATACTTGGGGTGGCCGCCAATAACCAGGTCTGCCCCGGCTGCTGCCAGCTCTTCTGCAACCTGGCGCAGTCGCTGTGGTTGTGGTTCATGGTGGTGCTCACCACCCCAGTGAGGAAAAACTGCAACCAAATCTGCACCATTATCACGGGCTGTGTTAATATCCTCAATTATAGGATCAATGTCGTAGAAGTCAGGAACAAGGTTAACGCAGTACTCATGACCATCAGGAACAGGTATACCGTTAGTTCCGTAGGTATAACCGATCAGGGCTACCTTGATGCCATTTTTGTCAAGGATCAGCGGTGTATTTCGTTCTTCCCAGCTTTTATAGGTTCCTATGGTTTCCGCGCCGAGATCGCGGACATGATCTATTGTAGCCATCAAGCCGTCGTAACCCCGGTCGAGAGCATGGTTGTTGGCGAAGGTAAAAACATTAACCCCGGCTTCATAAAGGGCTTCGGATAATTCGCCGGGAGCGTTGAATTCGGGAAAACCGGTGTAACCGCTGACACCCCATCCGGCTGAAACTATATCAGGGCCGGCCTGCATGCCTTCCAGGTCAGCAACTGTAATGTCCCCGGCCTGGAGATAGGGGGCGATAACTTCAAAGCTGGGACTGAAATCATACTTGTCTTCTTCCACTTTAGCCTGCTCAATTTGTGGAATGTGGGCCATAATATTGCCGGTTACCACCATCTTCAGAGAACGTAAGTCGGGTTCAGGTTCAGGTTCAGGCTCCGGTTCTTCTTCAGGCCCTTCATCCTGTTCCACTGCAACTTCTTCCTCTCCGGCGGGGCTGTCTGGAGAACCGGTAAAGTTAAGCAACGCGTTGATGCTGATATCTTTAACCTGGTCGGGAGGGTAGCTGATTCCTGCTGTTATTCCAACAAAAAAAGATGCTGTTACCATTACGATTAAAAGTGTTATAAAGTAAATGCGTCGCATCAAGTTCACCATCCTGTGTTAGTTAATAGTTTAATTATATCATCATTATGGTTATGCTCACCAGTTTGAAAACCAGAGGAGGGAGGAGTATAGCCATGGCCAGTTAGCACCTTCATCTTTGCCGTACCCGTCCATCTCCGGGTGGGGTCCGAATAGAAGGTATCCGCCATCCCCAAAACGACCGGCTATTACAGCAGGTTGATTATTTACATCGTAGTGGGCCAGTATTTCGATTGTACCGGCATAAATTTCATCACTATCGTGCGGTATAAAATAAGGGCCGTCAAAGTAGTAAATATCAAGTTCATGTTCAAAATTTTCGTTGGCAGGGTGATCCTGGTTAAGTTTTAAGAGGGCTTTTTCCCCCCAACCGACCTGGCCGCTGAGCGGGCCGATACTGCTACCGGAAAATATTTCCAGGGGGTAATCATATTCGCTGCCCTGCCAGTTAAAAATATCGGCAGCGTAATAGGCGCCGGCACAAAAGCCTATAAATAAACCGCCATCCATAACAAAGCTGCGGACACTGTCGTGATCGGAAATTTCGTAACGATAGTCTGCAGCGCCACCGCCGGGCAGGACAATTATTTCATAATTATTAAGCAGGTCAGGATCTATAATGATATGCTCGTCCACTAGTTCAAATTCTATGTCATAGCTGGTAAAGAAATCTTCTAAAGTATCAACATTATCTGCCCAGCTGCCGCTGCCGTTATAAAGAGCGACCTTTGGTACAGTTTCTGGTTCAGCCTGTGCGTTTTCTTTGCCATGGTAAGGGTAATCATCCTCTTTGGTATTATCAGGCCCTTCAGGGGCCTCAGATTTGGCCGTTTCTTCAACAACACCCAGATCAGGGTCTGTATTATCACTGTCAGGTACAGTATTGCTCTTTTCCGGTATACTGCAGGAATTTATTAGAAGAAGGAGAGCTGCAGCTGCGGTTAGGAGAAACCAGCTATAGTTGTATAACTTAAATATCCTTGAATTAGATTTCAGTCTGTAGAAGTTAAGCAAAATAATATTCTCCCGTAAAATCTTTTTTGATCTGCAAACCTATTATAGCAATTAATGAATTGATTAAACAATAGCCGGTCAAGAAATAACAGGCGCGTTTGAAACTTTTACGCTGTGAGTCTTAGAGCAGATGAACCAGGCAGTTACAGGATGATTGCAGTTGATGGAGTCTTAAAGGAAATACTTTTATACATTTTAGTTAACATAAGATGTATTATCGGAAGTTATTAAGCTATAATTATATCGCATACCAGCCCCTCCCCCTATACGAAACTCCTCCAATGTTTTATAATTTTTTCAAATGAAATACCGCACTTAGGGCAGTCTCCCTTGTACCTTAAAATATAATTGCAGTTGCTGCATTTTATTGACGGGATTGGTATCCTTACACTTGGTTCCGGTGGTCCTTCATCTACAGTAATGCGCAGCTTAAATCCATTTGTATTTTCTGTCTCAGGCTTTTTTTCAATTTTCTTTTTAGGCTTAATATCTTTTTCTGTATTATTAGCTTCTTTTACCCTGTGTTCCCTGCTGTTTTGTCCTGCTCTTTCTACGCTGGATTGTGGTACCAGGCTGCCCATATTGGCTTTTTCAGGTTCAAACACGAATTGCGTTTGTTCGGCTTCAAAATTTCCAATACGGAATGGTAAACCGCTGCGTCTTGCTGCTTTGCCTCTATTATATGAACAATTATAATTATCGAACAAAAGTTTGGTATAGTTTTGAGTTGCCGCAGAATCCCTGTGTCCCAGTGCTTCCTGGAGCATTGCCAGGTCTCCTGTTTCCCGGATAAATTCAACTGCAAATGTGTGGCGCAGCAAGTGAGGATAAACATCTTTTTCCAGGCCGGCTTTTCTTGCCAGACGTTTAATCATTTCCCTTATATAACGGTCCTGAAGCTTGCTGCCGTCTAATGTACAGAAGAAGAATTCACAATCTGAAGGTTTTTGATTTAGCCATTTTTTTAGGAGTGATAGTTCAGGATTACCAAGGTAAAGTATTCTTTCTTTTGCAGCTCCACTGGCTGAAATCCTAATCCGCCCATCTTCCCAGTCAATATCTTTATTCTTTAAATTAACAGCCTCATTTACCCTCAAGCCAATTTTTAGCATCAGGCTGATTATGCAGAGGTTTCGCAAGCCCGTAGGAGCCCTTGGGTTGGGCTGTTTTAGTAGGGCCATCTGCTCATAGCTGTCCAGAATTGAGATTTCGCGCCTGGAAGAGCTCATGTCTCCCTCCCCTGCTAAATACCGCTTTAAGGACTTTACGGTATTAAAATAATTTAGACAGAATTATATTTATATTCTGAGTGATAAATTAACATTTGTCAAGTATTTACGAGATTTATTGAAAAATGCTTGACAAGTATCAGCTTATTGGTTAACCTTATAAAAAATCAGTATATGATATGGCAATGATTGGAATTAGTAGCAGGTAAATTCATTACAGAGAGCTGTCATATGGTGAAAGGCAGTATGCTAATAACTGCGAACTCATCCATGAGCCGCCAACCGAAATTAGCTTGTAAGAGTTAAAATTAGGCCTGGCCGGAGACTTCCGTTATTGTAAAGAGTGGACGGTAGAAGTTATGCCGTCAAGAAGAGTGGTACCACGGGTATAAACTTCCGTCTCTTAGGCGGGGGTTTTTGTTTATAAAGAAAGATTTTATTTGAACCACTTGGATAAATGAGAGATTACGGAACGGAGTGAGTTAAAATGAGCAGCCCAGTAAATGGAGAGAAAGTTTATTTGTTTGACAGCACCTTAAGGGATGGTGAACAAACACCCGGTGCTCGCTTAAGTTACGAAGAAAAGCTTGAAGTGGCCCGTCAACTGGCTCGATTGGGAGTTGATATAATTGAGGCCGGGTTTCCTGTTTCATCTCCCGGGGAAAAGCTTGCTGTGCAAAATATCGCCAGGGAGGTTAAAGGGCCTGTAATTTGCGGCCTGGCCAGGGCTGTCAAGGGAGATATTGATGCCGCCTGGGAAGCCGTAAGAGAAGCTGAAAGACCGAGGCTGCATGTATTCCTTGGTGCATCAGACATTCATATGCAGCATAAATTAAAAAAAGACCCACAGCTGCTGCTTGAACAGGGAGTTGAGGCAGTAAAATATGCAAGTCGCTTTACCAGTGATATCGAATATTCACCTGAAGACGCTACCAGGGCCCGTGAAGAATACTTATACGAAATCCTTGAAGCTGTGATTAAGGCCGGGGCTACCACCATTAACATCCCCGATACCGTAGGGTATGCTGTTCCGGAAGAGTTTGGAGCAATGATCAGAAGGCTGAAAGAAAAAGTTCCGGGTATGGATAAAGTAATTCTCAGTGTTCACTGTCATGATGATCTGGGCCTTGCCGTGGCAAATTCCCTGGAAGCGGTGAAAAACGGCGCCAGGCAGATTGAGTGTAATATAAATGGTATTGGTGAAAGAGCCGGTAATGCAGCCCTGGAAGAGATTGCCGTAGCCCTGCGGATCAGGCAAAATTATTTCTCCTATTATACAGATTTAAATTTTAGCGAGATTTACAGAACAAGCCGCCTGGTCAGCAAATTAACCAGTATTTCCGTGCCTGTAAATAAAGCCGTTGTGGGGCTTAATGCCTTTTCCCATTCATCCGGCATTCACCAGGATGGTATCCTGAAGAATAAGGAAACTTATGAAATAATTGATGCCGAGCTTATCGGTGGAAAAGCTGCCCAGATGTGCCTCACTGCCAGGAGCGGCAGGGCTGCAGTTATGAACCAGCTAAATAAATTGAACTTTTCACTCACAAGTGAACAGCTTGAAAAAATATATGGTTATTTTGTTGACCTGGCCGATAAAAAGAAAGAAGTTTACCCGGAAGACCTTGAGGCGCTGGTTTTGGATCATCTTTCCTTTACCGAACCCCGTTACAAGCTTGATTACTTGCAAACTATCAGCGGAAGTACCAGTGTTCCTGCAGCAATTATCAGGCTAAAAAAGGATGATGATAGCATCAGCGAAGAAGTTGCTGTTGGTGCCGGTCCGATTGATGCCGCTTACAATGCTATTAATAAAATCACCGGACTCAACATCGGCCTTGACAATTACCGTCTTAATGCTGTAACCCAGGGACGCGATGCGCTTGGTGAGGTCAAGGTGGAAATGTCTTACCAGGACAGGACTATAACTGGTCGCGGTACAAGTACGGATATTATTGAAGCCAGTGTCAAAGCTTACCTTGATGGTCTGAATAAGCTGCTCAAATTGAACGGTTACTGGGAAAAGAGTATTTAATAAAGCCAATAGGGCCTATCTGCAGTAAAAACCGGGACCATTTTTATATTCCCGGTTTTTTATACAAACAGGAGTTTATATTTTATTAAAAACATGTTATAATTATCAATAAATTTAATACAATGGGGTGATAGTTTGGAGCCGTTAACGGAGAAGCAGAAAAGGGTCCTTGATTTTATTGAGCATGAAGTATCGAAGTGGAATTATCCTCCATCGGTCAGGGAAATATGTAAAGCCCTGAATATTCGCTCAACCGCAACTGTTCATGGTTACCTTGATATTCTCCAGGATAAAGGCTACATTTCCAGGGAAGCAACCAAACCCAGGGCTATTAAACTCCTCAGGAATGCTTACGGTGAGACGGAAATGACCTGCTCTTTTGCCCCTCTGATTGGCAAAATAACTGCAGGTCAGCCCATTTTAGCAGCAGAAAACCGTGATGGTTATTTTCCCGTCCCTGATCACCTAACAACCGGAGAAGACGACTGCTTTGTTCTCCAGGTATCAGGTGAAAGCATGATTAATGCAGGTATCAATGATGGTGATTATGTTATTATCAGGCAGCAGGATACCGCCGATAACGGTGAAATTGTCGCTGCCTTAATGGAAGATGAAGCAACAATCAAACGTTTCTACCGTGAAAATGGACATTTCCGGCTTCAACCGGAAAACGATGCTTATAAACCTATTGTAGTGAATGAAATAAAAATTTTAGGTAAAGTGGTCGGCTTATTCCGAAAGTTTTAATCACTGTTAAGATGATTTATCATTAGAAATAAATGGGTTTAACCGGTCAGCAAGGTCTTTATCGACGACAGCATTTATTATGATCTGATTTGACCTGTAATCGGCACTTTCTATATCTCCCCGCTCCTGGATCTCTGACAGAAGCTTTCCTTCGCTGTAAGGAAGGTGTATTTTTATGCGATATCGCTGCTTTATTATGTTTGCAGCGATTTTCTCTTTTAGATCCTCCACTCCCTCTCCTGTTATTGCAGAGATGAACGAGGCCTGGGGAAATTCGCGTTCCAGGTATGCCCTGCTTGATTCTTCTTCCGGAAGATCCACTTTATTAAAGGCCAGCAGTTCACGTCGGCTGTAATCCGGGTCTATTTTTGACAAATGTTCCCGAACTACCTTGATCTGATTCAGGTGATCCGGATGATTAATGTCAACGACATGCAGCAGCAAATCGGCGACAGATATTTCTTCCAGTGTTGCCTGGAAAGCCGTTACCAGCTGCCGGGGCAGCTGTTCTATAAAACCTACGGTATCGGTAAATAAGACTTCCCTGCTGCTGTTTACAGTTCCTCTCCTGACCATGGGGTCCAGGGTCGCAAAAAGCTTATCTTCAGTGTACAAATCAGAACCGGTCAGGGTGTTGAGCAGGGTTGATTTGCCTGCATTGGTATATCCAACAAGGCTTATTACATTAAATCGGTTACGTTTTCGTCTTTCACGGTGCAGGGAGCGCTGTTTACGCAATTCGACAATCTCTTTTTTTAAGTCGCTGATCCTGCGTCGGATCACCCTTCTGTCTACTTCAAGCTGGGTTTCACCTGGTCCCCTTGTGCCGATTCCCCCTCCAAGGCGGGAAAGCTGGTTTCCCAGTCCGATCAGTCGCGGCAGGAGATACTGCATTTGGGCCAGCTCAACCTGGAGCTTTCCTTCGCGTGACAGGGCCCGGCGGGCAAAAATATCAAGAATCAGGGCTGTCCGGTCAATTACCTTTACGCCCAGCGAATTATCGAGATTACGGATTTGCGAGGGCGATAATTCTTCGTTAAAGATAACCATATCGGCATCTATCATGTTAACAAGGGCAGTTAATTCATCTACCTTGCCTCTGCCGATATAGTAAGCACGGTCGGGTGTATCTCTTTTTTGAATAATTTGTTCTACCGCTTCAGCCCCGGCTGTATCAGCAAGCAGGGTCAGCTCTGCCATTGAATGTTCCGTATCTTCATTATCCCGTCCGGTATCGAGTCCAACCAGGATTGCTCTTTCTCTTTTGATCATTAAACACTACCTTTGCTAAATATTTTAATAAAAAAGACACTCTCAAGGAGTGCCTTTTTTGCAGTTTATTTTTGCAAACTGTTACTCGGCATCTCCTTCAGGTTTTTCCTCTTCGTCACTGTCCCCATTCATTGTTCTTAAACTGATGTTGCGCATTGGTATAATTGTTGATACAGCATGCTTGTAAACCAGCTGCTGTTTGCCTTCCACTTCCAGCAGCAGGGTGAAATTATCAAAGCTGCGAACAACCCCCTTGATTTGATAACCATTGATCAGAAAAACAGTGGTAAGCATGTTTTCTTTGCGAGCCTGGTTAAGAAAAGTATCCTGTAAATTAATTGCGCCTTTCATATATCTGGCTCCCTTCGTTTCTGTTGCTTTCAAACTGTATTATTCGCCCGCCAGGTGCATATATCCTTCACTTGAAGGTAAATATTTTCTGCAATATCGGAAAAAGTTGATTGATTATTGATTTCATGCCATTTTATAGCTTTTTCCCGGCGGAACCAGGTTAGCTGTCTTTTGGCCAGGTTACGCGTTTGCTTCTTAATTTCCTGGATTGCTGCATTAAAAGAAATATTGCCTTCAAGGTATTCTGCCAGCTGGCGGTAACCGAGAATTTGCATACCCGGGCTGTTCAGATTATAGCCTTTTGCCATAAGATTTTTTACTTCGTCAAGGAAACCTTCTTCAAGCATCTGATCTACTCTTTTTTCAATTCTTGCGTATAACAGATCACGATCCATGGTCAGACCATGAAAAAAAATCCGGTAAGGAGAAACTTTAGTTCT
>SL_8KL_010_SEDDRAFT_10002773_pt1 | contig 14652 bp, 11 predicted proteins | sample SodLakKL_010_SED_4_FD_11160 | JGI IMG/M metagenome (IMG submission 11160) | reverse complement strand
CGGGGCCCGCCGACCGTCGAGGCGGCCGGCCGGATCGCCGCGGCGTTCGGTGAGCCCGTCCGGGTCGTCCACGTGCTGACGCGAAAACAGTTCGTCGACCTCGAGCGAACGAGCGTCAGCGAGACCGGAACGACCGTCCCCAGAGAGCNGGTCGTCGAGATCGCCACGGAGATCGCCGCGGAGACGATCGAGGAAACCGACGTCGACGCCGAACCGGTCGGGCTGGTGGGCGATCCCGCGACCGAGATCGTCGCGTACGCCGACCGCGAGGACGCCAGCTACCTCGTCGTCTCCGGGCGGAAACGAAGCCCCGTCGGCAAGGCGCTGTTCGGCAGCGTGACCCAGGAGGTGCTGCTCGAGGCGACGTGTCCGGTCGTCACGATCCGGACCGAGGACTAGAGCCGGGCCTCGAGGGCGGCGACGACGTCGCCGGTCGACGCCGAGCCGCCGAGATCCGGCGTCCGTGGGGCCTCGGGGTCGGCGAGCAGCCCCTCGACCGCCTCCTGGAGCGCCGCCGCGAGCCCCGCCTCGCCGACGTCCTCGAACAGCATGGCCCCGGAGAGGACCGTCGCGATCGGGTTCGCGATCCCCTGGCCGGCGATGTCCGGCGCGGAGCCGTGGACGGGTTCGTACATCGAGGGATACTCCCCCTCCACGTTGACGTTGCCCGACGGCGCGAGCCCCATGCTGCCGGTGACGATCGCACCGATGTCGGTCAGGATGTCCCCGAACAGGTTCGAGGCGACGACGACGTCGAACTCCTCGGGCCGGCGGATGAAGTCCATGCTCGCCGCGTCGACCAGCAGCCGTTCGACGGTCACGTCGGGGTACTCCGCGCCGACCTCCTCGACCAGGTCGTCCCAGAACACCATGCTGTGGCCCTGGGCGTTCGACTTCGTGATGCTCGTGAGCTTCCCCTCCCGCTCGGTCGCGGCCGCAAACGCCGCCCGGAGGATCGCCTCGGTGCCCCGCCGGGTGAACACCGACGTCTGGATGGCGACCTCGTGGGGGAAGCCGACGTGTTCGCGGCCCCCGACGTCGGCGTACTCGCCTTCCGTGTTCTCCCGGAAGACGACGAAGTCGACGTCACCGCCGGTGTACCCCGCCAGCGGGCTCTCGACGCCCTCGAAGAGGGTCGACGGCCGCTTGCAGACCTGCTGGTCGAACCGTTTGCGGATCGGCAAGAGCAGCCCGTGGAGGGTGACGTGATCCGGAACGTCCGGGTGGCCGACGGCCCCGAGGAGGATCGCGTCGGCGCCCTCCAGTCGGTCGAGGCCGTCCTCGGGCATCATCCGTCCTTCCGCGAGGTAGCGATCGCTCCCCCACCCGTACTCGACGAACTCGACGTCGACGCCACGGTCGGCTGCCAGCCTCTCGAACAGCGGAAGCGTCGCCGACACGACCTCNGGNCCGATACCGTCGCCCGGAATCGTCGCTATCTGGTAGGACATACGTACCAGTCCGCACACGGCGAGTAAACCTTTGCGGTGACGGGGTGGTGGGCCCGCCACAGCGAGGCGAGGACCTCCCCGTGACGGCGGCGTGACGGGCTCCACCGCGACGCTGCGGTGAGATTCACAACCTTTTTCGTTCGATTCGCGGTGTGTGGGGTATGGTCAGCCACACGGCGTTCGAGAGCATCGGACTCGACGTCGACGACGGGGTCGCGACGATCGAGTTCCGCCGGCCAGAGGTGTACAACGCGATGAACGACGCGGTCATGCTCGACCTGCGGCGGGCGTTCGATGCGATCCAGCTCGACAGAGGGATCGACGTCGTCGTCGTCACCGGCGAGGGCGAGGACGCCTTCTCCGCGGGTGCGGACATCGGCCAGTACGCGGGAACCGCCGCGGAACACGACCACCAGCGCGACCGACAGGAGCTGTTCTACGAGATGTACCGCAAGCCCTTCGACTGTCACGCCCCGGTGATCGCGAAAATAAACGGCTACTGCGTCGGCGGCGGACTCATCTTCGCGACCTACTGCGATCTCCGGATCGCCGTCGACGATGCGAAGTTCGGCGTCCCGGTCACCGACATCGGCCAGATTCCGACTGGCAACTCGACCTGGCGGGCCGTCGAACTCGTCGGCGAGGCGAAAGCCAAAGAGCTCGTCTACACCGCCGGAATGATCGACGCCCCCGAAGCCGAACGCATCGGCCTCGTGAACCACGCCGTCCCCCGCGAGGAGCTCGAGGAAACCGTCGACGACATCGTCGCGGCGATCCAGGACACCGGCCGTGGCGCCGTCAAGAACTCCAAACGGGCGATCAACAACGCCGTCGAGGCCACCGATCCGGAGGCCGCCCGTGCGGTCGAGGCCGAGATCTGGTGGGAGCAGTTCGCCACCGACGAGCGCAGAGAGCGCGTCGACGAGTTCAACGACGGATGACCGGGGGACCGCTCGCCGGCCTGACCGTCGTGGAGATGACCGGCCACCGCGCGGGCCCGTTCTGTGGCGCCCTGCTCGCCGACCTCGGCGCGGAGGTCGTAAAGATCGAGCGGCCGGGGGTCGGCGATCCGGCCCGCTCCCAGGGGATCGGCCCCGAGGGCAAGTCGGGCTACTTCATGGCGAACAACCGGAACAAGCGGTCCGTGACCCTCGATCTCAAGACCGAGGCCGGCGTCGAGGCCGCCCGCGACCTGCTCGGGACCGCCGACGTCTTCGTCGAGAACTTCGGTTACGGCGTGACCGAGAAGCTGGGCATCGGCTACGAGGCCGTCCGGCAGGACAACCCAGACATCGTCTACGCGAGCATCAAAGGCTACGGCGAGACCGGGCCGCTGCGGGAGAAACCCGGCCTCGACCTCATCCTCCAGGCCGAGGGCGGGATCATGTCCGTGACGGGTCCGGAGGGCGGCGAACCCGTGAAGGTCGGCCAGGCGATCGGCGACCTCACGACCGGGATGTTCGCCGCCATCGGGATCCTCGCGCGGCTGGTCGAGCGCGGTCGGCTCGACGGCGATAGTCCCACCCACGACGGCGGAGACGAGCGCGCGGAAGGCGACCGTGACGGGGTGGACACCGAAGGCGACCGTGATGGCGAGGGCGTATCCGAAGCCGGAGGAGCGACCGGATTCACCGGCAAGTTCGACGTCGGCCTCTACGATTCGATCGTCACCCTGCTCAACGAGTATCTCGTCGAGCACTCGATGGACGGCTCCGTTCCGGCTCCCCAGGGGACGTCCCACCAGACGCTGGTCCCGTACGGCCGGTTCGAGACCGCCGACGGCGCGCTCGTCACCGGCGTCCCCAGCGACGACCGCTGGGGGGAGTTCGTCGACCTGCTGGGCCGCGAGGAGCTCCGGGAGTACCCCACCAACCGCGACCGACGGGAGCACGCCGGGACGGTCGACCGGATCGTCGAGGAGGCACTCACGGAGGAGTCGACNGCNNACTGGCTCGAGGCACTCACGGAGGCAGGGTTCCCCTGTGGGCCGATCAACGACGTCGCCGACGTCGTCGACTACGAGCAGACGCGAGCCCGGGAGCTCGTCGTCCCCCACGAGGATCCCGACTGGGGGGAGTGTCTGCTCCCCGGGCACCCGATCAACTTCCCCGACCACGAGTTCGCGATCCACCGGCCGGCTCCCGAGCTGGGCGAGCACACCGAGGCGGTCTTCGCCGAGGTCGCCGACGATCAGACCACCCTCGAGGAGTGGACCGAAGGGGGCGCGTTCGGCGAGTAGCCACCCACGAACGGACTGTGGAGTCGGGGCACCGACGAGGTGACGCGGGCGGAGCCGACGAGGTGACCGGCTCAGGCCAGCGCCTCGGCGAGCTTCTCGATCGGGTGTGGGGGCTTCCCGCCGTACTCGTCGCCGATCTGGGTGCGACAGGAGGCGCCGGGGGCGACGACCGCCTCGCCGTCGCTCTCCTCTATCCGTTCGAACAGCAGCCGGCCGATCGCCTGGCTCATCGAGTAGTGTTCGGCCTCGTAGCCGAAGGAGCCGGCCATCCCACAGCAGGTCGTATCGAGGGGATCGACGGCGTACCCCGCCCGCCGGAGGACGCCGACGGCGTGGTGGTCTTTCTTCGTCGACTTCTGGTGACAGTGGCCGTGGTAGGTCAGCGACTCTCCCGGAGCGTCGAAGGCGAGGGCCTCGTCCAGGCGGAACCGGTCGAGATACTCACAGACGCCGTAGCTGTTCGCCGCGACGCGTTCGACGGCCGCCCCCTCTAGCAGGTCGAGGTAGTCCGACTGGATCATCACCGCGTCGGAGGGCTCGACGGCGACGACGCTCCACCCCCGGTCGACGTACGGCTCGAGGACCTCGACGTTTCGCTCGGCGGTCTCCCGGGCCCGTCCGAGGACGCCTTTCGAGTGTGCCGGCCGGCCGCTGTCGGTGATCCCGTCGGGGATCGCCACGTGGACGCCGGCGGCTTCGAGGACCTCGACGGCGGCTTTGCCCGCGTCGGGGTTGCTGTAGTTCGTGTACGTGTCGGGAAAGAGCACGACCCCGCGGTCGGCGGCCCCGGCGTCGACGGCCGAGCCACCCCGGGCGTCGTACCAGTCGACGAGCGTCTCCCGGTGGAACGACGGCAGCGACCGCTCGCGGGCGATCCCCACGAGCTTCTCCATGGCGAGCCGGGAGCCCGGCAGCTTCGGCCCGAGGTTCGAGACCGGCGCGAACGCGCTCCCCAGCTTCGAGAGCCGGTCGACGTTCGCGAACAGCCGCGTCCGGAGGTCGACGCCGTGTTCCTCGTGGTGGGCGTGTTCGACCTCGACTTTCAGCTTCGCCATGTCGACCTCGCTCGGACAGTCGATCGAACAGCCCTTACAGCCGACACAGAGGTCGAGCACCTCCCGGAGGAACTCCTCGTCGAGGTGCTCTTCGTCGTCGAGGTCGCCGCTCATCGCCTGTCGGAGCAGGTTCGCCCGGCCGCGGGTGCTCTGGATCTCCTCGCGGCTCGCCCGGTAGGTCGGACACATCACGCCGCCGGCCCCGTCCTGGCTCGTCCGACAGCCCCCACAGCCGTGACAGAGCTCGACCATCCCCTGGAACCCGTTCTCGTTCTCCCAGTGGAGCTCGGGGTCGAAGCCGGCCTCGAAAGCGTACTCGGGGCCAAAGCGGAGATGCTCGCTCATGTCGAACTCCCCACAGACCGAGCCCGGGTTGAGCAGCCAGTCGGGGTCGAAGGCGGTCTTCAGCTCCCGGAACACCTCCCAGAGGTGATCGCCGTACAGTTTGCGGTTCCACTGGGTTCTGGCGCGGCCGTCGCCGTGCTCCCCGGAGACCGAGCCGCCGTATTTCACCGCCAGATCGGTCGCGGCGTCGGAGATCGAGACCATCGTCTCGACGCCCTCGGCGGTCTTCGTGTCGATCAGCGGCCGGACGTGCATACAGCCCGGCCCCGCGTGGGCGTAGAAGCTGCCGAACGTGTCGTGGTCCTCGAACACCTCCGTGAACTCGGCGGTGTACGCCGAGAGGTGTTCGGGCGGGATGGCGATGTCCTCGATAAAGGCGATGTGTTTCTGGTCGCCGGTCCGTGAGAGCAGGATCGGCGTCGAGGCCTTGCGCATCTTCCAGAAGTCCTTCTGGGTCGACTCGTCGTAGGCGGCCATCCCGTCGAACGCCCGCTCGCCGACCCGATCCTCCAGCAAGCCGTCGACGCTCCCCCGGGCCGTCTCGTCGTCGTCGGCGTAGAACTCGACGAGCAGGAACGAGTCGGTCTCGTCGGGCAGCAGGCCGATGACGTCCTTGAACTCCTCTAGCTCCCGGGCGAGCTCGACGAGGACCCCGTCGAGCACCTCGACGGCCGCCGGCCCGTGTTCGAGGATCGCGTCCACGTCGTCCATCGCGTCCATCAGGCTGTGGTAGGTCAACAGCCCGACGCCTTTCGTCTCGGGGATCTCCACGAGGCGCAGTTCGGCTTCGGTGACCGTCGCGAGAGTGCCCTCGCTGCCACACATGAGCTTCGCGAGGTTCACGCTGCCGCCGTCGGCGTCGGGTTCGCCGACGCCACGCTGGGCGCCGTAGGCGTCCTCGATCAGCCAGTCTAAGTTGTACCCGGAGACGTTGCGTTTGAGCTCGGGGTACCGTTCCTCGATCGCGTCGGCCTCCTCGTCGACGATGCGGGCGACCTCCGCGTAGATCCGCTCTTCCAGCTCGCCGTCGGGATCGGCCCGTTCTCGCAGCTCCGGAAGCGTCACCTCCCCGAAGGTGGTCACGGTGCCGTCGGCGAGGACGACCTCGACCTCCTCGACGTAGGCGTCGGTCTTCCCGTAGACGAGCGAGTGGGCGCCGGTGGTGTTGTTGCCGATCGCCCCGCCGAGAGCGCTGCGGTCGGCCGTCGAGGGGTCGGGAGCGAACTTCAGCCCGTGGGGTTCGATCGTCCGGTCGAGCTCGCCGAGGGTGATCCCCGTCTGGGCGCGGGCCCGTTTCCCGTCGGGATCGACCGCGAGCACGTCGGTCATGTGCCGGGTGAGATCGAGGACGACCGCCTCGTTGACCGCCTGACCCGCGAGGCTCGTCCCGCCGCCACGGGGGAGCACGGGGATCTCGTGGTCGGCCGCATACCCCATCACCGCGGCGACGTCGTCGGTCGATTTCGGGAAGACGACGCCGATCGGCGTCACCTCGTAGGCGCTGGCGTCGGTCGCGTACAGCTCCCGGGAGTAGGTGTCAAAGCGGACGTCGCCGTCGACGAGTGCCTCCAGGTCCGCGACCAGCCCGGGGTCGTCGGCGTCCCCGCTGGTGTAGTCGTAGACTGCCCGTTCGTCGGTCGCTGGGTCAGGTGGTGTGTTCGTGGCCATGGTTTCGGGCGCCCCGTCACGATCCGTGTGACGGTGTCGCGTCGTTACCTCGGTTTTCGGGCGGGTGAGGAAGAACGTTACGTCTCCGTCGACGGACGACGGCATCGAACGGTGACGGACGATGGCGATCTCCAACGGCGACGGACGACGGGATGTCGCGTCGATAGCGACGGCCGACACCCCGTCAGCGATCGGGAATGGCCCCCGCCTCCCGGAGGGCGTCGATCTCCTCCGGACTCCGGCCGAGCCGTTCGAGGATCCGCTCGGTGTCCTCGCCCAGCAGCGGCGGGGCGGCGTCGAAGCCGCTCTCGGCGCGCTCGAAGTTCAGCGGGTGCTCGAGGGCTGGGATCTCCCCGACCGCCGGGTGTTCGAGGCTGTCGACGACGCCTCTGGCCTCGACCTGCTCGTTTCCGAGTGCCTCCTGGACCCCGTAGACCGGACCGACCGGCAACCCGGCGTCCTCGGCCAGCAGGTCGACCCACTCGTCGGTCGGCCGCTCGGTGAACGTCTCGGCGAGCTCGGCCTCCAGCTCGTCCATGTGCTCGACGCGGTCGGCGTTCGTCTCGAACCGGGAATCCGCCAGGAGGTCCTCGCGACCGATCTCCTCACAGAGGGCCGTCCAGAGCTTCTGGTTCGCACACGCGACGTTGAGGTAGCCGTCGGCGGTCGGATAGCTCTGGTAGGGGGCGAGCACCGGATCTTTCGTCCCCATCCGCGTCGGCTCCTCGCCGAGAAACGCCTTCGCGGCCTGTTTGGTGAGCCACGGCAAGGCGGCGTCGAGCATCCCGAGCTCGACGCGGTCGCCCTCGCCGGTCAGCTCCCGGCGGTAGAGGGCGTTGACGATCCCGAACGCGGCCCACATCGCGGTGATGAGGTCGGTCTGGGGGAGCCCGACCTTCGCCGGGTCGCCGTCTGCCGGACCGGTGACGGACATGATGCCGCTCATCCCCTGGACCAGCAGGTCATAGCCCGGCCGGTCGCTCCAGGGGCCGGTCTCGCCGAACGCCGAGATCGAACAGTAGACGAGCCCGGGGTTGTCCTCGCGAAGCTCCTCGTAGCCCAGCCCGAGACGTTCGGCCGTCCCGGGCCGGAAGTTCTCGACGAAGACGTCCGCCTCGGCGACCAGCTCCCGGCACAGCTCGAGGCCCTCATCGGTCTTCAAGTTCAGCTCGACGCTTTTCTTGCCGTAGTTGACCGTCCAGAAGTACGGCGACTCGCCGTGGGGGGAGGCGGCCGTCCCCGGCCCCTCGTAGTCGTCGACGTCGACGAACGGCGGCCCGGAGTGGCGGCTGTCGTCGCCGGCTCCCGGCCGTTCGACCTTGATGACCTCGGCGCCCTGGTTGGCGAGCATCGTGGTCGCGAAGCCGCCGGTGACGAACGTCGTCAGGTCGACGACGGTGATCCCCTCGAGTACGCTGTCGGCGTTCATGCTCGAGGGGTTCGGAAACGGCGTAATTAAACGTTCCCTTCCGAGGGGGCTCACTCGAGGTCCGGCCGGGAGAGCTCGGTCTCTTTGGCGGTGATGATCTCGAGCAGCGCCGGCGTCCCCTCCTCGGTCTTCTCGATCGCCCGCTCGAGTGCCGGAGCGACCTCCGCGGGCGATTCGATCCGCTCGCCGTAGCCGCCGAGTGCCGTCCCGACGTCGGCGAAGTCCCCCGAGAAGGGCGTGTCGTAGGAGGCCATCTCGTAGTTGTTGAGGTGGATCGTGAGGATCGGCACGTCCTCGCGGACGGCGGTCTCGAAGTCGAGGCCGGTCATCCCGATCGCCCCGTCGCCCATGATGTTGATCACGAGCTTCTCCGGGTCGTACAGCTTCGCACCGATCGCGAGCCCGAGGCCGTAGCCGAGCTGGGTGGTCTTCCCCCAGCCGATGTAGGTCATCGGCTCGGTGGTCTCGGCTCGGTGGTCTCGTAGAACGGCGCGAGGAAGTCCCGCGGGTTGCCGGCGTCGGCGGTGATGATCGTCTCGGCGGGATCGACGACGTTCGTGATCTCGTGGATGACGCGGTAGGGGTTGATCGGCGTCTCCTCGGAGGTGAGCTTCGGCTCCCACTCGGCCAGCCAGTCGGCTTTCACCTCGGCGATCTCGGCGGCGACGTCGTCGAACCGGTCCCGCGGGCCGTCGAGTCTCCCCTCGAGCTCCCCGACGATCGCCTCGAGGGTCAGCTTGGCGTCGCCGACGAGCGCGTGGTCCGCCTCGACGTCCTTGTCGACGTCCGTCGGGTCGAGCGTCGAGTGAACGATCGTCTTCCCCTCGGGGACGGTGATGCCGTAGGCCGTGTCCGTGAAGCTACAGCCGATCCCGAAGATGACGTCGGCTTCCCGGAGGAAGTGTGCGAGCTGACCCGGCTCGCTTTTCGAGCCCGCGCCGAGCGAGAGCGGGTGGTCCTCGGGGAACGCGCTCTTGCCGTTGAGACTCGTCCCCACGGGCGCCTCGAGGGCCTCCGCCAGCTCCCGGAGGGGCTCCCAGGCTTTCGCGTAGTGGACGCCCTGGCCGGCGAAGATCACGGGCCGGTCGGCCTCGAGCAGGACGTCTACGACCCCCGGAACCGCCTCGGGATCGGGGCCGTGGCGGCTCGTCGTCGACGGCGTGTACTCGAACTCCTCGACGTCCGCCCAGAAGACGTCTTTCGGCACTTCGACGACGGCCGGACGGGGACGGCCGTTCCGGGCCGCGGAGAACGCCCGGCGGATCGTCTCGCCGACCGCGTCGGGGTCGGCCAGCTGCTCACAGGACTTGCTGACGTGCTGGTAGTTGAGAAGGGAGTTGAACTTCGGGTCGACGTCGGTCTTCGCGAGGTCGTAGCCGGCCGGAATCGCCACCAGCGGTGCGGACTCGCCGTATGCCTGGGCGATCGCGCCGATGGAGTTCTCGGTGCCGGGCCCGTGCTGGCAGGCGAACGCCACGACGTCCTCGCCCGAGGAGAGTCGACCGATGGCGTCGGCCATGTGCGCGGCCGTCCGCTCCTGTCTGGTGACGATCGTCCGCAACCCGGCGTCCTCGGCGGCTCCCGTGTCGAAAAGCGGGTTGCTCGGGAACCCGAACAGATACTCGACGCCCTCAGCACGCAACGCTTCCGCGATGGCTTGATTTACGTTCACACTGATCCCTCGGAGTGGATGTCGAAAATCACCTCCGGGAACTATAAATAACTATCGTCACACTCGCCGCGTTCGAAAGGATTCAAGAGGTCCGGGAGCGAGGTTCGACCATGTCAGCGCAGGACCTGAGGCGGCTGTACGTCCACGAATCGGTCGAGAACGTCGTCCCACAGGAGGCGTTCGTCGAGGCGTTCGAGGAGCTCCCGATCCCCGCCGAGCTCGTCGGTGACGGCGGGAGCTACGGCCCGACCGACGCCGTCGCCACGTACGTGCCGCGCCCGGAGTTTCTCGACGCCGGCTTCGTCCACTGCATCCGTGCCGGCTACGACGAGTTCGACACCGACGCCTACGCCGAGGCGGGCGTCCCCCTGGCCAACAGCTCGGGCATCCACGGCGCGACCGTGAGCGAGGTCGCGATCGGGTACATGCTCTCTTTGGCCCGGCTGCTTCACGTCTACCGCGACCACCAGAACGAGACGGAGTGGTACACCCCCGACTACGGCCGGCCGTTCACCGTCGAGAACGAACGGCTCTGTGTCGTCGGGCTCGGCACCATCGGTCGGGCCATCGCGAGCCGCGGGGAGGGGCTCGGAATGGAGGTCGTCGGCGTCCGCCGCTCTACGGAGCCCGTCCCCGGCGTCGCCGAGCTCTACCACCCCGAGGAGCTCCACGAGGCGATCGGCGACGCCCGGTTCGTGGCCATCGCGACCCCACACACGCCCGAGACCGACGGCCTGTTCGGTCCGGCGGAGTTCGCGGCGATGCGCGAGGACGCCTACCTCGTGAACGTCGCCCGCGGCCCCATCGTCGACGAATCGGCGCTCGTCGACGCCCTCGAGGACGGGGAGATCGCCGGCGCGGGGCTCGACGTCTTCGAGATCGAACCCCTACCCGCCGACTCCCCGCTCTGGGAGTTCGAGGAAGTAATCGTCTCCCCACACAAGGGGTCGGCGACGAACCGGTATCACCTCGATCTCGCCGATCTGGTAAAAGAGAACGTCCGACGCTACGACGCCGGCGAGGAGCTGGTAAACCGGGTCGCCTGAGCCCGGGTCAGGTGACCCGAGCTCGGAAACCCGACCGGGTCACACCGGGTGACCACCCGAGAGGTCCCGTTCCGGGAGTACGTCCGGTGGGATTGCAGGGAGTAATTCGTTCGGGTTACGTGAATCCGTCGAACTCGGACCCGGTAACTGTCGATTCGATTCTGGGAAACCGTCTCCGGAACCGATGACTCTGCGGAGTGACGTTCTTCGATCAAATACGGGAAGACGCGGACGGACCGTTGGCTTTTCGACGAGTGAGCACCGGTATCACAACCGGCCACGCGTCGGCGGTCGAAACGGACCGAACGGCCCGCTCCGGCGGTTTCCTACATTCGAACAGTTTCCTGGGCGGGTCGAACCGCCCCGACGTGGTGATAGCGGACGGCCGAATTGTTACAGACATATGCGTGTAATCTGAACCGGGACAGAGTGTCAGATCTCATACATCTCGAATCCACAGCGCTCCGGTCCCCACTGCACAGTCTGGATCACACTGCGTTCGGGCGATCACTGCGCGGTCCGGATCACGCTTCGTTCACTGCGCGGTCCGGATCACGCCTGCCACTCCCCCGCGTGTGCGAGGTTGAGCTCGATGACGTTCGCCGTCTGTCCGAGCACGTCGGTGTACTGGCTCTCCGACCGGTCGGCGGTCAGCCGGCTGATCGGGGTCATGATGCTGATCGCGGCGTTGCGCCTGTCGCCGGTGTCGATCGGCGCCGCGACACAGCCGAGGCCGCCGACCCGTTCTTCCCTGTTGAACGCGAACCCCTCCTCGCGTATCTCCTCGAGCTCCGCGAACAGCTCCTCGCGGTCGGTGATCGTCGCCTCCGTCTCCGCGGGGAGGCCGTGTTCGTCGACGATCTCCGTCACCCGGTCGTCGGGGAGACTCGAGAGCAACGCCTTCCCGAGGGCCGTCGTGTGGAGGTAGACGCGTTGGCCGAGTCTCGTGTCGACGTCGATCGCCCGCTCGCCGCGGGCCGTGTACACGTAGGTGCCGAGCCCACCCTCCTCGAACATGAGGTTCGCGAGCTCGCCGGTTTCGTCCGCCATCTTTCGCACCTCCGGACGTGCGATTTCGTAGACGCCGTCGTACCGACGGGCGATCCCCCCGAGGTTCAGACACCGCAGACCGAGCCGGTAGCCGTCGTCGCCGGCGACGACGACCCCGGCCGTCTCGAGCGTGAGGAGGTGTTTGTACACCGTGCTCTTGGCTAACTCCAGCTCGCCGGCGAGCTCGGTGATCGTCGCCGTGCCGCCACGCTCTTCGATGGCCGAGACGATCCGGAGGGAGGTCTTCGTCGCCTGAACCCCGGTCGTTTTCGGCTCGTGCATCGTCGGAAATAGCCCGACGAGAGTGATAAACGTTGTGCTCCACGAAGTCGGCCGAACGGCCAGGTCGACGCCGTCCCCCGATCGTCGATCGACCTGTCGACACACAGGCTGGTTTCGTCTGGGGAAATCCATCAGGAACGATGGTCGGGTTTCCAGAAGAGGTGATCGAAGCGATGACCTGGCGATCGACTGGTGGTGACGAACGGAGTGATCGTCCTGGATCATTAATATTTGCTATTTTTTACTATAGCAGATTTATTTACCAGCTGTTGTTTTTCGATCGTTCCCTCGGATACTCTGCAGACATATCTCTCGGTCTCGATGCTCTGTACGCCAAAAAAAGCCCTTTTCAGATTCGGTTCTACTGATGGTCCGACGTCTACGGAATAATACCAAATAAGTTCACAATATTCCAAGTAATCATTTGTGGCCCGATCGGTGAGCGCCCGGATCGGACGTCCGAGGGTCAGCTACGTCGGCCCGCCCAATTCCAGATTCACTTGCCTTATCGAAACCACAATTGTCTTGTTCCACAGGCGTGTCTAGATGATCACTACGACCCGATCGACGGGCTCGGTGAACAGCGTCCGACGGTCGGGTCGAGCACCCAATCATGACCGACGAAACAGTTTCGGACGGAACCGATCCGGCCGAACGCACGCCCGGCGAGGGACGGACGCCCGAACCCAGAGGGATCGAGCCACGCGCCCCGGAGGAGTTCGGCCTGACGCAGGTCTGGTGGGGCGACGGCAAGGGCAAGACCACCGCGGCTTTCGGAATGGGCGTTCGCGCGGCCGGCCACGGCTACCGCGTCCACCTGCTCCAGTTCATGAAAGGCGGCGCCGCGAGCGTCGACCCCGTACGGGGGGAGTACGACGCGATCGAGGCGCTCCCCGGGATGAGCTACGAGAACACCGGCAACTACGGCTGGCACGGCTTCCTCGACGGCACCGAGGACGACGAGCACGCGGCGAAAGCACGCGCCGCCCTCTCCCGGGCCGAGGAGCTCACGGCGGCCGCCGAGGACGCCGAGCTAACCGAGCCGATTCCGCCCGAGGCCGACCCCGAGGAGGGGGTACACATGCTGATCCTCGACGAGGTGCTCTACGCCGCGAACCGCGAGCTGATCGATCCCGACGCGTTGGTCGCGCTCGTCCGCGGGAAACCCGACGCCCTCGAACTCGTGCTCACCGGCGGACACACGGAGCCGACGTACGTGCTCGAGGACGCCGATCTCGTCACGAACGTCCGGAAGGTGAAACACCCGATCGACGCGGGCCAGCGAGCCCGGAAGGGAACCGAGTACTGACCGCGCCGTAGGGGAACCGAGCGCCGACCGCGCTGTGGGCTCAGCCGTCGACCAGCCCGTCGACCATCCCCGAGACGAACTCGAGCTCGTCCTCGTTGACCCCGTGGCCCATCCCGGGGTAGAGACGCTCGGTCACGTCCGCACCGAGGGACTCGAAGACGGCCACCGACTCGTGGACCCGTTCGGCGGGGATGTGTGGGTCGACGTCGCTACAGCCGAAGAAAGCGGGCGTCCCCTCCAGATCACCCGCGTAGTCGGCGGGGTCGATCGACTCGCCGATGAGCCCACCGGAGAGCGCCGCGAGCCCCCCGTAGCGGGTCGGGTTGCGCGCGAGGAACTCGCTCGCGAGACAGGCCCCCTGGGAGAACCCGAGGACGAGCACCCGTTCTCTCGGGATGCCGGCCTCGCCGGCTTCCCCGATCGCGTCGGCGATCGCTCCCAGCCCGGAGCTCCGTCCGGGCTCGTTCGCCTCGACGGGTGCGAGAAACGACCGAGGGTACCAGGTGTTGCCCGCCGCCTGCGGGGCGAGCGCGGCGACCCCCTCGACGTCGAACTCCGCCGCCATCCCGACGATGCTCCGGGCGGTGGCGCCACGGCCGTGAACGAGGACGACCGCGGCCTCCGCGTCGGCCAGTGGCGTCCCCGCGGTCACGAGCGGCTGGTCCCCGTGTGGATCGTCCCCCCGGTGGCCACTCACGTCGGCTCACCCTCCGTGGCGTCGGCCGATCCGATCGTCGGCAGCCGGTTCTCGATCCGCTCGCGGTCGTCCTCGAGCCACGGGGGCAGCTTCAGCGACGAGCCCAGCTCCGGGACGGACTCGTCGCGGTCGAACCCCGGTCCGTCGGTGGCGATCTCGAAGAGGATCCCGCCGGGCTCGCGGAGGTAGACCGACTCGAAGTACCGGCGGTCCTTCCGGGGGGTCACCCGGTGGCCGGCCTCCCGAAGCCGCTCGCGCCAGCGCTCTTGCTGGTCGGCGTCGGCCGCCCGAACCGCGACGTGGTGGACGGTNCCGATCCCCTCCTCCCCGCGNGGGGCGTCCGGCCGATCGAGCACGTCGACGACCGCCGCGACGCCCCCGTCGGATCCGACCGGGCCCGCGGTCGCCC
>SL_8KL_010_SEDDRAFT_10002770_pt1 | contig 14672 bp, 13 predicted proteins | sample SodLakKL_010_SED_4_FD_11160 | JGI IMG/M metagenome (IMG submission 11160) | reverse complement strand
CAGAGAAGGTGGGTGGTTTGAATGTTGCGGCCACCTACACCGCTAACTTTGCCCTTGCCCCCTATGTAACAAATATATACACACTAGATGATGGGGCGCCGGAATCCTTTATTGTTAAGGATACAACCCAGGGCACCGAAGCCATAATCTACGCCTTTGTAGATAAAAAAATTACTCTAACACTTATTAATGAAGAAACTGGAGGTAACAACACTTATGTTAACGTTTATGATTATGATTCTGACCCAGATAATATAATAGTCACAATTAAATTCGGATGGCAAGCAACATTACTTGATTTAGTTGAGACATTAAATGATCAGAATGATGGCAGCGATTATATTAATGCTGCGATAGTAGACCCATCAGGTCAAGACGGCAGCAGACTTAGAAGGATAACAGGTACAGGTACAGGGGATTCAAAAACCTTTGATTTCACCATCATCTCAGGCGAGGTTCCTTCAATTAAGCTTGAAATTTTCTGGAATGAGGATATCAACTTAGTAGATGCAGATAAATTCCAACTGCAGTTTGATGAGGAAGGCTGGGAATCCGCAGATGAAGTAATAGTTAATGGAGATACAATCCTTGCAAAGTGGAATATTAACGGGATCCCGCCTCTTGTAGGAAATTTACACCAGTTGCGAATATTAGAGGAAGCTGTAAAAAGCGAGGAAACCGGGTTGTTTAACCAAGAGGAAACCTGGCAATACAACGGTGGAGATTGGATGCCTAATTCCCTAACAACCGAAGCAACGGGTAAGGATCAGCTAATTCTTCCTATATACCAGGGGCCAAAATACGATTAAATAATAATCCCCAATTCACTATCCTTAACATCGAATTTGACAACGGGGTGGGCGGGAAGAAGTGCCGATGATATTAAAGACCCACAAAGAAACTACTTCCTGCCCCCTCTAACTTGATGATTTTTAGACCTGAGAAATAATGTCAACTTTTTCCTTTCTCTCTTGGTAGTGCAATAGCAGAATCGAGTTCTGATTAAAAAAGTCAGTAACTTAATAGATGACAGACAAATCCCCACAGGCTTAGCCTAAGGCAGGCAAGCTTATGGGGATTTTTTCTTTGTAGAGGAGGGAGTACCAACTGGAAACAATACGTGTTATATGTTCTGTTGTGGGGAAGTATTAATCTTGCCAAAACCATGCAACTCCAGGTTAATTAATAATAAGCTAAATAATCCTATACCGGTTATTTCCCCATTAATATTTTGCCTCGGTCCTTCGAATCATAAACTTATTCACCATCATTGTGAAAAACGGGTAAAGAATTAACCCCGGCCTGATTTCATATCAGACCGGGGTTTTTATTAATCCCGTGTTTTATAAACTCCTCAACCTAAAAGGGATCGCCTCCGGGGTACCACTGCAGGAAGGGATAGGTTTCTCCCACTTCAATATCCCATATGGCGTCAAAATCCCAGTCTTCAAAAGTGCCCGGCTGCTTCATGTCCATGGTGCTGCGAGGCTCGCCCTTACCTTCATCAATCTGCCCGGTGGTATCCTTATCATAATAAGAATTTTCTGGAGTCCCGCTGGAGGGGTAGCCCAGGAGCCCCCCAACATGATCGCCTTCTCCACTGACCGGACCCGCTGCATATGAGTGCTTGATCAAACCTGCTATGGCCCCCCCAACCAGACCCCCGGTCCTTATCCCACCTATAACCTCGCCAACTGCAAAGGAATTCTCCACTCTCCTACCACTACCTGCCAGGCCACCTACCCTTTCATCGCCCTGAACCGTGCCCGTCGCAAAGCTCTGTAATACATCTGAATTGGCAGCGCCGACCAGACCCCCTACAAAGCTGTCACCACTAACATTTCCCCGGGCATAGCATTTCTTTATTTTTGGACCACTGATAATTGAACCCGCCAGACCCCCAACACGACTGCTTCCAATAACATCACCGGTGGCATAGCTGTCCAGGATGTACCCCCCGGTGATACCCACCAGACCTCCTACATCATCTTCGCCAGTTACAGTGCCCGTAGCATAGCTGTTAATAATATCTCCATCAACATTACTTACACTTTTGGCAGTTCCTACCAGTCCACCCACCATCCTTCCGGTTCCCGTAACATCTGCTTCGGAAAAACTATCCTCAATATTCGTGTCCAGATTTCCCGCGATACCTCCAACTTCCGTATCGCCTCTAACCTGCCCGCAAACACTTATTCCCCTGAAAAAACAATCAGTGGAATAGCTGCCTCTTTTTTGTCCCACCAGGCCCCCTACTTTTGCATTGCCAGTAACATCCACATCCTCCAGCTTAACATCCTTAATCCAGACCCCAGCCGAAACATGGCCAAACAAACCCACATAGTCTTCCCCGGGGCGGTCTATGGTCAGATTGCTGATAACATATCCATCTCCATCATAGGATCCTTGAAATCGGTTAAACTGAGTGTGGCCGATGGGCTGCCAGTTGTCGTATTCTTCCAGATCAACATCGGCAATCTGCCGGAAATGTTTGTCCCGAAAATCGCGGACATTATTCAGGTGCTGGGGAGTTGCAATCAGGTAGGGATCCTCCAGGGTTCCACTACCTCCGGCAAAATATTCTTCTTCCTCTTCTTCAAATTGAGCAGTTACCGTTTTATCGCTATCCATGGTAATAGTGGTTGCGGGTTGATTGCTGTCAGCAACATCACCGATCCAGCCTAGAAATTCCCAGCCTTCATCCGGATCGGCTTCCAGGTTTACCGTCGTGTTTTCCTGGTAAGAATGTTCTCCAGGAGCTGGAGTTACCTGGCCCTCTCCCTCAATCTCAATGGTCAGTGTATATTCCACCTCATCCGGATCTTCCTCGGCAAACACAACTTTTACCGTTTTGTCTCCATCCATCAGGACTGTGGTTTCCTCTTGCCCCGGACTGCTTACATCGCCAATCCACTCTACAAATTCCCAGCCCGGATCGGGTTCGGCAGCCAGGGAAACTGTGCTGTCTTCATCTTTTTCATGGCTTCCCGGGGGAGGATCTACAGTTCCCTGACCCTCCACTTCAATGGTCAGAGTATAGTTAGTTGGAAACAGGTCCTCAATTTCATCCAGACATCCCGTAAGCCCCAGCATCAACCCCAGGAGCAGTAAGATTACAAGTACTCGGGGGTTAACGGTATTGACTTCCTTTTGCTTCAACAGAAACTCCTCCTTAAATTTTTTGTTATTGGGCCCTTATGGGCCATTTATATGGAGGGGATCCTGTGATCCCCGTTCAGCCTGGAAAAAACAAAAGCCAGACAAAACCTGTTTTCCAATCATAACTGTTCCACCCTGTTCTTACCTTCTCTTTTCCCCTTATAGAGGGCCTGATCGGCAGCATAAAGAAAGTCACTGACACTGGCTCCCTCCTCCAGGGGAGCCACTCCCAGGGTAACAGTGATTGGCTCCTGCATTGGATCCACCTGCAGATTGGATATCTTTTCCCTTATCCGCTCGGCCACCACCATCGCTTCCCCGGGGCGGGTCCCGGGCAGAAGAACAGCAAATTCTTCTCCCCCCAGCCTGCCGACCATATCCTCATTGCGGATTTCCTCAGAAAAAATAGATCCTACCCGGGCCAGGACCTCGTCTCCAACATTGTGACCGTAGGTATCATTAATCCGCTTGAATCCGTCCAGGTCAGCCATAATCAGAGTTAGGGGACGGGCCTGCCGCCGGGCCAGGGAGTACATCTTATCCAGAAATTCCATAAAGTGACGGCGAGTAGCCACTCCGGTCAATTCATCTTTTTTCAGGAGATCTTCCAGGGCTCGGTTCACCTTTTTTAATTCCTGGGACTCTCGAATACCCCGCACCACAAAAAAAGAGATCCCAACAAAAAGGGGAACAGCAACAACCTGCAGGGTCAAACGCAGCCAGATATTTCTCAATAAGGGGGCTCCAAAAGAAAAGTACAATATTATAGGATTGGCCAGGACAGAAATTAAAAGGGCAGGAATTGCGATGGAGGCTACCATTGTTTTAAGGCTGAAGCGGGGAAAAAGGAAATAAAAGATGTAGCCGGCCAGAAAACCCCGGGCGGCAGTAATCAGGCCAAAAGAAATCATGTATTCTTCTATCCCATGCCAGAGATAAACGGCGATTAAATCAACAAACCAGCCCAGTCCCGCTCCCCACAGCGGCCCCAGCAAAATCCCTCCCAGCATGGTAAACAGGGGAGTTAGGCCCAGTCGAAAAGCCTCTTCAACCCCGGGGAAATTGAAAACAATAAAATTGCCGGGTTTAGCCAGAAATACCCCCAGAATAAAAAGGAGCAGGGCCACTTTAAGGGCCTCGGTACAGGTATATAAATATCCCCGCTGAGGATTTAGCTTAACCATTTTTCTCCAGTCCACTGCTGTTCCCCCCTCCCCCTCCAGAAAAAACTCGTATTATCCCCCAATCACTGAATGAAACTTATTAATTTGAATTATACTGTTTTCCTTTAATAGACAAAAACACCGGTTCCATTCTTCTGCCCTCAAAAAAAGGCGCCTGGAGAAAACAGATCCAAATTATTCCCCTTTGCTTTTATTTATTCCTGCAACCCACCAACTCTAAATCTGTGCTTATCGAGCAGCAAATATTCAGCACAACCTTCCTTCCCCGGCCATTTCCAGAAAAATAGTAAAAGAGGGTCACCACTTAAAACCCGATGATATGATTAAAAAAAGGGAGGTCATCCTGTATACCTCCCTATTGCCTCAGGCCAGGATATTAATGTTCTGCCCCCGATGCGGTTCCAGGGCCTGGACAGTTTCTTCAATCATCGCTTTCAGCTGTTCCCCCTGTCCATCAACATTATCCATAATCATCCGGGCAATTCGAGCCCCGGCCTCGGTCTGAACGCTTTTATGCTGCATTCCGGTAGCCAGGGCCGCAATACTCATAGAAAAAGAACTCATTTAAAACCCTCCCCGGTTAACTTCCGACTATTATGCCCGGTTCGCGGGCCTTCTCTCTCCCATTGTCATAAAAATGATGGTTGAAAAACTTTTTCGCAACCTCCACCTGATAGATACCACTGGCCCCAGGGAATCATGTCTAATTTTCTTCTATACCCACTATTCGGTACACAATCTTCATCAGGTAAACCTTCACCTTTATGGTCTGAAACCCGCTGAAGGCAGGAACAGCAAGTCCTTGTCGGCCCTCAAATAAGCAGATCATATTTAAGCTTAAATGCAATCTTTTTTTTCAGTTGCTATATTTTTCTTATAGTTTTTTTCCCGATTACCCCGGGCTTAAATATCGGCCTGAGGGTAAGCATTGAAAGGGGAAAACCGGGACTTCCATTCCTGTATTTCCCCGGCCCGAAAATAGAGTTCAAATTGTTCGGGGCCTGGGCCAGTCCCTGCTCCATACTCTTTAAAGCCCGTTAGTACTTTACTCCTGCGGGTAAACTGCCGCTCATCAGGATATTTCCATGGTAATCCCGGGGTCCATCTAAACTTACTTTTGCGGCAGGACAGCGCTTTTTTATGGTACCACCATTATTTTTTTGTTTATTCTGACCTTGATTTCCTCCACCCTGTTTCCCCTACAGCCCGGCAGGAATAACTTTCCGATTTCAATCAGTTGGATTCTGATCTGCTTCTATTTCGGCCCGGGCTTCTTTTAGTTTTTCACCCCAGGTATAATAGGCGGGGGCAATCAATTGATCCACAATATATTTCGGATCCCTATCTCCAGGGTTTTCAAAGGCTGAAGCCATTTTTTTCAGTCCGCCTTTCAGGTTTTCCATTTCCTGTAGAGTTTCCTGGATCTTTTCCCCCTGCAGAACCCGGAGGGCATTTTCCGCACTGGATATTCCCTCCAGAAAATCGGTGAAAGCCTGCAGGCTGTCCATAAACTGCTCCTCCCTAATTTTGGCCTGGAGGTGCTGGAGGCATCCTTCTCCTGCGTTCGCAACAGCCAATACCTTTTCTATTATCTCCAGTTCTTCTCTTCTGGCCACCTGAATACCCTCCGTTTTTAAAAATTTACCTGCTCACTATTATTATTTCTAACCTTCCAGTCCTTTATATAGGTAAAAGTAGCCACCTCCAGGACCCCTGCGAACCGCAATAACTCCCTGTTTCTCCAGGCGTTTGGCCTGTTCCCGAACATAGGAGGGGGTAACATTGAGATGTCCGCCAATTTTCTCCGAGTTTACTGGTTGGGCATAAGTAGCCCGGTTTATCCGGAGAAAACGGACTATTTCTTTTTGAATTGTGGTCAGATTTTCCATTTTGGATCCTTCCACTCCCCTCATAAGCAATCAGATTCTTAAAATAGTAGTTGCCTTAAACCTGATAAAAAGTTCGCTCTGCTCCGAGCGTTAAACCTGGCTCTGATCCAATCCGTAATGGTCCGGGAAATCATTTTGGTTATCCATATTTTTTATAGAGGAGAGCTAAAAGAAAAAAATGATCCCCTTCACCCCGCATCGGGGTCAAGTTAATATTTTTATCCGGCAATACCTGAACTTCAACCTGAATCCAGTTTTCCTGTTTTCTGGGTTTTTGGGGTCTCCTATAAGACTTCCTTTAACCTTAATCGGCAGGAAGTCGGCAACTATTTTAAGTTAGGTGAAACTGGCTGGATCCCGGGAATTCCAGACAAACCAGACCGTTCAAAAAAACTGGATATTAGGGATTACACAGGTAAAACCAGAAGGGATAATCGGGCTGATTTTCCCTGATGGATAAAATATCCAGATTGCCCCGGAACTCTGCAGCAGAATCCAGGGACAGGCACCTTCCGAAACAGATCTGGGGAGAACAAAAAGACCTGTTGGGCAGGCTCTACTTTTTTGCAGAAAACTATCTACTTCTACAAACGGTAGTTTTTCATCAGAACCCTTATTTCATCGCTGATCCCTTCTTTCTTTTCCCGATGGGCGTAAATCAAAAGAACATTTATATGATTATGGAGTTCAGCCAGAAATCAGCCAGTTCATTTCCTTCCCTTACCTTCCTTCAACCAGGGAAGGGCGCAGTTTCCGGTTAACCCTCTACACCATCCATTAATTATTGGCTTCCGGAAGATCCTTCTTTTCTCTTTTCTTTTCTTTTCTTCTCTTCTCTTCTCTTTTTTTCTTTCTTCTTTTCCGCCATATTCAGAAAATCTATTCCACCCTCATATAGTTAAATTAGCAGCCTTTTGGGGCTGGAGATTTCAATACTGCTTCTTTTATATCGCTGATAGGCCGGCCGGGATTGCAGGAGTTTAGCCCTGCTTTTTCTTAGGGACAATCTCCTTCCTCATCCCTTGCGATCTATCATACGGGGCACGCCGCTGGCCTCTTCCAACTTCTGATAGGAAACCACCAGTTGACGGGCCTGTTCCACCTTATTGAGCTCATTACCCAGTCCCTGCAGGGCCTCCCGCAGGTCTTCAGTTATTTCTACCTCCATCTGCTGAACCTCCTGCAGCAGATTAATTGCTTCTTCCCGCTCCCGGTCATTCAACTCTGAAGCCGGGGGAACCTTTTCCTGCAGGAGAGCCCGATCCCCGAGCAGCTCTTCCAGACGATCCCCGTCTTCTTTTTTTAATTCTTTTTTAATTTCCCGGGTCAGGTCCCGGTAGGAGTAGAATAAGTTGAGCCTGGACATAATCTATCGTCTCCTATCCTCCCGCCCCAGGGAATCTCCGGACTGAACTTCCAGTCAACTCCCGGGGCCTGGAATAAGTTAAGCCTAAATTCCATCCTGATAAAAGGCCTTCCTGAACCACTCCTCCTTAATCCTGGCTTAAAAGAGAAGTTACTCCCTTTATCCGGGGTTATAAAAATTATCATCTTTCAACTCGGCTTCCAGTCCTTTGACCTTTACCAGTAAAGTATTAAACTCATTTTTAATTTCTGCTCTTCTATCAGGAGTAAAATGTTCACCATTTTCTTTAATTTCAACGGCAAGCTGGCGCATACTTCGCAAATTTTTTTCCAGCAGAGTCAGTTTATATTTCCTTCTTCTAACCTTAAACAATATTTTCTTAAGTTTTTTTATCAGCTCTTTGATACTCATAACTTTAACCCCATCTAAAAAATAGAATTGCAAAACTAATACTAACTGCCCTGCCAGAGTTTACTGCCCGGGAAAAATTCCTCTTAAGAAATCAACCCTGTAAGCTTCATCCTTTTTCATCAACATACAGGCCCATCAGGCGCTGCATGCGGATCATATTATCAATTTGGGCATCAGAAGGACGTTTTTTTATGGTTTCACCGGTTCTGTTGTCAATCACATGGGTAATCATTTTCCCCAGATCCTGATTATATTTAAAGCTGACCCTGTGGTTTCCTTTAGGCCCTTTAAAGTTAACATCATTAACATTATCAACCTGCCTGGGAGCCACTCTACTTATTTTCCCTTTTATCAGGTTATGGTATCTGGAATTAGATATATTAAACTCTGAACCCCCGGATATTTTCATGGGAGCCACCACCCCAAATGGTTTTTTAAAACCCGTTATCTTTTTGAACCCCGTTATCTGCTAACCGGCTCTTGCCCTTCTGATTAAAAATTACCTGTCCAGCTATTATTGATTATTATAAGCTGCCATCACCTTATTAAACCAGTCTTCAAAGGACTTCTTGAAAACAAAAATAAAATAGGATCTCACCTTTCCATAATCTTCTTCCTCGTAAGAATCAGCAATAAGGCTGAAGGCCCTTTTAAGCTCAGCGGTTGGCTCCTCCAGTTCCTGATTTTCCTGGACCTGAGTTTCAATAGTGGAAAATGCCTCTAACAGGTCAGTAAACAGGTATAGATTCTCCTGGATTTTACCCTCAGCCAGCTTTCTATCCAGATGCCTTACTCCCTGTTCCATCGTTTTCAACAATTCAATTATCTGACTGGAATTATCCTTTGCTGTCATTGTAATCAACTCTTTCTTAACTGATGAAATGACTTATACGCAAACATCAACAATAACTCCCCTGTGCCCCTGCCCATCAGCTCGGTTGATCAATTCACTATTTTCCCTCTGAAGTTCTTCCATCCCCTGAAAGAGACGGCTCACAGCAGCTGCACTGCGGTTCATTGACTGATCCAGAACAGCAGTGCTCAGGGCCTGCTGCACACTGCTTAAATTCTGTTGATTTATACTGCTCATTTCCATAATATCTCCCTCCAGCAGTTTAGCAGGAATTGAGTTTATGGGCCCAACAAAGATTTTTAGTTACCCTTTTATCAGCGGCCCGCATTTTTTGTTATGTTTCCTGCAACCTTTCATAGAGCAAATGCCAGTGGTTCCTTCTTAAAGACGGTAATTAACGGCTTATTTTATTTCTTCAAATTGAGTTCCTGCTCCAGATCAAGTTTTAGCCCTTTTTGGGATGCAGCTGATTTCTTTTTGCCATTTATTTTACCTGCTTCCTGCCAGCTTTCCAGAAGTTCCTTCAATAAAGTTCTTACTTCATCTATTATTTCCAGGTCTTTTTCGATATTGGCCTTGATCAGCCTGTTGTACATATAGTCATAAAGACTGTCCAGATTCTCTGCCACTTCTCCCCCTTTTTCTCTATCCAGGGAAGCCCGCAATTCAACTACTATAGCCTGCACTCGGATTAAATTATTATTGCCTGCTTCATAGTCTTTTTCCTTGATCGTCTTTTCGGCTATATTCAAAAACCTTATTGCTCCCTGATAGAGCATGGTTAATAGTTTTTGCGGACTGGCAGTTTCTATTCCGGTTTTCCGGTACTGCTGTTGGGCCATATGATTGGAATAATTCATAAATATTATCACTCCTCAACTATCTTATTACCGTAAACCTCTATCAATTATTTGCAGAATACTCCCCTCCTCCTACAGGTGGGGAATACTGCCTGATATCATTCTAAAGTTTGGGCCAAACTGTTTGCCTTTAAACAAACCCAGCCCTGGCTTTTTTTGCCTTTTTGCCTGAACCGGGCCCCTTTTTTTAACACCTGCAAACAGATATTTCCTGAGTTTGCAGCCTGGCAAATCATGGGGCGGTTGGAAATTTCTCTGCCTGGAAATGCTTCTTCTGCCTTTAGAGAGTTTTTAGCTTCTATAAGGCGTTGGTTTTCCCGGAAAAGACACTGACCTGGAGCTCTCTCTCCGCTGAACAATTCTGGAGCAGAGATTTTTGGATCGGTCCTGATTTTAATATGTTTAGCTTCCTGAGGTTGGTCAGCGATCGATTATTCCTGCGAGCCAGGATGATCATGCTTTGATAGCTTCTGTTATGTTTCTTTTCTCCAGCCATTTCCCAGGCATGGATCAGCAGCCGATCTGTCCGGTTCTTAGCTAATTCTTTTGCTTTTTCCTCCAGCTATAGTTTTGTTGATCCCTTCAAACCGTTTATCAGCTTCCACCTTACTTATGCCCGGGATATTTTCCGGCTTAAAGCTATTTTACCTGACCCTCAGAAATCAATTTAAACATATCCAGGGGAAACAAATAGTGCTCTCCAGCAGATAACTGTTATCCTTTTTATCCAGCCGGCCTCCCCGCTGGAAGGGGATCAGCAGAAGGATGAAAAAGATTTCCCCATATATTCTAAATGATTGGGTATAAGTTTATTATTCGAGGCAGCTGTTTTGCGGCTTTTAATATCTGAATACTCCTTATTCCCTGAAGGAGAGCAGGCTGCCTATCTGCCCCTGTAACCAGCTGGACTGGGCCTGCAATTCATTTAAGGCCACTTCCATCCGGGCAAATTGTCGGGTTAAGCTTTTTTCCCTCATTTCCAGCCTGCGTTCCTGACTTTCTATTCTGCTGTCGATCCTGTTTATCCGCTGTTGTATGGACTGATCTCTTCGGACTAAGATTCCGGTCCCACTTCTTATATATTGCTGGACCCTGTTTCTGATCCTGTTGGCAATACCATCTGTCCCNCCATCAGNCTCACTGGCTCGGAAAAGCTGCTGAACATCACCCGGATTTTCCTGGATGGCCTCCATTAACCGGGCTTCATCCAGATTCATTATACCGTCTCTATCTATTTCTATACCCACGCTGGAAGCATTGGTATATTCACCAGGTATGAACACTGAATCTGTTACCTGCTGTCTGAGGCTGGTAGCCAGACGTCTGAGTGTTCCATCACCCTGCAGCAGTGCTTCTTCGGCTCCATATTCCCGCAGGAAGGCCTGCACAGCATTATATTCATCAACAAAAGAAGATACTGCATCAATGGTCTGCTGCTGATCATTGTGGATAGAAAGGGTGAATACCTCATTTTCCTGATTGGTTCCCTCCAGATTAAGGGTCACCCCATCAATTACATCATCCAGTTCCTGATTTGCCTGTCTTTCAACAATCAAACCATCAACCTCAAAGATGGCATTCTGGGCAGTCTGCAGGTTATTGGCTTCGACTATTTCACCTTCCCCATCAAGAATACCCAGGGCCTTCAGGATATTATCTTCTTCCCCTTCGCTGATATCAGCTAAACTGATGGTGCTATCTTCTCCAGTTTCATTGGAATTCAGGATCATGCGGTTGTCAATGAATGTGGCTGTTACTTCTGCATCGGACTGATTAATAGCCTCCCGGATATCACGCAGGCTATCTTCGGCTGACACCTCAATTACTTCCCCATTTATTTCAAAGCTGCCGGTTAAACCCAGTTCGGTATCAACATTAGCTTCTGCACCGTTTTCAACTATATCCGCCACATTTTCTGTGGTTACCCGGTGCCCGGTGGCCAGCTGCTGGACATGGATCTGATAATTAGCAGGAGCAGTACCTCTGCGGGCTGTGGCCGTCATTACATTATCCATACCGGAGTTTACCACCCGGCTTTCAAAAGTACTTCTGTCCCGGAGGGCGCTGATGCTGGAATCAAAGCCCTGCAATCTCTGATTTATCTCCTGCCAGGCTTCTTTTTCCACAGAAGCTACTTCTTTTCTGGCCTCCAGCCGTCTGACTGAGATCCTTTCTATGTCCATCAGCTGCTTGACTATATCATCAGTATCAAGGCCTGAGGCCAGGCCGCTAAAAGATACCCCCTGAACCATATGCCATCACCACCTTTTATATCTTTTCATCTATGATTAAACCAATCATCTCATCTATTTTTGCCAGCAGATCCAGGACCTGTTCCGGTGGAATCTCCCTGATGATCTCATCATCAATAACATCTATCACCTGAACATAATAGCGGTCTGTATCCCGGTGTAATTGAAATTCCAGTTTCCGGTCGAAGGTCCGGACTGTTTGATTTAACCTTTCAATATCTTCCAGTAGTTCTTCCTCCATGCGGACAACTTCCTCTTTACTCAAAAGATCCTCTCTGATGTAGCTGGTTGTCCGAGAAGTTGTAGTTCCTGATGATCTTTTCTGTGGCCTGCCTGTTTGATTTGTTTCTGTATTGGTTACATTAAAACCAGTATTACTTGCTGGATGCGTTCTGCTGGCTCCATCAAACCCCATCTGTATCACCTCTCAGTCTTCTTGTTTATAAAATTTATTAAATATAGCCAGCCAGCTTTTTATTTGCCGGCTGGCTATATTTTTAATCAGTCAAGCCCACTTACATCATTTTTTTTCTACTTCGGTTAAGAAAAATTATTAACCGAGTAATTGAAGAACTGATTGAGGAGCCATATTGGCCTGAGCCAGCATTGCGGTTCCAGCCTGCTCCAGGATTTGAGTTTTGGTAAATTCGGTCATTTCGGCTGCCATGTCAACGTCTCTGATCCTGGATTCTGCAGCTGTCAGGTTCTCAGCAGCCACTTCCAGGTTGGCTATGGTGTGTTCCAGCCTGTTCTGCAAAGCTCCCATCTTGGACCTTTCGGAAGATACTGTCTCAATTGCATTATCAATAACGCTGATTGCGGCAGTTGCATTATCGTGGCTGGAAACATCAAGGGCATATTCGATATTTACATCGGTGGTTCCATCGGTTACATTCAGGCTTTCAGTGAAAACTGCCTGGAAGCCGCCTCCTACATCAATAGTGGCACCGGCTTCAGAGCCCACAATATTAAGGGCTGCAGCTCTCATGTCATCAATACTCACTGATAAGCTCTGACCTGTATTGGCACCAATCTGGAACTGCCCGTTAAAGCCTAAAGAAATTCCACCATCCACTACTTCTATAGTACAATTTCCACCCTCACCATCTTCGGCAGCTACTATTACAACTTCATTACCATCTGCATATACTTCTGCAACATTTTCATTATCTGCCAGAATATTATTTAACTGATAGGCTGTGGCTTCAGCTAATTCGGCAGCCTGATCCCCACCAGTATCTACAGCACTGAGACTGATACCTGTTGCCGAGCCTGTGTAGGATCCTTCATTGGAATTATAGAATTCAAACTGCTGACCATCAATGGCAAAGCCTTTTCCAACAAGAGTTTCTACAGTGTTATCAGTAAAGTCTGCTCTATATTCAGCTGCTTCATAAGTGGTGGAACCTATCTGATTGGTAGTTGCATCAACGATATTATCGCCTGTTATACCATTTATATAGCTGTCAGCACCATACTGTTCGCCACCTTCATCAGCAGAAAGGGCATAGACTCCAACCTGATTAGTGGAGGCAGATAAGTCTGCTCCACCAGCAGTGTAAACATCGGTGTCACTCAAATCAGCATCATAAGAAGCTTCATAATTTCCGTCGAGTTGTTCGTTTTCTGCGATCATCAGATTAATAGCCTCTGATATTTGTTCTGAAGCTGCATCTGTGCCAATACCTGATTCTTCATTAAATTCAATGGTGATAGAGTTGGCTGTTGCACTATCCTCATCAACCTGAATGGTATCATCAGCTAAATCTGTATTTTCAACAAAGTTAACTACCAGTGATTGATTATCAACATTAAGATTTATTGTATCTCCATCGTTAACATCAAATTCATTAATTGCATCTGTACCTGTATCACTAAGCCCTTCCAAACCTAAATCATCTGCTGCTGTTCCACCAGTTATTTCAATAGTTGACGTTGAACCAGTACTATCTGAAGTAATAGTAATTACTCCATCATCTTCTGATGCTGAAATGCCTGTTTCATTGTCAATATGAGCAATTGTTGCACTTAAATCATCTTCATGATCTCCAGTAAAGTTTATGGTTTGCTCTTCGCCACCATCAACTGTATAAGTTAATGTTTCGCCCTCAATGCTTGAAAGATCTGCAGTTTCTGTTCCTGTAACCTCAGCTGATGTTGCAGCTTCAAGCTCTGATCCTTCATCCAAATTAAACACCTGAGCCGCCTGAATATGCGTTGTCTCTCCACCTTCAGGGCTTCCATCAATAAACTTATTGGTAGCTTCCAGGTCAACTCTTCCACCACCATCAAGCAATCTCTGGGTGTTGAACTCGGTGGTATTACCGATGCGGTTGATCTCGGAAGTCAGCTGATTGAGCTCTTCCTGGATCTGCACCCGATCTTCAGCAGTATTGTCATCGTTGGCTGCCTGAACTGCCAGCTCTCTCATCCTCTGCAGGATGGAGTGGGTCTCATTTAAGGCACCCTCTGCCGTCTGGATCAGAGATGTTGCATCCTGGGCATTTCTGGTTGCCTGGGTAAGACCACTGATCTGACCTCTCATCTTCTCACTAATAGCCAGTCCTGCGGCATCATCGGCGGCTCTGTTGATCCTGAAGCCCGATGATAACCTTTCCATCGATCTTGACATGGCACGATTGGTCTGATTCAAATTCCTGTAGGCATTAAGAGACTCTACATTCGTTTGAATTCTCAT
>SL_8KL_010_SEDDRAFT_10002768_pt1 | contig 14685 bp, 13 predicted proteins | sample SodLakKL_010_SED_4_FD_11160 | JGI IMG/M metagenome (IMG submission 11160) | reverse complement strand
AACTCCTCCACGAACTCAAACATCACCGACCGGGTTTTTTCATGCCGGACGGTGTTGATGCCCAGGCCAAACACAAAGGCCGTCACCAGGGCCGTCATGACGCCCATGATGGGCGGGAAACTGATCTCGATGTAGGGTATGAGTCCGACCGCGTCCGGATCCCCGGCGTCGCCATGGGCAATCAGGAGAGGGATCACTGCAGCGGCAATAAAAAAGGCGACAATACCGGCAGCCAGGGTGGATGCGTATGCGAGTCCGGCTGTGCCGGCCAGCAGCTTGCCTGCCTTTGCCCCCAGTTCGGCAATGCCGGCGGCAATAAATCCGACGATGATCAGCGGCACGATAAACCCAAGGAACTCGCCAAAAAAGTGGGTGAAGGTATAGAGGATGCGTCCGATCCATTCCGGCAGAAACAGCCCGACAAGGATACCCGAAATGATTCCTGTGATGAGCCGCGGGAGCAGGCCGATACGTTGCATGGCAGTGAAATTACGTTTGAAAATTGTCATTCCATCCCCGGAAACGTCGACCGGACCGGTATCTATTCGTCACCGGGTCCCTCTTCCCGAAGCAGGCAATACAGCAGGCAATACTGCCGATGATACCACTTTTCCGTCATCCTGGCCACCATGAAACCGGAATTTCTTGGAAATATCCACAGGTTTACGTAGTCTGAAAGAAGAGATATGCAGTAACATACTTCATTGGCAAGCCGCCATGCATCAACTGGCAAGCCGCCATGCATCAACTGGCAAGCTGCCATGCATCTGATGGCAAGCCGCCATACATCACCGGAGGTCACCGTGCTTCGGGAGATATTCGACATACTGCTGGCAATCATTGTCATCTGGCTCATCTGGAAATTCATTCAGCGCTACCTGATGCTGTAAGTGGGACGAAGGCGCAGCATCTGCATCCTGCAACCAAATAATGAAGGTGGAGCTATGTTATTTGAAAATCTTGACCAAATAAAAGTTGCCGGTTTCACCGGATTCCAAAAAATCAGGGAGTTGTGGCTCGACACCTCCGGTGTGCCACCTGTCAAGGGGGTTTACCTGGTGCTCTACACGGGTACCGGGCGACCGGAATTCGTGGAGACCGGTACTGCGGGGCCGTTTCGCGGCGGTAATCCGAATGTCCCGTTGAAACAGCTGGAAAAGGCATGGGTGGATGGCACCCCGGTGCTTTTCATCGGCAAGGCCGGCGGCACCAGCCGCGTGACCGGCAAGCTGAGTAAAGCAAATTTACGTTCACGTATCAGCAAGTTTGTCAAGGTTGGCCGGGGAGAGAAGGTCGGACTCTGGGGCGGGCGGTACATCTGGCAGATCCGCAATGCCGGCGATCTCGTCATCTGCTGGAAGAAAATGTTTGAGAGAGACCCTTTTCAGGTCCAGAATCGGATATTGGACAACTTCGAAACGGTCTATCACAAACGGCCGTTTGCAAACCAGGAGCTGGTCGGGGTTACCGGAACAGGGGTCTTGTGATTACCTGTCCGTGCAGATCGTCGGTGAAGTCGCCGTTTTCGATGGCGATGTGTCCGTTGACGATCACCCAGACCATTCCTTCCGGATACTGGTGCGGTTCGTGATAGGTGGCCCGGTCGGTGATGGTCTGCGGATCGAACACAACGATGTCGGCCATCATGCCCGGTCGCAGCAGGCCGCGGTCGGGGAGCCCGAATACCCCGGCAGTGAGCGAGGTCATGCTCCGAACCGCATCCTCCAGTGACATCAACTCTTCTTCAAATACGTATTTTCTGATTTTTCGCGGGAATGAGCCGTAATTGCGCGGATGGGGGACGCCGCTGCCGAAGCGGACATAGCCGCCGTCGGAGGAGGTCATGTTCCAGGCCGGCACCATGAATGCCCTCAGATCGTCGTCGTGCATGTTGAATGAGACAAGTCCGGCATTGCCCAATTCGATCTGTGAGAGGATGAGTTGTTCGGGAGTGAGGTGGCGCTCAGCGGCAACGTCGGCCAGTATGCGGCCTTCGACGGACGGATCGGTTTCGAAGCGCCGGTACTGAAGGCGATCGGCGCCGCCGCGACGCTTCAGGTTTTCCGTGATGCCGTGCAGGATACGATTGCGATCGGCCGCATCGGCCAGGCGCAGGCGAAATGCATCATCACCCCCTTCGCGTGCCCAGTCGGGGACCAGGGCGGCCATCATGCTGGTGGCGGATGCCGAATAGGGATACTGGTCGGTGAAGACGGGGAGACCTTCGGAGCGTGCCCGGGCGATGTTGCGGTTGATCTCGCCGGATGCGCCCCATACCGCGGGCCCCAGTGCCTTGATGTGCGTGATGATCCCGGTGACGCCGCTCTCACGGGTAATTTCGATGATCTCATCGACGGCAGCTACTACACCGACGTTATAATTTGACTCGTCGCGGATGTGACTCTGGTGGACGCCCCCGTATTCCGCAACGATGCGGTTCAGCTCGATGTATTCCCCGGTCGGGGCAAAGCTTCCGGGCACGTAGAAAATGCCGGTGGAAAGTCCGAATGCCCCGTGCTCCATGCCCTGCCGGACCAGAGTCTTCATCTCTGCCAGCTCTTCGGCGGTGGCATGCCGTTTTTCCGAGCCCATGACCTCCCTGCGAATGGCACCGTGGGGGATGAGCTGGCCGACGTTCACGCCGAGCCCGTGTTTCAGAAGGTCGGCTCGCTGCGCTTCCATGTCCACAGGTCCGCCGCCGTCCGGATTGGCGAGGATCGTGGTGATGCCCTGGGACAGCATCGGCCGGGCGTGGCTCAGTTCCTCTGTTGCGAGTCCATGAGCGGCATGGGTGTGCGGATCGATGAACCCCGGTGCGACGATGAGACCGGTAGCGTCGATCACACGATGCGCTGTGGCGTCTGTCAGGCGGCCCATGGCTGCGATACGGTTTCCGGTGATGCCGATATCCGAGGGATGCCAGGGATTGCCGGTGCCGTCGACCAGCCTGCCGTTGCGGATCAGGATGTCGAAATCAGCAGGTGAGTCGGCGCTTTTGATGGTTTCCGGTGTTTCCATCCCGAATGGATTGAGCAGGGTTCCTCCCATCAGAAAAAAAGCGGCCGCAAAAGGTGCAATCAGAAAATGGACGAGCATGGACGTGACTATTATCGGGATGTGGCGTGCATTGAATTGATCAATACTGTATTGATCAATATAGATACTAATCGCTGAAATCACACTTTTCAAGTTACCCCGGAATCGTGAGCTCATACCGGAAAAATCAGAAACGTCCCCTTTATCCGATGCCGGATCATGCCGAAACGGTACTGGAAGATTAAATGCCGTATCGTTCATTAAAAAGGGGCCGGGGGGAATGATTTTGTATTGATTTGCGTATTTTAGCGCAGAACGGTACAAAAAAGCGAGCCGTGCCTCAAACTGCCTGTGCGTCAAGCTGTCCGTGCCTCAAACTGCCCGTGCGTCAATCTGTCCGAGACTAAAGCTGCCAGATACCATCCAACAGGAACTACGGAATCAAATGACTCTGAAAACCGGCGAAACCGCCCCTGATTTCACGCTGACCGACCAGGATGGTCGTTCGGCAAGTCTGGACTCACTGCTCGAAAAAGGTCCGCTCGTCCTTTTTTTCTACCCGAAAGACGACTCACCCGGATGTACGCGTCAGGCCTGTTCCTTTCGGGACAATTACGCCGGTCTTTTGAAGCACGAGGTTACGGTTGCAGGAGTAAGCAAAGATCCGGAGACCGACCATGCTTCCTTTATTGGCAAGTACAATCTACCATACCCTCTGCTCTCCGATGCCACGGGGGAAGTCCACAAGAAGTACGGGGTGCTGGGTCTTTTCGGGATGCTGACGCGGCGGGTCACTTTTCTCATTGACCAACAGAAGCAGATCCTGTTGCGCCATGAGGATAATTTCCGGATGGACAGCCACGTGGCCGCTGTTCTCCGGGTATTGGAGTCATAATCCACCGGGTCATATGAATGCTTTTATTACGGCGTTTTTTGTTATTTTAGGATGCTTTATTGCGGGATTGCACTGGCATGCGTAAATCATCACCAATATTATTTGCACGTAATTTAAAAACGGGATAGCAATGGCTACTTGCAGAAGTTGTGGTGCCGAGGTAATTGAGGGTGTGGAGATCTGTCCATCCTGCGGGACAAGAATAGAAACACCAAACGAGTCCGGGTTTTGGCGTGTTCCAGACTTGTTTACCTTGCTAAGATGGCTTCTTATTAACCTGCCTTATGCAACGGCTGCACTTTTGGTCGGGCTTTATTATTACTACATAAGGGATTTTGGACAGGGCTTGGGCACCATTTTTGGAATTCTTGTCTTTGTACTGCTTTTCGTAATACCGTTTTATATCGGTGAAAAGGCAAAGAAACTGGCACCGCCGCTTAATATGCCGGTACGTTTTCTGCATTTCATCAGTGTGACGGGGGTACCGATGGTACTTGCATTTCTGATCGTACTCACCGTTCTCGTGAAAGATCATGTAGATCCCGATGTGCTGCCGGAGGTCCCTGTTTCCGAACGATTGGAATCATTCTCACGGGCACTGGAAACGGATGCAGTTCCCGAAACGGATGCAACTCCGGAACCTGGTGAGGAATCGGCTGTACCATCCGAAACCGAAGCTGTCGAGGATGTGGAAGATGTTACCCTGGATGTATTCCAACGTTTTGCCCGTACTGTACTCGATCGTGCAGAGATCACCTTGGTCATCGTCCAGGGAGGGGATCTCGCAAGATTCCCTGTGCAGGTTTTCATCTCTGTATTTGTCGGACTTGCTGTTGGATTCCTCTCATGGGTGACATACAGGAAAAGACCCTGGAAAGTAAAAATCCAAGAAGTCAATTATTCAAAGATAGAAGATCCAAGTCCACATCAGGATGAGAATGCACGGCAGGATGAGAGTGCGGAGCGGGATGACAGTGACGGGCATCATGGCACTACGAAACACTAACCATTTTTCCTGAAAAACTTCAGCCCAGCTCGAGCGGACCACCTTCATCATCATTATCGTACCACTTCAGCTCGATTTCCAGTTTGTGCTGGACACCTTTTTTGCGTTTATGCTCATCTTCGACCTCCACTTCCAGGATCAGGTTGTCGGGCAACTCGACGTTGACCTCTTCGCTGCCCTGCTTAAGTACCAGCTTTCCGGATGCCACTTTATCGGCCAGATGATGTAGAAAATCCGCTACTTCCTGACGTCCTTTTCGTTCTTTGCTTTTAAAAAGTTCGGTTTCTCTTCCCATGATAATATCCTTTTGTTGGCTCGTTTTGTTGATCGGTTAAATGATTTGTTGAACGGATAATCGGTTGATTGTTCCGATGTCCTCTAAACACAGGAATCTTTCAGGATGTTCCGCTGCTCCGCTGCAATACGCTTATTTTACACGATGGTATGGGTGGCAGACGATGTCAGCATGTTGTTCCATTGTATGATTGCTGGTGGAAATACCCTGAGATATTGTATTTTATCGGTAACCGGAACCGTAAATATAATCGAATATCATGACTCTAGTGGAATTTATCATTTTGCTGATAATCGCAGGCGTATGCGGCTCCATCGGGCAGGCAATTTCCGGGTACAGCCGGGGTGGATGCCTGCTATCGATCGTGATCGGGTTTATCGGTGCATTGATCGGAATGGGGCTCGCTGACTTTTTCAACCTGCCGGAGATTTTCACGTTCCAGGCCGGAGACGTGTCGTTTCCTGTGATGTGGTCGATCATAGGAGCCACACTGTTCGTGGCAGTGGTAGGATTCCTGACGCGCAAGCGGTTGTAAACGGGTTTCCGTCGTTTCCTGAAATCATTGACAATGAGGGGATATGAAAGGACACGCCCTGTTGGGTATTCTCGGTCTGGGACTGTTGTGGATGGCGATGGCGATATACGTTGCGGAAGCCCGGACTTCCGTGGATATTCCCATCAATACGTCCAATAATACGTCCAATAATACATCCGGTAATTCATCTGGCAATACATCCGACAATACATCCGACATTACGGATGATCAGCCTTTAAACGAGTTTCTTGATGCAGAAACTGCCCGGCTGGCCGCTCAGCACAACACACCGGGAGCGGTGGTTGTCTGGGTACAGGACGGCAATGTGAGGTATCAGCTGTCCCACGGCTATGGATCGCTGCCTGACCGGGAACCCATCCACCCGGAAACATCCCTTATGCGCATTGGGTCCGTTGCCAAGCCGTTTACCGGACTTGCCGCGCTTTCGCTGGTGGATGAGGGGTTGCTGGATCTTGACGCCGATGTGAACGGGTATTTCGATCAGCCGCTGATCCCGGAAACGTTTGATCGTCCGGTCACGCTCAGGCATCTGCTGACGCACACGCCGGGCTTCGATGATTTTTCCATAGGGAAAAGCACGCACACCCGCGAGGAGCTTCCGCCGCTGTCTGAGAGCGTACGCAGTTTGCTTCCGCGCCGGATCGCGCCGCCGGGCGAATTTGCATCGTATTCAAACTACGGTGTGTTGCTGGCCGGTTATCTGGTAGAGCGGACAGGGAGCGCCGGGTTCAATTCGGTGATCACGGATCGCCTTTTTGCGCCGTTGCAGATGAATGACACCACGTTCGACCCCGGGGAACAGGTACTGGATTGCGTGGTTAAAGGGTATTTCAGGGTGGGTGGTGAATTCACGGAGGTGCCGTTTGATTATGTGAAAGACGGGCCGGCCGGACAGATGCTCACCACCATGGCCGATCTGACCCGGTTTATGGAGTTTGTCACGGCTTCCGGCCCGCTGCCGGATGAGCAGCAGGCTTTGAAGGAGCGGTTTCTGTGGGGAAGCCAGATCCAGTATACCCATCACCCGAAGCTTCGGGAAGGCATGGGGTTTCTATGGACGGTCATGGAGTGGAGCGGTCACCCGGTCGTGGGCCACGACGGCGGCTATCCCGGTCTGATGGCACGGCTGATGATTTTTCCCGGGCATAATGCGGCGATGTTCGTATTCACAAATACGATGAATCCCTGGTTTCTGTCTGATGTGACGGAGATGATGGTGGATGCGTTTTTGCCGGATGCTCCGTCGGACCCGGCTGCCAATGCAACGGTCGAACCCTTCGATGATGGCCGTTCCCTGCGCGATTTTGCCGGACATTTTCGCGATACCCGTTACAGCCGCGATTCCATGTCCAAAATCGCCATTATGATGGGCATGGTCGGGGAGATGTCCCTCTGGATCACGGATGACGGCTATCTGGGCATGCCGGACCACACCGGCGCCACACGACGTCTTGAGCGTGTTGATACGCTGCTGTTCGCATCCATCGACGACGATTACCACCTGGCTTTCCGTGAAGAGGGTGGACGGATTACGCATGTGTTCACTTCCGGAAGGACTTCGCTCGAGCGCATCAGCAGCTTGGAGCGGGCATCCTTACAGACCCTGTTCCTGGTGCTGGCTCTGCTGGTGTTCATCGGTATCATCCTGTTTTACATGATCCGGTTGCCGGTGCGTGTGCTGCGCAAACAGGATGCCCGGCTCGGGGCTGTCCCGATGCTGGTCCTGACGGCATCCGGGCTCTATGTGCTTCAAATGCTGTTGCTTTTTTTCGGCGGTCTTTCCGTCCCCATATACGAACTGTTTTCCGGATTTGCCTATGGGGTGCCGGGTGTTTTTTACGCGGCCAATCTATTGCCATGGGCGGGGCTGGCACTGACCGTGGCATTGGTGATTACGCTGATACGGTCCGGCAGAAGCATAGTTGCCAGTTTTCCCCCGGCCCTCTTTGTGCTGCTTTCGTTTGCTTATCTGGCAAGTCTGCACTACTGGAACCTGTGCGGCTGGCGTTTCTGATGTGCTGGCGTTGCTGATATGGCTGGCGTTTCTGGTCCGTCTGGCGTTTGTTGATGCCAATGGGTGTCCCGGGTGATGATGGCAATTCCTGATCAGGAATTCAGGACCTTGTCCCGCTCAAGCAGGCTGGGGCTGGAGCGGAACAGGGCATATGCGAGACTGATAACGGCGTAGATGCCGAACCGGGATGTTTCCAGGACAATGGCGGGTGTCGGGCCACTCATGATCCCGAAGAGCCATTCAAACAGAAAATGGGCAATGGTAAGCCCTCCAAGAAACCAGAGTGTGCGGTTGAGTATATTGTTCATGATTGTCGGAAGTGATGAATTGTCGTGATGTCAGGCAATCGTTTTTATTGGTGTCAAAGATAGCAAACCGGGAGCAACCGTGTTGTCAGAAAGTGGTTTGTCGCATGGCCGGCTGAAGCATGGCCGGCTGTCAGAGCCGGAGCTCTATCTGTGCGTAAAAAGTCAGGTCGTAATCGAGTCCGACGGGATACAGGAAATACCCCTGATTCAGCAGGTTCGTGCCGCGGAAGGAAATGCGCAGGCGATCGTCCCACAAGTTCTTGCCAACAGCCGCATCCAGGTTCACAAACGGCCCGGTGGTGTTGCTGTAGGTGTAAAAGGCCAGTTCGTTGTTGTCGGTGTAGGTTTGTCCGTCCACCTCCTCAAACTCCGGCCAGGTGACCGCCGACTGCGCGCGCACATCCATCCGGAAATCCAGTCCCGCAACCGGGCGCCAGGTGCTGCCCATTGCAATCCGGTGCCGGGGGAACAGGTCGAATCCAACAGGATCACCGCCTGAAATCTCTTCCTGGAAGCGGTAGGAGAGCTGGTGACGGAAGGTCGCGAAAGTGCGGTCGGAGAGCATCACGGTGAGGCCGGCGACGAGCGGGGAGTGACCCTCGGGGAAGCTGATCTGTTGCGTGAACCACTGGACATCCGGAAGCATTCGGTATTGGTGGCGGCTGTAGAAGTAGTTTCCATGTCGGGTCATGGAGAAGTCGGCAGTCAGGTCCGTCACGGCGCCGGCCCGGGCTGATACACCAAGTGACCCGTAGAGCATCTGTTCGACCTCCGGGCCGTCACATCTTGTATGGGGATCGAAAACCCGCTTTGTCACGTTGTGGCGCAGCCAGATATCCGGCTGCTCACGGCGGAGCATGTGGTGCCAGCTCAGGCGGCCGGTCAGGTGCAGGTCCGGATGGATGCGGACCTGGTGTTCCATCGCCGCCCGGTAGCCGTTATCGGTGAAATCGGTCTGGACGCCGGCCTGTATCTTGATGCGGTATGCGGGCGAGAGCGCCATCCACCCGGAAGCGAACAGGTCAGTGAATTGGAAGGATTCGTCCTGGCTGCCGTTGCCGCGGTCGCGGAAGTACATGTGCGCAACGCCGGCGGAGTAGCCTGAAGGGCCGGAATGCGAGCGGACCATGACACGGTTGCGAATGGTCCGGACCGGCACATCAAAATCGAGGCCGGTCCGGTTGCGCTTGTACCGGGCTGTGCGGCTGTTGAGCGAGGACTGCCAATGCAGGCTGTGCCGATTTGTGATGTCGGCGGCACCCGACCAGCCGGCGTGGTAGAAATTCCAGAAAACGGGGACTTCGTGTCCGACCGGGTTGAAAAAATAGAAGTCGTGGATGCGGGTAAGGGAGGCATAAAGCTGGTGGCGGAAGCGGCCGCGTTCGGAGCCGGCCTGCATGAACGAAGTGACCCCGCGGTTTACCGCGTCATGGAATGCACCCTCACCGGTAACGCGCATCAGTTTGATGCGCCGGTCGATGGGCGTATCTGTGCTTTTGTGCTCCTGGTAGCGGATCCCGCCGCGCGCAAATCGGCTGCCGGACCGGAACCCTGCGCTCATTTCGTAGTCAGGGCCGGTGCGCTCCTCGTTTGGTGTGCGCAGCCCGGTGAATTCGAACGGACCCGGGTCGTTGATCTCGTTGCCAGCCATGATCCGCACGCGGACTTCCGCACCGTTTTCTTGCTGACGCCGGGTGGAAATCTGCATGACTCCGCCTGGCGTCCAGATTCCGTCCACGTAACCCGGACGGGAGAGGAAGACGACCTCCTCGATATCCACCAGATTCACAGGCAGCAGGTTTACGGACTGGAAATCCAGAAAATTCAGGTCGAATTCCTGTCCGTCAATTATGACTTTCCAGGAAGGCCGTTTCCATCCGCTGAGCCCAGCCGGGGCAAAAAAACTATCGAAGCCGTTGACGCTCTTGGTGTGCCAGTCACCGGCCAGGGCTGGCAGGTCGCTGAGCCGGGTAAGGGAAGCGGCCTCGATCATTTCACGGGTAACGACGGTCTCGCCGAGACGCATTTGCGGTCCTGCAGCCTGGACTTTGGGCGGCCTTACGGACTGCGGATGGGTGTGTGAGGCCTGGACTTTGGGCGGCCTTGCGGACTGCGGATGGGTGTGTGAGGCCTGGGCTTTGGGCGGCCTTNCGGACTGCGGATGGGTGTGTGAGGCCTGGGCTTTGGGCAATCCTGCTGATTGATTTTGGGGCGTTCCGGAGCGTGAGCTCAGGAAGTTCCGAAGGCGATCCGGGGTGGTGAACCGATATCCTGCACCGAAGGACAGGTATGCCAGGTCCATCCGATGGTAGGTGAATACGCGCTTGTGCTCTGCCCGCAGGGCCAGATACCAGTTGGGGTGGATGTGGTACCGCAAGTCTGCGGTGGGTGCGATGAAAAACTCGCTTTCCAATCCGGTGAATGGGGTTCCGGATCTGAACTGCATGTAACCCATCCCGAACCGGAATGCGGCCAGGCCGGAAAGGCGGTCGGTCAAGTTCCGGCGCAGACCCCATCCCAGAGCGGTTGTGGCCATGAAAAAACCGGGTTGGAGATCATCCCGTGCGGTGAAGGTATGGAAGCCGGCTTCGGCCTCGATCTCGCCGAAATAGAAGGGCATAGCCCAGCGCAACGCGACGCCCGGTTGCGGCTGCCAGTAGTCGTGAAACCGGGTATCGTTGACGCTGGCGGTGGTGCTCAGGCTCACCGATGAGAGAGTCCAAACAGGCGGAGATGATCCGTGGTCCGGCGACCGGGGTGCATTTTGCGCTGATGCTGACGGACCGTTCAGCAGGCACAGGGCACAAAACAACACCGCGATGATCTGATGCGCTGGCAGTTTCCCGCGTCCGGTCTCGCAATCATGGCCTGACATCAATCTGCTGCCTTTTAGAGTTGATCCAACGTGAGAAAAAGGGATCATCTATTTCATAATCCGATTTTTGTTTAATGACGATGCCGTCCGTCTGCAGCCGTTTGAGACTGCTGAACACGGTGCTGGTGGACGCGATGCCGATCTTGTGGGTGAACTCTGCTGAAAGCGGCTCCCTGCGGCACTCGGACAATCCAACCAGCACTTTCTTGTCGGTATTGTTGAACGTATGCCACAAGCGTTCATAGTCGATGTCGTGCATCATGACCAGTTCATCCACGGCCTGATCCACAGCCATCTGTCCTTCGCCTATCTTTCCTTTGGCCATCGTTCCATCGCCTATCTGTCCTTCGGCCATCTGTTTCGCGCCCTCCCGGCTGTTCATCAGTTCCCATACCCGGTAGGCAAGCTGCTGGGTGTAGTAAGGGTGAGAACGTGATACGCCGAGAATCTGTGCAGCCGCGTTCCCGGGTTCGCTGCTGACGCCTTCCAGGCCCTTCGCAACAAACTTTCTGAACTCCGCTTCCGGAATTTTGTCCAGATACATCACCATTCCGAAATGGTAGAACGGCGATTTTTTGCGTTCAAACATCTCCCGCATCAGTGATTCCTGGCTGCCAAGAAGTACATAATTGACGTTTTTATGATGCTGCATGACCGATCTCATCACGGCAGGGAGGGTATTGTCCAGCCGGAGGATTTCTTGGAACTCATCAAAAACCGCCACGATTTTTTTTCCGGAAGCCACCCGCTCAAGCAGATAAAAGGCGTCCTCAATGATCGCTGCATCCCTGTCGTCCGCAAAGCCGGTAGAGAAGGATATATGTGTTTCGCCGCTTGCCGGATGGAATTTCAGTACAGGTACGATGCGGAAATTTTTGATGTATTCCTTTATCCTTTCGAACGGGAACAGCCGGAAAATGCGGTTGACCAGCTGCCGGGCAAAATCCTCCGGTGAAGTCACCATCTGCAGGTTCAGGTGCAGAACCGGCCTTCGCAATTTGCGGGTTACGTTGTAGACCAGGCTGGTTTTTCCAAATCGCCTCGGACTGATGAGGATCAGGTGATTTTCACTGTTCAGGATGGATTTGACCTGTTTGATCTCCTCCCTGCGGTTAGCAAAATGCCGGCCATCCACCACGCTTCCGAACTTGAACGGATTTTTCATTTTTTAGAATTCAAATAATTCATTGCGATAATATTCATTGCGAAAAATATCGTAACAATCAATGTAAAACACAAGTTGCAACGGCAGGAGGAGGCGGGCTTATGCTCGGGGTGGGTCTTGCATCCAGCGGGAAAAAAAAGTCTCGCAAAAAAATTCAGGGAAATTGTTCTCCGGCTTTGCTACATTAGAGATTATCAGTAAATAAGTGAATCTTAGGGGTTGAACATGGGTCAGGCAAAAGCGAGCCTTCCCGTCATCAGTTGACACAACACAGTGCCGCAGAATTGGAGGCAGCATGCATTGGTATCTGGAAGTATTGAGGCAGTATGCCGTATTTGAGGGTCGCTCGCGCAGAACGGAGTACTGGTCGTTCATGCTGTTCCATCTCATTATCCTGATTGTTCTCAGGATCACTGACGGCCTTGCCGGCACTTCCGGGATGGTTTCCATGTTCTACATGCTTGCTGTGCTTGTTCCTGCCGTTGCCGTTTCGGTTCGTCGGCTGCACGACACCAACCGCAGCGGCTGGTGGCTGCTAGCCACTTTCTTTCCGTTCATTGGCGTTATCGTGCTCCTGCTTTTCATGGTCCAGGACAGCGACCCCAAATCCAACCAGTACGGTTCCTGTCCCAAGCAAGCGATACTTTAACTTTCCGTAATGTGGCACAGCCATTAGTCCATGGCCCGGGATTAGATATGGAAAAGTAACAGGCACAAAACCGAACCTTGTCCAAACTGGAATCATTATCTGTCGTTATGATGCAATGGCTGTCCCTTTTTCTGCTGCTTCAGAATCCCTGGGTCACGGATCCTGTGAGTGCAACCGATGTGGCGCACGTTATTTTCTACAGCGATGCGGTTGGTGATGAAGTCAGCTTTCATATCTACCTGCCACCTGTCTATCAGCAGAATCCCGATGACTGTCTCCCTGTGCTGTACTGGCTGCATGGCAGTGGTGGCGGGCTTCCTGGCATTCCCACGTTGCGAAACTATTTCCACTACCACATTGACAACGGTAACATCCCGCCGATGATCGTTGTTTTCCCGTGGGGGTTGCCGCAAGGAATGTGGGTCGATTCCAAAAGCGGACATCAGCCCGTGGAGTCCATGCTCATGGATGATCTGATTCCGTTTGTTGATAGCGGATATCGCACTATAGCGGAACCAAAGGGGCGCCTTCTGGAGGGATTCAGTATGGGTGGATACGGCGCGGCGCGACTCGGATTGACCTATTATGACCGCTTCGCTGGTTTTTCCATGCTTGGCGCCGGCCCCTTACAGCTTGATTTTGTCAATTATCCGCATGCCCGCACCACCCCGGAGTTGAGGCAGCAAATCTTTGATGAAGTTTATGGAGGTGATCAGGAATATTTCGAAGCCATGAGTCCCTGGCGGATTGCCGAAGCCGCATCGGATGAGCTGCCGGATGGATATGTGATGCGTCAGGTTATCGGCCTGGATGATGAGCTGCTGATCATGAACCGTGAACTTCACGCGCACTGGACCGATCTCGGCCTGAACTGGCAATATCTTGAAGTGCCGGATATCGGGCATGCCAAAACGATGCAGCAAACATCATTTCCTTTACGGGGTTCCATGCATTTCTCACATCCGCAGGTTGCTCTTGGAAAAATGAAAAAATCCGATAATTTGAAGTATCGAACCAATTATTTACCGTCTTTTACCGATTACAGCTCCGGGCGCAGATCCGAAGGCAGCCCCGTGTATATATACAGCAGCGGATAGTATTCCCAAAGACCAGCAATGCAATATGTGACCGGAGCCGGTTGCGTAACAGGCCGACAGACACTCAATGTTCAGCGACATGTTTCGACGCATTCGCATAGCGGTTATCGTGATGGGCTTCAGTGGGCTGGTTGCCGAAATCTTCCTGCTGCGAGAACTGCTCATCGTGTTTTCGGGAAATGAGTTGAGTATCGGTATCATCCTGGCGAACTGGCTGCTGCTTGAGGCGCTGGGCTGTTTCTGGCCGGGACGGATGATCGACAGGATCAAAAACAAGCTCTCGGCCTTTGCCCTGGTGACCGTCCTTTTTTCCGTGGCGCTGATAGCCGCCGTATTCGCGATCCGCATCCTCAAGGTCCTGCTTGGCGTATCCATCGGAGAGCACGTCGGATTGCTGCCCATGTTCTATTCGTCGTTCCTGGTCCTGCTTCCGGTCAGTTTACTTCACGGCGCGCTGTTTACGTTCAGCTGCCGCATCTATGCCCTGTACCGCGAACCGGACGATGCCGTTGCAGGCAGGGTGTACGTGGATGAGACCATCGGTACGATGGCCGGTGGAGTCCTTTGCACCTTCCTGCTCATTCCGCTGCTGAACACTTTTGAGGTAATGGTGGGTATAGCGCTTGTGAACATGCTGGTATGTTTGTGGATGCTTTGGCCTGCGGATCAAAACGTTGCGTTGCCTGAACACGAACGGCTTGAACGCGAGCAGTCTGGAAACGAGCAGTCTGGAAACGAAGAATCTGGAACCGGACAGTCTGGAAACGATCTTTCTAAACACGAACGGCC